>JAESFT010000406.1_pt1 | contig 28326 bp, 20 predicted proteins | sample 9269451 | NCBI WGS metagenome assembly JAESFT01 (sample SAMN14502557, study PRJNA617106) | algae metagenome | isolation source: Scytonema hyalinum WJT4-NPBG1 and co-occurring heterotrophs from well... | place: USA: Mojave Desert, Joshua Tree National Park, California | collected 2006-05-25
CGTGAAGACGAGAGACAGCAGCTGGTCAATCATGGGAGGCGGGTGGTCTGGGCCCCGCGGTTGCAGCAGACCGCGGTCCACGGCGACCTGTTCGATTCGAGGGAGATCGGGCCCGCGGCCATCGTCGCGGATGCTGATGACAAGCCGTCCGCCTCGGGAGGCGAGTTCCAGGATCACCTCGGCCCGCTCAGGCTTGCCCCGGGCGAGCCGCTCCTCCGGCGGTTCGGCCCCATGGCTCACCGCATTGCGCAAGAGGTGCATCACAGGATCCTTGAGTGCCTGAAGCACCTGTCGGTCCACTTGAATGTCGAGGCCTAAGCTGCGCACGGTCACGTCACGGCCGGCTTTGCGTGCGATCTCTCGCACCATGTGGCCGAATCCGCCAAAAACCGTTTCGGCCGAGACGAGGGATACGCGGTCGATATTGTCACGAACCTGACGGGCTGCCTGCTCGATGGACCAGCTGGATTGCCGCCTGTCGCGCGACAGGGCGGATACCCTGCGAAACAGGGCCTTCAGACCCTGATCGAAATCGCGCAGGCGTGGGGCGAAGGATGGGCTGCCGCGGCTCTGCTGCATCGGAGAACTCATGGGGTTCACCTGCGCATGGAGCTGATCCCAATGTCTCCTCAGGCCCCGAATCTCCAACTCGATCTGCCGCAAGGCATCGTCGATCCCTGTACCGGCCTGAAGTTCCGCAAGGAGCCGATGCATGGAATCAGAAAGTTCCTCCATCTGCTCGGCATCGACGCGGAGATAGGATCTTGAACCGATGTCAGCGGGTGCTGACACATCAGGCCTGGAGGTCTTCGGTTCGGGTTCGCGCGACGCAGGTTTTGACGCCGGCGCTGGCAGCGTCTGAGGCTCCGGCGCGTTCAGGACATCAGCCACGAGATCTTCGATGAGGTCGAGGTTTTGGCGCACCGTCGCGATGGTAGCGCCGTCCAAGGATCGTTGCCCGTCGAGCACCTGGGAGAAGAGTGTTTCCAGCTGGTGGGCGACCTCCTCCACGGCCGGCAGGTCGACGGCCCGGGAGGCACCTTTGAGGCTGTGCGCCCGGCGAAAGACATCCGTCAGGTCAATTCCGCCTTCGCCTGCATGGTCAAGCGCCGTCCGGATCGCCTGAAGATGCTCGCGATGCTCCGCCTCGAAGGCAGCCAGCAGTTGCTTGCGGATATCCGTCACGATGCGCGTGTCCTCACCGTCGACCGCCTACAGACGATAGCGCTCGGCAAGGCCGAGCAACTGCTGCGCAAGGTTGGACAGGTTGGCGGCCGCCGTATCGAGCTGGCGGGTGCCGGCAGCCGTCTGCTGGCTGGCCTGGCGAATGTTCTGGAGCGCGCCCATCACCTGCTCGATGCCGAGTTGCTGCTGGTTGGTCGAGGCGATGATCTGCTGGAAGGTCTGGACACTCTCCTGGATCTGTCCGGAAATGCCGGTGATGGTCTGCTGGGTGATGTCCGTCCGCTCCTTGCCGGCGGCGACGCGCTTCACGGCCTCTTCCGTGAGCATCACGGACGAGTTGATGCCGCGCTGAATGTCGCCCAGAATCGAGCGCACCTGCAGGGTTGCATCCTTGGCCTGATCGGCAAGCGTCTTCATCTCAGAGGCAACGACCGCGAAGCTGCGTCCATTCTCGCCGGCTGCGGCGGCTTCGATAGCTGCGTTGAGGGCGAGAAGATGCGTACGCTCGGAAATGTCGTTGACCGAGGTGATGATCTCACCGACGGCCTGTGTTTTTTCGCTCAGGGCGACGATGTTTTCCGCTACCGCTTCTGCCTGCTCGCGGATGGCATCCATGGCGCGTGCGGTTTCCTCGACGGCCTGCAGTCCCGACATGCTGGTCTGCGCAGCCGCCTGTGCCGAGGCGATAACCTCCTGCGCACGCTTGCCGATCTGTGTGCCCGAATGCGTGATCTCGTCCACGGTCGCGGCGGTTTCCTGAACGGCCGCCAACTGCTCCTCCACGGAGGCCGCCTGTTCCTGGGTCGAGGCGCGGATTTCTGCCGCTGCGGCATTCAGGTTCTCGGTCGCCTCGCGGCTCTGTTGAGCGAGCTGGCGCAGGCCCTCGACCATGGTGTTGAGGGTTGCCCCGAGATGCCCGATCTCGTCCTTGCCGGCAACCGCCATCTGGCCGCCCAGTTCGCCGCGACCGACCCTTTCGACGAAGTTCATGAAGGTGCCGAGAGGGCCCGTGATGGAGGAGCGGAGAGCATAGGTGATCAGGATGCTCAGGAGGGCCGCGCCCGCTACAGCCAGAATGATGGACATCCGGCTCTGCTCGTACGCCTCGCCAATCCGCCTCTGCCCGATCGTGATCGCTTCGCCCAGGACGCTGCGGGCTTGAACCAGATTTCTGTTCCAAGATTCACGGCTGGTGTTCAGAGCGTTCTGGGTTGCAGCCAGCGCGGCAAGGTCGTTGCTCTGCTCGGCCGCAAATTGACGCTCTGACGACGAGCGGAGCTGCCGCAGATCTCCGCTGGCGCGACTGAGGATCTCGGCGATGCGCCGCCAGGCATCCGCCCTCTGCGATGTGATAGAACGCGCGGCGAAGTCGTTCACCGTTGCAAGCGCCTGCGCCATGGCGGCCTCGGTCGCAGCGGCCTGCTGTTCCCAGGAGCGGACCAGATCGTCGCTGGCAGCTTGCTGGCCAAGGGAACGCAGGAAGAAACGCGAGAGGATTTCCTCTCGCAATCCTCGCATGTTGTTCTGCAGATCGCCCAATTCTTCGATCTGGCGCATCAGCGCCAGATCGCGCGTCACGATCGTGTCCGTCGATTGACGGACGTCGTCGAGCTGGTTGATGGCGTACATGCCAAGCCCGACCATCAGCGCGACGATGACGGCGAAGCCGAGAAGGATGCGGTTGGCGATCGAGATCGTCACGTCAAACTCCGGAAAGAGAGGAAGAGGGAAGGAAAGGGCGCAGGAGGCGATCAATGTCGAGAAGAGAGAGTGTTTCGCCTTGATCCTTGAGACCGGATTGAGCTTTGCCATACCCGGTGACGGCATCATTACGAAAACCTGCAATCTCCTCTCCCGTCAGGGGAAGAATGTCCGCGACCGAATAGGCGCGCTCGACCCTGAGCGCCACCTGCGGCTGCTCGCGACGCAGCAGGACGAAGTGATGGTTCTCAATATCCGCTGAGGATGATTCGAGGCCTAGCGCAAGACCAAGATCGATCACGCTCACCAAGCGTCCGCTCCGCCCGAACAGGCCGATCAGGGCGGGCGGCCCGTCGGGAACCGGGGTGCAATTTTGCGACGGCAGAACCCCCGCCACGCCATCGATTGGAATGCCGAAGCGTTCGCGGCCCGCGCCGCAGACCAAAGCGCGGGGCAAAGTTTCTGCCGGAGCTGATGCCGCGTCCTTTCGGGCCGCGAGGCGTTCCGTACGCTCGTCGAGGATCTGCTGCACGCGCTCCTCGGCGGAGCGAATGCGGACCCGTTCCATCTGCCTCAGCTTGCGGCGCACCGACTTTGCCATGGTCATCTCCGACGCTTAGACGGCGCTGACGAATCGAGGTGGATACGGACCAGATTGCGCAGATCCTTGGCGGTGACGCCGTCCGCCTCCTCGAGCGGGCGGTCATCCGGTATCGCAGCGGCAATGCGAGCGGCATTGGTCAGGGCGCGCCGAGCAGGCCCGGATCGCCCTTCCGCAAGCAGCAGCAGTCCAAGATGGTAATGGGCCATGGCAAAGCTTTTATCGAGGTAGATGCTTTTAAGGAAGCTCTTCTCAGCATCAGCGGGTTGCCCGAGCGCCTGCAGGACGAGACCCTGATAGAAGTGGAGGGTGGCGTTCAGGGGCTCAGCGGCAAGGGCCTTCCGGCAGAGAGCATCGGCTGTAGCGAAAGCGCCGTTATCGGCCTGGGCCCTGATCTCATCCAGCGCGACATCCGGCGTTGTCGCTGCACGGGACGCAGGGGCGGGCGGCGGAGCTTCGACGGGACGTGGACGAACTTCCCGGCTGATCGGTCCCGCAGGCTTCGGATCAGGGAGGAGCGGCACCCAACCGGTCAGACTTGGCCTGCGCTGATCAGGCGACAGGGCTGGAGGAGGCTCCTGCCCGGACCCATGCCGATAGGCCACTGTCCCTGGCAGATTCAGGGCCTGCATCATGGTTGAGAAAGCTGGGTTCGGCTCCGCATGGCCCAGCAGCATCCAACCATCCTCGGCGAGGCGGTCACGCAGGGCTTCGACGATCCGGATCACAATGTCCGGATGGAAGTAGATCAGGACGTTCCGGCAGAGGATCAGGTCGAAGTCGGTAAGCTCAAGCGGCGAGGTGCCGTCGAGAAGGCTCAGGAGATTGTGCTTCTCGAAACGGGCCAGGGAGCGGAATTCCGGCCGCACCTGCCATTGGTCCTTTCCAGCGTCCAGGAAATAGCGCTCTCGCTCGGATGCCGGCATCGATCGAAGCGCCCATTTCCCAAACCGGGCCTGCTTGGCAAGGTTGAGGAAGCTGTCGTTGATGTCCGTACCGACGATGCTGACACGCCACCTTTCGAGGTCGCCGCCGAGAATCTCGTGAGCCAATATGGCAAGGGAATAGGGCTCCGCTCCGGTTGAGCAGCCTGCGCTCCAGATCCGCAGCCGTCGCGTGGCGCTCTTTCTGTCGATGATCTCGGGCAGGATCGTCTTGCGAAGAGCCGCAAACTGCTCTGCGTAGCGGAAGAAGAAGGTCTCGCCGATGGTAATTTCAGCTTCCAGCTTACCCCATTCGGCAGGGCCGGAAATCGCATCATCCAGGAGATTCAGATATTGGGCCGAACCGGAGAGCCCCGTGGCACGCAGACGCCTGCGGACACGCTCCCAGAGCAGGTCGTCCTTGTCCTGGTAGTAGAAATGCCCCGTACGCTCGATGATGCGGCTTTTGAGTTGAGGAAAGCCGGCATCAATGAGCGGGACAGCGGGTGCGCGTGCGGCCATCAGGCCGGAACCGCCCATTCGCTGAGCCGGTTCTGTGCCTGACGTCCGAGTTCCGTCAGAACCTGCTGCTCCTCGGCGAGGAGAATACGCTCAACGGAAAGCAGGTGAACGAGGCGCCCGTCCCATGTGACCTCCGCCTCGACGCAACCGTTCAAGGTGCTTTCCTCATGGACGGACGAGAGCTGAGACGCATCTACGCTTGCGACGTCGAGAACCCGGTCGACGAGAAGCGCGGCCATCCCCTGTGCGCTGGATCGGTCGACACGGATCAGATGACGATAGAGGTCTGCCTCGGCCTCCCCCTCACCCTGCTGAAGCCCGAACAGCACATCGAGCCGGAGGACCGGAACCGCATGGCCGCCCAGGTTGAAGAAGCCTGCCACCGGCCGCGGCAGGGCCGGAGGGCGCCATAGGCGCGGCAGCGGCAGAAGCTCGCGTGCTGCGCTCCGGTGCAAGGCGCAGGCGGTTCCGCACACGTCGAACACTATGATCTGCAAGCTAGCCATGAATTCGAGTCGAGGGAGGTCAAGGATAGGCTGAAGCCTATTCGACCCATAGATAGGGAAAAAGCTCGGTCTGGCAACCGCCGCGCGATCGCTAGTAGCGCATCTGGCCGGTGACTTCGCGGATGGCGTTCAGCCCGGCGGCGGCTTCCTCGGAATAACCCGTCTGCTGAACGGCGCGGAAGACCTTCTCCGCGTCGGCGTAGCGACCAAGCTTCAGATAGGACCAGCCGCGAATGAGCAGGAGATCGTTCTGTTCCGGGACGATCCTGGCCCTTTCGCTCAAGGCGAGGAGGGTTTCCACATAGCGCCCGTCGCGATAGGCCGCCAGCGCCCGCTGCGTCAGGATCGAGGCCCCGAGTTCCACGCGACGCTCGCGGGTCTGCGGCGCCTCGGCGGCCGCGATCGCCGCCTCGGATGTCAGGTTCTTGCGCAGATAGGCAAGGGACTTGCCGTAAGCCGCCTCCTCGCGGGTGCGGCTGCTGCCGGTGGCGATGGCCTGATCGAAAGCGGCCACTGCTTCCATGGGACGGTTGATCTCCATGAGGCACCAGCCGCGGGTGAGAGCGCTGTCGCCCGACAGGCCGGCTGGATTGCGCGTCATGGCGCAACTGCGCCCGAGAGCCGACCGGGCTTGGGTCTGCCTGCGCCGGACATTGTCTTCGGTCCGGGAGAAGGTCTGCTCGCTTTCGACCTGTTCGACCATGGCCTGACGGGAAACCGGCCGAGGCTGGACCGGCATCGGAGGGCTTTCGACCGCCTGCGCCATGGGAGTCTGTACGGCAATGGGAGGCGTGGCGGCGGGCTGCCGTCCGGAGGGCGGGTTGATCCCGTCCGCCAGATCCGCAATGCGCTGGGAGCGGCTCCGCCATTGGGCAACCACGGCGTTGAAGCCGGCACGGTCGTTCAGGCGCTGGGTCGTGAGAGCCAGCCCATAGGCGGAGGCCTCGTCATCGGCCTTCCAGTTCAGGGCCGTGCGGAACCAGTCGCGCGCGGTGCGGATCTGCTGGGTGTTGTAGGAGTACCAGCCCAGGGCCTGGGCTGCATCGGAGAAGCGCTGTGCTGTGACGACGGGGACGATTCGCGTCAGTACCTGTGGTTCGAGGCGCGGCGGCGGGTCCTGGCTGAGAAGCGCCGTCGCCACGTCGAGATAGATCTTCATGTTTTCGGGGGCGCGCTCCCGCCATTCATAGGCGAAGGCTTCCGCTTCGGAAATCCGTTCGAGCGCGCGCAGCGACATGGCGTAGCCTTCGGCCGCCTTCGCCCCGGCATTGCGGTCGAGAGCCGTCTTGAACAGGTCGAGCGCCCGCGCCGGATTGCCATGATGGAAGTTGTACCAGCCGAGAATCAGAACGGGGCCGGACTCGTTCGTATTCTGGATCAGCCGCTCGACGACGGCGAGATCCTCGGCCGACGCGGTCATCTTGCTGTCGAGGGAGGCCCGCTCGACGCGGCGGCGGGCCAGCTCGTCCCGGATCGAGCTGAAATCGTCCGGAGATTCGCCGGTCTTGCGCTCGAACTGCAGCAGGGCGGCCACCTGCTGCTCAGGGAGCAGAGTCAATGCCTTCTGCAGGGTTGCCAGGCGCTCGCCCGGGTTCGCGCAATTCTGCAGCAGATAAGTGTACACGTCCCTCGTCCGGTTCGGCTGATCCGTCCGGGCAAAAGCTTCCGCCACGCGCCACAGCACGTCCACGTTGACGCAGGTCAGAAGGCTGGGCGCTTCCGTGGCCACCTGCAGGACCGTCCGCCATTGGCCCGTATCCGACGCATTGGTCAGGCGTCGGCGCGCTTCGACTGTCTCGAGAGCCGCGACGAGCTCCTCAGGGGCCTTCCAGTTCGGGTCCGACGTCTGGCGTTCGGCAATGGCGGCGCGGACCTCGGCGATCCGGTCTTCCCGGTAGAGGTTCCACAGGCGCTCGATGAGCGGATCGGGCGCCGCGGCTGCGGCGCCTCCAGACAATTGCGAGAGATCGCTGGGGGGAGTCCAATTGGGGTAGAGGGCACGCAATCGTGCGATTTCCGCGTTCACGCGGCGGGTATCGCCCTGGGATGCGAAATATCGCAGGGCAGATTCATCGACCTGAGGCTGTGATCCATTCGCCGGAGGCGTCGACGGCGGTGATTCGGCAGGCGGCTGATTGGTGCCGGAGCCCGTCTGCTGCGCGATCGCCGCGAAGCCCAGGATTGCAACCGCAATCGTTATGGCACTGCCGACTAGACGCATTGCGGATATTTTTCCCCGAGCAGGGACTTCGCCAAAAGATACAGGGTCGACGGATAGTAGAGGCTCGGCTCGAAGGTCTTCAGCGGCTCAGGAACAGGCGTTCCGTCGAGCACGCAGGCCAGGGCTGCCGGCAGAATGGCGTAACCCTGATCGGTGAGCTGCTCCCGGACCTGTCCGGTCACCACATTGACCACGGCAACGCCTTCGTTCTCCGCAGACCAGCGCTGTTTGAGAGCCCTCAGCCACTCCATATCAGTCATCCCTGCTCTCAACAGGTAAAGCGGTATCCTTAACGAGTTGTAACCAAACTCGGGAGGAAAGCCATCTGCCGGTTGGGGCTGCAGTCCGTTCTGAAGCGAGAGCCAGTCGGCAGGGAGCCTGATACGGCCCGAGGTCGCCTGCTGCAGCAGCATGACCCCGTCGCGCCAGACCCGGTTCCATTCGTATTCGGGTGCCAGGGCGGCGAGGACCGGGAAGGTTTCGAAGACCCAGTAGGAGAGGTTGACGACCGGGCCATCGGGACGGTCGCCAGCCCCGAAGCCGTGGGCGCCGGGCAGGAGAACCAGGGACCGTCCGCTGCGGCTGAACGTGCTTCTGCCGATGGCCTTGGCGAGCTTCTGCGCGGCTGTCGTGTAGCGGGGCTCCTGCCAGGCCGCTCCCGCCTTCGCCAGGGCATAGGCGATCAGGAGATCGCCGTCGGTGGCGTTGTTGCGGTCAGTGACCCTCGGCTTGCCGGCGGGATCCCATTTCCACGCGGCCAAGCCGTCATCCCGGATGAGAAGTTCGGTGAAAGTAAAATTCCAGATCTGCTCAAAGGAGCGCCTGTCGGCGGCGGCCAGGGCCAGCAGCAACCCATAGCCCTGCCCCTCGCTGTGACTGATATTGCCATTGGCCGTATCGACCACCCGCCCGTTGTCCTCCACAAACCGCGAGCGATAGGTCTCCCAATCCGCCGGGGGGATGGACCCGAGCAGATTCAGAGGCCGAACGGAGAGGCTCTGCGACGATGCCATGGATGTCATGAGGCAGAAGGCGGCAAAGAGCCAGGTCAGGGTCTGGACGGGCCTTAGGATCCGAGATCTCATGACCGACGTCCCAGACGGTTCAGGAGCAGGGAAGTAGCGATGCCAAGGAACGTGCAGCAAGCCAGCAGGAGAAGCGCGTAGGGCAGAATGTTGGCGGACATCCAGTTCGCCGCCACAAGGCGCAGGTTCGTCAGGGACGGGGGCTGCGTCTGCACGAAGCGGTAATCCTTGATGGGCTCGACCTGCAGCTTCATCTCCCTGGGTTCGAGAGCGACAGCCCGGCCCGTGACCTGGGCCCAGATTGCCGGATTGGCTAGCCGGGCCATTTCAGCCGCTAGCGCCTTATCCGTCCTGGCCGTCACCAGGGTCCACACCCCGGATGCTTCGGTGCGGTTTTGCGCAATGAGAAGAGAAGCGCGCTGCGGCGGCTCATAGGGCGAATCGGCGCGCTCTTCCAGCGACAGGGAGCTGAGCGAGAGGCTGAAGGTCTTCTCCAGCCAGTCCTGCAGCGTGCCGATCGTCTCCTGCAAAACGCCGCGCCGTTGAAACGTCTCCGACCAGCGCTTGCGAACCTCGTCCGTCGATGCGGTGGCCAAGCGGTCCGGAGAGACCTGGGCGGCGGGAAGGCTGAATTCCGTGCTGGCCGTCTGCGGCCCGGACCTGTCGCCTGCAGCCGGCGTCGAAGGCCAGATCATGCGCAGATGCTCCGAGACCTTCACGCGGTTGAGCAGGCCTGCCGGGATTTGATCCACGGCGCCGATGAAGAGCACCGACTCGTCATCGGCCGATGCCGCATTGGAGAATTGCGCGCGCACCGGGGCGCCGGCGCTGCGCGCCATGCGGGCGAGGAGGGTTCCGGCGGCGGAATAGTTCAGAGGATCGGGCCGGGCCAGAACCACAGTCGTCGGCAGATCCTCGTCGGGGAAGTGGCCCGCGCTCAGAACGGCGAGGTCCGGCAGGCGTCCGATGCGTCCATAAGTCGGAAATTCGAGCGTGGTGGTATCGAACAGAACGAATCGGTTCGTCTCGGAAAGAGTCTCTCCCGGGGCGCAGCGCTCATCGGCGTCCGTCAGCAGGATAGCCTCGACGCTGATGTGGTTCAGCCCGGATCTGAAGTTCCTGAGAGGCACTCTGACGTTATGTCGCCGGACGATGTCCCCTTGCGAGGTGATCGTCATCTGCGTGCTGATCATGCCGTTGACATACACGTTGACATGGCTGCCCGGCCGCACGGCCGACGTATAGGCGGCATCCAGATGCAGCACGGCCTCGCCATATTCCGTGGCGTAGAAATCCGAGGGAAGGTTGATGGAAAAGCCGGTCTTCAGCCGCCGTCCGGAGAATTCCTGTGTTGGGACACCCAGATCCGCGAAACGGAACGATTGCGCGCCGAAGGCGGTCGGAACTTCGGGCCAATGCCAGGAGGCGGTGTCGATCATGCCGCGTTCCACCTGCGCGGCATTGAACCCGCGTGCTCCGACGATGCCGATGGCGGTGTCGAGATCCTGCCAGGTCGGTCCGGATACAACGAGAGTTGAGCCCAGGGAGCCCGGCTCCTGCATCATCATGGTCAGAGGCTGTATCCCGGCCGCGTCCGGTACCCCGGCGATCAGGCCGCGCAACTCGCTGGCCAAGCCCATGGCCACCTTGATGGTGCCGATCGGAGATGGGCCAGGATCGGATTCCACCACCTGAATCACGGGATGGGCATAGCGGCCGCGCAAGGCAACGAGTTGCACGAGGCGCAGCAGGCGGTCGCGGATTTCCGGACGGTAGATCTTGGGCGCGACCACCCGGATCGTCGTAACACCCGCGTTATCGACGCCGATGGCAGGCAGGTCGTCCAAGCCGCGCAAGGTCTTGGTGGCGCCCTCGGCGAAGACGAGCTTCGTGGAGGCGGAGTCCACGTCGGTCCACAGTTCGTAGGTGGCCTCGACCGTGCAGTCCGTCCGGTGGCGCTGGAAGGCCTCCATACGGATGATGTTCTGTCCGGCCCGCAGGAGACCGGGGCGGATCGAGGCCGTCAATCGTTTGATGTCGTTGGATGACGAGATCGGCGTGTCGATGACGGACTCGCCGTTGATGGCGATCCTCAGGCGCGATCCTTCGGGCATCACGACGACGGCATTCTTATAGCCGAGCGCGATGCTGGTGCCGCTCGATGCTTCGTCCTGGGTGAGATGGAACGTCCAGGACCTCGCATCCGTCTCACCTTCGAGGCGAATGGTCTCGAACGGCAGGATAGGGCGCTCGATGCGTGCTGCGCTTCGGGTCGCCGTGGCTGCCGGCGCGCTGGGTCTGGCAGGAGCTGTGCCGCCGGCCTGCGCAGGAGGAGCGGCCTGAGCCGGGCGCTGGGTACCCATGTTGAAGGCCGGAACAGCACCGGAAGGAGGCGCTGGTGGGGGCGGGGATGCAGGCCGTACCGGAGCGGCCGGTTGCGATGCGGGAGGCGATATGTTTCCTGTACCCTGCTGGCGCATGTCGAAAGGCGCAGCCGGCGGAGCCTGTTGCGCCGGTTCCTGCTGTGGCGCGGGGCGAGCAGCCGGGGGCGTGTTCGGCGCGCCGGGCGACATGCTGAACGGCGCCTGCGCAATGGCGTTCTGCATGCCCAGCGCTTGAGCGGCCAGCAAAGAAAGGATCAGAGCCCGACGCACGAGAGACCTCTACTTGACGGCCGGAGCCACGGACGGCGCCGGAGGATTGGAGGTGCCGATCTTCTGCAGGCCGAAGAAATAGGAGAGGCCCCGCCCCGTCTGGTAGAGCGCGACCATGAAGAACCAGAGCGTACCGCGCAGAACGCCGATGTCGTGGTGTCGGTTCTTCTGGAATTCGCTCCACTGATCCGCATTGGCGAAGACCAGATCGGCGATCATCCGGCGGTGCTCGGGCCTCTCGATCAGGAAGCGGCAGCCAAGCAAAAGCCCGTTGCCGTCCATGCCCACCTTGCGGATCTCCATCGGCAGATGCTGAACGGGAAGGCTCGAGAAGGGCTGGAATTCGAGCGTGCCCGAGGCTCCCTTCTTCAGCTTCGGCTCGGCGGACGGCGGAACGTGAACCCGTGCGCCTCCGACCGAGACATCCTTCAGGACTGCGTCGATGACCTCGTCGCCCATGATGAAGCGGCAGGGTCGCTCGACGCGAACCCGATGGCTCTGGCGCCTCGTGGCGCGCTCCGACACCACGCCCAAAGCGCAGCCTGCAATGATGAGATTGAGAACGTTCCAGGCGCCCGTCACCAAAGTGAGGTCCGCCTTGTAGGGCTCGGCCCAAACGCGTACCCCGGTGGCAATGACGCCGAGGATCAGGATGCCGAAGATGATGAAGTAGGGTGTTCCCAACTCGGAAATGCGGCTTTCGTCCATCGTCTCGTTCTTGGACGTGACCTTGAAGGTAGGTTTGCTGGGATTGGCGATCACCGACAAAACGGCCGGCAGCAGGTAGATCGTCTGGATGTATTCGTAGAGATCCGAGATCCACGGCCAGCGATAACGGCCGTAGAGGTAGTTCTGCATCATGAAATTCACCATCATGTAGGTGAAGGTATAGGCGAGAAACTCGCCTCCCGATGCGGTGAAGATCTCAAGCGAAAAGAAGAGATAGCAGAGTGGCGATACGAGGAAGCAGAACCGCGAGAACGGGAACAGCCAGAACATGCTGCTCGACATGTAGCACAGTCGCTGCGAGATCTTCAGTCCGCGCTTGAAGAGCGGAAACTTGTAGCGCAGGATTTGCATCATGCCCTGCGCCCATCGCGAGCGCTGGCCGATGAAGCTTGCAAAGCTGTCTGGCTGCAGACCGGCGATCAGCGGCTTGTCCACATAGACGCTCGTCCAGCCGCGGGAATGGAGCTCGAGAGCGGTCTCGCAATCCTCGGTGATGCTGACGCCGCTGAAGCCGCTGGTTTCCTGCAGTGCTTCACGTCGAAGCACAGCAGCCGAGCCGCAGAAGAAGGCCGCATCCCACTTGTCGAGGCCGCGCTGGATGACGCCGTAGAACATCTCGTTCTCCGACGGCATGGTCTGGAAGGTGCCCAGATTGCGCTCGAGCGGATCGGGATTGATGAAGAAGTGCGGCGTCTGAACCAGGAACAGGCTTTTGTCCGTGGTGAAATACCCGACCGTCTCCATCAGGAAGCTGCGCGCGGGGGCATGATCGGCATCGAAAACGGCGACCAGATCGCCGGTCGAGTGCTCGAGACCGTTGTTGAGGTTGCCGGCCTTGGCGTGCAGGTTGCGCGCCCGGGTCAGGTATTTCACATCCATCGCGGCGCAGAGAGCCTGCAGTTCCGCGCGGCGCTCGCGGGCCTGATGGGCGGCATTGGCATTGCTCGAATTGCACTTCTCGTCGGTGCCGCCGTCGTCCAGAAGCCAGACCGTGACCTTATCGGCAGGGTAGGTCATGCCTTTCGCCGCCGCCAAGGTTGTGGCCAGCAGGTCGGCGCTCTCGTTATAGCTCGGAATGAAGACATCGACGGTCGGCAGGTTCTGCGGGTCGATCTGGGGCGCCTTGCGCGATTTCAGCGGACTCGACACCACGAAGAGGCTAAGGAACAGCATCATGACGCTGTACATCTCGGCCAGATACAGCAGAAACCCCGGGATGAAGCTTGCGACTTCGGTGATCGGCGGAATTGTGCTGGTCGTGCGCCAGAAGACGTAGCGCAGGACGATGGCGGTGCCGAGGGCAAGGGCGATCAGTCGCCAGATGCCCTGGGCGCGGAAGAATTTGAGGATGATCATGCAGGCCACGACCGTGAGGCCTGCAACGAGATGTGCCTGGAGGCTGATGGGAAGAGCAACGATCGAGACGATCAGTACCGCCGCCACAGCCCAAAAGGCCACGATAAGACCTGCCCGCATCGTCTGGATTCTCGATTCAAGATTTTCGCGTGAGAGATTGCACGCTTAATTCAAGACTAAAGTCGGGTCTATTAATATATCGATGAGTTGCTTAGGCCTAATGTCACAGCAGTAAATAAATCAAACGTATATGCAATAACGTTTTATATTCGGAGTTGCCCTTACTGGATCGGAGGAGGCGGCACGACCGGATAACCGCTCGACGGTGCCGTAACCGGCGTCACGGTGGAACTTGGTACGGCGGGCGCAGCCGTATCCTTATCGATGGTTCTCCCTGCGGCTCCCGCGGAAGGCACAGCCCGGCGCGTTTCCCCCAAGACGCTCCGCCGCCGGACGACCGTCGTGCTTCCTGCGCCATCGCCGAGGCCCAGAGGATACATAGGTGCATCCTTCTCGCCGAAGTTCGCCGGCGGCGAGGGCGGATCTCCGTAAGGATTCCAGGATTCCTGACGATAATAGGCTGCGATCGTGTAGCCGTAGAAGACACGCAGCAGCTGATCCACGTTGGCATCTGCATCGCACAGGCGCAGGCGGACCGACACGGTTCCTCCCGGTACGAAGATCGCGGGCTCGCCCGGCTCGATCTTCTGCCAGGCGTATAGACACAGATCGCCCGTAGCAGCGCGCCCTGTGGCAAAGCCGAAGGGGCCGAATTTGTTCTGCACGTAAACCAGCGAGGTTTCCATTTCGACGCCCGGCATCCGCTCCTCCATCTCCCGCTGGATTCGGTCCGGCGTCAGAGAGGGTAAGGACAGGGTATCCGGGATTTCCATGCTGCCGGCCGTGTTGTTGAGCAGGCTGACATAGAATGCGTTCTGTCCCGTGGTCAGGGAGGCCGTAGAGAGGGCAATCTCCTGCGAAAGGCCGTTCTGAAACTGCTGCTGCAGAACCGCCACCACGGCGGGCCCGCCGGGTGGAGGAACGATGATCGCACGTGTTGCCGGAACTTCCGACATGAGGCTCGCATAGCCCAGATCCGAGCGGCCCGCGCAGGCTGTGAGCGCCATCAGAACGGCCCCGGCAGCAAGGCAGTTCAGTCCCCGGCGAAGGCAGGTCGCCCTCCGATGGTCTGGATCGGAGGGTGGTGCCGCCTCCGAAACGCTGAGGCTCATCTGATTCGGAGGCGTCGAAGCGGTCATGTAGGACTTTGTTTACTCTGGGGCCAGCCGCGCATAGGGAACGGGTCTTTGACAGATCGGCTCATCCAGCCGGATGGTTAATCAGCTATGACCATTCATGGTTAACGAACCGTAAGCATCACGACCGGAGCGGACTTTAGTCCGGCGGCGACCGACGCCTGCCTTGAACCTGCACGCCGGAGAGCTTACAAGCGGCGAACATTCTCCGGTGCTCCTGGCCGGAGATGAACCGGAGCCTTTTTCCGCCCCGATTGCCTGCCCGTTCCCCGGTCAGCAGGCCGTTTTCTCAATCCTGGCTCATCGTCCAGGGCTCAAGAAAGCCGTTCCACATGAAGTCCGCCTTTTTGCGCAACGCGCTGGTTCTCGGCATGCTTTCCGCTGTCGGACCTTTCGCCATCGACATGTATCTGCCGTCCTTTCCGGCCATTGCTCGCGAGTTCCAGGCCGATGTGAGCGCGGTGCAGATGAGCCTGATGAGCTTCTTCCTGGCGGTTGCCGTCTGTCAGATCGCCTATGGTCCACTCTCGGACCGGTTCGGGCGCAAGCCGCCGCTCTATTTCGGGTTGGGGCTCTTCATTCTCGCAGGGATCGGCTGCAGCTTCGCGCCCAATGTGGAAACGCTCATCGCTTTTCGATTTCTGCAGGGCGTCGGCTCCTGCGCCGCCATGGTCATCCCCCGCGCGATCATTCGGGATCTGCATACCGGACACGAGGCGGCGCGCTTGATGGCGACGACGATGCTGGTCTTCAGCGTCTCGCCCATTCTGGCGCCTCTCGCCGGCAGCACCCTGACGGCGTTCTTCACCTGGCGCGCGATCTTCTGGGCCATTGCCGTCATCGGCCTCGCGGGCCTCGCCGTCGTTCTCTTTCTCCTGCCGGAAACCCACAAACCGGATGCGGGCCGAAAAGGCATTGGGCAGGCCTTCGCCACTTACAGGAGCCTGTTGAAGGATCGACGTTTCCTGGGGCTCGCCTTCATCGGCGGTTTCAGCCAAGCGAGCTTCTTCGCCTATCTTGCCGGCTCATCGGTCATCTTCATCGAGCATTTCGGCCTGACGCCTTCAGCCTACAGCATGGTTTTTGCGTCGAATGCCATCGCCTTCATCGGCAGCGCGCAGTTCAACAGCGTGTTCATGCGGCGTTTCGGGGCCGAGCGGGTGGTGAGAACCGCAATGTCCGCATTTGCCGCCCTGGTGATCCTGCTGTTCGTGCTCACGATTCTCGGCGTCGACAATGCCTTCGTTCTCTGGGGTCTGCTTTTCGTGTCGTTCGGCTGCCTCGGCTTCGTCATCCCCTCGACGGCCGTGCTCGCGCTCGAGGAACATGGCCCCGTGGCCGGAACCGCTTCTGCGCTCATGGGAACTCTGCAACTCAGCACCGGCGCCGTGATCATCGTCCTGGTCAGCGTCTTCTACAACGGCACGCCGCTCTCGATGGTGAGTGCCATCGTGGTCTGCGGGATCGTGGCTTTTACATTGAGCTTCCGCATCATGAAGCCCAAGCGGGTCTATCCCTGACGGATTTCGCCGAGGATCCAGTCGCGGAAGGAGCGCAGCAGCGGGGTTCCCGCCTTGTGCTCGGGATAGACCAAATAATAGGCGCCGCCACTCACCAGAGTGTCGGGAAACAGAATCTCGAGGCGCCCCGAAGCCAGTTCATCGGCGATCAGGAAGTGCGGGATGAGCGCGGCGCCCAATCCCGCCGCTGCGGCCTGGGCCACCATGGCGAATTGCTCGAAACGGGGGCCACGTAAGGGATTTCCGACCCCGACTCCGACGCTGGCGAACCACTCCGCCCAAGCGGTTGGGCGGGTGCTTTGCTGGAGCAGGGTGGCACGGGTAAGGCTCTGAGGCGAATGCAGATTCTCGCGCGCACGATAGGCCGGGCTGCAGACTGGCACGACCTCTTCGGTCCTTAGAAGTTCGCAGACCGCGCCAGGCCAATGCGGTTCGCCGAAATGAATGGCCGCATCGAAGGGATCGGTCGCGAAGTCGAAGGGCACGAGGCGGACACCGAAGTTCACCGTTGCGCCGGGGTGCCGGGCAAAGAAATCGGGGATGCGCGGAATGAGCCATCGGGTGCCAAAGGTCGGCAGGGTGGCGAGATTCAGGACCCCGCTCGTTCCGGAGAGCGCAATGGCCTGATGGGTGGCGTCGGAGAGTTCCGACAGGGTGCTGCGCACCTGGGAGGCATACATGCGCCCCACGTCGGTGAGCACGACCCGCTGCCGGGAGCGGCTGAACAGGGAGACGCCGAGGGATTCCTCCAATTGCTGGATCTGCCGCGATACGGCGCTCTGGGTCAGGTTCAACTCCTCGGCGGCTCTCGATACGCTGCCGTGACGGGCGGTGGCCTCGAATGCCAGAAGGTTGCCCACATTGGGCAGAAAGCCGCGACGAAACACACGTTCATTCCATTTGAGAATAACCTGCTGCGAAGATGTCGATTTACATTTCCCCTGTCCAGCGCGATTTTGCCGCCCAAATTCATAGCTTTGGTTAGTCTCGGCGGCTGACCGCACTCTCTGGGAAGGATGATCGTCATGGCCGGTGCTCAGGAATATGCGAAGTTCACGTGGGATGACCCGCTCCTCCTCGACGACCTCCTCACCGACGATGAGCGCATGATCCGCGACACGGCCCGTGCCTATGCCCAGGACAAGCTTCTGCCGCGGGTGATCGAGGCTTACCGCGAGGAGAAGACCGATCGCACCATCTTCAACGAGATGGGAGAGCTAGGCCTTCTCGGCGTGACCCTGCCGGAGGAATACGGGTGCGCCGGGGCGTCCTACGTCGCCTACGGCCTCGTGGCGCGCGAGGTGGAGCGGGTCGATTCCGGCTACCGCTCCATGATGAGCGTGCAGTCCTCCCTCGTCATGTACCCGATCTATGCCTACGGCTCCGAGGAGCAGCGCCGGAAATACTTGCCCAAGCTCGCCACCGGCGAATTCGTCGGCTGCTTCGGTCTCACGGAGCCGGACGCCGGCTCCGATCCGGCCGGGATGAAGACCCGCGCCGTGAAGACCGATGGCGGCTACCGCCTCACCGGCTCCAAGATGTGGATTTCCAACTCTCCCATCGCGGATGTCTTCGTGGTCTGGGCCAAGTCCGAGGCTCATGACAACCAGATCCGCGGTTTCGTGCTGGAGAAAGGCATGAAGGGACTCTCGGCGCCCAAGATTGGCGGCAAGCTTTCCCTTCGTGCCTCGATTACCGGCGAGATCGTCATGGACAGCGTCGAGGTGGGCGAGGATGCGCTGCTTCCCAACGTGTCGGGGCTGAAGGGGCCGTTCGGCTGCCTCAACCGGGCCCGCTACGGCATCTCCTGGGGCTCCCTGGGGGCGGCGGAGGATTGCTGGCACCGGGCGCGCCAATACACCCTGGATCGCAAGCAGTTCGACCGGCCGCTCGCCGCGACCCAGCTCGTGCAGAAGAAGCTCGCCGACATGATGACCGAGATCACCCTCGGCTTGCATGCAAGCTTGCGTGTCGGCCGTCTCTTCGACGAGGGCCGCGTGGCGCCGGAGATGATCTCGCTCGTCAAGCGCAACAATTGCGGCAAGGCGCTGGAGATTGCCCGTGTGGCCCGCGACATGCATGGCGGAAATGGCATCCAAGAGGAATATCATGTCATGCGCCATGCGCAGAACCTCGAGACCGTGAACACCTATGAGGGCACGCACGACGTGCACGCCCTTATTCTGGGCCGTGCGCAGACCGGCCTGCAGGCATTCTTCTGAGAGAAGGCTGGGAGCTCATGTCAATCCGGATCACCCTGGCAGGCTCGACCGGCTGGGTCGGCAAGGCCCTCGTGGCGGCGATTGCTGCCTCCGACGATCTCGCGCTCGCAGGAGCGGTCAGCCGCAGCGCGGCGGGACAGGATGCCGGCGAAGCCGCCGGACTTGCCCGCATCGGTGTTCCGGTCAGCGCCACGCTGGAGGAGGCCCTGAAGGCTCCCTCCGACGTGGTGATCGACTACACCAAGCCGGGAGCGGTCAAAGCCCATGCGCTGACCGCGATCGCGCGGGGGCGCCATGTCGTTGTCGGCACCTCCGGGCTTTCAGCCGAAGATTACGCGGAGATCGATCGGCATGCGCTCAAAGCCGAGCGCGGGGTGCTCGCTGCCGGCAACTTCTCGATCACGGCGACGCTGCTGCGTCGCTTCGCTTTGGAGGCGGCCCGCTACGTCCCGGATGTGGAAGTCATCGACTATGCATCCGCCAAGAAGCCCGATACGCCTTCCGGGACAGCCCGCGAGCTTGCGGAACTCCTCAGCGAGGTGCGCCTTCCCGCAAGCGCGAAGGCGATCCAGGATCTCACCGGCGTACGCGAAACCCGCGGCGGCTCCCTCGGCGCCCGGGAGCCGGTGCAGGTTCATTCGCTGCGCATGCCCTCGTTCGTCCTCTCCTGCGAGGCCGTGTTCGGAGCGGACAACGAGAGGCTCGTGATCCGCCACGACGCAGGCTCTTCGGCTGCGCCCTATGTGGCCGGCACGCTGCTGGCCGCCCGTCGCGTCCTATCCTTCATCGGATTGAAACGCGGCCTCGATGCCGTGATGGATTGAACGTCATGAAACCGCTCGAAGGCCTCAAAGTCCTCGAACTCGCGCGCATTCTCGCAGGCCCCTGGGTCGGCCAGCTGCTGGCCGATCTCGGCGCCGACGTGATCAAGGTGGAGCGCCCCGGGGCCGGCGACGATACCCGCGGATGGGGTCCCCCCTTCGTCGAAGGGGCAGAGGGCGACCACCTCTCGGCGGCCTATTTCCATTCCTGCAATCGCGGCAAACGATCCATCGCGGCCGATTTCGAGACGCCCGAAGGACAGGAGCTCGTGCGCAGGCTCGCGGCCCACGCCGACGTAGTGATCGAGAACTTCAAGGTCGGCGGGCTCAAGAAATACGGTCTCGACTACGAGAGTCTGAAACGGGTCAACCCGCGCCTCGTCTATTGCTCGATCACGGGTTTCGGGCAGAACGGACCCTATGCGTCCCGGGCCGGCTACGATTTCATGATCCAGGGCCTCGGCGGCATCATGGACCTGACGGGCGATCCTGAGGGCGAGCCGCAGAAGATCGGCGTGGCCTATGTGGACATCTTCACCGGCGTTTATTCCGTCGTCGGCATCCTGGCTGCCCTGCGCCGGCGGGACCAGACCGGGGAAGGGGCGCATCTCGACATGGCGCTCCTCGACGTGCAGACGAGCGTGCTCGCCAACCAGGCCATGAACTACCTGGCATCCGGGACATCGCCTCGGCGCATGGGCAATGCCCATCCCAACATCGTGCCCTATCAGGTTTTTCCGGTCGCGGACGGCCATGTGATCGTGGCGGTGGGCAATGACGGGCAGTTCGGCCGCTTCGTCTCCGTGCTCGGGCGGCCCGAACTGGCGCAGGACGAGCGCTTCCGCACCAATGCGGGCCGGGTCGGCCACCGGGCCGAACTCGTTCCGCTGCTGACGGAACTGACGCTGAAGTTCACGCGTGAGGATCTGCTGTCCGCCCTCGAAGGGCAGGGGGTTCCGGCCGGTCCCATCAACACGGTCGCCGACGTCTTTGCGGACCCGCAGGTCATGGCCCGCGGCATGAGGATCGATCTGCCCTCCCAGGCCGCCAGGGGCGGGGCCATCCCGTCCGTCCGCTCCCCCATCGTGATGGATGGGCAGCCGATGGCGGTCGGCCGGCCCTCTCCGCGCCTCGGGGAGCACACCGATGAGGTTCTGAGCGATCCGTCCTGGATGGCCTGAAGCCGGGGAGACGTTACTCGGCGATGCCCTTGGTCACGAGGCGGTCGATCGCCTTCACGATCCGCTCCCGATCCTCCTCCGAGAACGGGCTGAGCTTGTGCATCTCGAGGCTGCTCAGCCCTTCCGTGGCAAGCCAGCCCAGCAGGGCGGAATCCAGGTCGTCCGAGCTTGCCTTCAGCTGCTCCAGGGTGGTGCTGATCACCTGACGGACCGGATCGAGAAGGCTGGGATTCTCGGCGGTCGCCGCCATCATGCCGGTGGCCATGTCCTTCATCTTGCCGCCGCAGCAGATATTGAGCAGGGTCTTCGTCACCACCCGGGCCTCGCGGTTCGGGCCGGGGGCGGTGGTTTCCCGCAAAACGTCCTTTTCGGTGGCAACCTGGTCGATCATGCGCTGGATCATGGCCTGAAGCAGCGCATCCTTGGTCGGGAAATTGTAAAGAAGCCCGCCCTTGCTGAGGCCGGCGCGCTCGGCCACGGATTCAAGCGTCAGCCGGCCGGCGCCGATCTCTCCGACGAGTTCTGCAGCCGCATCAAGAATTTTTTCTCGTGAACTTTTGCGGCCTCTGGTACAGGAAAACAGCATCTACATCTCTTGTCTTGTGCGTCGCCGCACTTGCAACTAAACCGTCCAGACGGTATATAAATTCCCTCTCACGGCTTTGGCGTCAAGATAAAGTACGCTGTTGCCGCACCCACAATAGTCGTACAGGGCTCGCGGACGAGCCCTAACTCTCGGAAAAAGCCTATGAAACGGCGCATCGTAGTTGCTCTTGTGTTCATTCTTGCAATCGGACTTTGCGCCGGTTTGGTCTGGTTCAACTTTTTCCGCGACAAGATGATCACCCAGTTCTTCGCCACCATGCAGCAGCCGGCGCAGGCCGTTTCGGCCGCCAAGGTCGAGGCGAAGACCTGGACGCCAAGCATCAGCGCCATCGGTACGGCCAAGGCCGCCAACGGCGTCGAGCTGGCTTTCGAGATCGCCGGCATCGTCAGCGAGATCAAGTTCAAGGCCAACCAGAGCGTGAAGCAAGGTGAGGTCCTCGTTCAGCTGGACGATACGGTCGAGCGGGCGGACATTCAGGACGTCCAGGCGAATGTAAAGACGGCCGAGAGCAGCTTCGAGCGCGCCAAGACCCTGTCGACCCGTGGTTACGGCACCGAAGCCAATCTCGACCAGGCCAGCGCTTTGCTTGCCGCCGCACGTTCCCGCTTGGCCCGCCTGCAGGCGACCATCGAGCAGAAAGCCCTGAAGGCGCCCTTCTCCGGTGTGATCGGCATTCCGCGGATCGATGTCGGTCAGTACCTGCAGCCGGGAACCGTCATTGCGAGCTTCCAGGATCTGTCTTCGATGAAGGTCGATTTCACGGTTCCCGAGCAGCGGGCCGGCGAGATCAATCTCGGCCAGGAGGTTCGCATCGGCACGACCGAGAGCAACCTTCCATTCAAGGGTCGCGTCATCGGCAAGGATCCGCGCGTCGATCCCAAGACCCGCCTCGTCTCGGTGCAGGCTCTCGTCAAAGACAACAAGGACGGAGCCATTCTCCCGGGTCAGTTCCTCCACGTGGAGGTGATCCTGCCGGAGCAGCCCAACGTCATGACCGTGCCGCAGACGGCCGTCATCGCCAGCCTCTACGGCGATTACGTCTACACGATCGACCAGGAAGAGAAGCAGGGCCAGCAGGTCCAGGTGGTAAAGCAGGTCTTCGTCAAGACCGGCCGCCGTCGCGGCGGTGCCCTCGAGATCGTCTCCGGCGTCAACCCGGGTCAGCAGGTGGTCGCCTCCGGGCAGAACAAGCTGCAGTCCGGCGCGACCGTCAAGATCGACAACAGCATCGATGTGACGAAGCTCGACGGGTCGAAGCTCGCGAGCGGACAATAGGCATCAGCCATGAGTTTTACTGAACTTTTCATCCGCCGCCCCGTCCTGTCGATGGTGGTGAGCCTCCTGATCCTGCTGCTCGGCGCGCAGGGACTGATGAACCTGCAGGTACGTCAGTATCCTGAGGTCGAGGAAACCACGATCACGATCACGACTACCTATACGGGTGCGAGCGCCGACCTGATCCAGGGCTTCATCAGCACGCCCATCGCCAAGTCCGTGTCGAGCGCGGAAGGCGTGGATTACGTGACGACGCAGAGCCGTCTCGGCATCAGCACGGTGTCCGTGCGCATGCGCCTGAACACGGATCCTAATGCGGCGCTCACCGAAGTCACCGCGAAGGTGCAGCAGGTTCGCGCGCAGCTTCCCTCGGACGCCGAAGATCCGGTCATCATGAAGGGCACGGGCCAGAGCTTCGCCCTCATGTATATCACCTTCGGCAGCACGGAGATGAATCCGGAGCAGGTCTCCGAATTCCTGACCCGCGTGGTGCAGCCGCGCTTCGCGACCCTCGAGGGTGTCGGCAACGCCGAGATCCTCGGCGGGCGCGACTTCTCCATGCGCGTGTGGATCGACCCCGTACGGCTTGCCGCCCGCGGCGTCACGGCCGGCGATGTCGTCCAGGCGATCAACGCCAACAACTTCCTTGCGGCTCCCGGCAAGACCCAGAGCGAATACGTCGCCTACCGGCTCGACATGCAGACCACCCTGCAGACGCCCGAGACGTTCAGCATGCTGCCGATCCGGTCGGAGGGCGATCAGGTCGTGCGCCTGCGCGATGTAGCCGACGTGGAACTCGGGCCCGAGAGCACGGACACCATCGTCAGCTTCAACGGCAGCCAGGGCACCTTCATCGGCATCACGCCGACTCCGTCGGCCAATCCGCTGACTGTGGCCGAGGCGGTGACGCAAGCCATCGACTCGATCCGCCCAACCTTGCCCAAGGGCATGAATGTCGAGATCGTCTACGATGCGTCGAACTTCATCTCGGCCTCCATCGAAGAGGTGTTCAAGACAATCGGTGAGGCGGCGCTCATCGTCGTGGTGGTGATCCTGCTGTTCCTAGGGTCGTTCCGCTCGGTTCTCATTCCCATCGTGACGATCCCGCTCTCGCTCATCGGCGTGTGCTTCTTCCTCTATGCGCTGGGCTATTCCATCAACCTCCTGACCCTGCTGGCGATGGTGCTCGCCATCGGCCTCGTGGTCGACGACGCGATCGTGGTGCTGGAGAACATCCACCGCCATATCGAGGAGGGGCTCAAGCCCGTCGAAGCGGCCGTCGTGGGCATGAAGGAGATCTTCGTCCCCATCGTCTCCATGACGATCACCCTGGCGGCCGTGTATGCGCCGATCGGCTTCACGCAGGGCCTGACGGGTTCGCTGTTCCGGGAGTTCGCCTTCACGCTCGCAGGATCGGTGATCATCTCCGGCATCGTGGCCGTGACGCTCTCGCCGATGATGTCGTCGAAGCTGCTGAAGTCTCACGGTGCACAAGGACGCTTCGCCGCCTTCGTGGACCGCACCTTCACGCGGCTTGAGAACTGGTATGCGAGGCGCCTGAAAGGCTCGCTGGACTATCGCGGCGTAACCCTGGTCATCGTCGCCGTTCTCCTCGGCACCACGGCCTTCCTGTTCACCAAGACCTCCTCGGAGCTTGCGCCGGAAGAGGATCAGGGCGCCTATCTGGGCCTCGTCAACGCGCCGAAATACGCAACGGCCGAGTACACGCAGGCCTTTTCCAAGCAGTTCACGGGTGCGGCCGAAAAGATCCCCGAGATCGACGACAGCTTCCTGATCGTCGGCATCGACGGCGGCGGCGGCGGCTTCGTCGGCTTCAAGCTGAAGGAATGGAGCGAGCGTTCGAAGAAGGGCGAGCAGACCAAGCAGGAGATCCAGAATCTCCTGAACGAGAATGCCGGCGTGCAGGCCTTCGTCTTCGCACCGCCGTCCCTCCCCGGCGGCGGCGACGGTCTGCCGATCCAGTATGTGATGCGCACGATCGGTGACTCGTCTCAGGCCTATGAGGTTGGCGAGGAGATTCGCCAGCGCGCGATGAAATCCGGCAAGTTCATCGTGGTTCAGAACTCGATCTCCTACGAGACCCCTCGGGCTCGCATCACGGTGGATCGTGACCGCGCCGCGGCTCTCGGCGTGCCGGTCTCGGAAATCGGCAACACGCTCGGCGCGCTCGTCGGCGGAGCGCCGATCTCGAAGTTCGACCGCGACAACCGGAGCTACGACGTGGTCAGCCAGGTCCGGCAGGAGGACCGTCTGAATCCGGAACGGCTTGGGGAATACTATGTCCGAGCCGCCGACGGGTCCATGGTTCCGCTCTCCGCTCTTGTGAGCATCAAGACGGACGCGGCGCCGGCCGTGATCGAGCAGTTCAACCAGTTGAACTCGACGACCCTTTCTGCTCTGCCTCTGCCTGGCGTCACCACGTCTGAGGGCCTGGCGACGCTGCGCTCCATTGCACAGGAGGTCATGCCCCAGGGCTTCTACGAGGATTATGCCGGTCAGTCGCGCCTGGAGATCCAGGAGGGAAGCTCGATCTTCCTCGCCTTCGGTCTCGCAGTCATCGTGATCTATCTGGTGCTGGCGGCGCAGTTCGAGAGCTTCCGCGATCCGTTCATCATCATGATGTCGGTGCCGCTCTCCATGTTCGGCGCCATGATCTTCCTGAATCTGGGGCTTGCGACCTTGAACATCTACACGCAGGTCGGGTTGATCACCCTCGTGGGGCTGATCACCAAGCACGGCATCCTGATGGTGGAGTTCGCCAACGAGCAGAAGGAAAAGCATGGTGTGAGCAAGCGCGAGGCCATCGAGGAGGCGGCGCGCGTGCGTCTTCGTCCTATCCTCATGACCACGGCCGCCATGGTGCTCGGCGTCGCGCCGCTGCTCTATGCCACCGGTGCGGGTGCGGCGGCTCGCTTCTCCATGGGCCTCGTGATCGCGTCGGGCATGTCGATCGGCACGATCTTCACGCTCTTCGTGGTGCCGATGTTCTACACCTTCATCTCGAAGGAGACCGTGCGGGCCGGCCGGGCGGAGGAGAAGCATCCCCATCGCCAGGCGCTGGCCGCGGAATAAGGCTACGGGCCTGAAGGGGGCGACCCCTTTCAGGATCCGTCCGACGCAGCGAGAAAAGGAAATGGCCGGGCAATGCCCGGCCATTTAAGTATCAAGTCTCGAAAGGCAGGTCCGGTGTCGGCTCTGTCTTTTGCGTGTGACGCTTAATGGGCGATCTCGCCCTCGACTTCCATGAATGGGGAGACGGACTTGAAGCCGGCCTGCTCGGCGGCCTTCTTCACAGCCTCTGCAACTTCGGTCGAGTGAACCTCGATGGTCTCGCCCGTCTTGGAATCGACGAACATGATCTTCATCGCGTTCACGTCCGGTTGGCCGTGGGAGATCACGTAGGAGTTCTGGGTCGCCAGTCGGTGGACGAGACCGGCGTCGCGCAGGAAGTCGAGCGCACGGTAGATCGTCACCGGGGCGAGGCGCTTCTTCTCGCTGCTGAGACGGTCGACCAGATCGTAAGCGCCGACCGGTCCGCCGCTCTGGACCAGCTCGCGATAGACGCGCTCGCGAATCGGCGTGAGCCTGAGATTGTTCTGGCGGCACAGATCGTCTGCACGGCGAAGGAGGTTTTCCTCTTCTTCTTTCCTGAGGGCCTTGGTGCTCATGAGCCACACTCCTGTTATTACGGAACCTATATATTCATATAGGTAAAATGCGAATCTGACAATGTGCTATCATTACTGGAGGCACTTGCAGCTGTGCATATTCCGCAAAGAAATTTGGCGTTTGGACACAAACAAGGCCTGCCGCTCCAAATATAGTTACGTAGTAACGTAACTAGGCCGCCGAAGTTCCTCCGGCTAAGCTTGCTTCGAGCAGGTCTCGCAGAGGCCGCGAATTTCGACCGTCACCTTCTTGGTGCAAAACGCATGGTCGTCTCCCCAATGGGACAGGCGCTCACTGATATGCGGGTCTGTGAATTCTTTGACCAAGCCGCAATTCTCGCAGATGGCGAAGGCAGCCATGTCGTGCTCGTGATGGGGGTGCTTGCACGCGACATAGGCGTTGAGGCTCTCGAGCCGGTGCGCCAACCCCTTCTCGATCAATTTGTCCAGGGACCGATAGACGGTCGGGGGCGTCACGGCGCCCTTGGCCCGCATCTTATCGAGCACCTCATAGGCCGAGAGCGGATTCTGGGCCGAGCACAGGATCCGGTGCACCCGCTTCTGGGTGTCGTTCAGGTCCTCGAGGCCGTGGTGGTGATGCGTGGAAGCCATCTTGAAATCGTCTCGTCCGCGTCTGGGCGTGATGACCCTATAGGTCATGATTGCGGGGATGATTTCAAGGGAGCTGCCCCGGGGACCGGCTCAGCCGGTCCCTTATCCCGCACGGATTAGAGATCGACCCACGCCGCCTTGCGCTGCGACGAACGCACCGCCGCCTCGATGAAGCGCACCCCGCGCACGCCATGCTCGACGGTAGGCACCTGGAGCGAGAGGGGATTGGGCTCGCGGTTCTCGACCCGCGCGGCAATCTGCTCCGCCACGTCCGTGTAGAGCTGGGCGAAGCCTTCGAGGTAGCCTTCCGGATGTCCTCCCGGAATGCGCGAGGCCGCGCGGGAGACCTCGTCGGCCCCATTCCCGTTGCGGCGGATGATCCGCGGCGGCTCGCCCAGAGGCGAGAAGGTCAGGTAGTTCGGGTTCTCCTGATGCCATTCGAGGCCGGCCTTCTCGCCATAGACGCGAATGCGCAATCCGTTTTCGAGCCCTGCCGCCACCTGGCTGCACCAGAGCATGCCTTTGGCGCCCGATGTGAAGCGCAGCATCATATGGGCGTTGTCGTCGAGCCTGCGGCCCTCCACGAAGGTGTGCAGCTCCGCCGACAGGGACGCGACTTCGTCGCCGACGATGAACTCGGCGAGATTGAAGGCGTGGGTGCCGATGTCGCCGACGGCGCCGGCAGGCCCCGAGCGGGCCGGGTCCGTGCGCCATTCCGCCTGCTTGCTGCCGGTCTCCTCCATCCGGGTGGCGAGCCAGTCCTGCGCGTATTCCACCTGCACCACGCGGATCGCTCCGAGCTCGCCCGCCTGCACCATGGCGCGGGCCTGCCGCACGAGCGGATAGCCCGTGTAGTTGTGCGTGACCGCGAAGATGAGGCCGGATTCGCGTGCGAGCTTCGCGAGCTGATCGGCCTCGCGTCGCGTGGTCGTGAGCGGCTTGTCGCAGATCACATGGATGCCGGCCTTCAGGAAGGCGCGTGCCGCTGCCGCATGGGCGTGATTGGGCGTGACGATGGCGACTGCATCGATGCCGTCCTTCAGCCGCCGCTCGCGGCGCGCCATCTCGTTGAAGTCGCCATAGATGCGATCGGGCTTCAACAGCAGATCCTCGCCCGAGGCCTTCGCCCGGTCCGGATCGGACGAGAGGGCCCCGGCCACCAGCTCCCAGCGGTCGTCGAGACGGGCGGCAATGCGGTGCACGGCACCGATGAAGGCGCCGCGTCCGCCGCCGACCATGCCGAGTCGCAAGCGGCGGTTCAGCTTCTGATCCGGAGATCCAGCAATCGTCATGTGTGCCCCCTTGTCGCTTATGCGGCGTCGATGCCGAGCATCCGGCGGTTGGCCGCCTCGTCCGTCCCGCCGGCGGCGAAATCGTCGAAGGCCTTCTCCGTGACGCGGATGATATGAGCCTTGATGAACTCGGCGCCTTCGCGCGCGCCATCTTCCGGATGCTTCAGGGCGCATTCCCATTCCAGGACGGCCCAGGAATCGTAGTCGTACTGGGCGAGCTTCGAGAAGATGGCGTTGAAATCCACCTGCCCGTCGCCCAGCGAGCGGAAGCGGCCGGCGCGGTTGATCCAGCTCTCGTAGCCGCCATAGACGCCGATGCGTCCGGACGGGTTGAACTCCGCGTCCTTCGCGTGGAAAGCCTTGATGCGCTCATGGTAGAGATCGATGAAGGCGACGTAGTCGAGCTGCTGCAGCAGGAAATGGCTCGG
>JAESFT010000407.1_pt1 | contig 28213 bp, 21 predicted proteins | sample 9269451 | NCBI WGS metagenome assembly JAESFT01 (sample SAMN14502557, study PRJNA617106) | algae metagenome | isolation source: Scytonema hyalinum WJT4-NPBG1 and co-occurring heterotrophs from well... | place: USA: Mojave Desert, Joshua Tree National Park, California | collected 2006-05-25
GAAGCAGCCAGAATAATTGAAAATTTCGCAGCTGGACTGCCAAAACGCGCAGGTGAACCTTGACGCATTCATCAGCTTGTTCTTCAAAACCAATTTTTGATTTTCATGACTGAAATTACATCCCGTTCAGCCTCTTTACTGGCAACCATACTGCTAGGCGGCATCGCCATGACTAACGCACATGCGATTCAGCCATGGTCCGCTGGCGCAAAGCCGCTGACGGCAGGTATGGCGAAGATAGAGCAACTGCTTGTGCTGAACTCAAACCAGTCACTGTCTAAGTTTCTAACAGCGGCGGATGCCATTCGGTTGGGGACGGAGAAGAATGAGCTTCTGGCAGATAAAGAGAAAATGGGCCGGATGCTTGAGATGTCGAATCAGATAAGGATCAGCAGCCTTGTGAACTTTGCGGTGTCGTCCGCTTTTAGTGGTGCTGACCGCAAGCGTTAGGCATACCTAGCCTGCTGAAGCGTACAAAAATAGACACTCGAAAACGTCGAAACGGATCTCATCTGCCGATTCCCGGCCAAGCCCGCTCAATGACAATCCGGCACATCCTGATCAAGATAAATCTCGAACGCGATGCTGCGTGCCGCCTTGGTGAGATGCTGACTCAGATAACGGCTGTTGCGCCACTCCGCCGTGACCTGCTTGAAAAACGTTTCCGTGCGTGTGTCGCCGGCCGGCACGGCGAATACCAGCGTATGCCGGGGACCGGTCGGCAGGCGGGCGGAAAACTTTTTCCATTCAGGCAGCTTCAGCAATTCCTCCAGCAGCACATCATCATGCACCGCCGCGTCGCAGGTGCCGACGCGCAGGTTGAGCAATGCATCGGTAGGTGATTTGTAGACCTGCTCGATGGCGCCGTATTTCGAGGCGACGGTGCCGACGTAGCGCCCGCCTTCCGCGACGCATACCTTGCGGTCCTTGAGGTGTTCCCAGGCTTTGATCGTCGTGTCGGTGCGCATGATGGCCATCGGGCCGGCGCGGTAGCCGGTCGGTATGGCGATGGCATTGCGCAGCGGGTTGGCATCGGTGACGACGGCCAGCGCGATGTCGGCCCTGCCTGCCGGGGTGAAGGGGGTTGCGGCCTTCGTGTCGGCGCGGACGGTGGCGAGCGGCAGGTTGAGGCGTTTGGCGGCATCTTCCGCCAGCGCGGTGTCGATGGCTTCCGGGGTGCGGAACTTGGTGCCGGCCTTGTACTCGGGCACCACATAGTCGACGGCGGCGATCAGCTTGCCGCGTTGTTTGGCGCGGTCCAGCGCACTGTCCGCGGCGGCGGCGGTGCAGAGACTGCCGAGCATCGCCGCCAGGGCAACGGCGGCAATGCGGGGCACTGGAGTCAACGCGGTATTCATTAAACGTACTGGTAACGCAGTACCCGGTGCTTGAGGTTTTCCAGCAGGAGCTGGTCGATCAGCGGCGCGAGGATGGCGATGGCGAGGATGCTGGTCATCACGCCGACCATGTCGGCGGTTTCACCGGCATAGCTCAGGCTGCGGCCGAGACCCTTTCCGAAACCGATCAGCATCTCGCAGGAAATGAGCGCCCGCCATGCATTGCCGAATGCAAGCTGGGCGCCGGTGATCAGCTCGGGCATGACTGCCGGCAGGTAGACCCGGCGCAGCATGTCCCAGCGCGACGCGCCCATGACGCGTGCCGCCGAGACATGCACATGCTGCACGTTTTCGGTGGCGTTCATTACCGACAGCGCGGCCGGGAAAAACGCCGCGACGGCGACGACCACGACGATCGGCAGGCTGCCGAAACCCATGAGGATGAGGAACAGCGGCACCCAGGCGATCGACGGGATCGATTGCAAAATGATGATGGCCGACTTGAGCACTTCGCGGAAGAAAAACAGCACCGCACCGACCAGGCCGAACGCGATGCCGAACAGCATGGCCGTTCCGTAGCCGGCGCCGAGGCGGCCAAGGCTGCCCCACAGCGCGGCGCGGAAGTTCTCCGTCTGCACTTCCTGCCACAGGCGGACGATGACGGTCGGCACATCCGGCATCAGGAAGTCAGGCAGCGACCAGGCCGCGACCTGCCATCCAAACAGGATGAAAACCACCGCCAGCGCGAAGGCGAGTTTTTTGTTGTTGCCGGTAAGGCCGGTTCGGGTGCTCATGATTGATATCGCATCAAATAATTACAGCTTGCGTTCCTTCTGCCAGCTCAGGTCGAGAATGCTTTTGACTTCGAACGGCTTGCCGTCGCGTGTCTTGAGCGAACCCTGCGCCTGGAGAATGTCGGCGATTTCCTGCATGCGCGCCTCTTCCTTCGGCGTCACCAGCGGGCTGAAGGTCTGGCTCTTGATCGCGCCGGTGATCACGGTTTCGCGCGGCAGTTCGCCCTTGTTCAGCGTCTTGAGCGTCGGCTCGGAAATGAAGTAGCCGGCGATCAGCTTGGACGCTTCTTCCGGCTTCTTCTGCAGGAGGTCGATCGCTTCCTTTTGCGCATCCAGCGACTTCCACAATGCATCCTTGCGCTTCTTGATCACGTCGCCGGAGGTGATGACGACCATGCACGGAAAGGGCCACACTTCGCCGATCTCGTAGATCTGCTTCACCGGCGCGATCAATTGTGCGATGCTGGCCTGCGGCTCGAACAGGAAGGCGGCGTCGACGCGCTTGCCGACCAGCGATTGCACGGCCACTTGCGGGCTGACGCCCATGACGTTCACATCGTCGGGCTTCAGTCCGGCATCGCGGAACACCACGCCCTTGAGCACGGTGTCGGCGGTGCTGCCTTCAGCCTGCGATGCCAGCGTCTTGCCCTTGAGGCCGGCGATGTTCTTGATGCCGGTGTCCTCGCGCACCAGCATCGCATGGTAGCCGTGCTGCGCGCCGCCCACCACCTTCAGGTCCGCGCCCTTGGATGCCCAGGCCACCGCGTTGGTGAAGCCGAGCACGCCGGAATCGAGCTGGCCGCCGACGATGGCCTTGATCAGGTCGGTGCCGGACTTGAATTCCACCAGCTCGACATCGAGGCCCTGCTTCTTGTACAGGCCCGCTTCATACGCGACAATCGCCTGCGCATCATCCATCACGCGCAGGTAACCCACCTTGAATTTTTCGGCGGCAAAGGCCTGTACGGTAAATAAGGACGCGGCGAAGACCGTCAGCGCCGAGGCCAGGAACTTAGAGGTTTTCATACTTCGACTCCTTCCAATGATTTAGCGACTTCATCCTGTTCGGCATGGATACCGAGCAGGCACAAGATTTCCCGGCGCATCGCGGCGAATTCCGACAGATCGTGGGTTTTTTCGTGGTGCGCAAGGTTGAATTCCTTCAGCACGGTGGCCGGGCGCTGGCTGAACACCAGGATGCGGTCGGAAAGGAACAGCGCCTCGTCGACATCATGTGTCACCAGCAGCACGGTCGGGCCGGCTTCACGGATCAGGTCGCGCAGCACATCCTGCAGCGTCATGCGGGTGAGCGCATCCAGTGCGCCGAACGGCTCATCGAGCAGCAGCACTTTAGGCCGCGTGATGAAGGCGCGAGCCAGCGCGGCGCGCTGGCGCATGCCGCCGGAGACCTGGTGCGGGTAGTAATCCTCAAATCCTTTCAGCGCCACTTTTTCCAGCCATTCGAATGCCTGGACGCGTGCTTTCTTCTTGTCGATCTTCTGGAATTCCAGCGCGAGGGCGACGTTTTGCGCCAGCGTCAGCCAGGGATACAGCGCGTTTTCCTGAAACATCAGCATGCGTTCGGGGTTCGGTCCTTCGACTGGCTTCCCTCCCGCAAGGATCTTTCCGCCCGTTGGCTTTTCGAGGCCAGCGGCGATGTGCAGCAATGTCGACTTTCCGCAGCCGGACGGACCGACCAGCGCAACCAGCTCGCCCTGCTCGATTTCACGGCTGAAATCGTCAATGACGTGGAGACCGGAAAAGCTCTTTGCTACATGATTAAACGACAGCTTCATTCAAATGTTCCTTTCGCCGACGGGCGAGAACGTGAACGGGAATGGGATTCAGTAAAACAGAACGTCGTGAGAAAAGCGGTGGTAATTGTAATGTCAAACGCGCCTTTAATTACTTTTGGCTATAACGCACCTTCGCACTTTAATAACTCCGTATGTACATGGCAACGATATTTAGTTGCTTTGCTTATTCGGTATACGCATAAGCAACCATAGGTATTGATGTTTTTTCAAGAATAGAAAGTCGAAGCGTTCGCCCACCGATCCGCCCGGTACAGTACGAGCAGCAGATAGGGGATGCGGTTCCATGTAAAGAAAACACCGTGTTCAGGGGATGGCTTTATCGGTCCGATCTGCACGAGGCGACAGCTGCGGCGTTGCTGTCGTTGCGCAGCAGTCGCCGCGGATGTGCGTGTTACGATCGCCCATGCCGGCTCCCTGAAGCAAGGGATACCACAAGCGCCGGTGCTGCACTGTTGTCATTCGCCGCGTCGGGAGAAACATGAAGAAAATCGCTTTTTCAGGAACGCTCGATCCGATCACCAACGGGCATATGTGGGTCATTGGCGAAGCGCTGGCGATCGCCGATGAAGTGATTGTGTTTCTGTCGGAGAACCCGGCCAAGAAACCGCATTTCCCGGCGGCCATGCGCAAGGACATCATCGAGCGCAGCGTGGCCGAGCGCGGCTGGACGCAGGTGCGGGTGGTGATCGTCAACGGCGACTACACCGCCCGCGCGGCCAAGAAGCATGGCATCGATTACATCATCCGCGGCATCCGAAACAATGCCGATTTCGATTACGAGAACCTGATCCAGCAGACCAACGTCGATGTGCTGGGCGGCGCCAAGACCATCTTCGTGATGCCGCCCCGGGATCTCGGCTCGGTCAGCTCCAGCTTCGTCAAGGCGCTGGAGGGGCCGGTGGGGTGGCACTGGCACATGAAGAAATTCGTGCCGAAGCCTGCTTACGAAGCCTGGATTTGCGGCTGGTTGCGCGATGAGTGGAACGCGCTGTGGCACGACTTGCCTGCTGGCGATGATGCGCGTGGCGTGCCGTCCGCATGGTTCGATGTGCTGACCGGCGATACCTGCTATGGCGCCGGCACGCGCCGCTATCACAACGTCGAGCACCTGGTGCATGGCTTGTCCGAGCTGCAGGTGTGGGCCGCCGACACGGGTGCATCTCCCGCGGAACTCGCCGCGCTCAAGAAGGCATTTTGGTTTCACGACGCGGTGTACGCGCATGACCCCGGACAGGCGAGCAATGAGGAAGCCAGCGCCAGGATGTGGCTGGACAGCGGGCTGGAACGGCAGCCCGGTGATGGGCAGACCGTGGCCGACCTTATCCGCGCCACCGACCACTTTCAGGAGGAATCAATCTCCCATCCGCTGAAACAGGCAATGCTGGGCGCCGACCTGGCGATCCTCGGCCAGGACGATGATGTGTACGACGCCTATGCGGAAGCGATCCGCATGGAATACGGCCATGTGCCGATCGATGCCTATCGCACCCATCGCTGCAAGGCGCTGGCATATCTGCATGGCAAGGCGCAAGCCGGCACCTTGTACGGCGATGCCTATTTCGCCGGGCAGTATAACGATCGGGCAATCGCCAACATGGGGAGGGAAATCGCCGCCCTGGGCGGACGGCTTTGACGGGACACCGGCACGTTGCGGTGCCCCGAAGCGGGAGAGCGCCGGTATCAGCCGGTGATGATGAGCTGGTTGTCGATGGATTTCACGCCGGACACGCCGCGCACAATGGACTCGACCTTTTTCCGCAACGCCATGCTCTTGATTTCACCCTTGAGCCGCACGACACCGTCAGTGGTGGTGGCATCAATCTTGGTACCGCTCAGTTCCGGATCGGCCGCAAGCGCCGCCTTGACCTTGCTCGAAATTTCCGCATCGCTCGACGCGGCGGCTTTCTGAGAGCCTGCCGATTGGGAACCGGACTGGCTGCCTGTTCCCGCGCATCCCGCGGCAAACACGGCGGCCAACAGCAACGAAAGTAATTTGATGTTCTTCATTTTGATATCTCCGTTAGTAAAAGTGGGTGAGCGCTATCCGGGCAGTACGAACCGCTGCAATGCAAGGGTGGCGTTTCATGGCGAGATTGGCAATACGTAAAATCACCAAGTCCTGAACATCCTGTTGTCGATCTTCAGCAGGCAATTAATAAACACTATGCCAAGTACCGCCCATCCGGTCTGTTCCAAATCAGATCGGTGGTACTTGGTCTTACTCCTGTTGTATCGATGCCCACCGAGTCGGGCAAATCAAGCGGATCAGGCGGCGAATCGCTTGTCTTTCCCGTTATCACCACGTTCGATGGTGCGAATCCCGCTCGACGCCGGGTGCAGCGCCGACACGATCACCTCCAGCGCCCTTTCCGGCTGCGCGGCACCGCACATGAAGATGTCCGCCGCGGCGAAGCCGCATTCCGGCCAGGTATGGATGGTGATATGGGATTCCGCCAGCAGGACCACGCCGGTGACGCCCTGCCCGGTCCCGAAGGTATGAAAGTGGCTGTAGATGATGGATGCGCCGGCGGCAAGGGCGCTTTGCCTGAGCAGGTGTTCCAGCGCCGCCGGATCGGTAAGCATGTCGGGCGCGATGCCGTGCAGATCGGCAATCAGGTGGATGCCGGACGAATGATGCACGGGACTCATTTGTGCCACCCGCCGCCCCATGAACCACCCGTCGATCCGGAACTGGAACTCCACGAGCTGCCGCCACCGCCGCCATAGCCGCCCTGCCCCGGCACCAGCAGCTTGCTCCAGCTCATCACGGTGCATATCAGCATCACCACCAGCGAATAGACGATAAATTTTCCGCGCATCAGGAGTCCTCGCCCATCCAGCTCAATACCATTGCGGGCAGGTAGATGGCCGCCGCGGCAAACAGGAAATACGTCCAGGCACCTTCGGAGCCGGCCAGCAGCGGCCCGATATTCAATGCCGCCAGGCCATAAATCAGATACTCGGCGATCTTGCGGATCGGGGTCTTCTGCGGCAGCCGGTCGGCCTGGATCGCCGTGCCGAACCAGGCGCGAAGCTGGTCCGACGGCACCGGCGCGGATAACGACCAGCTCAGTTCGTCATTGGTCAGTTCGGCCGCCAGTGATTTCTTGCCGAACGCGAATTCGATCACCCGCGCGGTATCGCCGGCATGCACCTTCCAGTTGAAGGCCCCGGCGGCAAACACCACGGTGGCGATGTAGTCGTACTCCTTGCGGAAGGTCTGCGCGCCCAGCCTGACGGTGTCGCCGCCGTTCCACGCCGGCCAATCATCCGGCGCCTTGGCGCTGAACCAGCCGTCGCCGGTTTCCACCAGCCACAGGAAACCGCCGCGCGGGCTGTACAACAGATATTCGGTCCAGACTTCACCATCCTCGTCCTTGCGCCGCATGACGCCGATCGCTTCATAGGCGGAGCCGCCGATGGTGGCCTTCGCGCCGAGCTGCAGGGTGGTATCCGCCTTTTGCATGCGGTGCGCGGCATCGAGCACCTGCGCCACCCTGGCGGTGGTATCGACCTGCGCCCGGCAGCTGGGGCAGACGATCTGGCGCGTGAGGCCCGGCACGAAGCGCACGCTGCTGCCGCAGGACGGGCAGTCGAGCGGCTGCACCTTGCCCTTGACCTTGCCGGCGCTGTCGCGGATGGTGTCGTCATCGCGCAGAAGCTGGCATTTCAGCTCGGCCAGCGTGACCGCCTGTCCGACATAGACGGCGGGCGGGTCGCCGTCGGAATAATCGAGCGTCAGGAAACCGCGGCCGTTGCGGAAGTCGGCGACCTTCGCCTGCCAGCCGGGCCCGACCCGGAACGGCAGCTCGCCCTGGCCGCCGGTGCATTGCGCAATCCGGGTTTCGGCCGTCAGCCAATGCTGCCCGAGGAGGGCATAGGTGTTGCCGGGATTGATGTCCTGGAACGCGGGCAGCGGACCGTCGGTCTGCTTGGAGAAGGTCAGCGTAAACAGGCCCGAGCCGTCGGACAGCCAGGCGTCGCGCCCGTCGGCGAACAGCACATACCATTCATTCCACAATCCGGCTTCGTAGCGCAGCTGGATGCGTCCGACCACGGTGAATTCCTGGTTGCCGAAACGGCCCGAGGTGCCGATCTGGATGGGCGAATAGTCATCCAGCACATCGGCCATGCGGCCGAGGTCCTTGACCGTGTCGGCATCCTTCAGGACCGTGGTCTTGCAGTATTCGCATACCGCCATGACCGAGGCGGGCGACTGGAACTGCACCGGCGCGCCGCAGCTCGGGCAGGAGACTTTCTGCATACGCGATGCTTTCTTATCCGATCAGCTTTTGCAGCACTTTCGCCTTCGCATCGTCGTAATCGCTTTGCGAGATCAGGCCCTTGTCGAGCAGGGCCTTGAGCTGTTCAAGCCGCGCCGCCGGCGATTCCTGCGCGGGCTGTACGGGTTGCGTCGGCTGTGCCGCCGGCTGTCCGGCCATCCCGGGCATCATCCCTTGCGCCATGACCTGGCCGACCGCCATGCCGGCCGATAGCCCGGCGCCGATGCCGGCGATGCCGCCCTCGTTCTGCGCCGCCAGCGGGATGGCTTCGGCCGTCTGGAAACGGGTGAAGCCGGCCATCTTGTCGGCTGACAGTCCGCCCTTCATGCCGGCGCCGATGCGGGCGTCGAGCGCCTGCTGCAGTTCGTCCGGCAGGCTCAATGTGCCGACGTTGAATTCATCCAGCGCAAGGCCATAGCGTTCGAAGGCCGCGCCGAGGCCGCCCTTGATCTGTTGCGCCATCAGCGCCTGGTTGCCCGCCATGTCGAGGAAGGGAATGTTGGATGCGCCGAGCGATGAGGCCATGGACGACAGCATGATGCCCTGCAACTGGCCTTCGACCTCGTCGCGGGTGTAGACGGCGCGCGTGCCGCTCAGCTCGGTGAAGAATTTCCTCGGGTCGGCGACGCGGTAGGAAAACAGGCCGAAGGCCCGTACCCGGATCGCGTCGAAATCCTTGTCGCGGAAAGTGATCGGCTGGGGCGTGCCCCATTTGCGCCCCGTCTGGACGCGGGTGCTGAAGAAGTAGACATCGGCCTTGAAGGGCGACTCGAACAGCTTGTCCCAGTTTTTCAGGTTGGTCAGCAGCGGCAGGGTGCGGGTGGTCAGCGTGTAATTGCCGGGGCCGAAGACATCGGCCATCTTGCCTTCGCTGACGAAGACCGCCACCTGGGAGTCGCGCACGGTGAGCGCGGCGCCGTTCTGGATCTCGAAATCTTCCATCGGATAGCGCCAGGCAAGCACGCCTTCGGTGTCTTCGTTCCACTGGATGACGTCGATAAACTGCTTCTTGATGAAATCGAAAATGCCCATGATGCGAACTCCTTGTCAGGAAATGCAGGCGGCGTTGATGGCGCCGACGGACAGCGAGACGGCGCCGAGGATGCCGCCGAACGCCACGTTGTTGGATTCGATATGTTCCTTCGACATCGACATCAGCCGCGTCGTCACGAGATAAGTGAGCAGTTGCACCACCAGCGCGCCGCTTGCCCATGCAACGAAGGGAATGATGGTGGAAGTATGCAGGATGCAGGAAGCGATGGTGAGCGAGAAGCCGATCACCGCGCCGGAAAGCGACAGGGCCGCGGCGGTGTTTCCCTGCCGGATCAGCAGCACTTCGTTGTACGGCGTGATGCGGGTGTAAATGACGAAGAACACCAGCAGCAGCACGGCGGCCAGCAGCAGGAAGACGAGGTAGTTGGCGATGGCGGGCAAGGTTGGTCGCTCCGTTGGGTTGGTCAGGCAGTTGTTGGAACTTGTTTATGCAACAGGATTGTCGTCCTACGCGGGCTGCCGCCACCGCGAATAACTCATTGGCAGTGGATGCTCAATCATGGCATGGTTTGCAGCATCGCCCCGCAAGGTCCCCTCCTCCTGCAAGGGGGAAGGAGCCCTGCAATGTAGCTTGATAGCCAGCCAGTCCCTTCGCAGGAACGAAAACCTATCAATACAGCAACTCAAATCCGGCAAGTCGTCGCAATATACTAACGCCGAAACTTCCCTGTCCAGCGCTTTCGTGGTTTTATACGGGGCCGGCCGGCAACAGGCCGCCATCCGCAACAGACCGAACCGCCAGCGCCGCATGTCCAAACACATCCTCATCCTCTCCGTCTTCATCGTCGCCTCCTGCGGCCTGGCGTATGAACTCATTGCCAGCGCCCTGTCGAGCTATCTGCTCGGCGATTCGATCTTCCAGTTTTCCACCATCATCGGCTGCTACCTGTTTGCCATGGGCGTCGGCGCTCACCTGTCGAAATACGTAAAGGACGAGGATGTGCTGGCGCGGTTCGTCGATATCGAACTTGCCGTCGGCCTGGTCGGCGGCATGTCGGCGGCGCTGCTGTTCCTGACCTTTTCCTGGATGGGCGCGCCGTTCCGCACCATGCTGTACCTGCTGGTATTCCTGGTCGGCGCCTTCGTCGGCATGGAAGTGCCGCTCGTAATGCGGGCGTTGAACGCCCGGCAGACCGGCTTCAGCGAACTGGTCAGCAAGGTGCTGACCTTCGATTACCTCGGTGCGCTGGCGGTATCGATGCTGTTCCCGCTGGTGCTGGCCCCTCATCTCGGCCTGGTGCGCACCGGCTTCCTGTTCGGCATGTTCAATGTCGGCGTGGCGCTGTGGAGCATCCATAACTTTCGCCAGGAGCTTCCCGATGTGGGCGGCCGCGTGCTGCGGGCGAGCCTGGTGATGTTTTCGCTGATGATGGGCTTCGCCACGTCGGACCGCCTGGTGCAGTGGGGAGAGAACGGCCTGTTCGGCGACGATGTCATCTACTCTACGTCGACGCCCTACCAGCGCCTCGTCATCACGAAGTGGAAGGATGATCTGCGACTGTACATCAACGGCAACCTGCAGTTTTCATCGCGCGATGAATACCGCTATCACGAAGCGCTGGTCCATCCGGCGATGGAGACGCTGCCATGGGCCCGCTCGGTGCTGATCCTCGGCGGCGGCGACGGGCTGGCGTTGCGGGAAGTGCTGCGCTATCCGCATGTCGAGCATGTGACGCTGGTCGATCTCGACCCGGCGATGACCAATGCGTTCCGCGACCGCGATGAACTGGTCCAGCTGAATCGGGGTGCGTTGCGTGACCCGCGCGTGACGGTCGTCAATGCCGACGCCGCGATCTGGCTGCAGCAGACCGACCGGATGTTCGACGCGGCCATCGTCGATTTTCCCGATCCGTCCAGCTTCGCGCTCGGCAAGCTCTATTCGGTGCCCTTCTACGGCATGCTGAAAAGGCATGTCTCGGAGAACGGCCTGATCGTGGTGCAGTCGACCTCGCCGTTTTTCGCGCCGCATGCCTATTGGACCATCGATGCGACGCTGCGCGAAGCCGGCCTGCATACCGCGCCGTATCACCTGTATGTGCCGTCGTTCGGCGAGTGGGGCTTCGTGCTGGCCTCGCCGCGCAAGACCTTTTCGCCGCCATCGCAATACCGGCTGCCGTTGCGCTACCTGAACGCGGAAACGACCCGCGAGATGTTCCGGTTTCCGCCCGACATGCCGCGTCTCGACATGACGCCGAACCGCCTGAATACCCAGTCGCTGGTGAACGAGTTTGAAAAGGACTGGCGCGAGGTCATCCGCTGATGGACCGGCGATCCTTCCTGCTATGGGCCGGCGCGGGCACGGCCGCGGTGGGTGCGGGCAGCGCAGCCGCGTACTGGCGCTGGCAGGAAATCGTGCCGGTGGTTCACACGCCGGGGCGAGCAGACGGCCATTTTCTGCGCGACCGCCGTGCGCTGCCGCCGCCGTCCGCCGAAATGCGAACCGACATCGCCATCCTCGGCTCCGGCATCGCCGGATTGACCGCCGCCTGGAAGCTGCGCAAGGAAGGGCAGCGCGATATCGTGGTGGTGGATGGGCCGCAGCCCTACGGCAACGCCGCCGCCGGACGCTATGGCGATCTCGCGTATCCCACCGGCGCGCATTATCTGCCGCTGCCCGCGCCGGAGATGTTTCATGTGCGGGAGCTGCTGCATGACTTGCGCATCCTGCTGCGCAATCCGACGGCGCGGCGCCCTTACTACGATGAACGTTTCATTCTGCATGCGCCCGAGGAGCGGTTGCTGTTCAATGGCCGCTGGCAGGAGGGACTGCTGCCGAAGGAAGGTGTGCCGCGGTGGGAACTCGACGAGCATGCGCGTTTCTTCACGGCGATGGAAGGCTTCAGGTCGACCTCCGGCACGGACGGCAAGCCGATGTTCGCTTTCCCGGTGACGCAATCCTCCGACGATGCGCACTGGCGGGAGCTCGACCGCATCAGCCTCAAAACCTGGCTGGAGCAACATGGTTACCGCTCGCCGACGCTGCATTGGTATCTCGACTATTGCTGCCGCGACGAATACGGCACGGCATATGGCGAAGTGTCTGCATGGGCCGGGCTGCATTACTTCTGCGGTCGTGGCGGCGAGGCGGAAAACGCCTCCGAGGGCGCCTTCCTCACCTGGCCGGGCGGCCTCGATCCGATCGCCGCCGGGCTGGACCGGGCCGCCGGCAACCGCCGCATGACGGGCACGGTGATGTCGGTCGACGTGAAGCCGGGCGGCGTCGAGGCACTGTGCCTGGACTTGTCAGGCGCGCAGCCGCGCAGCTACGTCGTCAGGGCGAGGAAGGCGATCTGCGCGATGCCGCTGTTCGTCGCGGCGCGGGTGGTGCCGTCGATCGGCGACGTCGGCTTCGATGCACGTGGACACATGCCTGCCTATGCGCCTTGGTTGGTCGCCAACTTCCTGATGAAGCGCTTTCCGGACGAGTTGCCGGAGGCGCCGCTGTCCTGGGATAACGTGGTGTACGGCGGACGGGGACTGGGTTATGTCGTGTCCACCCACCAGGACATCCGTGTCACGCCGCCTCGCCAGACGGTATTCAGCGCCTATGTGGCGCTGGCGGACCGGTCGCCGCAGGAGGCTCGCCGCTGGCTCGACAGCGCACCTCCCGGGGAATTGCTGGACCTGGCCGGCGCCGACCTGCGCGCCGCTTACGGCAGGCGCTTTGCATCAAATGTGGAAAGGGCCGACATCACCCTGCGCGCGCATGCGATGGCCTCGCCGCGCATCGGTTTCCGCGACAACTGCGGCGTGCGCGCCTTGCGGGAAGCGGACGGCCCCATCCTGTTTGCCCACGCGGATCTCTCCGGCTTCTCGGTGTTCGAGGAGGCGGCGTGGTGGGGGTATCAGGCAGCGTTGAAGGCATTGAAATGATGATGTTCTCGCTGCATTACACCGCCCTGAGGGATACCAAGTCTCGGTTTTGATGTGACGGCTGTGTGCCGCCAAGGCCTTCCGCTGTTCGATTCACCGTTCCAAAAATTGCCGTTGTTATGGCGACAATTTGGTTGCCGCAGCCATGGTCGGCCGTTACTATGGCTGCCGTTCATCAACATTTCCCTTCTTCAAGACAGGTTCCACGCATGAATTGGCTGGCGCAATTGAGACGCATGTTGAGCACGCACCGGCGCTGGGCAGCCCCGACGCTTGGGCTTGCCGTCGGTGCTATCGTGCTGTCTGCTCCAAAGCTGCCTTATTGGACGACCGTGCTGATGGGCTCCTGCGTCGGCGGACTGATCTGGTTTCTCGCGGTCAGGCCGGCGCGCAAGACCGATCGTGCGCTGCATGAGTCGGAACTCAAGTTCCGCGCCTTCGTCGAGCAATCGCTGGTCGGCCTGTACATGGTGCAGGAAGGCAAAATCGTCTATGCCAACAAGAAGAGCGCCCAATTGCTCGGCTATGACGACCCGGAAGAATTGATCGGCACGCCCGTCGACAGCCATACCGCGCCGGAAGATCTGCACATGCTGCGTGAGAATCACCGCCGCCGCCTGTCCGGCGAAGTGCCGAGCATCCGCTACACCTACCGCGCGCTGCGGCGCGACGGCAGCCGCATCTGGGCCGAAGTGCATGGCGGACTGTGCGACTACGACGGACGGCCGGCGATCATGGGCGTGGCGCTCGACGTCACGCAGCGGGTGGCGTTCGAGCAGCAGTCGCGGCTGGCCAACCGGGTATTCGAGTCGGCCAGCGAAGGCATCGTGATCACCGATGCCGATTGCCGCATCGAAGCGGTCAATCCGGCGTTCACCCGCATCACCGGCTACGATGCATCGCAGGCGGTCGGTAAGCTGTCGCGCATGATGACCGGCGAAGGCGCGCAGTCCGAAATCAACCGCGAGATGCTGGAACACCTGGCGCGCGACGGCCACTGGCAGGGCGAGATGCGCGACCGCCGCAAGAACGGCGACTGGTATCCGGCATGGCTGTCGATCTCCATCGTGCGCGATGCCGATCGCAACATCACCAACTATGTCGGCGTATTCACCGACAACACCCGCCGCAAGGAAGACGAACTGCGGCTGCAATTCCTCGCCAGCCACGACAGCCTGACCGGCATGCTCAACCGCAGCGCGCTGATGCGCACCTTCGAGAAGGAGATCGAGCGCGCGCGGGACGAGGGCCGGCAGCTCGCCCTGCTGTTCATCGACCTCGACCGATTCAAGGCGGTCAACGACACGCTCGGCCATGCGGCCGGCGACCGTCTGCTGGTCGCGGTGGCGGAACGCATGCGGCGCCAGATCAAGACGCAGGACGTGATGGCGCGGCTCGGCGGCGACGAGTTCACGCTGCTGCTGGACGACTCCGGCTCGTCGGGGGCTGCCGCCAAGGTGGCCGACCGCATGATCGCCGGCATCGCGCAGCCTTTCATCATCGACGGCCAGGAAATGTTCGTCACCGCCAGCATCGGCATCGCCTGCTACCCGGCTGACGGCACCGATGCCGCCACGCTGCTCAAGAATGCCGACGTGGCGATGTACCGCGCCAAACAGCGCGGCAAGAATACCTTCCAGTTCTTCACCGCCGACATGAACGTGCGCGCATTCGAGCAGATGCTGCTTGAAAACAGCTTGCGCCGGGCGCTGGAGCGCAGCGAATTCGAACTGCACTACCAGCCGCAGATCGCTACCGCCACCGGTACCGTCGCCGGCGTTGAGGCGCTGCTGCGCTGGCGCCATCCGGAACTCGGCCTGGTCCTGCCGGATGCGTTCGTCACGCTGGCCGAACAGAACGGCCTGATCGTGCCGATCGGCGACTGGGTATTGCGCGAAGCCTGCCGCCAGGGTCGCGCATGGCTGGATGCCGGCCTGCACTTCGGCCGAGTCGCGGTCAACCTGTCGGCGCGCCAGTTCTCGTCCGGCGACCTGCTCGACACCATCCGCGCTGCCCTCGACGACAGCGGCCTGCCGGCCGCGAAGCTGGAACTGGAAATCACCGAAAGCACGATCATGCACAACCCGCCGGAAGCAGTCGTTCTGCTCGACAGCATCCGCGACATGGGCGTAGCGCTGTCGATCGACGACTTCGGCACCGGCTATTCATCGTTGACCAGCCTGAAGCAATACCCGCTCGACAGCCTGAAGATTGACCGCAGTTTCGTGCAGGGCATCCCGCACGACGCGGATGACGTCGCAATCACCGAAGCCATCATCGCGATCGCGCACAAGATGCGGCTGCAGGTGGTGGCGGAAGGCGTGGAGACGCGCGAGCAGGCCAACTTCCTGCGGCTGGCGGGCTGCGATGTGACGCAGGGCTTCCTGGTGGGGAGGCCGATGCCGGCGAACGAGGTAGTGGCGCATTTCACTGTCCAGCGCAGGGACGAGCGGCGGCGGGTGTTGCAGTCAGTGAGGCCGTCGTTGCGGTGAGGAGCAGCGCGGGATTGGTTCCTTCTCCATCATCGGAGAACGTGTCGATGATGTTTGACGCAAGCGATATACGTCGCTTATGTCATGACAAGTTGATGCTCAACCTTGTCGTTTCCGTGATGGGTATTGCAGGACATTCGGACAGCATGCTGTCCGTCTGCAAAACGATACCGGCTTGCAAACCGGTACGCGCGCTGCAAGGGGGAATCCAGAGCAACGGAGTTTCTCCGGTAACGCAACGCTGACGGTTCTCCGAAGAGAATAGCCGGGAGCGGCCCGGCAGCCGCTCACTTTTCTTGTCTCGCCAAGAAAAGTAAGCAAAAGAAGGCGCCCCCGTTATCGCCGCCCCTTCGGGGTGCCCAAAAATGCCACGATCAAAACGGGAAGTGAAACAAACTCGCCTGCGGCTCAGACAGGTTTCACTTCTCTTTCCGTTTTGACCGCGTCACTTTTGGCGTCGCTAAAAGGGGTGAACGACCACCCCCATCCCCACCTCGGCCCTCCCCTTGAAGGGGAGGGATTCACCCTGTTCTTTACCTTGCAAACGCATGAAGAAACAGTTAATTGCGCTAATGGCCTTAGCAAGATAAAGGACATCCTGGTTCCCTCCCCTTCAAGGGGAGGGTTAGGGTGGGGATGGGTTGCGCAGTTCTCCCCTGCTGGCGACGCCAAAAGCAGGCGTGTTGAAACGGATAAAGAAGCGAAATCTGTCTGAGCCGCAGGCGAGTTTATTTCGCTTCCCGTTTCAGCACGCCTGCTTTTGGGAACCTGCGAAGCAGGCGTCGACTGGGGGTCGCCTTTCTTTGCTTCCTTTCTTTGGCGAAGCAAAGAAAGGAAGTGGCCCGCCGGGGCCAGTCCCGGCTAGTCTCTTCGGAGAACAGAAAGAGTTGCATTACCGGAGACACTCTGTCCCTCTGGATTCCCCCCTTGCAGGGTGCATACTGGCTTGCAAGCCGGTACTGTTTTGCGGGCGGACAGCATGCCGTTCGAAACTCCCGCAGAACCCTGCGCGAAAATGACCAGCGTTGGGAGGCGACGTGCGATTTCGAAATCATCGCCAGACTGATTCGCGATAAAGCCCTCGTTACCCCGCCCGATACATCGTCACCACACAAGCCCCACCCAACCCCAGATTGTGCTGCAACGCCACCCGTGCACCATCCACCTGCCGCGCTTCCGCCTTCCCGCGCAACTGCTGCGTCAGCTCATAGCATTGCGCCAGCCCCGTCGCGCCGAGCGGATGCCCCTTCGAAAGCAACCCACCGGACGGATTGGTAACGACCTTGCCGCCGTAGGTATTGTCACCGTCGTTGACGAATTTCTCCGCGCCGCCCGCCGGACACAGGCCCAATGCTTCATAGGTGATCAGCTCGTTGTGCGCGAAGCAGTCATGCAACTCCACCACGTCGATGTCGTCCGGCCCGATGCCGGCTTCCGCATAAACCTTGGCCGCCGCGTCGGCCGCCATGTCGAAGCCGACCAGGCGCATCATGTCGTCCGATTCGAAGGTGCTCGGGCGGTCGGTCGTCATGGCCTGCGCCGCGATATGGACGCTGGTGTCGAGGCCCTTTTCCTTCGCGAACCGCTCCGATACCAGCAAGGCCGCCGCCGCGCCGCAAGTCGGCGGACAGGCCATCAGGCGCGTCATCACGCCCGGCCAGATCATCGGCGCATTCATCACCTCCTCCGTCGTGACTTCCTTCCGGAACAGCGCGAGCGGGTTGTTGGCCGCATGCCGGCTGGCCTTGGCGCGGATCTTGGCGAAGGTGTCGAGTTGGGTGCCGTACTTGTTCATGTGGCTGAGCCCCGCGCCGCCGAAATAGCGCAGCGCCAGCGGGATCTCCGGCATGCCGACCAGCTTGTCGGTGACGGCGTCGAAGTCGTCGAACGGCGTCGGGCGGTCGGGAAAGACCGCGCCCAGCGCGCCCGGGCTCATCTGCTCGAAGCCGAGCACCAGCACGCAGTCCGCCGCTCCGCTTGCCACCGCCTGGCGCGCGAGGAACAGCGCGGTCGATCCGGTGGAGCAGTTGTTGTTGACGTTGATGACCGGGATGCCGGTCATGCCGAGTTGGTAGACCGCCTTCTGGCCGCTGGTCGAGTCGCCGTACACATAGCCGGCGTAGACCTGCTGCACGTCTTCATAGGACAGGCCGGCATCTTCCAGCGCCAGCCGGCCAGCGGCGGCGCCCATCTGGTGGTACGGCGCGCTGGCGCCGGGTTTGGCGAACGGGATCATGCCCACGCCGGATACATACACGCTGCGGCTCATGCGGAACTCCTGAGGTAAGGAAGTGACGGGAAATGCAAGACGGGCCGGCTGGTGTGCCGGCCGTCGTTTGTTGATGCGGTCCATTATAGGGAAAGTGCGGGCAGGCCGCGGAAGGATGAGAGCAGGTCCATCATTTCACGGAAGGACGGCCGGCACCCCGGTCCGGCCGTCCTTCCGCCATGGCGGTTTACTGCGTCACGCAGCTGTAGCTGGCCGCCGCGTTGATGTCGCCGGTGCCACTGTAGCGCGGCCAGGCCGGATACTCGCACAGTGGCCGGGTGCGACCCGGCACGCCGGCGGTGTCGGCCACCACCTGGCTGGCCGGCGCGGTGCCCCGTTCAACCCAGTTCTCCAGCACGGTCAGAGAGTCCCAGGCAGCATTGAAGGTGGTGCTGACGGCATGGCCGTAACCCGGGATCTGGTAATAGCGCATGAAGTTGTTGACCCGCTGTGCGCCCATCGTGTTGCGCACCCGCTCGAAGTACTGCGCGGTCGAGCGGGAACTGACCAGCACATCATGCAGACCATGCGCCATCAGCACCTTGCCGCCCTTCGCTTCGAAGGCCGACAGGTCGGTGCGGTTGATGTCCTGGATCGCGGTGAGTTCGCTGATGCGCGCCGCCCACGGGCCAGGGTTCTGCGGGTCGAGCGCCAGCGAGTTGAAGTTCGGGTCGCGGGTGACGAAGTACTTCACCCACTGGTCCCAGAACAGCGCCGCGTAGGGCATGGTGAGCGTGGCCGGCAGTGCGGGCTGGACGTCGCCGAGCGCCAGGGTGTTGACGGTGGCCTGCAGCGGGCTGGCATTCGGAATGCCGAGATCGGCGCCCCAGACGTTGAAGCCCGGATACTGGTTCTCGCCGCTGGCCAGCGGGTAGCTGAAGGTGATCGGCTGGTTGAATGCCTGCAGCGAGGCGATCTGCGGATCGGACAGGCAATTGTTGCCGCCCTCCCCGCCATCCGGACAGCGCAGCGGCGCGCCGTTCAGCGTGGCAGTGGCCGGGTTGAAGGTGGCGTTACAGGCGTCGACATTGCTGACCACGTTGTCGGCCGCGCCGTCCAGCGTGTCGCAAGCCTGCAGCGCGGCGGTGTACACCGCCAGCCGCTTTTCCCGGTTCAGGTAGCCGTTGGGCGCTGCCAGCGTGCGCACGATTCGGCCGAAGGCCAGATCCAGCGTTGCGGCATTCCATGCCGGGTAAAGCACGATCGCGCCGTCGAAGTCCTGCGGCCACTTCTGCACCACCGCGAGCGCCTCACGCCCGCCGGTCGAGCCGCCTGCGAAATAAGTCCGCGTCGGATTGGCGACGTTGTAGCGCTGGCGCAGCAGGAAGATCGCCGTGTCGCGGGTTTTCTTCAGGGCATCGGAGGAAAAATTGTTGAGCGCTTCGTTGTTGGCGCCGAACGAGCCTTCCCGCGTGCCGAAGGTGCCCGCGCCGGCCTGGTGCCCAGAGTCGCTGGAGAAAGTGGCATAGCCTCGCCCCTGCGGCGTCGGCTGCGTGGTCGGGCCGGCCGGCACGTTGGCGGCGGGATTCGGAATATTGCCGTTGTAACCGCCGCCGCCGAACATCATGGCCTTGTTGTTCCAGTTCGTCGGCAGGTTGAGCTGGAACTTGATCTTCGGCGCTGCCGGATCGACCGGGTTGATGTCGCCCAGGACCCGGCAATGCTCGCCAATCGCGGTCGCGCCGGTGCCGGACGCCGCCACCACTTCGGTCGAGGTGACGACCGCACCGGTGGTCGGCAGGCCAATGGCACTTGCCGGGACCGTCCTGCCGTTGAGCTGGGCGCAGGTCAAGGGCGGTGTCGGCGGCGGCGGCGCGGTGGCAACCGGTTCGTCATCATCGTCACTGCCGCAGCCCGCCAGTCCGGCGATCAACAATGCAACGCCGAAGTGAATTACGCCGGGAAATCGGTTTCTAGTCTCCATTGCCTGCTCCTCATGTGGGATGTCATGTCGTTGATTGCAGGAAGAACCATCACCGCGCGAAGCAATTGTCCGCGCAGTGACATTTCTCCTGCCTTAACTATGTTCCCAAAGCAGGTATTCCGGTGCGCAGGCAGCGCGCGGATTTGCGGATCGTCAAGCCGTGTTGCCGGATTGCTCATGAAGCCAGTCCAGCGCGCCGAAGCCCGCCGAACGGCCGCTGGCAAAACAGGCGGTGAGCAGGTAGCCGCCGGTCGGCGCTTCCCAATCGAGCATCTCGCCGGCGATGAACAGGCCGGGCATGCCCTGAATCATCAGCCGCCGGTCGAGCGCCTCGAAACGCACGCCGCCGGCGCTGCTGATGGCTTCATCGATAGGACGGGTGGCCAGCAGTCGCAGCGGCAATGCCTTGATCGCGGAGGCCAGCCGTACCGGATCGGCATAGTCGTCGGCGCTGGCGCATTCGCGCAGCAATCCTGCCTTCACCCCGGCAATGCCGACCCGGCTTTGCAGGTGGCTCGCCATTGATCGGGAGCCGCGTGGATGAGCAATTTCCTCGGTCACCCGCTGCAGGCTTTTGCCGGGCGCAAGATCCAGCGTGAGCACCGCATCGCCGGTTGCGGACAGCGTGTCGCGCAGGCAGGACGACAAGGCATAGATGAGGCTGCCTTCCACGCCGGTGTCGGTGACCATGAATTCGCCCTGGCGCTGCACGATGCCGTTGCCGGCCGGATCAGGGCACGTGGCAACCACCGACTTGACCGGCTGGCCGGCAAAGCGGCTGCGGAAATGGTCGGTCCAGCCGGTGTCGAAGCCGCAGTTCGCGGGCTGCAGCGGGGCAACAGGGATGCGCCGGGATTCAAGCAAGGGTACCCAGGCGCCATCCGACCCGAGCCGCGCCCAGCTTGCGCCGCCCAGGGCGAGAATGACGGCATCGGCCTGCACCTCGACCCCGCCTTCCGGCGCCGTAAAGCGCAGCCTGCCCGGATGCGGAGAATTGTCCTGCCAGCCGACCCACCGATGACGCATGTGAAAACGCACGCCGGCTTCGCGCAGGCGATGCAACCATGCGCGCAGCAGCGGCGCCGCTTTCATGTCGGCCGGAAATACCCGCTGCGACGTGCCGACGAAGGTGTCGATTCCCAGGCCGTGCACCCAGGCGCGCAACGCATCCGGACCAAAGCCGTCCAGCATGGGTTCGAACACCGCGCGGCGCGCGCCATAACGTAAACGGAACGCTTCCGCCGGTTCCGCATGGGTGATATTCATGCCGCCCTTCCCCGCCAGCAGGAACTTGCGTCCGACCGACGGCATCGCATCGTACAGGTCGACCTGCGCGCCGCCGGCCGCCAGCACTTCTGCGGCCATCAGGCCGGCCGGGCCGCCGCCGACGATGGCAACGCGGCATGAGGATTGGAGTTTTTGCAAGGTCATGGAAATCCGGCATGGAGGAAGGACGTCGCTGCCTGGCGACGGTGGGCGCCATTATAAGAGCCGTACCTGCATCATCGAGGAGAAATGCGCATGCGTTATGAGCTGTATTACTGGCCGAACATCCAGGGCCGCGGTGAATTCGTCCGACTTGCGCTGGAAGAGGCGGATGCTGACTATGTCGATGTGGCAAGACGTGCGGAAAGCAGCGGCATGGGCATGCCGGCGCTGATGCGCTTCATGGAGGAAGCCGACGTGGTTCATGTGCCGTTCGCACCGCCTTACCTGAAGGCCGGCGACCTGATCATCGGCCAGACGGCGAACATCCTGCTCTTTCTCGGCACGCGCCACGGGTTGGCACCGGATGACGAGGCCGGACGATTGTGGACGCATCAATTGCAGCTCACCATCGCCGACCTGGTGACCGAGGCGCACGATACCCATCATCCGGTCGGCAGCGGTTTGTACTACCGCGAGCAAAAGCCCGAGGCGTTGCGGCGCGCCGCCGATTTCCGGGAAGCGCGGCTGCCGAAATTCTTCGATTATTTCGAGACGGTGCTGGAATGCAATCCGGATGGTGATGCGCATCTGGTCGGCAATATGTTGACTTATGCCGACCTATCGCTGTTCCAGGTGATTGCCGGCCTGCGCTATGCCTTTCCGCGTGCGATGCGGCAGCTCGAACCCGGTTATCCGTTGCTCGTCGCCCTGCACGACAGGCTGGCGGGCCGCCCGCGCATCAAGCGCTACCTGAACTCGGCCCGGCGGCTGCCGTTCAATAACGATGATGTGTTCCGGCATTACAAGGAACTCGATGCATAACGGAGTATTGGGAACGCGGAGACGCGGGCATGCGGAAAGCAAAAGGGGAAGATGGCCTTCCCCTTGTTCGAAAAATAATCCAGCGGATCAGGCCGCCGACTTGCCGTTGATATCCGGATCGTTCGCGCCCACACTTTCCAGGGCCTCGGCCAGTGCGCGGCCGACGAGCTGGTCGGTGGATACCAGCCTTACCCGCTGCTCGCGGAAGGTTTTCGCCAGGTTCTCGGCCGACATCGAGAACGATTCCTTGCGATCGATCGTCGAGAAGATGTAGAGCGTGCGTAGCGGGCTGATCCACGCCAGCCGCACTTTCGCCTTCGCGCCGTCGGTCATGTCGAATTCCATCCAGACGCCGCGCTCCAGCTTCTGCACCATCAGGTCGGTGTCGTCGGGCACCGGATCGGGCTCCTGGGTCGCCCGCTTCTGCATCCGCCGTTCGGCGGCCTGCTTGGCGACATCCATCGCGATTTCGAGCTGGCGCTGCGGCGACAGTTCGAGCGGCGCGCGCACGATCGACGCATGGCATTCGGCCAGTTCGGCGAAGAATTGCAGCCGCTCGGCATCGTCCCATTTCAACAGGTTCAGCCACTGGTTCAGCGCCGTCAGCATCGATGGCAGCTTGGCAATCAATTCGCGGCGCTCGGCCATTGTGATCTTCGGCTTCACGCTCCAGATCAGGTCGTCCATCGTCTTGACCGCATGTTCCACCGCTTCCGGCTTTTCATCCCTGATGCTGTAGGCCAGCGTCAGCACCGGCACCCACTTGCGTTCCAGGAAGCCTTCGACAAACCCGACCACGCCGCCGGTGCCGATGCGCAGCTTGACTTCATGCTTGGCGACCTTGGTGGCCTGTCCGATCTTTTCCTGCTTGAGCGCCTTGGTGATCGGCGCCGACAGCGCCTGCGTGGCGACGGTTTCTTCTTCCTTGATAAAGGATTCGAGATCCGACACCACGTCCGAGAAGACCGAAATCTGCTGGTCGAACTCCTGCTGCACCCGCTCGACATTGCGCTTGATGGTCTGATACAGCGGGTCGTCCTGACCCTTTTTCCTGTCCCAGCCGAGGCTCGACTTCGTCAGCAGCTCGATCAGCTTGCGTGCCGGATGCTCGTCCTGAAAGAAGAATTCCTGGTCGATCAGCGCCGCTTTCAATACCGGCACCTGCAGGAAGCCGATCAGCGCCTTGATCTCGGTGGGAATGTTCTGGTCGCGGAAAACGACATCGAATATTTTGGTCAGCAGGTCGATCTTGGTTTCGTCTACCTGCGACAACGCACCTTGCGGCGCCTGCTGCTTGATGTTCGACAGCACCGCGGTGGTGTTCTGGGGAGCGCCTGCCCCCACTCCACCCGTCGCGAGCTGCTCGAACAGGTTCTTCTGCATGCTCGCAAGATGGGCCAGCAACTGGTTGCTGACCGCCGCCATCTGCAGCACCTGTCCCTGGAAACTGTTTCCTGCAGCGCCTTGCGCCGGCTGGGATGGCTCCGCTCCTGCCGGCGCAGCCGTCGGTTTCGGCGTGAACAGGTTCTTGAGCTGATCGGACACCGCACTGCCCGCGGCTTTCCGCTCCTTCTCCGCTTCCTGCGCCTCTTCCGATTTGCGCAGGCGATAGCCCGGACCGTCCGGGGAAATCCCACGTGCCGTTAGCGCGGAGACGAGTTCCTGGTAGATCAGCGACAGATCGAGGAATACCTCCGGCGTCAGCAGAGGCAGGACGAGCGGGTGGGTGTCGGACTCCGGATCGAATTCCGCCCAGGTATCGTTCAGCGCAGAGATAAAAATTTCGGGCCGGAAGGGATTCTGCAGCAGTGTCAATTCATCCCGGCCCAGCAGGTTGGCAAGCTGGGCGTTGAGAATGTCCAGCCGCTCGCTGTTCGCCGCTTCGATCGGCCGGCCCAGGCGGCTGATGCGCACCTTCTTGTCCATTTCCTCGTAAGAGACCAGCGTCAGCGCATCGTCGGAGGCTTTCGCGGCAGTGGCGGTGGCGGGAAATTCGGTCTTGTGCACTGCCTGCCGCAGCACTTCCTCCACCCGGATCGATGCGAGGTAATAGAAGGCATAGCCGTTGTTCCTCAACAAGTTGGCGGCATTGAAGCTGAGATTGGCGGTTTTGGGGTCGCCGCTGGCCTCGGACAGGTTGAACAAGGCGTCGGCGAGCCGCATGACGAATGCATCGAGCTGGGTATTGGCCGCGCAGGAAGCGATCGCAATCAGGCTGCGCAGGACTTCATTGCCCTGGCCTGGAGCGGCGGGGGCGGCGGATGGCGTGTCATCGAGAGGAGAAAGAGCCATAGCCAACTACCTTGGGTTGGACAACGCAATAAAACGCCCGTGCGGATCGGGCGAGAAGCCATTTTTACACAAAATTGCCGTATGGCAAGTACTAAATGGAACTTTTTACCGCATTTTTATAGTTGATTTCGTAATAAAGCGGTGTTGGTGACGCCTTACCGACATTAACGACAAAAAACGCGCGAACTTTACTCCGCGCGTTTTTTGTTGGCAAATCGTTATGCATTGCCATGGAATATTGCAACACTGGAACAATTTGGTCAACCGGCCTGCAAAAACATGCCCGCTTTCTACCATCCGCCTCCCAGGGCCCGCACCAGCGCGACGGTGGTGGTGGCCCGGCTGCCGCGCAACTGCACTGCGACGCGCTCCACCGCCGCCAGGTTGCGCTGGGCATCCAGCACTTCCAGGTAGCTGGACCGCCCCGCCGCATACAGCTTGTTGGCCAATTCCGTCGATCGCCGCGCCGTCGTCAGCGCATCTTCGATGGCCTGTGCCTGCCCCGCCAGCGTGCGCAAGCCGGCAAGGTTGTCTTCCACTTCGGCGAACGCGGCGAGGACGCTTTGCCGGTAATCGGCCACCGATTCCTCAAGCGCCGCCTCGCTGCGCAGGATGTTGTTGCGATTGCGGCCGCCGTCGATGATCGGCAGTGACATCAGCGCACCGATCAGCCAAGTACGACTGCTCCATTGGAACAGGTCCGACAGGTCTTCCGACTGGAAGCCGCCGGCGCCGGTCAGGCGCAGCGCCGGGAAGACCGCCGACCGTGCGACGCCGATGCGGGCATTGGCTGCCATCATCGCGCGCTGGGCGGCGGCGATGTCGGGGCGGCGTTCCAGCAGTGCCGATGGCAGCCCGGCGGGAATGCCGGGAACGGCTACCATGTCCGGCAGCGGATTGCTGGGCAGCGTGAACGCCGATGCCGGCCTGCCGAGCAGGACCGACAGCGCATGTTCCAGCTGCGCCCGCTGGCGTTCCAGCGCGATCGCGTCGGCCCGGGTCGTGGACAGCTCGGTTTTCGCCCGCGCCAGGTCGAGTTCGCCGATGTCGCCGATGTCGAAACGGCGCTGGTTGATGCGGACGTTTTCTTCCCTAGTGCGCACCGTGTCGCGCAGCAGCGCCAGTTCGGCATCGGTGGCGCGCAGCCGGAAATAAGTCTGAGCGACATCCGCCTGCAGGGCCAGCAGCACAGAGCGGTAGGTGGCTTCGCCCGCGGCCGCGTCGGCCTGCGCGGCGCTGATGTTACCGGCGACCCGGCCAAACAGGTCCACTTCATAACTGGCCGTCAACCGGCCCTGCCAGGAGGTGCCGACCGGCATCGGCGTACCGGCCGGCAGGCCGAGCGATACCGCCGACGCCCGGCCGCGCTGTCCCCCGACATCGGCGTTCACCGACGGAATCCGGTCGGCTTCGGCCACGCCGGCCAGGGCGCGCGCCTGCTTCACCCGCGCCGCTGCTGCGGCGAGGCTTGGATTGGCGGCGGTGGCGTCGTCGATCAGTTGGTTGAGCGTCGCATCGTTGAAGGCTTTCCACCACTCGCCGCGCGGCTGCGCTTCCGCCGGCTGGGCGGGTTTCCAGCGCGCGGCCTCGGCGGCATTGAGGGTGGGCTCGGATGACTCCTTGAATGCGGCGGGAACGTCGATCTGCGGCGCACGCAATTCAGGTGCGGCGCATCCGGCGAGGATCAACGCGGCAAGCAATGCCGCCACGCGCGGCAACGGAGATGCAACGTAGTGTGATTGATTCATCATGCAATTCCTTCCGGTTTTTGTTCGAGCATCGATACCGGCTTGTCAAAACGTTTGGCGAAGGTTCTCAACAGCACATAGAACACCGGTGTCAGGAAGAGGCCGAACAGCGTCACGCCCAGCATGCCCCAGAACACCGCCACCCCCATCGCATGGCGCATCTCGGCGCCCGCGCCGCTGGAAAACACCAGCGGCACCACGCCCATGATGAACGCGATCGAGGTCATCAGGATCGGCCGCAGGCGCAGGCGGCAGGCTTCCAGCGCCGCCTGCACCACCGAGCGGCCATGGTCTTCCAGTTCGCGGGCGAACTCGACGATGAGGATGGCGTTCTTCGACGCCAGCCCCACCAGTACGAACAGCGCGATCTGGGTGAAGATGTTGTTGTCGCCGCCGGTCAGCTTCACGCCGATCAATGCGCAGAGGATGGACATCGGCACGATCAGGATGACCGCCAGCGGCAGCGTCCAGCTTTCGTATTGCGCCGCCAGCACCAGGAACACCAGCAGCACGCACAGCGGAAAGACCACCACCATCGTGTTGCCGGCCAGGATTTCCTGGTACGTCAGGTCGGTCCATTCATAGGTGATCCCCTTCGGCAGCACTTCCTGCGCGATCTTCTCCATCGCCGCCTGCGCCTGTCCGCTGGATACACCCGGTGCCGCACCGCCGTTAATGTCGGCCGATACGTAGGCGTTGTAGCGCTGCACCCGGTCCGGTCCGTAGCTGTCCTTCACCCGCATCAGCGACGACAGCGGAATCATCTCGCCCTTGTTGTTGCGCACCTTCAGCTGCGCGATCTGGCTGGCCTGCGAACGGAACGGCGCATCCGCCTGCACCTTCACCTGGTAGGTGCGACCGAACTGGTTAAAGTCATTCACATACAGCGAGCCGAGGTTGATCTGCAGCGTCTGGTAAATCGTCGCCAGCGGCACGCCGAGCTGCTTGGCCTTGGTACGGTCGACGTCGGCGAACAGTTGGGGCACGTTGATCTGGTAGCCGGAGAACACGCCGGCCAGTTCCGGCGTTTGCCACGCCTTCATCTGCAGCGCCTGTACAGCCTTGTACAGCTCGTCGTAGCCGAGGTTGCCGCGATCCTCGATCATCATCTTGAAGCCGCCGATGGTGCCGAGGCCATTGACCGGCGGCGGCGGAAATACCATGATGAAGGCATCCTGGATGCCGCCCAGCTTGGCATTGATCTGCTGCGCGATAGCACCGCCCGATTGCTCCGGCGAGGTCCGGTCGCTGAACGGCTTCAGGGTGAAGAACACCACGCCGGCGTTCGGCGCATTGGTGAAGCCGTTGATCGACAGGCCCGGAAACGCCACCGACGATTCCACGCCCGGCACCGACAGCGCGATATCGGACATGCGGCGGATCACCGTATCGGTGCGTTCTAGCGATGCGGCGTCCGGCAATTGCGCGAAGCCGACCAGGTATTGCTTGTCCTGCGCCGGCACGAAACCGCTCGGCACCGCCCTGAACATCAGCACCGCCGCGACGGCCAGAACCGCATACACGACCAATGCCACGGCCTTGCGGTTCAGCACGCCCTTGACGCCGGCTTCATAGCGCTGCGACGCGCGGCCGAAAACCCGGTTGAACCAGCCGAAGAAACGGCCGAATACCTTGTCCATGCCGCGTGTAAGTGCATCTTTCGGCGCATCGTGCGGCTTGAGCAGCGCGGCGGCCAGCGCCGGCGACAGGGTGAGAGAGTTGATGGCGGAGATGACCGTCGAGATTGCGATCGTCAGCGCGAACTGGCGATAGAACTGGCCCGACAGGCCCGACACGAACGCGATCGGCACGAACACCGCGCACAGCACCAGAGCGATCGCGATGATCGGCCCGCTGACTTCCTTCATCGCCTGCACCGTCGCGTTGCGGGGCGTCAGTCCGGCCTGGATGTTGCGCTCGACGTTCTCCACCACCACGATCGCATCATCGACCACGATACCGATCGCGAGCACCAGCCCGAACAGCGACAGCGTGTTGATCGAGAAGCCGAACATCAGCAGCACCGCGAAGGTGCCGACGATGGACACCGGCACCGCCACCAGCGGGATGATGGATGCGCG
>JAESFT010000408.1_pt1 | contig 28185 bp, 29 predicted proteins | sample 9269451 | NCBI WGS metagenome assembly JAESFT01 (sample SAMN14502557, study PRJNA617106) | algae metagenome | isolation source: Scytonema hyalinum WJT4-NPBG1 and co-occurring heterotrophs from well... | place: USA: Mojave Desert, Joshua Tree National Park, California | collected 2006-05-25
CGGCGAGCAGGAACGCGCCCAGGACGACGCCGACCAATGCCGCCACGAGGAAGGGAAGCAGGATCCAATCGATCCGTGTCATGCGCATGGGCCGGGCCTCTCTGGACCAACCGAGCTTGGCTTATGATCCTGACCATTGTACCATGGTTCCCATGTTCACGCTTCCGATGACCGTAACCCACCTCACCATGCGCCCTGCAGGGCGTACGGGAGAGGCTTTGCGCGTCTAGAACAAGCGTCGAGCATTTTCCGAAAGCCCTGCGGAGACGAGCAGGGCTTCTCACGGTTCGGTTCGCCTCCGCTTCATCCAGAGGAGAGCGACATGGACCTGCAGCCTGACATTCATCCATCCAGCCCCGCCCATGGCATCGTCATCCGTGCGGCGCGTCCTGCCGATTGCGAGGGCATCGCAGCGCTTGGGGACAACTCGGGCTATCGCTGGGGCACCTTACGGCTGCCCTATCGGACACCTGAAGCCATCCGGAAATGGATTGAGAGCATCGATCCTGCCAACAACATCAGCCTGGTGGTCGAGCATTCTGGCCGGATCATCGGCAACGGCGGTTTCGAACGCCACCAGGGCCGGCGCTCCCACGTGGCCTCTCTGGGCATGGGCCTGCACGACGATTTCCACGGTCGCGGCATCGGTTCCCGTTTGATGCGCGAACTCATTGGAATCGCCGACGACTGGCTGAACCTCAGGCGGATCGAACTGACCGTCTATGTGGATAACGTGCCGGCCATCGCGCTCTACAAGCGCAACGGCTTCGAGATCGAGGGCACCCACCGGGATTTTGCCTTCCGGAGCGGCGCCTTTGCCGATGCCTATGCGATGGCGCGGATAAAACCATGAGCTCTGCGACCGGATGCGACTTGCCGTGTCCGGTCCATAACCATAATGTCCGGCCGAATTTCCAGGAGATCGCACGTGCTCCATGTCTCGACCCGGGGGGAAGCCCCCGCGCTCGGCTTCGCCGATGCCCTGCTGACCGGCCTCGCCCGGGACGGCGGCCTCTATCTGCCCGATACCTGGCCGAGCTTGGCCACGGACACGATCCGGGGCTTCGCCGGCAGGCCCTATGCCGAGGTGGCGAAAGCCGTGCTCGGCCCGCTGGTCGACGGCGACATCCCCGAAGCCGCGCTAGGGCGCATGATCGATGAATCCTACGCCTCGTTCCGCCACGCGGCCGTCTGCCCGCTCGCTCAGATCGGCGACAATCTCTTCGTGCTCGAACTCTTCCACGGCCCCACGCTCGCCTTCAAGGACGTGGCGATGCAGCTTCTCGGCCGGCTCATGGACCACGTGCTCAAGAGCCGCGGCGCCCGCGCGACCATCGTGGGCGCGACCTCGGGCGATACGGGCAGCGCCGCCGTCGAGGCGTTCAAAGGACTCGATCAGGTCGACATCTTCATCCTCTACCCGCATGGCCGCGTCTCGGACGTGCAGCGGCGGCAGATGACGACAATCGCCTCGCCGAACGTCCACGCGCTGGCGGTCGAAGGCACCTTCGACGATTGCCAGGCCATGGTGAAGGGCATGTTCAACCATGCCCGCTTCCGCGACGAGCTGCAGCTCTCGGGCGTGAACTCGATCAACTGGGCCCGCGTGGCCGCGCAGGCCGTGTACTACTTCACAGCCGCCGTTGCGCTCGGCTCGCCTCACCGCCCCGTCTCGTTCTCCGTGCCCACCGGCAATTTCGGCGACATCCTCGCCGCTTACGTTGCCAAACGCATGGGCCTTCCGGTCGATCGGCTGATGATCGGCACCAATGCCAACGACATCCTGGCCCGCACGCTCGGCTCGGGCTCGTACGAGATCAAGGGCGTGCAGCCCACGACCTCGCCGTCCATGGACATCCAGATCTCGTCCAACTTCGAGCGCCTGCTGTTCGAGGCTTACGGCCGTGACGGCGAGGCGATCCGCCGCCTGATGGCGAACCTCAACCAGTCGCGCGCCTTCATGATCGACGCGGAGCCGCTCGCGCGCATCCGCGAGGATTTCTCCGCTCAGGCGGTCAACGAAGACAGCGTGGTCGCCGAGATGGCCGAGACCTACCGCACCACCGGCTACGTGCTCGATCCGCACAGCGCGGTGGGCACCCGCGCCGGACGCACTCTGCTCAGAGAGAACCCCGAAACGCCCGTCGTGGCGCTGTCCACCGCGCATCCGGCAAAATTCCCCGATGCGGTCGAGCGTGCGACGGGCATTCGCCCCGCACTTCCGCCGCACATGGCTGATCTGATGGAGCGCAAGGAGAGCTTCTCGGTTCTTCCCAACGACCAGGCTGCGGTCGAGCGCTTCATCCGCGAGCGCGCGCGGGCGGTCAAAGGCGCCGCCGCATGAACCAGCACTTCGTCCACGAGAAGCGGATCGAGATCACGACTCTGTCCAACGGCCTGATGGTCGCCACCGAACGGATGCCTGCGATCGCCACGGCGACCCTCGGCGTGTGGGTCGGCACAGGCTCGCGGCATGAGCAGGCGCACGAGCATGGGCTGTCGCATCTCATCGAGCATATGGCCTTCAAGGGCACGGCACGTCGCTCTGCGCGCCAGATCGCCGAGGACATCGAGAATGTGGGGGGCGACATCAACGCCGCCACGAGCGTCGAATACACGAGTTACACGGCCCGCGTTCTCGGCGAGAACGTGGACGTCGCCCTCGACGTGCTCGGCGACATCCTGATCAACTCGGCCTTCGATGCGGGCGAGCTCGCCCGCGAAAAGGGCGTGATCCTGCAGGAATACGCCGCCGTCGAGGACACGCCCGACGACCTGATCTACGACGCCTTCATGGAAACGGCGTTCTCGGGACAGGCGGTGGGACGGCCGATCCTCGGCACGCCAGACACCATCAAAAGCTTCGACGAGGCGACGATCCGCGCGTTCCTCGCCCGCGAATATGCTCCTGGCAAGATGGTGCTGGCCGCGGCCGGCGACGTTGAGCATGCCCAGATCGTCGACCTGGCGGAGCGCCTCTTCGGCGGGATGCCGGCCGTCGCAGCACAGCAGCCGGAACCGGGGCGCTACACGGGCGGCGAGAGGCGGATTTCGCGCAAGCTCGAACAGGCCAATCTGGTTCTCGGCCTGCCGGGCCTCTCCTTCAAGGACCCCGGCTATTATGCCGTCCACCTCTTCGCCCATATGCTCGGCGGCGGCCTGACGTCGCGCCTGTGGCATGAGGTGCGCGAGACCCGCGGGCTCGCCTATTCCATCGATTCCTTCCACTGGCCCTTCTCCGATTGCGGCCTCTTCGGCATCGGCGCCGGAACGGCGGGCTCGGACGTGCGCGAGCTGATGGACGTCACGCTCGCCTGCATGGCCCAGGCAACCCGCGACATCAGCGAGGTCGAGCTGATCCGTGCCAAGGCGCAGATGAAGGTGGCCCTGCTCACGGCCCTGGAGACGCCAGGCGGCCGGATCGAGCGCGTCGCCCGCCAGCTCCTGTCCTGGGGCCGGGTGGTGGCGAGCGAGGAGATCGTCAGGAAGGTGGATGCGCTCGAGGTCGAGCATGTCCGCGAGGCCGGACGCCGTCTCCTGCAGGGGACTCCGACGCTGGCGGCGATCGGCCCGATCAAGGAGCTGCCTGCCCTGGAGGCCATCGCCGCGGGGCTGCGGGGCTGAATTTTTCCGCCCGACCTTCCCCATGGTCACGGCTGATTCTCCTCAATCCCGCCGCAAACTGGTCTCATGGCCACATAGTAACGATAACAAACGAGTCCTGCGGACAAGTGCGGAGCCTCCCAGGCTCCAGCTTGCCCTCAAGGCTCCTGACCGGTACCAATCCTGTTCCACTGTTTTAGTACCGGACGAAAGACCGAAGCATTGCGGATCGTATCTTTCGCCATAACCCTTCTTTTGGCGGCATTCCTGGGGCTGGCTTTTCCCGCGTCCGGTTGGGCGGTGGAATCCGTTCGCGTCGATCCCAAGATGAAGGCCATCGATCTCACCCCGGCCATCGAGCGCTACAACTCGGATGGGGACGAGATCAGGATCTCGACGGCACCGGGGCGCGACGGCATCGTCCGACGCATCGCCGTGAAGGCACGTGAGGCCGGAACCCGGCCCGACTGGATCGTCTTCGCGCTCACCAACGACACCGACGAGCAGGTCGACCGCCTCCTGGTCGCGCCGCATTTCCGCCTGACCGGATCCGGCGTACTCTGGCCGGATCTCGGCGCGACACGCATCGCGGCGATCACCGCGAGCCAGGGCATCCGGCCCGACCGCGACGATAGCGAGGATGCGGACATCTTCCTCATCACCCTCGATCCGGGCACGACCGTCACCTTCGTGGCGGAGCTGCGCTCCAACAACCTGCCCCAGCTCCATTTGTGGGACGCGGATGCCTACAAGGACCGCGTCAACGGGCTGACCCTCTACAAGGGCATCATCATCGGCATCGCGGGCCTCCTGGCCCTGTTCCTCACCATCGTGTTCGTGGTGAAGGGTGCCCTGATCTTCCCGGCGGCGGCGGCGCTCGCCTGGGCGGTGCTGGCCTATGCCTGCATCGATTTCGGTTTCTTCCAGCGCATCTTCCCGATCACCGAGGCGACGGAGCAGATCTACCGCGCCGGCGCCGAGGCGGTGCTCGCCGCAACCCTCCTGGTCTTCCTCTTCGCCTATCTCAACCTCAACCGCTGGCACGTGCGCTACAGCCACGTGACCGCCTTCTGGCTCACCTTCCTCGGCGCCCTCGTGGCGCTCGCCATCGTCGACCCGCCGGTGGCCTCGGGCGTGGCCCGGATGTCGATCGCAGCCGTCGCCGGGATCGGCTTCGTGCTGGTGATCCACCTGGCGACGCACGGCTACGATCGTGCCGTGATGCTCGTTCCCACCTGGCTTCTTCTGGTCGCCTGGGTGACGGCGGCGAGCTTCACGGTCGTCGGCCAGCTCTCGTCGGATCTCGTGCCGCCCGCCCTCGTCGGCGGCCTTGTCCTCGTGGTCATGCTCATCGGGTTCACGGTGATGCAGCACGCCTTCGCGGGCGGCGCCTTCACCCGGGGCTTCGTGAACGACACGGAACGAAGGGCCCTGGCCCTGACCGGTGCCGGCGACATCGTGTTCGACTGGGACGTGGTCTCAGACAACATCTTCGTCAGCCCGGAGGTGGAGCATCAGCTCGGGCTGAGGCGCGGCTCGCTCGAAGGTCCCGCCTCCGCTTGGCTCGACCTGATCCATCCCTTCGACAAGGACCGTTACCGCCTCGCCCTCGATGCGGTGATCGAGCAGCGCCGCGGGCGGCTGACCCAGGATTTCCGCCTGCGCTCGGCCACCGGCGCCCACCATTGGTTCCGCCTGAAGGCGCGGCCCGTGATCGGCTCGGACGGCGAGGTGCTGCGCATCGTCGGCACCCTGGCCGACGTCATGGACAGCAAGACCGCCGAGGAGCGCCTGCTGTACGACGCCGTGCACGACAACCTGACGAGCCTGCCGAACCGGCAGCTCTTCTACGACCGGCTGGAAGCGGCCCTCACCTTCGCCGGCCAGGACGACGCGCTGCGTCCGACCGTTCTCGTTGTCGACATCGACAAGCTGAAGGATGCGAACGCCACGGCAGGCTACGCCGCCGGCGACTCGGTGCTGCTCACCCTGTCCCGCCGCCTGAGCCGGCTTCTCAAGCCGCAGGATACGCTCGCGCGCATCTCCGGCGACGAATTCGCCATCATCCTGCTCTCCGAGCGCGAGCCGGACCGCATCATCTCCTTCGCCGACATGGTCCGGCGCGTCGTGACGACGCCGTTCACCTATGCGGATCGCGAGATCTTCCTCACCGCCTCCATCGGCATCGCCCTGTACGATCCGCAGATCGCGGCGCGGCGCGAGGAAGTGCTGCGCAACGCCGAGATCGCCATGGCCCATGCGCGGCGCCATGGCGGCGACCGGATCGAGGTCTTCCGGCCCACCATGCGCTCGGACCGCAGCGACCATTTCACGATGGAGACCGATCTTCGTCACGCGCTCGACCGCAACGAGATGAAGGTGTTGTTCAAGCCCATCGTGCGCCTGGAGGACCGGACCATCGCGGGCTTCGAATCCATGCTGCGCTGGGATCATCCGCGTCTCGGACGCATCGGGCCCGAGGACTTCATGTCGATCGCCGAGGAAACCGGCCTCATCATCAAGTTGAGCATCTTCCTCCTGGAGCAGACGGGCCGAGAGCTCGCCGCCTGGCAAAACGCGCTCGAGGTCGAGCCGCCGATCTTCGCCAGCGTCAACATGTCGAGCCACCACCTGCTGCGCCACGACCTGCTGCAGGACGTGAAGACGGTCATCGCCCGCACGGGCGTCATCCCGGGCACGCTCAAGATCGAGATGACCGAGAGCCTGGTGATGGAAAATCCGGAATACTCGGCCCAGATGCTCGCGCGGCTGCGGGATCTCGGAGCGGGCCTCTCGCTCGACGATTTCGGAACGGGCTATTCCGCCCTCTCCTACCTGCAGCGTTTTCCCTTCGATACGATCAAGGTGGACGAATCCTTCGTGCGCCTGATGGCCTCCGGCAAGCCGGTCATCCTCCGTTCCATCGTCAAGATGGCCCATGAGCTCGGCCTCGAGATCGTGGCGGAAGGCGCGGAGAGCGAATCGGAGGCGATCGAGCTCTACCAGATCGGCTGCGAATATGCGCAGGGTCCGGTCTTCGGAGAGCCGATGTCGATGCTGCAGGCCCGCCAGCTCGTCGGCGCGGCTCCCGCGGCGGCTTAGGCGTTCGTCGATTCAGGCGTGGCCGGTTTCCATGGACAGCATGGCCGGCTCGATTCCGATCCGGCGCAGGGCCATCTCGTAGCGCAGGTCGGCGGCGGTGTTGAAGATCAGCTCCGCATCGGCCGGACAATTGAGCCAGCCATTGGCCTGGAGCTCCAGTTCGAGCTGCCCGGCGCCCCAGCCGGCATAGCCCAGCGCCAGCACCGCATTCTCGGGGCCGCGGCCGGCCGCGATGGCGCGCAGGATGTCGATGGTTGCGGTCAGGCAGACGCTGTCGTCGATGGGCAGGGTCGATTGGGCGAGGTGAAAGTCCGGCGAGTGGAGAACGAAGCCCCGGCTCGTCTCCACGGGCCCACCCATCAGCACCTGCATGCTGCCGACCTTCTGCGGCAGCCGGATCCGGTCGGTTTCGGGAAGAATCTCCAGTTGCACCAGCAGATCCGGCATGTTCAGATTGGCCGCCGGCCGGTTGAGGACGATCCCCATCGCTCCTTCCGACGAATGGGCGCAGATATAGATGACGGAGCGCGCGAAGCGCTCGTCCATCATGCCCGGCATGGCCACGAGGACCTGTCCGTCCAGGTAAGGGGATTCGGTACCATAAGGAAGGTGAGAGCCCATATTCTCAATTCTGCCTTGCCGGACCCTCCGCCCGATCACAGGATCGTGGATGGCAGGCCCGAAGATAAATGCATAAGGGAAGCGCGTCAGGGAGGTGTCAGTTCCATGGCATTCATGCTCCGCGCCGCATCGGTCGCGATTTTTTTCATTTTGTCCTTTACCGCAACGGTCGCGGAGCCCGCCAAACAATCCCACTCGGCCCAGGGCTTTCACTCCCGTGCCCGCCTGATCGCAGGTGGGCAGCAGGGCGACGTCTGGCTGGCGGGTATCGAGATCACTCTCGATCCGGGCTTCAAGACCTACTGGCGCAACCCGGGCGATTCGGGTCTGCCGCCCCGGTTCGATTGGTCGGGTTCCGAGAACGTGGCCGGCACCGAGATCCGCTTTCCCGCCCCCTACCGGCACGAGGATGCCGCGGGCGTGTCCTATGTCTACGGCAAGAAGGTGGTGCTGCCGGTCCTGGTCCGGGCGAAGGACAAGGACAAGCCGGTCAGGCTCGTCCTGTCGGCCGAATACGGGGTCTGCAAGGACATCTGCATCCCGGCCCGTGCCGACATGAGCCTGAACCTGACGGCCGACGGCCTTGACCGGAGCGCCATCGAGGCCGCTCTGGCGAAGGTGCCGCGCCCGCAGCCTCTGGGCGCTCAAGGAGATCTGTCCGTCCTCTCCGTCGAACCCGTGGCGCAGGGCAAGCCGGCCTTCACCGTCGCAGTCCGGGCGCCCGAGGGCGCAAAGCCCTCCCTCTTCGCCGAGGGGCCGGAGAACTGGTATCTCTCGACCTCCCTGCCCGACGACGCCAACCGCTTCACACTGACCGTGGAGGAGAAGCCCAAGGATGCCTCGGGGCCCGTTCCAATCCGCCTGACCCTGGTGGCGGGCGGAAAATCCATTGAGACGGAAGTCAGCCTCGACGGCACTGGGCTGGCACGCTAGGGAAGAAGCACCTCATCGATCGAGTTTGGAGAATTTGTCCATGCCCATCCAGGTTGGAGAACGCCTTCCCCAGGTCACCTTCCGCATCATGACCCCCGACGGACCGGTCGCCAAGACCACGGACGACCTGTTCAAGGGCCGCAAGGTGGTTCTCGTCGCCGTCCCCGGCGCCTTCACCCCGACCTGCCATCGCAACCACCTGCCCGGCTACGTGCAGAAGAAGGACGAGATCAGGGCCAAGGGCGTCGATGCCATCCTGGTGACCTCGGTCAACGACGTCTTTGTCCTGGACGCCTGGGGCAAGGCCTCCGGCGCCGAGGGGATCGAGTTTCTCTCGGACGGCAATGCCGACTTCGCCAAGGCCGTCGGCCTGTCCATGGACGGCACGGGCTTCGGCCTCGGCACGCGCTCGCAGCGCTACTCCATGGTCGTCGACGACGGCGTGGTGAAGGCGATCAACGTGGAGGACGCCCCCTCCAAGGCGCAGCATTCCGGCGCCGAGAACATCCTGAAGGATCTCTGATCTCTCTCAGGTCATGACCAGAAAACCATATCCCTCGTCATCACCGGCCTTGTGCCGGTGATCCGGATAAGGAAAAGCGCGGCGTTTCATAGGATCGGGATGGCCGGGACAGGCCCGGCCATGACGTGAGTGGGAGTCATTCCCGGCCGTATCTTTAAAGCCGAAAGGTCAGACGCCCACTTTCCGGCCCTGTTTCCTGAACGGCTTCATCGCCGCCACGGCGAGTTCGTCGACGCGGATGTTGGTCGGGTCGTCGGCATGACCCTTGACCCAGTGCCAGGCCACGTCGTGCCGGGACGCGGCCGCGTCGAGCTCCCGCCACAGATCCTCGTTCTTCACCGGCTTGTTGTCGGCCGTGCGCCAGCCGCGCCGCTTCCAGTTGTGCATCCATTGCGTGATGCCCTGGCGCACATACTGGGAATCCGTGAACAGATCGACCGCGCAGGAACGCTTGAGGGCGTTCAAGCCCTCGATGGCCGCGCGGATCTCCATACGGTTGTTGGTGGTGTGAGCCTCCCCGCCGGAGATCTCCTTCTCGCTGCCCTTGAAGAACAGGATCGCGGCCCAGCCGCCCGGCCCGGGATTGCCCGAGCAGGCGCCGTCCGTATAGATCGTCACGCGTTCCGGCCCGCTCATGCGTCGAGCCCGTATTCGCGCGCATGCTTCACATGGCGGTGGAAGTTGAGCTTGCGGTCGTATTCCAGCGGGTCCTTCGGCTTCACCAGCGCGCCCGGCGGCACGTTGAGCCAGTCGACCAGACGGGTCAGCATGAAGCGCATGGCGGATCCCCGGCACAGAACCGGCAGGGCCTCCACCTCGTCGGGGATCAGGCGCCGGACCGACTGGTAGCCCGCCAGCATGGCCTTGCCCTTGGTCAGGTTGAACGACGCGTCGCTCTCGAAGCACCAGGCATTGAGGCAGATCGCGACGTCGTAGGCGAAGGCATCCGTGCAGGCGAAGTAGAAGTCGATCAGCCCCGAGACCTCGGAGCCGATGAAGAACACGTTGTCGGTGAAGAGGTCCGCATGGATGATCCCGGACGGCAGGCCGCGGGGCCAAGCCTCCTCCAGGCTCGCGAGTTCCCGTCGCGTCCGCTCGGCAAGGCCCGGCAACACCGTGTCGGCCTGGGCCTCGGCCTGGGCGAAGAGCGGCGCCCAGGCCTCGAGCGAGAGGGCGTTGGGCCGCTGCATGGCGAAATCCCGGCCCGCCAGATGCAGCTTCGCCAGAGCCGCGCCGAGCGCACCGCAATGCTGGGCCGTGGGGCGGCGCACCGCAATGCCCTCGAGGAAGGTGATGATGACGGCGGGCCGCCCGGCGACCCGCCCGAGGGGCTCGCCCCGGCGGTTGCTGACCGGCAGCGGGCAGTTGAGCCCCTTCAGGGCCAGATGCTGCATGAGGCCGAGGAAGAAGGGCAGATCGTCCTCCCGCACCCGCTTTTCGTAGAGGGTGAGGATGTAGGAGCCCTTCGTGGTGTGAAGAAAATAATTGGTGTTCTCCACGCCCTCGGCGATGCCCTTGTAGGAGAGCACCGTTCCGATGTCGTAGGTTTCGAGGAACGCCGAGAGATCCTCGTCGCTGACTTCCGTATAGACCGCCACCGCTTACTCCGCCGCCTGCTCACGAAGCTCGCGAGGCAAAGGAAAGAACACGCTCTCATCCGCCGTCGACACGCTCTCGACCGTCACCTCGTAGCGCTCCGCAAAGGCATCGATGATCTCCTCGACGAGGATCTCGGGCGCCGAGGCGCCCGCCGTGATGCCGAGGCTGCGGATGCTGCCGAACAGGCCCCAATCGATGTCCTCCGCCCGCAGGATCAGCCGCACCAACGGGCAGCCCTCCCGCTCGGCGACCTCGCGCAGGCGCTGGGAATTGGAGGAATTCGGCGAGCCCACCACGATCATGGCGTCCACCATGGGGGCCACGCGCTTGACCGCGCCCTGGCGATTGGTGGTGGCGTAGCAGATGTCTTCCTTGTGCGGGCCCACGATGGAGGGAAACCGCGCTTTGAGCGCATCCACCATGTCCTGCGTGTCGTCGACGGACAGGGTCGTCTGGGTGACGAAGGCCAGGTTGTCCGGATCGCCCGGCTGCAGCCGGGCGATGTCGTCCAGGGTCTCCACTAGGGTGGCGGCCCCCTCGGGCAACTGCCCCATGGTGCCGATCACCTCCGGGTGGCCCGCATGGCCGATCAGGACGATATGGCGGCCCCGCTTGTGGTGGACCTGCGCCTCCCGGTGCACCTTGGTCACCAGCGGACAGGTGGCGTCGATCCCGAAGAGGTTGCGAGCCTCGGCGGCCTCCGGCACCGACTTGGGAACCCCATGGGCCGAGAAGATCACGGGAGCTTTCGTGTCGGGCACCTCGTCGAGCTCCCGGACGAAGACTGCGCCTTTCCGCTTCAGGTTTTCCACGACATATTTGTTGTGCACGATCTCATGGCGCACATAGACCGGTGCCCCATGGATCGCGAGCGCCTTCTCGACCGCATCGATGGCACGGACGACCCCGGCGCAGAAACCGCGTGGGGCACAGAGCAGGATGTCGAGGGAGGGCTTGGTCATGATCTGGCGATGTGGCGAGACGAGACCCTTCCTGTCAAGCGGGAGCGACGCTTATTCGCGGACGGGATGGCACCCTCTGACGTCATGGCCGGGCCCCACCGGGCCATCCCGATACGGAAGGGCGCAACGCTTCGATCGATCGGGATCGCCGGCACAGGGCCGGTGATGACGTGGGAGAGACTTTCGACATGGTGGCTCTGTCGGAACCTGTGCGGTGAGGCACGAAGCGGAGCAATAGTCTCAAGAATCGCTCGCTCTTGCCCTTAAGAAACCCTAGAAAGGTGAAACAGCTTTTCACCCGTCAGCTCGCCCATGGCCTCCACCGCATCCCACGTCAGCTTCCTTCCACCCATCCTGACCTTCTGCGGCGCAGCGGTCGTGGCCGTGCCCGTGTTCCGGCTCCTGGGCTTGAGTGCCGTCCTGGGCTATCTCGCGGCCGGGGTGGCCATCGGCCCGTCAGGCTTGAGTCTGGTCGAGGATCCGCAGACCATCGCGACGGTCGCGGAACTGGGGGTGGTGCTGCTCCTGTTCATCATCGGACTCGAGCTGAAGCTGTCCCATCTCTGGGAGATGAAGCGGGACATCTTCGGCCTCGGCTTCGCCCAATTGACCGTGACCGCTCTGTGCCTCGGCGCTGCCGCTTACGCGATCGGCTTCTCGCCCAAGGCTTCCTTCGTCACGGGCGTCGCCGTCGCGCTCTCGGCCACGGCCATCGCACTGCAGATGCTGGGCGAGCGGAACGATCTGCCGACCCCTTATGGCCAACGTTCTTTCGCGATCCTGCTGTTTCAGGATCTGTCCGTGGTTCCGCTCCTTGCTCTTCTGCCGCTTCTCGCCTCCGGCGCCGCAGCGGAGCATAGCTCCCTCGTGGACCGCCTCCTGGCAGTCGGTGAAACCCTCCTCGGCATCGCGGCCGTCGTGCTGATCGGCCGCTATGGCCTCAACCCCTTCTTCCGCATTCTTGCCCGCAGCGGCGCCCGCGAGGTGATGACCGCCTCCGCCCTGCTCGTGGTGCTCGGCGCAGCCCTGCTCATGCAGGAGGTCGGCCTCTCCATGGCGATGGGCGCATTCCTCGCAGGATTGCTGCTCGCGGAATCGAATTTCCGCCACCAGCTCGAAGCCGATATCGAGCCCTTCCGCGGCATGCTGCTCGGGCTGTTCTTCATGAGCGTGGGCATGTCGATCGATCTTGCCCTCGTCCGCGAGCAATGGGTGCTCCTCGCCATTGCGGCACCAGCCGTCATCATCGGCAAGAGCCTTCTCATCGCGCTCCTGTCGAAACTCTTCGGCGCCAGCTGGCGCGACGGCCTGCGCTCGGGAACGCTCCTGTGCACGGCGGGTGAGTTCGCCTTCGTGCTCGTCCCGGTCGCAACGGGACTGGGTTTGATGTCCCCGGCCGAGGCGCAGCCGGTCACGGCGCTTGCGGCCATCACCATGCTGCTGGGCCCGCTCCTGTCGACTGCCGTCGAGAAGATGAACGCCAAGCGCAGCGCCAGCGACGAGCAGCCGGACCTGCAGGGACTGGCCAGTCAGGAAGGGGAACTCGAAAGCCGTGTCCTCGTGATCGGCTTCGGCCGGTTCGGGCAGATCGTCAACCAGGTCCTGCTGGCACAAGGCATCGAGGCGACAGTGATCGATAAAGACGTCGAGCGCATCCGCGATGCGGGACGCTTCGGGCTCCAGGTCTATTACGGCGACGGCACGCGCCTCGACGTGCTGCGCGCGGCCGGCGCCGAGAAGGCCGAGATGATCTGTATCTGCATCGACGATCAGGAAGCGATGATGAAGATCATCGAGATCATCCATGAGAATTTCCAGAACGCCCGCAGCTTCGTGCGCGCCTTCGACCGGATCCACGCGATCGAACTCATGAACCGGGACGTGGATTATCAGATCCGTGAGGTGTTCGAATCCGCCATCGTGTTCGGGCGGGCGGCGCTCGAGGAGCTCGGAACCGCCCCCGAGGAGGCCGCCGCCGCGGCCAATGACGTGCGCAAGCGCGATATCGCCCGCCTCGTGCTGCAGAAGGAAGTCGGCACCATGGGGGGCGCCGAGCTCGTGGTGGGGGCCAAGATCGCCCCGGAACCGCTTACCGTTCCCACGGGCAGGGCGAGGGCTCTCAGCCCTGAGACGCGGGACATCCTCGGCGAAGGCGTGTTGTGATGGATGCTGAGCCCTCGGTGAAGAAGATCGACGCGGCGAGCGAGGCTCCGCGCTTCGTGGTCGGCTCCACCATGCGGCACGTTCTCGTCATGACGGGCACGGCAGCGGCGGGCCTCATTGCGATCTTCATCGTCGATCTCGTGTCGCTGCTCTACATCTCCTGGCTGAACGATCCGAGCCTGACGGCGGGCGTCGGTCTCGCCACCGTGGTGATGTTCTTCACGGTCTCGATCAATGTGGGCCTGATGATCCCCATCGGAGCGCTCGTCTCGCGCGCCCTTGGCGCGAGGCGGCCGGACGATGCGCGCCGCCTGGCGACCTCGTGCAGCATCCTCATGGCCGCGGTCGCGGCCCTCGTGAGCCTGATCATTCTGCCTCTGCTGCCGTTGATCCTGGGCGCGATGGGCGCGCGCGACGAAACCTACGAGGTCGCAAAAAGCTTTCTCTGGATCACGCTGCCGACGAACGTGCTCATGGCCATCGGCATGGCGTTCTCCACCGTCCTGCGCGCTGCGGGCGACGCCAAACGGAGCATGTATGCCAGTCTGTCCGTGGCTGCCGTCACGGTCGCCCTCGACCCCGTCCTCATCTTCGGACTGGGACTGAAGGCCAACGGCGCTGCGCTGACCATCAACATCGCGCGCGTCGCCTACGTTTATGTGAGCTTTCTCTATCTCACCCGCGCCCATCGCCTTCTGGCCAAACCTGAATGGACGGCGATTGCCCGCGATGCGCGACCGTTCTTCGCCATCGCGATCCCGGCCATTCTCACCAACATCGCGGCTCCCATCGCCAACGCCTTCTTCACGGGCGTGATGGCGCAGTTCGGCGATCAGGCGATCGCCGCCTCCGCGATCATCGACAGGGTCACGCCGGTGTCCTTTGCCGGCGTCTTTGCCTTGGCCGGAGCCATCGGCCCGGTGCTCGGCCAGAACTGGGGAGCGCAGCGCTACGACCGCATGCGGCAGACGCTCAAGGACGCGCTGACCTTCACGATCGTCTATGTCGGCAGCATGTGGCTGATCCTGTTCCTTGTGCAGGTTCCGCTCACCCGGGCCTTCAACGCGCCGCCGGAAACGGCCGAGATCGTGCAGTTCTTCTGTCAGCTCAGCGGTTTCATCTGGTTCTTCGTCAGCCTCGTCTTCGTGGCCAATGCATCGTTCAACAATCTTGGCTATCCCCTGCTCTCCACCTTCTTCAACTGGGGCCGGGCCACGCTGGGCATGATCCCGTTTGCCTATTTCGGCGCTCACATCGGCGGGCCCAAGGGAGCGCTTTTGGGGATCGGAGCGGGATCCGTGGTGTTTGGAATCGCAGCCGTCATCACGGCGTTCTGGACAATCCGGCGCCTGGAGAGGCAAGCTGTTGGTGCGGCGTGAGAATTCAAGCGCAGGCGTTTCGTTGTCGAGGAGGCTGCCATGTTCAACTGGTTCGATCTGATGCGCCAAGCGCAGACCAGCGCCGCTCTCGCGGCTCTCGCGCAGCAGTTCAACCTGTCAGGGGATCAGACGCAGAGGACGATGGCGGCCTTCATGCCGGCCTTCGCCATGGGCTTGCAGCACGCCACTGCTTCCAATGACCCGGCCCGCCTCTTCCAATCCATGATGAGCGGCGCCTATCAGAATTTCTGGCAGGCCGCCGGCAATCCTTTCACGCCGCAGGCGCAGCAGGACGGCAGAAGGCTGCTGGACCAGCTCTTCGGCTCCGACGAGGTCAGCCGCCGCGTGGCGCATCAGGCGGCCGCCTATGCGGGCATCAGCGCCGAGACCATGCAGCAATTGCTGCCGCTCCTGGCGGGCATCATGGCAGGGGGCATGGCGCAATGGATGACGGCGCACGCACAGGCTCTTCAATCCTTCGCGTCCTCGAAGGAGAACGCGACGGAGAAGCCGGGCAGCACCAACCCCTGGGCGGAGCTCTGGGCCGGATGGATGACGTCCACGAATCCTGAGAAGAAGCACGCCAATCCGTTCGAGGACATGATGGCAAGCGTTCTCAAGGCACCGCCCCCGAAGGCGCCGGAACCGGAGGCCCCCTCCCCTCCCTCCTTCGACGAGATGATGGAGAAAGGACGCGAGATGCAGCTGCAATATCTCGCATCCCTTCAATCGATCTTCAGCGATGCCTGGACGACCGACTCTTCGAAGTCCTAGGCACTCCGCTTGATCGGCCTCACCATGGGAACCACGGGTCGGATCGATCGAGCCGAATGATCGGGCCGCTCTGCGCGGGAGTGTCGCTCCGCGCTGCGAACCAACACCCATGACGGATTGCGGATGAGCGGCTCGTCGAGCGCGCTCGTCACATCGCTGCGCGTCAGCCCGATATCCTTTAGCATCCGATCGTCGAACTCGGCCAGGTGTTTGACCTCGCGGCGGTGCTGCAGCGCCTTGACGAGATTCGTGAGAGCGCGGGCGAACTGCCCCAGAGCGGCCGTTCCTGAGAAGGTCATCGACGAAAATGCAGACCGGTTCATCGGAAGTCTCCTTGCTCTCAATCTCGTTCGAGTTCCCCTGCAACAGCTGAAACGCCGTATCAGCCCTGTATCAGGGGTGTTGCAGCCTGTGTTTCAGGGGGTGTTTCAGTAATATTCCGAAGCTTTTCGTAGGCACCTCAGGAGGGAACTCTCACTCAAACAACTGAATTCTTTGATTTTTTCAGTGTGAAGATTTTATACCAGACGTCTTTCATCACTTGAAACGATTGTTTGAGATATGTATCATCAAGATGATTGATGATGAGGGCCTTGCCATGCATCTGCTTGATATCGACCAGCTTCGGACCTTCGTGGCCATCGCGGATACCGGATCGTTCACCCGCGCGGCGGAGATCGTGCACAAGACGCAGAGCGCAGTCTCCATGCAGATGAAGCGGCTGGAGGACCGGGTCGGCAAGGCGATTTTCGAGCGCGACGGGCGCCTGTCGAAGCTCACCGACGAGGGCGAGCGCCTGCTCGACTACGCGCGCCGGATCGTGCGGCTCAACGCGGAATGCATGGCCTCCTTCGACGACAACGAGCTCACCGGCCGGGTGCGCTTAGGGCTCCCCGACGATTACGCCGACCGCTACCTGCCGGAGATCCTGGCCCGCTTCTCGCGCTCCAACCCGAAGGCCGAGGTGACGGTGATGTGCGAGCCGACGCCGAACCTGATCGAGCGCGTGCAGCACGGGGATCTCGACCTCGCCATCATCACCCATGTGGACCGGCGCGGGCCCTCAGAGATCGTGCGCATCGAGCAGCTTCTGTGGGTCACGTCCACGCGCCACGGGGTGCACGAGGAGAGCCCGATTCCCCTGGCGCTGGGCCGCCCGAGCTGCGACTGGCGCCATTCGGCCACCGAAGCGCTGGAGAGCGCCGGCCGGCCCTTCCGGGTCGCCTATGTGAGCTGGCATTCCACGGCTGTCGGCGCCGCCGTGATGGCGGGGCTCGCGGTCTCGGTCCTGCCGGAGAGCGCCGTGCGCCCGGGCATGCGCATCCTCGGCCCGTCCGACGGCTTCCCGGCCCTGCCCTCGTGCAAGATCGGCCTGATCCGCGCCCGCGGCGAGGAGAACCCGCTCGCCGACGCGCTCGGCTTCCACATCAAGCAGTCGCTCGACAATCTCGGCTCGACCCGCACCATGGCGCCGCTGGCGGCCGAGTAGCGCGCTGTCCGGCGAAGAGGATGCCGGTTCGCCGATAAGACGACGCGCCGCCAAAAATCCTCACTTCGCCGCAGGCCTCCGCAGCACGAGCACGTTGCCGGCGAGCGCCAGCACGACGCCGATCCCGGCGAGCGGCGTCCACACATAGCCCTCGATCAGGGTCGAAACCGTGAGCGCCACGATGGGGAACAGCACCGTGGCGTAGCCCGCCCGCGCGGCGCCGAGACGACGCAGCAGGGTGAGGTACGACATGAAGGCCAGCACCGACGCGCCGACGGAGAGATAGAGCAGCGAGCCGATGTACTTCACCGTCGGCTCGATGATGAATGCGTTGCCGCGCACCAGGTTGAGCGCCAGCAGCACCGCGCAGCCATAGGTCATGCCCCAGGCGGTGGCCGAGAGCAGCGGCACGCCCCGGCGCTGAACGACGGTCGAGATCATGTTGCCCGAGCAGAAGAACAGTGTCCCCATCACGCACAGGCCCAACCCTTTCAGCGCCGCCGCGTTGAAGCCCGCGCCCGTGATCTCCGGCCAGAACAGGAACACGATTCCCGCGACCCCGATCACGCCACCGAGCGCCACCCGCGGCTCCACGGTCTGGCGGAAGATCACGAAGCCGAGCACCAGGTTGAACACGGAGGCGAGCGAGAACACCACCGAGAGCAGCCCGGACGGCACGCTCAGGCCCCCGTAATAGAACGACAGGAAGTTGAACGAGAACAGGCAGCAGCCCACCGCCACGAAGCGCAGATGATCGGCGAGCGGAAAGCGCACCCGGTGGCCCGTCGCCAACACCCAGCCCCACATGAGCACGGCCGCGAGCAGGAAGCGCCACAGCACCGACATCTCCGGCGCCACCACCCCGAGCTGCGCCCGGATCCCGATCCAGCTCACGCCCCACAGGAACACCGTGGCGGCGTAGAGCCCCAGCGTCGTCCCGTCGATTCCCTTGAGGTTCTGGGCGGGCATGGCGGCGGTGGCGTGACTCATGGCGGAATTCCTCTTCAGAGGAATCGAATACGCCCGGCCAAGCATCAGTACAAATGATGAAAACTGATCGATTTCCGTCAGAACGGTGATGAAACATCCCGAGAATCGCTCCCGATCCTGAAACACCGGCTGAAACACCCCCTGAAACGGGGCTGATACAGGCTGAAACGGCTGAAACGCCGTTTCAGCCTGAAGCTTCCCATGCGGAAGGAGACCCGGCATGGACGGCCCGCCACGCCGGTCCGGGACCGCGCAGGATGCGACGCCTCTCCATCCCTGGAGGAGCCGGGAAACACCGCCCATCAGCCTCCCTCGCGTCTTGGCCGTCCCCGGACGCGATCCGGGGAACGGTCCCGGCCATCCCGCTGTCCTGTCCAGTTCACACCACGTCATGGCCGGGCTTGTCCCGGCCATCCCGATCCGGAAAAGCGCAGCGCCTCACACCATCGGGATCACCGGCACGGGGCCGGTGATGACGCGGAGCTGAGCGCCTCCGTCCCGGCCCCTGCCCGACCTTGACAATTGTCTCCGATACGTCATAATGTTCATGCTTTGTTCCCGTTCGAAGAAGCCATTGCCGTGACGTCCTCCATGCCCTCCTCCGAGTTTCACCGGGAAAAGCTGACACCCGAATGCGTGGCCGAGATGCGCGACATGGTGGAGGGCTCGACCCTGTCCCTGCGCGGGATCGCCCGGGCGCTCGGCGTGTCGGCCGGCACCGTCTCGCGCTATGCGCGCCTGGAGGGCTGGCAGCGCCCGGCCGCACCGGCGCCTCCGCCGGAAGGCGACATCCCGGCCCCGCCGGCGGAGGAGCCCGACGCGCCCCCGCCTGCCCCACCCCCTGCCCGCCGGGAGATGCCGCCGGCCCGGCGCCGCGAGCAGATCGTCGACCGGCTCTGGACTCTCGCCGAGCGACATGCCGAGATCCTGGAGACCCAGCCCATCGAGCGCGCCGAACGCTCCCTCCAGCCCCTCGCCCGCCTCACCCGGACGCTCGGCGAGATCGACAAGCACGCCCGCCCGCCCCTGCCCACGCAGGAAGACGAGAAGGAATACCCCATCGACGCCCCCAAACCCCGCCGCACCCTGCAGGAGCTGCGCGACGAACTCGCCGCCCATCTGGAGCGCATCAACCGCGAGGAAGGCTATGGCTGGGAGGTGCGGGAATGGTGGTTCGAGGGCGGCGGGGGGATTTGAGGGGAAAGATGAGATCCGCGACGAGAACATCGGTGGACCTTCCCACATTCTTAACATCTTCTGCTTTTGACCCAAAGCGGCCCTTGTACTGCAGCGGCCACAACGATCGGGACTGGCCGGCCGCCGACCGTCTTCTTACAAGCTCACAGGCGTTTGAATCGGACATCCATGTCGACGCAGTGTACGATCGGTTAACCGCTGCACATGAGCGACTATGGCGGGAAACTACGCCTGATCACGGCGGAACGAGAAGCGATTAGCTGGTCAATGTTCTGCAAGAAGCTCGCCAGCACGGGCGACGGATTGTCAGCTCGGTAGCCGGCGGCGATTTCAATCATCGGAGGGCTTCCCGCCAGCGGCCGGCTCACGACCGACCGGGGCAGCAGCGGTTCGACATACGCCGGGAGAAGCGTGAGGCCTCCTGTCGACGCGACGAGCGATATGCCCGTCGCAAATCCGTCGAGAAAGTGGCTCGGCGACAACGCCACGCCGCGCTCGCGCAGGTAACGCTCGACGATGCTCCGCAGGACATGAGGGGTATCCGAATAGCCGATGAAGGAAACCTGATCGAGGTCGGCCGGATCGATCTCGGAACGTTCGGCGAGCGGGTGCTCGCACGGCAGGATGGCCACGATCGGCTCCTCTGCGATCACCTTGTAGGTGACGTCGGGCTGGGGCTCGATGCGCGAGAATCCGAGATCTATTTCACCGCGCTGCACGGCCGCGGCAATGGCGGGCGAGAAGTCGCTGGTGACGCGAAAGTCGATATCCTTGAGCTGATCGCGCAAGACATGTGTCACGTGCGACAGCCACTCGACTTCCTGGCCAGTCAGGAAACCGACCGAGAAGCTGGCCTTAGCCGGTCGGACCGCACGCCGAGCGGCGGCGACCGCTTCGGCCGCTTGCCCGAGCGCCAGCCGCGCATGGTCGAGGAAAGCCTGCCCTGCTGCCGTGAGCACAACCCCGCGTGAGGTGCGGACGAACAGCTGGGTGCCGACCTCGAGCTCGAGGTCGCGTAGCTGTCGGCTCAAGGAAGGCTGCGCGGTGTGCAGGCGCTTCTCGGCGGCGACCGTCAGGCTGCCTTCCTCGGCGACGGCAACGAAGTACCGGAGATGGCGAAGTTCCATCAGCCATACCTAGCAGGTATGGCCAAAAAAGCTACAAAGTCTTTCCGCTGCAACAGTGAATGAGCCATTTTAGAGCTCAGCTAAAGAGCACTGGCCGGCGGGTATGCCAGCCAAGCATCACGAACAATCGAGAACGTCCGCTGGCTAGCCCGCAATTTCGGGTCCGTGAGCGCGCGTGTGCAGAAGGAGCAGGGTCATGACGTACGACCCCTTTTCAGCGCTGAGCTTCATCACCGGGCCGGCGATACTGACGAACGCTTGCGCGATTCTCCAAAACGGCGCGACCACGCGCTACAACCTCGCGATCACGCAATGGCGCGAGTTTCGCGCGTCGGTCGCGGCGGACGACGACAGGCTGTCGCTGCTTTACATCGATCCGGAACGCGCCCTGTCGCTCGCCGAACGGCGCATCCACATGCAGCTCCGCGCGCTCGGCCTGCTGAACGCGGCAGTCGCCCTGTTCGCGGCGACTACGGTCTGCGGGCTGGTAGGCGCCTTCCTCGTCCAGGCTCTGTCCGTGCCTTCCAGTGCTGTCAGCCTGGTCATGATCGTCGCTGGCGGCGCCGCGCTCGCGGTCATGCTCGCGGCGCTCGGCGCACTCTTTCGCGAGGGCGCGTGCAGCCGCGGCATGGTCCGACTTCACCCCTTCGCGAGCGAGCGCCCGATGCAACGCACCGCAACTCCGCAAGCCGCCCTCGGCGACGAGCCCTGAGGCCTGGCCCCAAACCCCGTCGGCGGGTCGCCGACACCCCAATCACCACGAAAGGACCTACCGATGATCACCACTTCGATCATTACGGGCGGCAGCCGCGGCCTCGGCCGCAACACCGCCATAAGCATAGCGCGTCGCGGCGGCGACGTGATCTTCACCTACCGCAGCGGTGCCGAGCAGGCGCAGGCAGTGGTCGCGGAAATCGAGGCGCTCGGCCGCAGGGCCGCCGCGTTGCAGCTTGATGTCAGCGACATCGCCGCGCTGCCGGCGTTCGTCGAGCGTGTTCGCGCGATGCTCCAGTCGTGGGACCGCGAGAACTTCGACCACCTGGTGAACAACGCCGGCCACGGCGAGATGGCGAGCTTCGCCGAAACCACGGAGGCGCAGTTCGACCGGCTCTTCGACGTGCACGTGAAAGGCGTTTTCTTCCTCACCCAGGCGCTGCTCCCGCTACTCGCCGACGGCGGGCGGATCGTGAACTTCTCGTCGGGCCTGACCCGCGTCTCTTACCCGGGCTTCTCGGCCTATTCGGCCGCGAAAGGGGCGATTGAGATACTCACGCTCTACATGGCCAAGGAACTCGGCAGCCGCGGCATCACTGCAAACACCATCGCCCCGGGTGCGATCGAGACCGACTTCCTCGGCGGGGCGGTGCGCGACACGCCCGAATACAACGAGGCCTTCGCCAACATGATCGCGCTCGGCCGCGTCGGCGTACCCGACGACATCGGCCCGGCCATCGCGAGCCTGCTCGGCCGCGATAACCGCTGGGTCACCGCGCAGCGGATCGAAGTGTCGGGCGGCCAGAACATCTGACCGCTCGCCCCATCCACCTGTCGTCATTCGGTAACCAGCAGGAGAATACCGATGAACAATGTCCTGATCGTTCTTTCCGCCGCGGACACTTGGACCCGTGCCGACGGCTCGGCCTACGAATCCGGCGTCTGGGCCCAGGAATTCGTCGACCTCGACGAGGCCTTCATCCGCGCGGGGTTCCGCGTCGATCTTGCCAGCCCTGGCGGAACCGTGCCGACGATGGATAAGCGCAGCCTCGATCCGCGGACGGTGGGCGAGGCGGTGGCGGAGCGCATGCGCGCCTATCTCGCGCAAAACGCGCAGCGGATCGAAAACCCACTGGTGCTCGCCGAGATCGATGCCGGCCACTACGACGCGATCGTCGTCCCCGGCGGGCACGGGCCGGTTGAGGACCTCTACAAGGATCCCGACATGGGCCGGGTGCTGCTGGAGGCCGACCGCGAGTCGAAGGTCATCGCTGCGGTCTGCCACGGTCCGGCGGCGCTGCTCGCGGCACGCGACGAGAACGGCCGCTGGCCTTTCGCCGGACGCAAGATGACCTCGCTCAGCGACGAGGAGGAGATTGAGTTCGGAACGGCCGAGAACGCCCCCTGGCTGCTGGCTGAGACGCTGCGCGAACTGGGGGCCCACTTCGAGCAGGGACCGAACTGGAGCACGCATGTTGTCAAGGACGGCAACTTGTTCACTGGTCAGAACCCGCAATCCTCGGCGGCTCTGGCCGAAGTGGTGATCGCGGCGCTGCGGTAGCGCGGACTAGGCCTCGGGTGGCCCGCGATGCGCCGGCGATCCGGCTGGCCTCGCGGGCTCCGTCCACAGCGAGAAGGAGCAAGGCGATAGCCGTGTCCCCGGCTCTGGGGCGTGAGAACCCCTCACAAGGCGGCGCAAGCATCCGCCGCTAACGATGCCTTCCCAACCTTACGGTCGGGGAGGTGCTGTCGCATGTCCAGGATGAAAGCCTAAAGGGCAGCGCGGTCGTCCTTGTGCGGCTTCTCAACTCCCCGACCACCAGGGCTCCTGGTGGTCGTCTCAGCCCGAGGGAGTTGCCGCGATGGACCAGCCTTATTCCCCTTTCGCCGATTGGCTCTCGAAGTTCCATGCCGCGCCCGAACCGATCCAGGCGCTCTGGCTCGTCGCCGTGCCGGCGACCGTCCTCGGCCTCGCCTGGCTCGTGCTGCGGGGGTGCGCGAGATCGTCGGCACCTCGCGCGGCAGGCGCGGCGCGTGGCGCGGGCATCTGGCTACGGGGTGTATCAGGACGCCCGAGGCCGCTGGATGGTCTATTGGCACGGGCGGGCGCCGCAGCCGGTCGATTGGGAGAACCCGCCGCCGGAGCTGATCGGGCGCGGGAGCGTCATCCAGGGCGTGTTCCGGCGCCCGGAGGCGTGAGCGGCCGGGCTCCCCGCGCGGGCCTCCGCCGGCGCCCCGGCAAGCCGGAAGCATCGGGGCCGGTTCCGTTCGGGGTGGAGAAAGGCGGCGTACTGCCTTAGGCTCGCGGGAGCGGAGGAGCAAGGCCGGAGATTCGGCCTCACAGCACGAGGGACCACGCCATGGCGAAGAACACGATCTGCCTCTGGTACGACAAGGATGCCGAGGCTGCCGCCCGCTTCTATGCCGAGATCTTTCCCGACAGCGCCGTGCATGCCGTGCACCGGGCCCCCAGCGACTTCCCGTCGGGCAAGGAGGGCGACGTGCTGACGGTGGACTTCACCGTCGCGGGCGTGCGCTGCATCGGCCTCAACGGCGGCCCCATGTTCAAGCACAACGAGGCCTTCTCGTTCCAGATCGCCACCGAGGACCAGGAGGAGACCGACCGCTACTGGAACGCCATCGTGGGCAACGGCGGCCAGGAGAGCGCGTGCGGCTGGTGCAAGGATCGGTGGGGCGTGTCCTGGCAGATCATCCCGCGGGTGCTGACGGAGGCGCTCGCGGCCGGCGGCGCCGAGGCCAAGCGCGCCTTCGACGCGATGATGGACATGGGCAAGATCGACGTCGCGGCGATCGAGGCGGCGCGGCGCGGCTGATGCGCCCTCGCGTCCCCTGTTGTGCCGGGCGTCTCCATCGACGGCACGGAGAGAAATCTCACCGAGCGACCGCCATGCGCTCGAACGCGGTCGCTCATGCCCGCATGTCCGCGACAGGTTTTCCCATCGTCGATCGCCGGTGCGTTCGAACTGAATGGACGCGGCCTCATTGTCATGAGTGAGGACGGCTGCTCCTCGACACGGCCAGCATTCGGATTCAACGGAAGAGGAATTGACGATGGCGACGAACAAGAAGGATGGGACGTCACAACCCAGCAGGAGCCGGAAGGCGTCGGCGACATCCGCCTCCCGCTCCGCCACCAAGACAGGAACGGCCGCACAAAAGCGTGCGCAGCCCAAGGCCAGCGCGCGCTCCGCGACGAAATCCCAGGCCGTTCCAGCGAAGGCCCGTTCCTCCGCAGGGTCGCGCCCCTCGGCGCGCTCGGCCTCCAGTGCGTCGCGGCCGCGGTCCACGACACGAGCCCGCTCCGCATCCCGCCAGCAGGGCGGCCTGCTGAACCCCATGGCGTGGCTCTCGACCCTCGAGACGACCCTGACCTCGCCCCAGGCCCGGGCCGTGATGGCGGAGGCCCTCCGGGCCGTCGCGAACGTGCTCGAGGCGCCGCACGGCGGCGGGCAGGCAAAGGGCGGCGGAGCGCAGGAAGGCCGGAAGGCCGTGTCGGCCGCCGGAAGCCTCGGGGCCGAGATCGTGGCTGCTCCCCTGGAGGTGGCCGCAGCCGCCATCGGGGCCGCAGGCGACGTCCTGACGAGCGCGCTCAGCGGCTCGCCGGGCGAGAACGGCGGCAACGGCACCAACCGGACCGGTGGGCGGGCCTCCTCGCGCAAGAAATCGTAGGTGGACGGCACATCTCCAACCTGACGACGTCATGAACGGGCGGAGGGCTCTGCCTCACGCGATATCATAAAAAAGGCCGCCTCGTTGCAGGCGGCCTTTCGCTTTTTTGGGATGAGCTCGGGCCTGATCAGGCCGCCTCGGCGACGGGCGCGGGGCCGGCTTCGTCCATCGCGCGCATGTAGACGTCGAGCAGACTCTCGTGCTCGTCGCGCTCGTCCTGATCCTGCTTGCGCAGCTTAATGATCTCCTTGAGGATCTTCACGTCGAAGCCCTCGCCCTTGGCCTCGGAGAAGACCTCCTTCTTGGCCTCGTTCAGCTCCTTGATCTCGTTTTCGATCTGCTCGATGCGCTCCACGAACGAGCGGATCCGATTGCCCGGAATTCCAACGACGTCACTCATGGCTTCTCCTTTGCCGTGCTTAGACCGGCACTATCCGGCAGACGGGTAAGCACCCCGTTAATGCGGCGCCGCGGAGGCGCGGGAACGGTGGTTTGAGAGGGATGGGACAACTGAGACGCCGAGATCAGTGATGTCCGCAACGAGGACATCAATGGACCTTCGTGCATTCTCACCTGTCTTCTGCTTTTGACCCGATGCGGACCTTCCGGCATCTGTGGCAATCTCTTGAAACCAAGCCCTGTGGCCGGGGATCAAAATCGCGCCCTTTTGTCCGCTATTCGAGCGGAAGCCGGAATCTCCGATTTCCGCTCAGTGCATAGCCATTTTTTGTGAGCTATCTTCTCTGTCGGACGGTCAGACGCCAGAGCCGGGTCGGCTGGCGAGAAGCTGGAGTTCCCAAGCCAGATTCGTGGCGCTGGCGCCACCATGCTCGAGCATGATCTCTGCCACCTTGCCGGCCGTTTCCTCGCGAGCCCAATCCCGCTGAAGCTCTGCCATGAACACGCCGGCCGTGAGCGGAATGGCGCCAGCTTGGATCATCCGCTGAATTCCCATCTCGTGGGCCTCCACGCTCGTTCCGCCAGAGGCGTCGGTGACGAAATACACCTCGTAGCCCTCGCCGAGGGCGTGAATGACCGGAAAGGCGAGGCAGATCTCGGTCCATAGGGCTGCAATCACGATCTTCCTGCGGCCCGTGCTCTCCACCCATCGGACGCAGCTTTCATCTTCCCAGGTATTGATCGTCGTCCGGTCGATAGGCGTCTGTTCGGGAAAGACATCCTGGAGCGGCTTGATGAGATTCCCGCCGCGGTCCTTGAGCACGGTGGTCAGCAATGTGGGCACGTTGAACGCCTTGGCGGCTTTCGCGAGCATCACCACGTTGTTGATCATGAGGGCCGCATCGATGTTCTTGACACCGCTCACTTGGAACGGCTGATGATCGATGAGCATCAGGGCGCAATTGTCCGGTGTCAGCAGAGCGTCGAGTCCGACTCTGACAGGCTTTGACGTAATCATTGGAGCATCCTTACAGGAGAGAGGTTCTTGGGGAGGGTGGTCAGCATGCAGGAGACGACGTCATGCGTGCTTCGTCAGATTCTGGGCGACCAGCGACGCGCCGAACTGCTGGAGCAGCCCGCCCTGGGTCAGTTCGCCTAACGTGATCGCTGCAAAACCAAGGCGCTCGATCAAGCTGGCGATGTCAGCGTTGGCGCTGGCGTCATTGCCGGAGATGAACAGAACACGGCGTCCGCCGTCCTGCGTCGGATCACTGGCCAGCACGGCCGCCGGCAGGGTGTTGAAGGCTTTGACCACCCGTGCTCCGGGAACCTTTTCGGCGATGACTGCCGTCGAAGGGCGACCTCCAAGATCCTTGGGAGTGAAGGCTGGGAAGTCGATGGCGTTCGTCGCGTCGACGACGATCCGGCCGTTCCATTGCGCAGCGCCTTGGACGGCATCATCGACGGCTGTGAAAGGAACGGCGAGGATCACCGTATCTGCTTTCAAAGCATGAGGCAGGGTCGCAGCCGTTACGTGCGGTCCAAACTCTGCGACCAGACCAGCAAGGGACGCCGGCCCACGGCTGTTGGCGATCAAAACGTCGATAGCGCTGCGGGCGAACTGGCGGGCGAGAGCGCTGCCGATCGCGCCCGAGCCGATGATGGCATAGGTCATGACATAGAAATCCTTCTGGAGGGTTGGGTAGGCAGTGATTTCTGCAGGACGGAGCGTGACGCGAATGTGTCACTTCAGCCGGAAGGGCGGGGTCTCAGGCAGGGGGATGAACTCCGTCTCGCCGGGAACGCCGGGGAACTGACGCTCGCGCCAGTCCTGCGCAGCCTGCTCGATGCGCTCGCGGCGACTCGACACGAAGTTCCAGTAGATGTAGCGCTTCTCGGGCAGCGGCTCACCGCCGAGCAGCATCAGGCGGGCGGGACCGACTGCACGCAGCACGATCTCCGCACCGGGCTTGAACACGACGAGCCTGTCCTTGCCGAAGCTCCCGGTCTGCCCGGCGACCTCGATTTCTCCGTTGATCACGTAAACCGCCCGTTCGACATGCTCCGCATCGATGCGCAGGCGCGCTCCATCGTTCAGAGACACATCGGCGTTGAACAGATCGGAGTAGGTGCGTGTCGGTGCGGTGCGTCCATGCAATGAGCCAGCGATCAATCTAAGGCTTACGCCTTCTCCCTCCATCTGAGGAAGTTCGCCGGCATCGGCGTGCTGGAAGCCTGGGGCCGCCTCTTCTCGATCCGTGGGCAATGCCACCCAGCTTTGGAAGCCGAACACTGTCCCGCCGCTGGCACGTGTCGTATCGCTGCTCCGCTCGGAATGCACGATGCCGCGTCCCGCCATCATGACGTTGACTTCACCAGGGCGGATCGGTTGCACATAGCCCTCGCTGTCGCGGTGCAGGATCTCGCCATCAATGAGGTAGGTCAGGGTTGCAAGCCCGATGTGAGGGTGTGGCCGGGTGTCGAGACCTTCGCCCGCCTGGAAGGCGACAGGTCCGAAACTGTCGAGAAAGATGAACGGTCCGACCATGCGGCGATGCATGGACGGCAAGGCGCGGCGCACTTGGAAGCCATCGCCGAGGTCGCGAACGGCCGGCAGAATGATCTGCTCGACTTCGGCGGCATAGGACTGAACGGTCATGGCATTGTCCTTTCCAGCAACGGCGCGCTGTGTAAGGACATTGAAGGCGATTTCCCGTATCCCGAAAACTGGCATAATATGAACCGTAACGTTCGAGGAAATCGATATGCCTTCCGGTCCAGGGGTCCCGACGCTTGATCAGCTGCGGGTCTTTCTTACCATTGTGGATGTTGGCAGTTTTGCCGGTGCTGCCCGCAAGCTGGGTCGGGCCACATCCGTCATCAGCTACTCGATCGCCAACCTGGAGGCGCAGCTCGGTGT
>JAESFT010000409.1_pt1 | contig 28102 bp, 27 predicted proteins | sample 9269451 | NCBI WGS metagenome assembly JAESFT01 (sample SAMN14502557, study PRJNA617106) | algae metagenome | isolation source: Scytonema hyalinum WJT4-NPBG1 and co-occurring heterotrophs from well... | place: USA: Mojave Desert, Joshua Tree National Park, California | collected 2006-05-25
CGAAGCTCCTGGTGGACAACGAGTTGATCTCAGCAATCACTCGTCTACCAGGGGCTTCGCTCATGCACGGCCGAGGGGGCCTGGCGGCGGGACCCCAGCTCAGCGACAGGTTGGAATCAGCTCACTGACCCACGCCCTGCTCCACCAACGCCGCCCCGAGCCTCATGAACTGGCCGAGCACGCCAGCGCTGTCGAGATGATCGACCTGGAGCGGCCGGTTGGCCGCCACGACCACTACATGGCCGCCTTCGGCGGTCTCCGCGCGCTACACATCGGGACGGGTGCGACCGTCGAAGCGGAGGCGCTCGCGCTCACGCCAACGTTCTGCAAGTACGTCACCGAGCGGCTGATGCTCTTCTACACGGGGCAGAGCCGCGACGCCGGCCAGGTGCTGACCTCGCAAGACCGCTCGACGCGGGAGAGCGACGCGACGGTCCTCACGCCGCTGCACAAGATTCGGAAGTTGGCCAACGACCTGCTCGAGTCGTTGCGTGACGATCGTCCCGACGACATCGGCGCGGTGCTTGACGCGCACTGGCAGCACAAGAGACGGCTCAGCGACCGCGTCTCGACTCCGCGCATCGATCAGCTCCACGAGGTCGTGCGAGACGCGGGCGCCGACGGGTGCAAGCTCTTGGGTGCTGGTGGTGGCGGATTTCTGTTGGTCGCAGCGCGACAGGGAGCGTCTGAGCAAATCCGTGAGGCCATGGGCGGCGAGGGAGCGCGCGAGCTCAAGTTCACTGTATCCGCAAACGGGTCCATGGCCTGTGACCTCAAACTGTGACAACGACATGACAGGAAAAACTATGGCCGACGACTTGTCCCACACGACCCCTGGAGAGGTATTGACCGGCGGTGGCCTTAACAAGGTGGTTCGCATCGGTGATTATGTGCGTCGGCCCCGCGGCCCATGGAGCGACCGCGTCAACACCCTCCTAGGGCACCTGGCGGAGGTGGGTTTCCGCCGTGCGCCAATGCACGTGTCGAGCGACGAGAACTACGACTACCTGCGGTTCATGCCGGGCACGGTCGGCAATTACCCACTGTCCGCCGAGGCGCGCAGCGCGACCGCGGTGGAGACCGCCGCCCGGCTGCTGCGGCAGTACCACGACGCGACCCTCGGGCTGGCCAGCCGGCTGCCGGGCGGATGGATGCTCGCGGACCACGAGCCAGCCGAGGTAATTTGTCATGGCGATTTCGCACCGTACAATTGTGTTTTCGACGGGGAACGCGTCACAGCGCTCATCGACTTCGACACCGCTCACCCCGGTCCGCGACTGCGTGACATCGGTTACGCCATCTACCGCTTCGCGCCGCTCACCGGGCCTTACAACGATGACGCTTTTGGGTCCCCGTCCGAGCAAGCACGGCGGGCGCGCCTGTTCTGCGACGCCTACGGGGTCGAGGACCGGTCAGGCGTGGTCGACGCAGTGGTGGACCGGCTCGATGACCTCGTCCAGTTCATGCGCGAGCAAGCTGAAGCGGGTCACCCCGGCTTCGCATCGCACCTGGCGGACGGGCACGACCGGCTGTACCTCGATGACATCGCCTACATCCGCAAGCACGCTGCACTGATCAACGTCGAGCTCGGCGTGCCATCGTGACATTGACGCCGCTGACACTGCGCCACCAGCATGCGCCAGTCGCGCGTGCCCGACTGGCATTGCTCGACCGCGACGGAGTACTAGTCGAGAATCGCGACGGCTACGTCCGCTCCCACGCTGACGTAGCCATACTACCTGGCGGATTGCAGGGCCTCGAACGGCTGGCCGAGGCCGGTGTCGCGGTCGTCGTCGTCACCAACCAGGCCTGCATCGCGAAGAGCATCATCAGCCGCGATCAGGCCATTGCGGTGCACGAGCACGTGCTGGACCGGCTGGGCGCGGCGGGCCGCACCATCGTCGCTACCTACATCTGTCCGCACCGCGACGAGCAGCGCTGTGCCTGCCGGAAGCCCGCACCCGGCCTAGTACAGGCCGCACTCGCCGACCACCCCGTGGCGCTAGCCGACGCGTTTCTCGTCGGCGACGCGGCATCAGACATTGCAGCCGCGTCGGCGAGCGGGATCCGCTCCTACGCGGTGCGCACCGGCCGCATCGGCGAGGCCGAGTTAGCCCAGATGGCGGGAGCCACCACGCTAGCTGACGACCTCGACGCGGCAGTTGCGGCCGAGTTCGCTCGGGCGGGGCCACTCCGTGGGTGAGCGAGTTGACGTAGCCGTTGTGCCAGCGGCCGGGCGGGGAACGCGGCTCGCGCCGCTGACATCGGTAGTGCCGAAGGAGCTGTTTCCCTTGGGCAGGCTGCCCGTCGTGCATCACGTCGTCGAGGAGCTGGTGGAGGCCGGAGTCCGGGAGATCGTCATCATCAGCTCGCCCACCAAGCCCGCGCTCGAAACCTACGTCCACACGGTTCTTGCCCCCATGATATGCGCACCGGCTGGGACACGCATCCGCGTCATCCACCAAGGGGCGACGCCGGGCAACGGAGGTGCTGTGCTGAGCGCGGTTGAGCTGGTCGGCACGGGCCGTGTCCACGTGGTGTGGGCCGACGAGATCTTCGTGGGACCGTCGCGCACAGCGCACCTGCTGGAATCTGGACGAAGCACGGGCCGGCCGTGCATCGCACTGGTCCGGGTCCGCGACGTCGACGTCGCAAAATGTGGCATCGCCATCACCGGACGTCAGCTTGGTGCTGATCTGGAGGTCACTGATCTCGTCGAGAAGCCTGATCCCGCCGAGATCGCCTCACGATGGGCGTCGGTCGGCGGCTACGTTCTCAATGACGAGGTCGTCGCGCTGCTCCACGCGGCGGCGCCCGGCCCCGACGGCGAGGTCAGCCTGTGGACGGCCCTCGCCTCCTACGCCGCCGACCACGAGCTCCGCGGCTGCCCGCTAGGCAGCGAGTGGTTCGAGACGGGCACACCGGGGGGCTACGCAAGGGCCTTCGCCGCGGTAGCTGGCACAACGGGCGACCTGCTGCCGCACGAGCGGCACAGACGGAAGGACGCATGATGATGGACGCCCGGGCGGGCGCAGCGGCGCCCGCGCGCACGGCCGTGGCAGTCGCAGCATTTACCGACGCCTTCGGCACCGGCCTGGTGATACCGTTATCAGTGCTGTTCTTCACTCTGACGACGGACGTGGGCCTAGCCGAAATCGGCCTCGTGGCGTCGGCGGCGTCGCTCGTGGCACTCCCGTTCGGGCTGCTCGGCGGCACGATCGTAGACCGGCTGGGGTCGCGCTTCGCCATGGTGAGCAACAACCTACTGAGCGCTGCAGGATTCGTTCTCTACCTGATGGTCAACGACATTCTCACCATGTTCTTCGCGCTGCTCCTAGTCGGACTGGGCGATCGAATTTACTGGTCCGCGTGGACATCCTACATTCGTGACCTGTCCTCTGTCGACGGCTATGAGCAGCTTTTCTCCAAGTTGGAGTCGCTCAAGATGGCCGCAATGGGCTGCGCGTCAGTCATCGCAACGGTAGTGCTCGCAGCGGGCGCGCTGACCGGATCACGCACACTCGTCGTCATCAACATCGCGGTCACCGTAGTCGCAGGAGTGATATACGCGCTGGCATCGGGGGCGGCTGCGGACCCGCCGGCACAGAACGCGACCAAGCGGTGTGCACCGACCGAGTGGCGCGAGTGGCGGGCCGTCATCGGGATGAGTGGCTTCTGGCAGGTGCTCGTAGGACAGTTCTTCCTCGGCCCACTGTCGATCTTTCCATCGGTCGCGCTTGTCGTCTACCTCGTCGAGCAATGGGATATGAACCCGGCGGTTGGCACGGCCCTCTTCGGTGTGTCAACTGGCACCGTCGCACTCGCTCTCCCGCGCGTGAATGCCCTGATGCGGCGCGCCCGGCGCAGCACCGCCATCGGGGCCGGGTGTCTCGGCATCGTCGTCGTGCTTGTCGTGTTGACCGTCGTGCCGGTGCTGCCGCAGGTGGCTGCGTGGACGTTTGCCTGCGCGCTGGGCGTCGCAATCGCATTTGCGACGATGCTATACGTCCCACCGACTAACGCGATTCTGGCGACGGCCACCGCGCCAAGCGTCCGCGGCCGGTTCGTTGCAGCAGGCCAAACCGCTTCGGCGCTCGGCATCGCAATCTACCCGGCTTTTCTGGGGCTCCTTGACGGGCCCGCGTGGCAGCTTTGGGTGGTGACCGCCATATGCGCGATAGTCGGCGGCGCCGGTTACGCGACCGCGCTGAGAGTCCTCCCGCCGGAGCTCAATTCTGCCGGCCGCGGCGTCGCTCTTGGACCCGGTTGACCGTCCGGCCACTTCGCAGACGTCCTTTGCACCTTCGTTCTGCTGCTCGCGCGCCGCGTCCCGTCGACCGTTGCCAGACGGCGTGGCCCCGCGGAGCCGACGGCGTCGTAGCTTCCGGGAACGGGGAAGTCGCCGGCATGTCTGCGTGCACAGCCAGCAGGATCCGGTCCGCGGCGGTGCGCGCTTACCACATGCCCGTCAACCATCGCTACGGGGCCAGTCGTTCCGATCGTCGCCGCTGAATCGTCCTGAGTGGTGGAGAGGCTCCTGGGATGCCCTGTACTCGACGAAGTCGGGTCGCTGGAATCTGGACCGCGACGATCATTCTCTGGTCCTCGAACTGCAGCGGGGACAGCCACCCCAACAAGCTGTGCCGTCGACGCCGGTTGTGCCAAATCTCGAGGTACTCGAAGATCGCGTTGGTCAGCTTGATCCGGGTCTTCCACCGCTGCCGGTCGAGCAGCTCGACCTGCATCCGCGACCAGAACGACTCGATCATTGCGTAGCCGAAGCAGTCGGCGATGCTGCCCATCGGAGGTACCAGCCCTGACGCCTTGGCCCGGTCGGTGGAGGCTCAGGATCCGAACTGCCCAGGCTCAGCCGGTCGTCGCAACACCGGCCTGTGCCAGGGAGAGTCGCTGCTGGTCGAGGGTTTCGGCGGGCGTCTTCCTGTCCAGAGTCTTCTGGGGACGGGTGTTGAGCGCTGCGGCGACCGCGGCGAGTTCTTCGGGGCCGTGCCGGGACAAGTCGGTACCCTCGGGAGAGTACTGGCGACTGTTTCCGCAGCTCGAGAGGTGTGCCGGGCCGGGCTGGCAGTCAGTGGGTCAGGGGTTCGAGTCCCCTCAGCTCCACTCTTGCTTTCGCGGCCGCCTGCCGTACACTTGTCGCAGCTCAGCGTCATGATCGACCGAGGCTCGGTGTCCGAATGTGGATCACCGGCTATCACCTCGGGTTGACGTTCTGGAGCAGATCTGGAGCACGGTGTCCGGCGGCGCAAAATGTGGTCAGCCGCTGCTCCAGACTTTGGGGCCAGCTGGGCGCCGTTCAGCTCGGTTGGGCGCAGTTCGCGGCGGTCGCCTCTCGGTCGTCGCGTGCGGTCGCGTGACCGGTGTGGCGCCGTCAAGCCCGCATTCTCTGTTCCGCGGGCGGCAGCGGCGCCGTGGGCACCGTCCATGCAGCCGACCAGGTCGCGGGTCGGCGCAGCCCAGCGTTTCCACTCGGACCGCCGCAGATCCAGTTCAAGCCCGGGGTCGCCGCCGAGATGTTCCGGGAGTTGGCGCCGCTGCGGGTTGAGGACGGCATCGATGTCGACGACATCGACGTTCCCGACCTGGCGACCTTGCAGCCGCGATACATCGCGCGGTCGAACGCCAGAACTTAGCCCTCTTCACACCGGTCGGCCGTCCCCGCGTGATCACCGTTCTGCGGACGGCAGTCGTGGCGTTGGCCGACGGCGACACCGCTTCGACCGCCGCGATCGTGGGCCAGGTCCAGCCCGAGTCGCCGAGTGCCACGGTGGCCACCGTGGCCGAGTGCGACGGTTCGGCGCCCGGAATGCTCGACGAGTGGCTCTCGGGCACTGACCCGCGTGTGCCGAACGGTCTCGGGCAACAGGTGCGACAGCCGGCCGGGCATTGGCGCGGTCAGCGCGCCGCGACCGACGTCCTCGCTCTAGCCCGCAAGGGTCGCGCGTTCCGGTCCCTGACCACGCTGATCGCCCGGCCGGGCGGCGAATACGTCCTCTACGGCAGCGTTCTGGCGTTGGCCGCGACCGCCCTCGCTTTGGGCCGAGCTGACCGACACGACGGTGGCCGACCTGCCACGGACGAAGATCCGCTGACCGGTTGCGCTGCCGTGCCTGCTACTCGATCGGGAGTCCGGTGTCGTCGAGCGGTGGTCGGTGCCAAGGACGGGGTGCGGGGAGGACGCCAGCGGCGTGCAGTTGCTGGGTGGTGATTAGCTGGTCAGCGGTGACGCGGGCGAGGAGGTCGTCCTGTTGGGGTTCGAGGTCGATACACAGGTCGAGGACGGCGAGCAGTTGGAGCAGGTGGTCGTCGAACTCGGTGGTCCACCGCGTGGGGTTGATGTCATCCAGCGGGGATGTTCGCCTTCGCCGGCCCGGTTCGGGACGGCGGTAGCCGAGCCATTTGCGTACCACGGGCATGCCGCCGGTGGTGTACTCCCACACCTCTCGTCGCACGGCGACCCGGCCGGCCGGGCAGGACGGTCGATCCTCGCCGAGGACGATCGTGCCGGTGTCGTCGTCGTAGCGTGCGCTGGTCGGAAGGTGGTCCTCATCCGCGCACACACGCATCGTGTAGATCGGTAGGTGTCGGGCGGGGATCCCGCGCGGCCGATCGGCGGCGGGGTCGATGAATCGTTGGCCGTAGGTGTGCAGCCACACCACCCGCTGGCCCAGTGTCATCGCCTCATGCCAGAGCTCGCGGGATGTTGCCAGGGGTACGCGGACTCCGGGCACGGCCAGGTCGCTGCGGAACCGCTTGGTGAAGCCGCGATGGCCGATCACGCCGGCGATGTAGGCGAGGAGGTCCTCGGCGGTGAGGGTGAGACCGGTGTGCTGTTCGATGGTGGACAGCAGCGTGGGTGGGAGGTTGGCGACGGTTCCGCTGGCGTCGCGGTGCAGGGGCAGTACCCGGCCACCGTGGTGACCGATGAGGCAGTCGTTGCTGGGGACGAGCGCGGAGAAGTATGCGGGTAGACCCTCCTGGATGCTGTAGGTGTGTTGCTCGACCAGGTAGACCTGCCGTTCGCCGTGCACCTGCCACAGTTCCGGGCGCGGGAAGTCGACGACCCGAAGATCGTGTAGAACGACCTGCCGGTCGAAGCTGCGGTGCGTGACCGGCACAGCGCACGGTGTCCGGGAGGTTTCCTCGGCGAGCGCGGGCCCGCGGGTCGGAAAGTGCTGCCGGCCGGCGGGGGTCCGGTGCAGTGTCCGGTCCCGGGTCTCCTTGAACAGGGCGGACTTGTGGTCCGGCGGTGCGGTGATGAGTCGGTGCCACCGTTCCCGCAGCGTCGCGTGGTCCGGGGCGTGCACCCAGTTGCGGTTCGCCTTCACCCCGGGCTGTTGCCATGGGAGCAGGTCGGCCAGCGATGGGAACGTCGACCAGATCGCGTCGACCGGGCGGAAGGGCGCCGTCCACTCCTCGGGGCATTCCTGCCAGGCGCTGTCCTCGGGGCGCAGGCGGCTGAGCGCGGCGAACTTGTCCTCACGCGAGCCGTGCAGCGCGGTGTAGTTGATGGTTGCGGGCGTCGAGCCGTTCGCCGAGCCGGTCCGCAGGAAGATCCCGATGCAGATGGGCTGCTGGGTGGTGGGGAACACCCGGGTTCGGGCGTCCGAGCGGTGATTCTCCGGTGACAGGTCGATCACCCAGCCGGCATCGGCGGTGCGGCGCAGGTGCTCGCGCATGCCTGCGTAGCCGGCCGAGGCCAGGTAAGCGCTCGGAGTGATGAGGGCGACCACCCCGCAGGGCTCGTCTCCCTCGAAGGCCTTCCAGCACGACCAGCGCCAGAAGAAGGTCCACATGTTGTTGAGGTTGTGCTCCAGCAGGGGCTGCCCCGATGGGCGGAACTCGTCCATCGACGGGCGCAGGCGCAGGTCTGGCGGGACGCCGGGCCGGCGTCGTTCGGTTAACCAGGGTGCAGCCCGCTTGGCGTGCTCCCGCCACGGAGGGTTGCCCAGGACGACCATCACCGCAACGTCACGCTTGACGCGCCGGGCCTGCTCGTCGAACTCGGCGAGGACGTCGTAGAGGGAGAGGTGCCCGTAACGGTCGAGGGCCACGGTGTCGGGGTTGGCGAGGGTGTCAGTGAGGTAGCGCGGCTCCTGTGCTGGTACCTCCACGCCGTACTGTCGCCGTAGCACGGTGTGCAGGCGCAGCTCGGCGACGGCGAACGGCGCCACCTGGAGTTCGAACCCCACGAGTCGCCGCTCGAAGAGATCCCGCAGATGCGCAGCGGGGACCGCGTCGCTACGCCGTGTGCGACGCATCGTGTCGGCCGCGTTCTCGAGGACTTCTGCGAGGAATGTGCCGGCGCCCATGGCCGGGTCGAGTACGACGACGTCATCGGTCGCGAAGCCGAGAGGTCGGTCGAGCTGGGTCTTGAGCAGCACGTCGACGAACCCCACAATCGCCCGCGCCACCGGTGCCGGGGTGTAGTACGTGCCGCTTCTTCGTCGTAGGGCGGGGTCGTACTCGCCGAGGAACGTTTCGTAGAGGCGTGCGTAGGTGTCGGCGTCGCCAACCTGAACCCGACTCCAGTCGATGGCGCCGATGACCCTGACAAGGGTGTCGACGACGCTGAGCTGACGAACCAGGTGAGCGCGCGCGAGGAACGTCAGGGCCTGCCCGAGCAGCGAGTGCTGCTTGGCGAGCTGCTCGGCGATCGCCGCGGGTGTCCGGTCCTCGAACGCGACGCCGTCAACCCGGGCGAGGAGCAGGCCGAAGGTGACAGCCTGGGCGTAGGCGTCGGGGAAGGCCGTCTCGATCCGGTTCCCTTCGCGTTCCCGGCCCGATGTCGCGAAGAGGATGTCCTGCCACTCGAGCGCGGTCCTGGTGAACGGCTGCCGGTCGGCATGCGCCTCGCGTTCGAGGATCTCGTTGACCTGATCCCGCAGCAGACTGCACAACGGTGCGATGTCGCGGACGATCGCGCCCAGCGATGTCGGGTTGTCCGGTCGCCACTCCAGGAAGTCGCGCAGGAGGGTCTTGAATCCGCTGGTGGGGCGCAAGTTCCCACGCGCGAGATCGCCCTCGATGCGGGCCACGAGCGGGGGCCGATCCTTCTGAAACAGCGCCCAGTCGTTGCCGTCGGTGTAGATCAGGTTGGGGAGCACCTGCAGCCGCTGCCACTGCTCCTGGTCGTGGGCGGTAGGTCGCCAAGAGGAGGACAGGGGGGTGCCCTTGCCCGGCGCCTTGAGTTCGATGAACCCCACACGGCCGCTCCGTGCGTCAACCGCGAGGTCCGGCCGGGATCGGAGATCCCGCAAGGTCACCTCGTCGTGCACGACCAGCTCCATGCCGAGCTGGCGGCCGGTGGCCTTGGCGAGTTCGCTGACCGGTGCCCGCAACCGGTCCTCCCGGCGGCCGTCGCCGCGCATACGCTGCCCGACGGCGTGTGCGAAGTCCGCGACCGCCCGAAGGAACGCGTCGCCGGGCGGCCCGACAGGACTGGCGCGCGACGTCACCACCGACTCCCCCCGCCGACAGTGCATCCGGTCAGATGACGGTCACCCACAAGCTGCCGTACGTCAAGCAGATGTGTGTCGATCCGTGATCGGTCGGTCACGGGGTGGGTCACGTGGCTGCCGGGGGCATGAGGTGCTGATCAACGCTTGGAGTGCTGGCGGGGGTCACTTCAGTAGACCTCGCTAGGCTTGGCGCCACCCTCCATGAGCCGCTTCCACCAGGCGAGGTACGCCGGTACCCCGCCATGCCATGCGGCAGTTCGGTCCGTTGGGTCGGGCAGGCCAGCCAGGTCGATGGAGGTGGTCACCCAGTTCTCCCTGATCGTTCGATCGCAGTTCGCAGCTGGCCCGCGCCAGGCCCGCGGCGTGGCGGCGCGAGGTTCGTCCGCGTAGAGGCGCATCCTGCCTCGGTGCAGTTTTTCATGCCGAGAGCAGATCCGGTCGATGCGGAGCGCTACCTGGGCGAGCTGGCGTCCTTCGTTGGCCGGCCAGTGCCCTCGCCTGACAACCGGTACCAGTCGGTGACGTTCGCCCACAACGGCGAACAATGGACGGCCGAGGTCGGGCATGAGCTTCGCGGCGAACGCCGCGTCACGCGTCGACGCCGACAGGGGCAGACCGAGGTCGTCACCCGCCTGCACGACCCGGCGATGGTGCTTGCCATCTTTCCCGACGCCCGGCTGTGGCTGGTCGTCACCTCGGCCCGGCCGCTCACGAGCGTGATATCAGCTTGGGAGAACCCGTTCAAGATCGGGGAGCCTTCCGTCATCGAAGGCATACGGTTCGACAGCCCGCCGTGACCGCCGCGCACCGGTGTGGTCGGGTTCGCTGGTGAGCTGTGGTGGAAGACGCGGGGCGCTTAAGGTGCGCAGCGGTACTTCCTCGTGCCATGGTCCCGGAGGACACGCTTGATGGTGCTGGTGCTGACCTCGTAGTGCTGAGCAAGCTCGTCAAGCTTCGACCCGGCCAGGTACGCTGCCGCAACAGTGTTGGGATTGATCTTGACCTGACCTACTGGTGGTGGCGTTATGGGGCCGCATTGAGGTTCCCCCGGTAGCTCGGAGACCGACGATCATGGCTGTAGGCCGTGAAGGGAGTCTCTGTGGCAGCACCGAAGAAGTACCCCGACGAGCTGCGTGAGCGCGCGGTCCGGCTGTACTTCGAGTCCGACCCGCGTCCGGTGATCCGCCGGCTGGCCGAGCAGCTGGGCGTGCACCCCGAGGCGTTGCGGACCTGGATCCGCCAGGCCCAGGCCGACCGCGGCCAGCGCAGCGACGTGCCGACCACCGCCGAGGTCGAGGAGTTGCGCCGGCTCCGGCGCGAGAACGCCGAGCTGCGTCGGGCGAATGAAATCTTGAAGGCGGCGAGTGCTTTTTTCGCTCAGGAGATGGACCCGACAAGGAGGAAGTATTGAATGTCGTCGCGGAGCTGCGAGCCCGGTTCGGCGTCGGTCCGATCCTGCGCATCCTTGGCGTCGCACCCTCGACGTTCTACGGCTGGCTCAGCCAACAGCGGAATCCGTCGGCGCGGCGCCAGGCCGACGACCAGCTCCTCGCCGAGATCACCGAGATCCACGGCCGCTCGGGCGGCACGTACGGTTCGCCGCGGATCCACGCCACCCTGCACCGGCGTGGCGTCGCTGTCTCGCGTAAGCGGGTTGAGCGGTTGATGCGCGAGCACGGCCTGCAGGGCGCGTTCCTGCGCAAGCAGTGGCGCACCTCCTCGACCAGGCAGAACCCGAACGCCGATCCGGCCCCAGACCTGGTCAAGCGGGACTTCACTGCGCCCGCACCGAACCGGCTCTGGGTCGCCGACACCACCCGCATCCCGTGCGGGCAGGGTGCGTTCTGGCTAGGGCGTGTCCTGCAAGTCGGCACGCAGCCACAACACGATCGACGCGATGATGATCTCCGACCGGAAGTAGGCCACCCGCTTTGCGTAGCGGGTGGCCAGGGCTCGGAACTGCTTGAGCCGGTTGAAGCAGCGCTCGACCACGTTGCGCTCGGCATAGAGGTCGGGGTCGAACCTCGGTGGCCGGCCGCCGCGGGAGCCTTTGACGCGGCGGCGTTCGATCTGGTCGATCCGTTCAGGGCTGGTGAACGCGATCCCGCGCCTGCGCAGGGCCGAACGGGTTGAGGGGTGGGAGTAGGTCTTGTCGGCCAGCACCCGATCCGGGCGCTTCCGCGGGCGGCCGGGTCCATCACGGCCGACGGCGATCCGGTCGAGCAGCGGGAGCAGTTGCGGGTTGTCCCCGGCCTGCCCCGGGGTGCAGATCACCGACATCGGCAGGCCGCGCCCGTCGACCGCGAGGTGAATCTTGCTGGTCAGTCCGCCGCGGGACCGTCCGAGGGCTTCGCCGTCGACGGCAAGGTCTTCGACCCACTCGGTGGTGCAGCCCCTTTTTTCCGGGCCCCGGCGGAGTGCTGGTGGGCCCGGATATTGCTGGAGTCGATGCTGACTGTCCACTGCACCCGACCGATGGAGTCGTCCTTGACGATGACGTGGTCGAGGATGCGGTCCCAGGTGCCGTCGGCGGTCCAGATCCGCAGCCGCTCGTGCGCGGTCTTCCAGGGCCCGTAGCGCTCGGGCAGGTCCCGCCACGGTGCTCCGGTCCGGAGCTTCCACAGGATCGCGTTGATCACCTGCCGGTGATCACGCCACCGCCGGCCCCCGCTCTCGACCGGGGGCAGCAGGGGCTCGATCCGCGCCCACGCTCTGTCGGTCAGCTCACCACGCCCCACCACCAGACCATGATCACCGACCGCAGCTCACAACCCTTACAGGACACGCCCTAGTCACGCGTGGCCTGCGGGCGCTGTCGTGCCACGCGAGTCCCTCGACGATGTAGCGATACGCAAAGCTGCTGATTCTGTGCGTTGCTTGCCTGCTGCGCTGGTTGATGGTGCCTACGGCTGCGCGCACGACACCGTGGAAGCAGCCTTGTGGCCCACCAGGGTCCCGTTTCGAGCAGTCGCCTGCCTTCAGACTCCGCTGCCGCTGTCGGGAAGATGGTTCAAACGTCGACTGAGTTCGTCGAGCTGTCCGTCGGTGAGCCAGGTACCGATCGCGTAGCCGCGGTGCTCGCCGATCTTCAACATCGTCAGGCCCTCACCGTTGTAGTACGACCAGTCGATGAGGTCATTGGCGCCGACGTCGACGCTCGTCGACGCGGGATCGTTGTGCTCGAGATAGGCGATCAATCGATTGCGCCACAGCTGCAGTTCGGCGGGGGAGATCCGGAGGCTGACGGGGTCGATCGCGTCGTCGTCGTCGTCGCTGCCTCCGGCCTTGAGCGTGCGGGATCCGTCGGGGTGTCGCTCACTCCAGTCGAGGAACGGTGGCGGCCCGCCGTCCGGCGCGAGGTCCTGCTGCTCGAACACCATGCTGCTGTGTGTCGGGTCGGGCAACGGCTCGCCTATCGCCAGCTGGAGATGGATGAGCACGGGGTGTCGCCCCGCGATCGCGGCCTGCGCTTCACGGTCGTCAGCCATGTCATCCCCCCGATGCACCTGATCTGCTGCGCTGCTCGTCGCGTTGAACTTTGACCGCGGCCGGGGCCAGTGGGTTGCGAGCCAGTGGGTTGCGAGCTGGTAGCGCACGACGCCCCCTGACGTGGCTGCGTGAGGACCGTACCCCGACCGCCGCGCACCGCGATCAGCGTCCTGTCGAGCACGGTCCACCAATAAGCGCCTGCTGCCACGCGCGTGAACGGCAGGACGTGGACGTGATCCAGTCGGCCGGTGCGTAGCGCCCGGCGACAGCCTAATCGAGCGCGGCATGGCAGTGCGCGTGCCGCTCGGAGGGGCGGGGATGCAGCGGCCCGGCCTGCATCCCCGCCCGCTCGTCGGGTCAGGGGCGTTCGCCGACAGTGTCGACCCGGCCGGACTCGAGCCACGCGAGCCGCGACAGCTCGAGGGGCACCCGGTCGGGCAGTGGTCCGCCTTGAACGATCGTCTTGTCGAAGCCGAGCAGTTCTCCCGTGGTGGGGTCGACGATCAGTGTCATCTGGATCGTCAGGTCGTTCTCCTGGCCGAGTGGGACCGACCGGATGGCGACGCCCTCCCGCCCGGCCAGATCGGTCACCGCGGGGTCGATGCTCAGGCCGTCGGTCTCGGCCAGCATGCGAAGCAGGGTGGCCAGCGTGGGTGGGTCGATGATCTGGGCGTCGCGGACACCGCCGATGATGTCGATCAGGTCGGCTGCGGCCGAGAAGTCGATGGCGTCTCCGTCCGCTGCGGTGATGAGCGCCTCCACCAGTTCAGTCCGGTCGGCGGGGAGATCGAGGCGACGAGGACCGAGCCCGGACGGGTACGTCTCATCGACGTCCTCGGACGGCGACTGCGCCCCGGGGGGCGCATTGACGTCGCGCACGACCCGTCCTGACCCGTCGGAGGAGATCCACAGCTCCTGCGACATCTCTTCGACCTGGTCGACCACCTGACCGGTTGACCCGTCCTCGCCGATGGAGTGCGAGCGGCTGATGGAACGGGTGTAGTCGACAGGTCCGGCTTCCGGCACCGGCCGCCTGGCGACCCGGTCGGCGAGCTGGCGCAGGAACTCCGCCGGGTCGGCCGTTGCTGGGCCGGCCGGGGTCGGAGGTGGCACGGCCCCTCCGGTCTGCGGCCGTTGCGCAGCCGGGGGTGCGGCGGCTGTACTGGCGGTCGACTGCTGTTCGCCGATGACCGGCAGCAGGATCGCCTGGACGGCGACGAGCACACCGACGACGACAGCGGCCACCAGCGCCGGGCCCCACCGGCGCAGCACGGGCGATGGGGTGAGCGGGGCGATGGTCGGGTCGGGGAGGGCGGTGATCCGGGGTTGTGCGGTGAGACGGTTGAGCTCGTACTCGAGCACGGGCGTGGCTCGGCGGAGCTGCTCATCGGTCGGGACGCTCTGCGCCGCCATCCGTTCGATCGCCGATCGGGTCGTGGTCATTGGGCCTCCATGTGGACGGGCGCTACGGCGCGGGTGCCGAGGTCATCGAGTCGGTCCAGCTCGACGCGCAAGCGCCTGCGGGCGCGGTGCAGCCGGACCCGGAACGCTCCAATCGAGCAGCCGGCGACAGTGGCGGCGTCGCGGCTTCCGAGTCCGTCCCAGACGGTCAGCATCAGGGCCTCGCGGTCGGACTCGGGCAACGCCGCGACGGCCTGCAGGACGATGCCGCGTTCGGTTACATCACCGGCGAGGTCCGGGCCGGCTGCGGTTACGGCGAGCCGCTCCACCTCCGCCTGCAGAGCGTCGGCGCGCCGCCCCCGGCGGCGCTGGTCGGCCAGCACGTTGCGCGCGACTACGAATAGCCAGGGCAGCGCCGGCTCTGGCACGTTGTGCAGCCGACGCCACACCACGAGGAACGTGTCGGACACGACCTCTTGAGCTGCGTCCGGTGTGGTGCGTCGCAGCGCGTAGGCCAACACCCGCGCGTGGGTGCTGCGGTAGATGCGGGTGAACCGCTCGCTGTCGTCGTTAACCACAGCGGCCCCCAGATCGGTGTTCATCCATGCTTAGGAGATGGCCGACCGTCGGTGATAATTACAACCAGGGCTTCATGCAGTGTTCGAGCGTGCTGAGCTGCCTGCCGTGTCAGCTGGCGCCCGCGAGACCGCGCTCCTACATCCAGTCCGGCCTCGATGAGGGCGCCACGCTGGCCTGCGGCGGGCTCGACGTCCCCGCGGGGCTGGATCGTGGCTTGTGGGTGGCGCCGACAGTCTTCACCGACGTCGCGCCCTCGATGCGGATCGTGCAGCGCGGGCCATGAGTATCTCTACCGCGACCTACCGAGCTAAAGCCCGAGCTAGGCGATGCATCAGCGGACCAGCTCTCCGACGACGCGCCTCGACGTGGAGCAGGGAGGCACTTACGTCCGCTCTCTGTGCCTGTCCACCGGAGACTCGCCGAGAGCGGCGCCGATTGTCAGCGCTGGTGCTGGTCGGCCGAGCAGCCAGCCCTGCCCGAGGTCGCAACCGAGTGCACGGGCGCGCTCGCGCTGCGCGGCAGTTTCCACTCCCTCAGCGGTGACGGTCAATCCAAGACCGTGGGCCAGTGCCACCAGCATCGACACCACCAGTTCATCGTCCTCGCTGGGGACCTTGCCCAGATTCGTGATGAAGGTGCCGTCCAGCTTGAGTCCGTGGATGGGAAGGCGGGCGAGGTAGGACAGGTTCGAGTAGCCGGTGCCGAAGTCGTCGATGACGATGCGGACACCCATCTCGTCGAGCGCACGCAGCGCATCGAGCGGTCCTGCGCTTTCGCGCATCACGGCCCGTTCGGTGAGTTCGAGCTGCAGACGGGACGGCTGGAGGCCGGTGTCGGCCAGCACTGCGGCGATGTCGGCGACGAGACTGGGCTGCTCGAGCTGGCGGGCGGCTAGGTTGACGCTGACGAAAGGTGCTCGATCGCCGAACTCCACTGCCCATTGGTGTGCTTGCGCGCAGGCCTCCGCGAGCACCCAGTGACCTAGCGCAACGATCGCGCCGGATTCCTCAGCGAGGCCGATGAACTCGCCCGGACCGAGAAGTCCCAGAGTCGGGTGCTGCCAGCGCACCAGCGCTTCCACTCCGTTCACCCATTGGGTCGAGAACGAAACCAGCGGCTGGTAGTCCAGGAAGAACTCGCCCCGCTCGATCGCCCCGGGCAAGCTCGACGACAGCTCGATCCGAGCTATCTCATGGTTAGTGTACTCACGGTCGAACACCGCATAGCGTCCTTTGCCTTCCCCCTTCGCCCGATACAAGGTAATGTCGGCTAGCGACATCAGTTCGGCCTGGGTCGTCTCCGCGGCCGCCAGCTCCACTATCCCGATGCTGCCGCTGATGCGTAGTTCGTGGCCGTCCACGCGCACCGGCTCGGCCATCGCGCGCAGAACCGTCTCGGCCAGCTCAATCAGCTGCACGATGCCGGCATCGCGGGTCAAGACGACGAACTCGTCACCGCTCATACGCGCTACCACCCTCGGCGCACCGCAGCACGCGGACAACCGAGCGGCCACCGCAACAAGCAACTGATCACCAATGTGGTGGCCCAGGCTGTCGTTGACGCCTTTGAACCCGTCGAGGTCGAGCAGGCACAGCCCGATGCGGCGCCGACCCACCGGCTCGGCGAACGCGGCCGCCAGTTGCTGACTGAACAGCGCCCGATTCGGCAGTCCCGTCAGCGGGTCGTGGTAGGCGAGGTACTCCAAACGGGCCTGTAACGCTACTCGCTCGGTCACATCCTCGAGCATCGCCACCTGGTAACGCGGGGCTCCGTGCTCGTCGCGGACGAGCGACACCGTTAGGTGCGTCCAGATCATGGCGCCGTCAGCGCGGAAGAAGCGCTTCTCGGTGCGGAAGTGGTCCCGCTCGCCGCGCACCAACTGCTCGTAGAGTTGCCACACACCTGGGGCGTCGTCGGGGTGCACCATATCGCTGACTCTGAGCTTGGTGAACTGCTGTCGACTGTAGCCGAACATGCGCGACAGCGCCGGGTTGACCTCGGCGATCTCTCCGGAGAGGTTCCCGATCCCGATGCCAATCGCCGCCTCGGTGAACATCGCCCTGAACCGCGTCTCGCTGGCCAGCAGCCTCTTCTCCACGTCGTGCCGAGCCAGCAGGACGGCCCGCCCGATCGCCTCTTGCTCGACGATTGTGGCCTCGCGCAGCGCGGCGGCGTATCCGGCGGCCAGCGCGGCCAGCACACCGTGCAGTCGACGGGGCACGTCCGGGGGCTCGGGCACACCGACGAGCGAGGGCAGGAACTCGCCGAGGACCTCGAGCGACCGGCTCAGCGTCTCGGTGTCGGTGAAGTGCGCGTCGACCAGATCGGCGCCGACGAGCCGCGCCGGCCCCGGGTCGAAGGGGACAGACCGCACCAGCTCACACAACCGGTCGCTGAGACCCAGCAGGAAGCGGACCAGCTCCTCGGGTCTGAGCTGGACGAAACTGGTGCCCGTGACGGCAGCTGCCCACGCGCGCGCGACGTCCTCCGACCTCATGGCATTCCTGTCGCGCGCACGTGCATGACGACCGTGGTCAGACCTTCCGGCCCACCGCGGCCAGCCCCGTGAAGCGCTCGGGCCGGTCCTCCACCGGTGCGCCCGGATCCGGACGCCACTGCGGCAGGAACACCAACCCAGGCGGCACGAGGTCAAACCCCGTGAACAGCGCACCGATCTCCTCGCGGGAGCGCATCGTCATCGGCGTACCCGTCCTCCGGTAGAGCGCCTGGTGCGGACCCGCCTGGTCCGGCTGGCCCTCCTGCGTCGCATGCGACACGACAAGGAAGCTGCCTGGTGCTGCCACGTCGCGATAGCGAGCAATCGCAGCCGCCGGGTCAGCCTCGGACGGCACGAAGTGCAGGAGAGCGACCAGCAGCACCCCGACCGGCTGGGACAGATCGAGCAGGTGGCGCACCTCGTCGCTGCCGAGGACCGCGTCGACATCGAGGAAGTCGGCGTGCACCACCGCGGTCCGCTCGTCGCCGGCCAGGATCTCACGGCTGTGCGCGACCGCGACGGCGTCGACGTCGACGTAGACCACCCGCGAGTCGGGCGCCGTGGCGTGGGCCACCTCGTGCACGTTGCCCACCGTCGGGATCCCGGAACCGATGTCGAGGAACTGCCGCACGCCCTGACCGATGAGGTACTCCACCGCACGCCGCAGGAAGGCCCGGTTGGCCTGCATGATCTGCGGCAGCTCGGGCCACATGCTGATCGCTCTGCGGGCCATCTCCCGATCTACAGCGAAATTGTGCGACCCGCCCAGGTAGTAGTCGTACACCCGCGCCGCGCTTGGACGGTCGTAGTCCCAAGCGGCGGCCGATCTCTCTGGTCGCACTCGTCAACTCCTCGATGGCCGTCGATCGCTCAACCGCGCCCCCGTCGTCAACCAGCGGTGAACGCCATCGTGCCTGCGAAGGTCCCCGTCGCACCTTCGAACGTACCCGATCACTCTCCGTGTCGAGGCCAGGTGCTCTCGCCGTGAGTCAGCTTTCTCAACTGGTGGGTAGGTTCCGGGCGACGCGGCGTGGCGTCATCGAGATGGGTGAAGCTCTCGGTAGACGCGCGGTTGCCTACCTCAGTCCACTGCACGAGCAGTCTCAAGCGCCTTCCTGCCTCGCCGGGTTTACCATGCCCAATCACACTCTGATTGCCTTCGACAACACGCTGCGACCGCCGTCGCCAGATCGAAACTCACGGCGCGGCTGACCATGAGCCGACAACCTCTACTGGCGCGCTGCCGATCAGGTGTGACAACACGTCCTTCGACTCGACATTTCCCCCGTGAGTCTGGATACTGCAGGGCGAACTTGTAGGAACAACCGGATGGAAGTGGACACATGGCCCAGATCACCAATGTGACGCTCGTTGACGATCTGGATGGCAGCGCGGCTGATGAAACTGTCGTCTTCGGCCTGGACGGGCGGATCTTCGAGATCGACCTCAACGCCGAACACGCGTCTCAGCTGCGTGACGCCATCGCGCCGTTCGTCGCTGCAGCACGTCGCACCGGCACCGGCCCGACGCGCAGGACCTCCAAGCAAGCTGCCTCGAACTCCTCGACGAAGTCCCGGGAAGAGAACATCGCCATCCGGCAGTGGGCTACGGAGAACGGCTTTGAAATCTCCACACGCGGGCGACTCTCCGCGGTGGTGCTGACCGCCTATGAGCACCGCGACAGCACGCCGACTCCGGAGCCCCAGCCGGCTCCGGCCCATGTGCCCGCTGTGGAGGCGGAGGAGAAGCCGAAGCGGAGGACGCGCAAGAAGGCCGCAGTCGAAGCCGCTTGACGATTGAGTAGTAGGTGAGAGCAACTGGCAGCGCTGAAGACCTGAGATGAGCTCCCGGCTCGCCTAGGCTCTCTGCAGCCTCTTGAGGTCCCCGCTTGCTTGGAGACCGTGATGCTCTTCCGGTCCGGCGGAGTCGGGATGCTGGGTTCAACCGCCGTCTACAACCACAACAACGCCGCGCCGTGCCGACCCTGGCCGCCAGCACCGGTCTGGCCGGACTGCGCGCTGTGCCAAACCGCGTGCCGATCGTGGCCGACATCGACAACTTGACTCCGTATCGAGGGGTCGCGCCTCGAACGCGCGCTCCATATTGACCGGACGAGGTGGAGCAGATCTGGAGCACGGACCTGTTACGAACCGGCGACAACCGCGCTGAACGGCGTCGAACTGGACCATTCTGAGGTGCAGAGAGTCTGTTTCCGCATGTCAGCGGCGTTGTCGGGCCACGCTGGGGGACAAGGAGTCAAGCGATCTTCAATGATCGTTGATCATTATTCTGAGCTGCAAGAATGAGGAGGTTCGGCGAGGTGGGAAAGTCGACCTCTTGGCGATTTGTCAAGTCCGGCCGAACTTGCCCCGAAGTCTGGTCCGGCTCCTCGCCTACCGCCCCGCGTACCGCTCAGGGATTACGCGACCAGCCTGTGTGGGTCTCGCCGTCGTGTGGGGAAGTGATCTAAGGTCGTCGAACTACTACTCCCTGGTTGCGAGGCGCTGCGCGCAGGCCGCACCTCCCAGCCCGATGAGATCGGCGCGATCACGAATGTCCTCCCCGCGCCGCACCACACCCCGCGGTCGGGTTTACGGACCTCTACCTCGGTGACGTCGTCGTCCTCGTCTCCGACGGTGCCTGCGCGATGCCTGCAGGCGAGCAGGACGACGCGGTCGCCTGGATGTTTGCGGACATCTTCGACGACATGATCATCGAGAATTAGTTCTCGCACGCGCGCCCTCCTGGTCTCCCGGTTGTGCCGGCGCTTTGAGGAGCTCAGCGGAGAGGACAACGCGACGGCGCTCGCCATCGTGTGCGGACCGGTCCCCGACTCCGTCGTCAACGGGACGAGCCGGCGGCGGTCCCGGCTGGTGTCGGCTGGCCGGCCGCTGATCAGCACCGAGTGACGGTGCGCCAGGAGTCCGCGGCGTCGAGGAAGGCCTGGTTGTCGTGCGGGTCGCCGATCGACACGCGGACTCCCTCATTCGGGAAGCACCGTACGCTGATATCCGCTCTTGCACACCATGCGGTGAACGCCGTGCTTTCGGTGCCCAGCGGCAGCCACACGAAGTTCGCTTCGCTGCGGGGCAGCCGCCAGCCCGCCGCGCGGAGTGCCCCCTCCACGCGGCGGCGTTCGGTCACGGTCGACTCGACCCTGGCCAGTAGCTCGTGGCGCAGGTCCAGCGATGCCCGCGCCGCCACCTGCGCAACGGTGTTGAGGGAGAACGCGAGCCTTGCCCGGGAGAGCAGGCCGACGACCTCGGGATCCGCGACGAGGTACCCGACCCGGAGGCCGGCCAGGCCGTACGCCTTGGAGAACGTCCGCAGAACGACGAGGTTCGGGTGGCGGGCGGTCAGCGCTACGCCGTCGGGCCAGTCAGGTGTACGGACGTAGTGGCAGTAGGCCTCGTCCAGGACAACGAGGAGATCGGGCGGGACCGCGTCGAGGAAGGCGGAGAACGCGCACCTCCCCACCGTCGTACCAGTGGGGTTGTTGGGATTGCAGACGATGATCATGCCGGTGCGCCGGGTGACCGCGGCGGCCATCGCCGCCAGGTCGTGCCGCCCGACGACGAGCGGCACGCGGACCGGTATGACGCCGGCCAGCTCGGCCAGTACCGGGTAGAGTTCGAAGGACCGCCAGGCGTGCACCACCTGCGCCTCCGGCCGCGCCACCGCCTGCATCAGCAGCTGTAGGAGTGCGAGCGATCCCGCGCCCGCCAGCACGCGATCCTCGTCGATGTCGTGCTCGATGGCGATGCGGCGCCGCAGCTTGCCACCGTCGAAGTCCGGATAGCGGTTCATCTGGGGCACCGCAGCGGCGATGGCCTCCACCACCCCCGGGAGCGGGGGGTCGGGCGACTCGTTCTGGGCCAGCAGGTGACCGCTTCCCGCGGTCGCGCAGACGCGGCGGCCCGGGATGAAGGTGGACAGCGTCCGCAGCACGCCGCGCAGGCGGAACGGGACATCGTACTGGGGCTGGATGGCGCCGGTCACGCTGACTCCGGCAGCCGGTCGAGGAGGTTTGCCGCCAGCCATTCGTAGGACGGCTCCTGCAGCCGACGGGCGAGCATCGCCATCTGCAAGCAGTACAGGCGACCAGCCCGGACGTGGCCGAGTTCGACACTGGCCGTGCCGAGCATCGCCAAGTTCATCAGCTCGGCGAACCCGTCCTGGACCCGGCGGGCGATTGCCAGGCCGCGCCGGGCGTGCCGCCGGGCCTGGGCCGGGCGGCCCGAAGCCGTGGCGTCCCGGCTGCGCAGGTAGTGCGCCAGCGCGAGGTCGGTGGTCTCGCCCGCGGTCTCCAGCACCTTCATGGCTTGGTCCAGGCACTCGCGGGCCGCGGTGACGTCGTCGTCCTGGAACCAGATTGCTGCTTGATGGAACCTGGCTCGCGCTTCGGCGTCCGGTTGCCGGGCGACCACAGCGTACGCGGCGATGTCGTCCCACAACCGGATGGCGTCGGCCAGGCGGTTCTGGAAGTAGAGGTGGGCGACCTGGTAGGAGACGAACTGCGCGGCGACCACGAGATCGCCACCTGCGGCGGCGGCTTCCACGGCATGGGCCAGACCGGCCTGCTCCGCGTGGAACCAGGCCACGGGATCCCGGACCAGGTCCCGCGCCAGGGGGTCCGGGAGCACGGTACGGCGCGCGATACGGGGCGACGGCAGGCTGCCGGTCGGCCGCGGGAGCGATTGATCCGCGAGGTCGGCGAGCTCCAGCCACGCGGTGAGGATCCGGCGACGGGCCACCTCCCAGTCGTGGTCCGACACGCGGCTCGCCGCGCCCCGGGCTGAGCGCAGGACGAACTCGCGGACGTCGTCGAGCAGCTCGTAACGGGGTCCGGTGCCTCCGGCCTGCTGCTGGTGGCGGATCAGGTGCAGCTCGCCGAGCTCCGTCAGCATTTCGTCGGCGGGATGCTCGCCGATCGCCGCCGCGACGACCCACTCCGCGAAATCGCCCTTGACGAGCCTGCTCAATACATCGAGCAGGTGGCGCGTCCTCGGCCGCAGCGCTGCGTGGACGACCTCGATGTCGTACATCCGCTCGGACCGCATCCCGCCTCTGACCGTGGGGGGCCGCCAGCTGTCGAGATCCTCCACCACCGCGATGGTCCATTCCGGTCGCCGCGTGAGCGCGGCCGCCACGCGGATGATCCCGGCCGGTTCGGGCCCACATTTCGTGGCCAACCGGCGCAGGCCCGCCCGGGTGTCGCCGACCGGCCGCGCCGGCACGAGGGCGCACAGCAGGAGCTCGGCGTCGTGCGCCGACAGGCTGCGCAACGCGACCGACTTTCCCCGCGGCCGATCGAGGGGCCGCCTGCGGGTCACGAGCACGACCGATCCACCGGGCCGGGGATCGATCATGTGCTCCCAGCCCTGGGCGCCGGCGTCGTCCACGACGAGGAGTACCGTCCGCCCGCCGAGCATGGACTTCAGCAGGGCCCGGCGCTCGACCACCGAGTCCGGGACGTCCTCGACCGAGGTGCCCAGCGCGGTCAGTGCGACGCGCAGCCCGGTCGTCTCGCGGACCGGGCTCGCGGTAGACGACGCAATATCGACGAAAACACGGCCGTCGGGGAAGTGCTCCGCCGTGCGGTGGGCCACCTCCAGGACCAGGGCGGTCTTCCCGCTGCCGGCAGGCCCGGTGACGGTCGTGACCGGCTGTCCGCCCTCGGTCGTCAGCCCGGTTACGATCGAGGCGACTAGGTCCTCCCGGCCGACGAAGGGCCGTACCGGGGAAGGGAACTGCGCTTCCTGCGCTGCAGGTGGGCGACGGGCGGGATGCGCCGGCCCGGTGATCTCTTGAGGCCACGGGCGGATTGTGCCCGGGGTGAGCAGGCGTGACGGCAGGTCTAGCGCCGAGTCCCGCGCGAGGATCCGCCGCTGCAGGTCGATCAGCTCGTGGCTCGGGTCGACGCCACAATCGGCGGCCAGCGCCGAGCGGATCTCGGTGAACGCGCCCAGCGCCTCGGCCTGCCGTCCGCTGCGGTACAGCGCGAGCATGAGCTGCGACCACAGATGCTCGTCCAGCGGTTCTTCCTCGATCATCGTCCGGATGTGGGCTACCAGTTCGTGGTGGTCGCCGAGGGCCAGCCGGGCGTCCAGCCACGACTGATGGACACTTCGGCGCTCGTGCAGCAGCTGGGTGGACAGACGGTCGAGCTCGGGAATCGAGGGCAGGTCATGGAAGGACGGTTCGCGCCACATCGCGAGGGCCCGGGACAGCGCGGTCGCCGCGGTGGCGTGGTCGGCCGTGGCCATCGACTCCTGACCCTCGGCCTTCCACCGGTGGAACATCGCCACGTCCAGCTCCCGATCCGGCACACGCATCATGTAGCTGGCTGAGTGCGTCTCCAGGCGGACGAAGTGCGACGACAGCTGCCGCAGTGTGGAGATGTGGGAGCGCAGCGTCGTTCCGACCGCCCGCGGCGCATCCGAGCCCCACAGGGCCTCGACGAGGGTCGATGCCTTCACCGGGCGATTGGCCAGGAGGAGCAAGGTCGAAAGGATCTGGCGGTGGCGGGCCTGTGGAACGGCCAGCACCTTGTCGTCATCCAGCCGGATCTCAAGCGGTCCCAATATGCGGAACTGCACCAACGCCCCCCTCAATATTTTCCCCCGCCGAGCGTAGCCGGACCTCCGGGGGAATGTAAAGTTGTGAGCGTGGGCGGCGCGTGTCCGGATAGGGCTCCACTGCGGTTCAACATCGATCAAACAGCGTCCAGCTAACGTTTGGGTCCCCGAGAGCAGGAGCGCGGATGATCCACTCTTTTGGTCGCGAAGAGGCTGCCGACTTGGCTGCGACGGCCGCATTTTTGGAGATGGCGGATGGGCTCGGGCTGACGGCGATCCTGGACGGGCGCGCCTCCTTCACCATCGATGAAGCCGCCGACCAAGCAGATCTCCCGATAGTCGGGGCGGCACGATTCATCGACGCCCTTGTAGCCGCCCAACTCGTCGAACACGACGAGTCTGACGGTACCCGGTTCCGCGCGTGCGCCGACATGGCCGAGATGCGTTACGAAGCCGGATACCTGACGTGGTCGCTGTACGCCAATCAACCGTTCGTCGAGAACCCGGCGGCGTTCCTCCGAGATCGTTCCGCGGCCATGGATAAATTCCGCCGCGAGGGCCGTCGTGTAGCCGTTTCTTCCCGATGGATCGGCTCGCAGGGCTTCTATCCCCAAGCGTTCGCGGCCATTGTCTCCCTGAATCCGCGCAGAGTGGTCGACCTCGGTGCCGGTACCGCAGGTCTTTTGATCGACGTGCTGGCCGCACTCCCCGAGAGCACGGGACTCGCGCTCGACATCAGCGCCGACGCTTGCGCGGAGGCGCAGCGGGCCGCCCGTCGCGCCGGCGTCGCCGACCGCTTGGAGGTGGTGACCAGGCCGATCGAATCCCTGGTGGACGACAGCGGGCCCGTCGCCGGGGCCGACGTCGTGCACGCTGGCTTCGTGATGCACGACATTATCTCCCGGTCCGACGTCTTCCAGGCCGTGCTTCGACGATGCCGGGCGGCCATGTCCTCGAATGGTCGAGTCCTGGTCACCGACGGTGTTGGCTTCGTGGCGGATTCGCGGGAGAGGCGATTTAGCGCACTCTTCGCCTTTCTCCACGCGAACTTCATGGACGTCGACCTGCCCCCGGTCGAGCGGTGGGTCGACGCTTTCCGTCGCGCTGGGTTCGGCACCGTCACCCACAGCCCGCACCGCTTCCCGAACGGTCGCCTGTTCGTGGCCGCGGATTGACCTCGATTTCCTGCCCGGAGGCTGACTCGATGACGAATCCATTCGAGGACGACGCCCGCCCGTACCGCGTCCTCGTCAACGAAGAGGAACAGCATTCCCTCTGGCCCGACGATCTCTCCGTCCCCCCGGGCTGGGTCACCGTCGCCGGGCCCGCAGCGCGCGGCGAGTGCCTGGAATACGTCGAGGAGCATTGGCCGGACATGCGGCCGCGCTCACTGCGCGAACGGATGGAAGGGATGTCGCCTAATGGCTGCTGACACCCGATCCCCGCTCGGTCACCGGCTGCTGCACCACGTGTTCGATCGCCAGGTCGCCGAGCAGCCGGGTGCGGTCGCGGTGACCCATGACGGCACGAGCCTCACCTACGCTGAGGTCGATGCGCTGGCCGAGCGGCTGGCGGAGGTGCTGCGCACCTACGGCGCCGCGCCTGGGCAGCTGGTGGCGTTGCTTTTACCCCCGTCGCTCGACACGATTGTGGCGATCGTCGCCGTCCTCCGCACGGGCGCCGGTTACCTGCCGCTCGAAGTGGGCTGGCCCGCGACGCGGGTGGCGTCCGTGTTTGCCGACGCACGCCCGGTGTGTGTGGTGACGGTGTCCGGACCACACCGCGCGACGACGGCGGGGCTGCCCGCCGTGGCCGCCCGACCCAGCGACGCCGAGGTGGCCGCGGCCAGAGCCGCTACACCGGTCCGTACGGCCGAACCGGCGCCGGACGACGCCGCGTACGTGATCTACACCTCCGGTTCCACCGGACGGCCCAAGGGCGTCGTGATCACTCATCGCAACGTCACACGGCTGCTGGACACCGCCACTCCCGTGGTCGGGTTGGCGCGCAACGACGTGTGGACGATGTTCCACTCGGCCGCCTTCGACTTCGCAGTTTGGGAGATGTGGGGTGCGTTCGCGGCCGGCGCCCGCCTGGTCGTGGTGGGACCCCTGACTGCCCGCTCACCGGACGCGTTCCTGCAGCTCCTGGTGGACGAGGGCGTCACCGTTCTGAACCAGACCCCGGCGGCGTTCGCGGGCCTGGTGCGGGCCGACCGCCGCCGTCCCGAGCTGGGTGACCGGCTCGGGCTCCGCAGAATCGTGTTCGGGGGTGAGAGCCTGGACCCGCACCGGGTGCTCGAGTGGTGGGACCGGCATCCCGTCGGCGCACCCCAGCTGATCAACATGTACGGGATCACCGAGACCACGGTGCACGTGACGCACATCGAGCTGCTGCCCTCGACCGTGGGGGAGTGGACCGGCCAGGTCGGTGTGCCGCTCGGCGACCTCACCACCCACGTGTTGGACGCCGCGCTGCGACCCGTCGATGTGGGCGAGGAGGGCGAGCTGTACGTGGGCGGCGCGGGGCTCGCCAGGGGGTACCTCCACCGCCCGGGCCTCACGGCTGAACGCTTCGTCGCCCACCCCGGCGGGGCACCGGGAGAACGGCTCTACCGCACCGGGGACCGGGCCCGTCACCGCGCCGACGGCGGCCTGGATCATCGGGGGCGGGTCGATCGGCAGGTCAAGCTCCGCGGGTACCGCGTCGAGCTGGGCGAGATCGAGTTCGCGGTCCGGGGACTCCCGCAGGTGACCGAGGCCGCGGTGCTGCTCAGGGAGGACCGGCTGGGTGATCGACGGCTGGTGGCGTACGCCGTCGCCCGTGAGGAGGCTCCGCAGGAGCGGCGGGAGGCGGAGGCGGAGATTGTCGCCGGATGGCGTGACGTTTATGACGCGACGTACGGCTCTCTGCGTGACGGAGTCGCCTTCGGGGACGACTTCACCGGCTGGAACCGGGAGCTGGACGGGCGTCCCTTCCCGCGGTCGGAGATGCGCGCCTGGCGGGACGCGACGGTGGAGCGCCTGCGTGCGATGCGGCCGCGGCGCGTACTCGAGATCGGCGTCGGCACAGGTTTGTTGCTGGCCGCGCTGGCTCCCGACTGTGAGCGCTACTACGCCACTGACGTCTCGGCCGAGGCCGTCGCGGGGCTGCGCGCGCACGTGGCGTCCCGCCCGGCGCTGGCCGGGCGCGTGGAGCTCGGCGTGCGGCCCGCCCACGATCCCGTCGATCCGGCCTGGGGACGGTTCGACACGGTCATCTTGAACTCGGTGGCCCAGTACTTCCCCGACGCCGATCACCTCAGCGCCGTCCTGGGTGCGGCCGTCGCGGCGCTGGCGCCGGGCGGCCGCGTCTTCGTGGGCGACGTCCGGGACCTGCGGCTGCGGGCCGCGGTCCGTGCCCGCGTCCGGCAGGGCGGGGGCGAGACGCGTCAGGAGCCTGCGGCGGTGCTCGCCGCGGTGCGGCGAGACCTGCTCGACGACCGGGAGCTGGCGCTCGCCCCCCGCTACTTCACTGAGCTCGCAACGACCTTCCTCGATATCGCCGCCGTTGACATCCGGTGCAAGGTGGGCGACTACCGCAACGAGCTCAGCGCCTACCGCTACGACGCGGTCCTCCACCGGTCGCCGGTACCGCCCGCGGTCGTCCCGACCGGCCATGTGGCGTGGGGTATCGACGTGACCGATCTGGACGACCTGGGTCGCCGCCTGGCCGGCGGGGTCGCCGGACCGGTGCTCGTCACCGGCATCCCGAACGCCCTGACCGGCGCGGCCCTCGCTGCGGAGGCCGCGCTCACCACGCCCGGGACGGTCGAGGCGACGGGGGCGGTCACCCCTGACGAACTGCTCCGCGCCGGGCGCGCCGTCGGTCTCGGGTGCGTCGTGGTGCCGGCGTCCGACCCCGCCTGCGTTGACGCCGTGTTCACCTCACCCGGCCCGGACGACCCGCTAGTTGTAGTGCCCATGAGCGTTGTTGACGGCGTGGTGGCTTGAACATGGCGAGACCTCCGGGCGAGGTGGGAGTTGCTGACGCTCACACCCGCACGGAGGTCTCATGGCCCACCGTAACGCCCGCCTGAC
>JAESFT010000410.1_pt1 | contig 28039 bp, 25 predicted proteins | sample 9269451 | NCBI WGS metagenome assembly JAESFT01 (sample SAMN14502557, study PRJNA617106) | algae metagenome | isolation source: Scytonema hyalinum WJT4-NPBG1 and co-occurring heterotrophs from well... | place: USA: Mojave Desert, Joshua Tree National Park, California | collected 2006-05-25
GATCCTCGCGCACGTTCTTGGCGACGAGATCGTCCAGACCCGGCTCGAAGATGGGGATCTCGCCCCGGTTGAGAGCCTCGATCTTGCCCGGATCCTTGTCGACGCAGCAGACCTCGTGCCCGAAATCCGCAAAGCAGGCGCCGGAGACCAGGCCCACATAGCCCGCTCCGATCATCGCGACACGCATTTGAAACCCCTCGCTGCGGAATTCGTGCTTACTCGATCTCGCATTAGATGACCTACATGGAAGCTGCCCAAGGACACAACCTCTCATATCAGCAGCACCCACAAGGATTTTGGCTCTCCACCATACCCAGTTTCATCGAGACATCTTTTCTATAAGACGATCGATCGTGGCGCGTGTTGTGAAGTTAACGGCAGAGTCAGTCGGTTAGTATTCCGCTCCCGTTGGCGGGGTCAGCTTCTTAGTGATGGTCCAGAGCCAGTAACACGCGGTCGGGCATTTCCATGGGGTATATTCATGCTTTAAGATTATGGCGGCACCCCATCAGCCTGAGAAGTCGCACACACATCTGAACTATCTAGCTCTTAGGAGCAAAACGGCTCGTGATATGATTAACCTAGTTATCAGAGCACCACGTCATTGTGCTCCACAATTTACTTAGTTTTATAAAACATCTTCGTTATTTACGTCCAGCGCATCATTGTCCTTGCACTGGTATCATCTTTAGGGGAGAGGTAATATCTGAAGAGTTCAGAAACTGAAATTGCGATGAAAAGCGACGACACTGCAAGGGCTTCACTGGCTGACAAGCTCATCAGGCCCTTCCGAGATAAAGTAAACGGGGGTGCAGCAGACCACGGAGATGACACTTGGTGGATTGAAGACATGCTCGACAGGATCGAACGTGCTATCAAACCCTATCTTACTCCGCCGTTGCAAGATGACCCAACAATGGAGCAGTATCAAACCAATGGCTCAAACAAGGCAAATAGTGCCGCCTCTATTCCAAACGAGCCAGACGAACTGCTTCAAGTTCGAGGCGAGCGTAGAGCTTGAAGTGAACTAAGTTAAAACACTTGGCGAAAGCACGATGAACTTTCCCAGATCGCCCTAAGTTCGCAACTTTTTAGAGGCTGGCGGGCAACTTTATTGCTCGGCCCAACGGTTTGATTCGACCTAGGTTTGATGCTGGGCCGCTGCTCCCGATGCAGGCTGTTTGACGATCCGAGGACACCACCATGGATGCCAGTCATTATGCCAGCAATCTCAATGGTGCCGAATAGGCGCGGCTCGCGCCCATGGCCCCTGCAGCGATCCGGCAGGGCGGCGGCAGACCGTCGATGCGATCCTGGGCCTTGCTGGATGGCGGCAGAGGCCGGCCGAAGAGGGGCTCTCAAGGTGAACCAGACGATCGCGAAGCGCTTGGCCGCTCTCGTAGCGGATATGGCACCAAAACGTGCGTGACCGCTGACCGACTGGGACGGGAGGATTGCCTTCCGCATTGCACCGGGTCAGCCACACGAATTTCCTGAACCCATTCCGCTGCTCGACAGCCTATCGGGGGTGCCCATATGGATCGCGGCGGATCCCGGCTATTCCAGCAGTCGCTTTCGCGAGCACATCTGGAGCATAGGTACCAGACCTGCATCCCAGCTAAGGTTAATGAAGCATCCGGTGCTCGCTCAGACTGGATCTGCAACAATCGCGATGTGGTCGAGCGGCCTTGGGCAATGCTGAATGTGCGGCGAGCCGCAACTCCCCACTATGAGAAGACGGCCAATCCTTCATGGGCGCGCTCTGTCTCGCCGCTGCAACCGATTAAATCAGACACTAACGGGTCATAAATCATTAGATACTGCTACTCTGACGATTTGTGAATTGGTCCAGCCTGTCGAGTGCTGCTCTACTTTGCTTCAGCATTCCTTCATCAATAGAATTCTCGACTAGGCTGACAGTAAGACGGTCAAAGAGTTTATTGAGATCTTTTAAGAGTCTGCTTCCTTTTGCCGAAAGCTTAATAATGATGACTCTGCGATCTGCTTCTGAGCGTGTCTGCGTAATGTAACCGCGCTCCGTTAGACCTTTAAGATTGTAAGAAATGTTGGAGCCTTGATAGCTGCCTCGAACCATGAGGTCCTTCGCAGTAACCTCCTCGGGACCGATATTCAGCAGGATCATTGCCTGAACAGCACTGACATCGGCCACTTTGAGCCGCGTAAGTTCAAGTTGTAGAAGGTCAAGCGTGCGGCGATGCAACCGCTCCGCTAGCGCTATGACAGCAAGGTATTCGTCTTTCATCGTTGTTCGCACATTACCTAGCTGATAAATAGTATGACATTATGGGTTAATTCCACTTTACATTCAATCGGCTATGCACCGGATACCGCTTCTTGCTTCAAAACTCGCCTGCTATGTTGCGTCATGCTAGCCTCACGGTTCTGTTCGTCTCAAACTCCAGTGCTTCTTGGATGTCACAAAACCACCGCTTGGGAAAGATCGTTCTCCGATTGAGCAGAGTAGCATTACGAGTACCTACTGTTACGCCGGACGATCACCCAGCAGCGCTCACGACTTGTGCCAATTAGTTTGGGCGAAGTGAACGGAATATTCCCACAGCTGTGAGAAGAGCTCGAATTTGATCACGTCTTGCTATCATCTCTTTCGAGGAAACTCTTCATACGGGTCGGCGTCTACGACGTTCGCGGAACGATCGTACGCACAGCAAGGGGAGCGACTTGATCTCCAAAGCGGCGCATGTATTGGGAAGGAAGCAATCGCTGGCTTCCTTGAAGAATGGCGTTCAATCCAACTGGCAGGCGCACCGGAATCGCAGCCAATGGCACCAGGATGACCATAGCCGCAATCGCCTGCAGCAGCGGCTGGCTCTTGCTAGCCGCGAAGGAGAATACGTGTGGCCGATTATTCTCCTCGTTGTGCCGAATAAAAATCACCAGGGTAAGAACCGTGTAAAATATCGCATTCAGGAGAGCGATGAAATAAAACCCTTGAGCATTTGCGACGCCGCTCAGGACGAGTGCGGGCAAAGCCGATCCAACACTCAACACGACAAAGGGAAGCACGACGCGGACAGGCAGCGCAGCATCAGCCGCTGATCCTTTAGGCGTCACACGAAACTCGACGGCAGCACCAGTCCACCAATCCCGGAGAGCAGTAACTGTTCCGATGAGAACCCATGGCCAGCGGACGAGAGGGTAGAGAGCGCCTTCCCAGCTAAGGACCTTTGTCACCGCCGGCCGGCAATGGCCAAGACGAGCCAGGCGAATAATAACCGCGGTGAGCACCAAGGCCGGCGGCGCAGCGTGCAGAATGAAATCGGGGTAAGTCACGCCTGCAAGGTTGAAGTCAAATATGAGAGCCGCGACTGGCGTGGCGAACATCGCCAACGATGTGAAGGCCAGAAGGGGATACCAGAGTTGGCAAAATAGAAACTGAAACTTCAGGTGCAGCGGCAGTTTGCCAAACAGCCCGGGCGTGTACTGCAAGAGGAGTGTTACTAGGCTGCGCGACCACTGAAATTCCTGGGTAACCAGATCCGCGAAACTTGCTGGCCCGTCACCGTGGGCAATAGCATTCATCGCATGAACGCCACGCCAGCCATGCGCCGCCATGAACAAAGTTGTCGAGTGGTCTTCAGCCAGCTCGGGACCTAATCCGCCAATCTCTTTGAGCGCCTTCGTACGGACCGCATAATGCGATCCGATGCAAAGCGGAGTCAGAAGGCCCGTATACCCCGCCTGCATCGCGCCGTGCATCGGAGCCTCAATGAACAGACGGCTGCGTGCCGACCAGCTTGAAGTGGCGTTCTTATCGCAAATACTGGGCGCCGAAACGTACCCCACTCGCGGATCCGCGAAGGGCCGAAGAATCTCTTCCAGATAGGTCGGATCTGGAACGTGATCGGCATCAAGTTGAGCGACAAAGTCGTAGTTCTCGTAGCCGTAATGATCATAGAAGAACGCGAGGTTGCCCTCTTTGCAACGCGTCCGCCGTGGCCAGGTCTTGCGATGATAATCTTGACGATCCTTGCGGGTCGAGATTTTGATACCGTGGGCTTGACACCAAGCTATCGTTTCCGGTTGCGGGTCTTCATCGGCAAGCCACGTATCGTGAGGATACGTTTGACGAAGCATAGCCTCTAGGGTCTCACGAACGACTTCAAAGGGTTCACTTGGAGCCTTCGTGACGACCATGGCGACGCGAAGGTCGTGTGGTACCGGAAGATTCGGATTCGGCACCTTTCCGAAGTAAAACACGATGAAGAAGAAGAATGGGCAAAAGGAAAGCCAGCCCAGAATGAGGCTCGCGAACATAAACCGGCCTGAACCAATGTTGTGCTCAGGTTGGAACCACCACACCCAAAAAGTTGCCAGAGAGACTAGCCATACAAGAGCAAGCATGCCGAACGTCAACTTGTCCGCGGATCCTAGAAGCGGAATGAGAAACGGCTCGCGCTTGTTCGTCGCGAATTCGGAATCGCGCATCGGGATCATGGTAGTACTCGGTAGTGGAATGGTGCTCAAGCGGTCGCTTTGAAACGAGCAGGCAAGCTCAGTCCGAAGTGTGGGGCCGCCGACTCAATGATGGTGTCTATATCGGAGTAGCGAGGCGTAAAGCTCAATTTCTCCCGCATCAACTTGCCATCAGCGTAAAGCGCAGGAGGATCCCCGGGACGGCGGTGGCGCGACACTGTAGGGACGGCACAGCCGGTGATGCGAGTGACCGCAGCAACAATCTCGCGAATCGATAGTCCGGCTCCCGTTCCAACGTTCGCGGCGAGACTATCACCTCCATCCAGGAGATAACGCAATGCAATCAGGTGCGCCTGTGCGAGATCACTGACATGGACGTAATCGCGGATGCACGTTCCATCCGGCGTAGGATAGTCTTCGCCAAACAATTCGAAGTTCGGAGCTACTCCCGAAGCAGCCATAAGGACGCGCGGGATAAGGTGGGTCTCAGGATCGTGTCGTTCACAAAGCTGTCCGTCGAGGTCTGCGCCGCAGGCATTGAAATAGCGAAGCGCGACGTACTTCATCCCGGAGGTGTTCTCAAAGTCACGCAGCATCATCTCACCGATCAACTTGCTACCCCCATAAGGGTTGATCGGTTGTTGGGGCGTACCTTCCCGAATGGGAAGTTCTGCGGGTACGCCGTAGGTGGCGCAACTGCTTGAAAAAATTACCTTATTGATCCTGAATGCCTTGCATGTGTCGAGCAGCGACAACGTTCCCATGACGTTGTTGCGGTAATACAAAGCTGGATCGACCACTGACTCTGCGACGGACGCGACTGCAGCAAAATGCATGACAGCAATTGGTTTGAAGGTGTTTACTGCTCGCTCCAGCTTCCCGCGATCAAGGATATCTCCTCTCACCAAAGGTCCCCAGCGGACTGCGTCGCGGTGTCCTGTTGAGAGATTATCGTAAGTGACCGGTTCAAAACCACTGGCAGCCAGGAGCTTGCATACGTGACTGCCAATGAACCCCGCACCGCCGGTTACAAGAATAGTATGAGGCATCACCTGGCCTCCATTTCATGAGCGAGCTCGTGAGTTGCACGCGGAGCTGGAGCGGACAGTAGCAAATCGAAGTAGTCGATCGTCTTTGCCAATCCATCCTGTAAGCTTACTTTTGGATGCCAGTCGAGGCGCGTCTTCGCCTGACTGATATCTGGCCTGCGCTGCCGGGGATCATCAATCGGCAGCGGGCGATAGACGATACTTGATCGCGAGCCAACCATGTTGATCACCATGGTTGCGAGATTGCCGACGGTGAACTCGCCAGGGTTACCTAAGTTGACAGGTGCGTCGACACTGTCAGGGGAATCCATCAGTCGTATCAGCCCATCGACCAAGTCTGAGACGTAGCAGAAGGAGCGGGTCTGCTCCCCTGAGCCATAAACAGTGATGTCTTCGCCGCGAAGCGCTTGTACGATGAAGTTGGAAACGACCCGACCATCGTCGGGACGCATCCTCGGACCATAGGTGTTGAATATGCGAGCCACTCTCACACTGACATCATAAGTGCGAGCATAATCGAAGAAGAGGGTTTCGGCGCAGCGTTTGCCCTCGTCATAGCATGCGCGTGGCCCAATCGGGTTCACGTTACCCCAGTACGTTTCTCTTTGAGGATGCACATTCGGATCGCCATAGATTTCCGAGGTCGAAGCCTGCAGCACGCGAGCGTTGTATTTGCGCGCAACCTCCAGAACATTCATTGCACCAAGAACACAGGTCTTCGTAGTCTGAATGGGATCTGCCTGATAGTGCGGCGGAGAGGCCGGACACGCCAAATTGTAGATCTCATCGAACGAGCCCAAGTCGAACGGGAGCGCGACGTCATGATCCACGATGGTAAGATCGTTGCGTTCACCCAGATGGCGAAGGTTGTGGTGCGTACCGGTACTGAAATTGTCGAGGCATAGAACGCTGTGTCCGGTCCCAAGAAGGCGCTCGACGAGGTGAGATCCCAGGAAACCGGCCCCGCCCGTGACGAGAATGCGCTTCCCTTTAGGAGCGCCTGTGGAAAAGTCCCGTGAGGAGAAAGAAAAAGAGGCGTGGCGCCTCTGCTGCCGAAAATGGGATGGGCTGCCGCTGCTCATGATGTCGCCTTGGCGAAAGGAGGAGAGTGAAGGTCGGGAAGGTAGGCGGCCACTGACGTTGATCAGAGCCAGCCTTCCTCTGGGGCAGCTCATAGCGCAGATTCATATTTTAGTAAAATTTTATTTAATTTTTCTTAAAATCCCTTGATAGCGATCCGCGCTCGCATTAGCTTGGCGGCTAACGCGTGATGATCACGCATGTCAGTCTTCTCATTATGGGAGGTGAACAATGTTCCGTTCATTCGGAATCGCTCTCGTGGCCGGCGCGGCACTCCTTGCATCGTCCGTCGGCGCCTTCGCCCAAGCTAACCGTGGTCCGCAGTGCGCCCCTCCTGTGCAAAACGTGAGCCTCTACGAGAACTGCCGACTCGTTTCACTCCAGGCTGGAACTGTCTGCCGTTGTGATGTTCGTCGAAAAGCGGCGCAGCGTCCGTCGGCATGGCTCGTCTCGTCCCGTGGCTCAGTGAGCAAGCAGAGCGCTCCAGTCACACAGGTTGTGCTAGCTCCGACGAAGGCGACCGCGGGACTCGGTCAGTCGGAGCGCGTACTGACCGAGGGCGAACTTAGACAAATCTACAGCGGCAAGACCTGGGTCTGGTCGGACGGAGGCGGCTATTTCGACTCTAGCGGCTCATTCTTTGCAGCCGTCGGTAGCACTCCGACATCAGCGTTCCTCGCTCGAGGAAGGTGGATGGCAGGCAATCAAGGCGAACTATGTTTTCAGGCGCTTTGGAATGGTCAAATTGGCAAGAACGCCGAAACGACCTGCTTCTACCACAAGGTCGCGAATGGAAACATCCTGCAGAAGAAGGGGCAGGATGGCGAATGGTACACCTTCAAGAAGGCTCGCATTAGCTCGAAAGACGAATTTCACAAAGTCGTCTTGGGCAATCGTATCAGTGACAAGATGAGCAGCATACGATCAAAGTTTCTGTGGGGCGTAATTATGTGACCTGCTCGCGTATCCAACGCATCTTGTCACTCAACAATTCCGGATCGTGTTCCTGGTAGTTGAACCGGAACACACCTGGTCAAAACGTGGCACAAGCCCGAGATAAGAACATGCATCCCCTTCCCAAACTTACTTCTTCAGCGTTCTTCGCGTTCTGTTGCTTGTTCGCGGTTGCAAATCAATCAGCGATTGCCGCCTCTGGTACCAAGGTGGCAGCTAAGTCGCCGCTTCCGAAGGAAGTCTCATCGGGACGCCCGATGACGACAACAGAATTGCGCCGACTATACAGCGGCAAGACCTGGCTATGGGAAAGCGGGGGCGGGTACATGGATCCGAGCGGCCGCTTTGATGCAGTCTCGGGTCTCAACCGCGCTCAAGCCACAATGACGAACGGAAAATGGCGTACGGGCAGCAAGGGGCGTATGTGCTTCCAAGGCACATGGAAAACGCGGTCCGGTAGCAGCCGATCTGAAACTTGCTTCACGCATTACGTCTGGGGTGATGTGATCTACCAACGGCGTGAACCCAATGGCGTTTGGTACGCGTTCAAGCGTTCCCCTATTGGCGAAACGGACGAGTTCACAAAGATCGTTGACGGCAATCGTGTAGCAGCCCTGCTGCGACCGCAACAAGCGTCGTCCGATCGGAAGCGTAAGTAATAACCTATCATCCGCGCTTCACTTGAGGATATCCCAATGAGACTTGAGCTTGGACTTGTCGCCTTTGCCTGTGCTCTCTTAGCAGCCAACCTCCAGTGGGGGGCTCAGGCTGATGGAACACCAGCACGTCCAAAGCTTGGAGCCTACGATCCTCATGATCTCCTCAAAGACGAACGGGGTATCGCGATAGAGCACACGTTTGTGTATTGGCAAAGTTTCGATCCGGATCAATACGAAACGTTCGTTGCGAACGCCACACGTCGTGATCGACAGGTCATGGTCACAGTTGAACCTTGGACACGTGCCGCGAATTGGAAGGATGGTCGCGAGTCTCTCTTGAAAGACATTCTAACGGGAGGGTTCGACAAGGAAATCAAATCAATCTGTCACGCAATTGGTGCATCCGCAGCTCCCGTCATGGTGAGTTGGGGCCATGAGATGGACGAGCAAGAGGGACGCTATCCTTGGGCTAATCAGGAGCCCGAGACATACAAGAACGCCTATAAGTATTTCGTCGATCGGTGCCGCCCCCTTGCGCCGAAGGCCAGGTTCGGATGGACGCCGAAGGGGGAAGAGACCCTTGGAGCCTACTATCCTGGCGACGCATACGTCGATTTCATCGGACTTACTCTTTTTGACGTTCAGAGCTGGAATCTCGATCACCGCGATTGGCGCCGTTTCGAAGAAAAGTTCGGATCATTACATGCCCGGGTCACAAACTACGGGAAGCCAATCGTCCTCGCTGAGTTCGGTGTCCAAGGCGACGATCAATACCGCGACGCTTGGCTCTCATGCGCTCAAGAGCGGATCGGAAAGTTCGATAGGGTCGAAGCCATTGTTTACTTCAATGATAGAGAAACATGGCGTTGGCCAAAGCCCTACGGTCAGCCTGATTGGAGGATCGCAAGCAGCGACTTCTTCCAATGCCACCCAAGAACAATGTCTGCACTCACGCAAAACGGGTCGCAGCCCACAATCGACGTGTCTGGGTCAAGTGCACGCTAGCCAACGGTTTCGTTAGTATTAGCAATAAAAAGGCCCGGGAGATCCCGGGCCTTTCGTTCATCGCCGGAGGCGATGGATCTTAGTAGGTGCCGAAGCGGAAGTTCAGACCCGCGCGCACCACGCCGAAGTCGGTCTCGCCGGTGCTGAAGGTCGTGCCCGCGAAGGTGAAGTCCTCTTCCTCGAGGTTCACGTACAGACCTTCGATCTTGGCCGACAGGTTGTTGGTGAAGGCGTACTCGAGACCACCACCCACGGTCCAGCCGTTGCGGTTGTCCGTGAAGGCAAAACCACCGGTGGCGTAGATGAGGGCGCGGTCGAAGGCCACACCGGCGCGAGCGCGGACGGTGCCGAACCAATCGTCGTTGTCGTTCTCGTAGATGCCCAGCGGACCGAAGTCGTAGTTGACGCCGCCGAAGTCGGCGTACTGAATGTCGCCTTCGAGACCGACGACGAACGAGCCGATCTGGTAGTTGTAGCCGATCTGACCACCGCCGACGAAGCCGCCGTCATTGTCGCGGTCGCCGAAGATCGTGGTGTCTTCGAACACGAGGTCGTCGTCGCCGCCGTCGTTCCAGCCGTAGCCGGCGTTCACACCGACGTAGAAGCCGGTCCAGGTGAAGACCGGAACCGCAACCGGAAAGTCGACCGTGCGGGCCGGGAGGTCGGCGGCAGTCGCGCTAGCGGTCAGGCCGAGGAGGGTTGCGGCAGTAAGCAGAAGAGCTCTCATGTCGTGTTCTCGTTGAAAATCGGTGCCGTATGACAGGTACGATGTTAACCTTAACAAAGTGTAACATCGGGGCGGCGATTGCCCCGTTGTGTCTCCGGGTAGGGTGCTGAGACTGCTGAAAAATATAAATTAACGATCTCTAGGACTACTAATTGTAAGCTTATGACGTTTGTGGCGTAGTGTTGCCCAGAGGGCAACTGGAGCATTGAGGGTCGACGCCATGCATCGGATTGATAATCCTGAGAAGATTGGGATCAGTCTTTGGGACAAAGACGATCAAGGATCAGCCCTTAACGACGTCGACCGAGCCAATTTCAACTGGTACTACAATTGGGATTATCGGGCACTCTGGGACGTCGACACAGCGCCTGATCGTGGTCAATTTGTTCCGATGGTGTGGGATGAGACTTTCCTGACCAATCAGGCCTTAGCTGATATCAAAACGTCAGGGGCGACAACCTTACTCGGCTTCAACGAGCCTGATGATCTTCGCCAAGCGAATATGACGGTTGAACAGGCTATTGCGCTTTGGCCCCAATTACAGGCGACGGGGCTTCGCCTTGGATCCCCTGCAACCACAAAGAATGGCGCTCTCGGCACGGACTCTTGGCTCGGCCGGTTCATGGCAGAAGCGGACAGGCAGGGCCTCCAGGTCGACTTCATTACAGTGCACTACTATTCTACTGATGGGGATGTGGATGCCTTCAAGAATTGGCTCGACGCCGTCTACAAGCAGTACAAGAAGCCGATTTGGGTGACGGAGTGGGTGCTTGCAGATTGGAACAACCCGGGTCGATTCACGCCCTCAGAGCAAGCTGCTTTTGCGCGCGCTGGAACTGAAATGATGGACGACCTTCCGTTCGTCGAGAGGCATTCTTGGTTTGCCGCATATGAGGGTGGCGATGGATGGCACCTGAACAGTAGCCTTTTTGATGCCAACAACGAGCTTACACCAGTTGGGCGTGTCTTTGCTGAACTCAACGGCCTCCTTGTAGACCATATCGTGGAAGGCGGCGCCATCAAGGGGATCTTAGATCATAATTACCTCATCGGAACCGCTAAGGCAGATCAGGTTATTGGAGGCACCGGCAACGATCAACTCTTTGGGGAGGCGGGTAATGACACGCTCAAGGCGCAAGGCGGGGATGACGTCCTCTCAGGCGGCTTAGGACGGGACAAACTTTACGGCGGTCATGGTCGTACAAGCCATGATACATTTGTTTTCGACACAAAGCTAACTTCCAAGACTACTGCAAATACACATAAAGATGTTATTTACGATTTCGGACCCAAATACGACACGCTATCGTTCGACGATACGGCTTTTACGAACAAGACAATCGCGAACTACCTGAAGAGCAAGTCTGGTTCCATCGAGACACCTGTCAAGATGAAAGCAGGATTCTTTCGGGTAGGCGACAAGGCTTTAGATAAAGATGACTTTTTCGTCTGGAATCCGAAGACCAAGAAGCTGTATTGGGATCCAGATGGGTCAGGCTCAAGGGCGATGATGGAGGTCACCACGATCAAGTTCCAGAAGAGTGAGGGGTCAACTCTCTCCTATAAAGACCTGTTCTTTGTCTAGTGGTATATGACGAGGTTCAGAGGACCGCACTCATACCTAAGCTGCCAGACGAGAGCCCCCGCTTTAGCAAGCTCGGCCGCAACAGCCTCAACCTCATCTTTTGTCATGTGCTCCCGTTAGGCTCGACCATTGCCGTTAAGTTCTATTACGACTCCCCGCACCTACCTGCCATAGCAGAGCAGTGGAGACCTTACGGCTGATCGAGCACATGGCTATCGGCTCGCCCGGATCTGAGCTGGCGTGGTTTTCTTGTAGCGCTGCATGGCCGACGTCAGATGGCTCTGGCTCGAAAACCCACTGAGATAAGCGACCTCGGCGATCGGCCAATCTCCCTCGATCAACAGCCGCTCCGCCGCCGCCAGTCGCAGAAGCAGCAGGTACTGGTGCGGCGGCCGTCCAAAGGTCTGGGTGAAAGCCTGAATGAAATGCCCCGGCGACAGGTCGCACAAGGCCGCAAGCTCCGCCACCGCCAACTTGCGGTGAAAATTCGCCTGGAGAAAGTCCCGCACTTGTCTTGCCTTGGTGGCCGGCAGTCCACCCCGGGCCGCTTTTTGCTGGCGCCCGCCCCCGGCATGGGTGCGCAGCAGGTGAATGCCGAACACTGTGATCAACGCGTCAACATACAGCTCATTCGGCGCCGCTCGGTCAGATAGTTCGGCTTTCAGCGCCTGGGCAATGGACAGCGCCTCCGGGTCCACCGTTCCCAAGGGGATCGGCTCAAGATCGGCGTGGCCCCGGTCAAGGTCTTGTTCTGCAAGCTCCAATAGCTTGTTCGGCTCAAACCCGATGTGCATGTACTCTAAGGTGGAAGACCAGCTCCATTGGCTCTCGACGTGAGCGGGGCTGAGATCAATTCCTCCAACTTTCACATCGAACGTCACCGGTTTATCGCCGCCATAGCCAGCCGACACACCAGGGCAGGGGGCAAGACCGACTGCCACGAAGTGGCTTCCGCTGACGAAGGATTCTGTACTTGGAGGCCGTATGCAGTGGACCGCGCCACCTCTGAAGGTTGTCAGGCGTGATCCTGCGTCCTGCGGGATGGCGGCCAGAATATTACCTTCGTCTTGGCCAGCCTTGAGCTGTCCCATCAGTTTGGCTGGATGTTCCACGTGTGCCCTGCCCCTGAGCTGTGCCGTTGCATCGGCACGGTCCCCTGTCGTTCAAGTCGTATCGTGCCAGGCTTTACGACAAGAATCCTGAACCGAATCACAATATCGTTAGCTTAGGGAAGCATACCTAACACCGGCTGTAGCTTGGGCAGTTCGACGCACCAGGAACCTTTAGGTGCGCAATACCACTGACATTTCCGAGCGATAATAGGTTCGAATGGTAGATGCTCCCAACGGCCTCGCTGTGCCAAAGGGGACGACGTAGCGGTACCTCTGCGGGTAGTGGCATGGAAACGAGCCATCGGAGATAAATCTGGGAAGGTGATCCGACAGCGCTCGCTCGTCAGGACGTGAGCCAGACTCAGTCCGCGGGAACGAACGCGGGGTTCCACACGATCTCCCAGACGTGCCCGTCGGGATCTTGGAAGTAGCCCGCGTACCCGCCCCAAAACGTGTCCTGGGCTGGCTTGAGAATCCTGGCTCCAGCCTTGCGGGCCTGCTCCATGACCTCGTTCACCTCCGCCTTGGTGATGACGTTGTGCCCGATCGTGAAACCCGTCGGGCACGGAGCCGTCTTCGGTAGTCCCGTGTCGTGGGCAAGATCGTCACGAGCCCACACGGCCAGCTTCACCTGGGACTGAAGATCGAAGAAGGCGACCGCTCCGTGCTCGAACTCCTTGCCGACGATGCCCTCGGTCGCCAGTCCAAGACCATCGCGGTAGAACGCGACAGCCCTTTCCAGATCATCAACCCCGAGCGTCAACACCGAAATGCGTGGTTTCATTCGTCCCCCGTTCCATGCACGGGCCGCCATCGGGACGGCCTCATCGGACGACATCGTGGCCGTGTCGGGAGGAGTCGTCTTGAACAAAACGGCCAGTCAGGTAGCCACCTGCCGCACGAACTCGCCTGCCGTCATCCCGCAGAGGGACTGGACCTCGCGCGTGAGGTGAGCTTGATCAGCATATCCGGCGCGGAGCGCCAGGAAGGCCAGCCCCTCATCCGCATCCGTTCGCGCAAGAGCCTGAAATCTCTGGAAGCGCAGGATCCGGTCGAGGGTTTTCGGGCCATAACCGAAAAGCTCATCGCATTGGCGGCGCAAGGTTCTCTCGCTAATCCCGAGGCGATCGCGCAACGCCTTGATCTTGTGCCCTTCGGCGCTCGCCTCGGCCTTGAGAAAACTAAAGATCATCGCAGCCTCCTGGCGCGGATGCTCCACCCTCAGCGCCTTGTCGGCCAGAAGCTCCTGCAGGACACGGAGCTTATCTCCCGTCGACGACACTGCTCCGATCCGATCTGCAATGCAGTCGGCCGTGCTGCCCCAGAGCTCTGCCATCGGTAACTCCTGTCCGATGATCTCCGTCAGAGGCCGTCCCAACCACCTGGCCGCAGCTCCTGGCATGAAGCGAATGCCGAGAACGATGGAGCCTGGTCCCAGTTCCGGGGTCGCGGCAGTGATGTCGGGACCTACTACCGTGAACCGATCTTCCCGCCAGAGGAGATCGACACAGCCATCTGGAACAACGGCAACAGGTCCTGAATGGTCCGGGGAGACTAAACTCATCCACACGCATTGGAAATGCGGGAGCAGCCGGGGGATCGGACGGACCTCGATGTGTTGCCCAGCCCGGCTGGCCAGGATCGGTGCATGTTTACGTGGCACGATAGATCAACTTTCCTGAACGGTTCCGGACCATCGGCAACATGCCGTTCGGGAGGATTATCTTCAATGGGCCGAGATCGAACCGTTTGAAGCAGCAACCGCTCGATCTTCTATCCGTAGGTGACACATCGCTACGTTGTGGCAAGGTCAGACTCCTTGCAATACCGTTCCCTCCATCTGTTACTCGCCTGGGCGGGACACAATGACTGCTCTGCCAACAATAAGGCCAGCTCCCAAGACAATTCCCATTGTGACTTCAGTTTTCCCTGTTCCAATAAAAAGCAGTATAGAAATTTGCAACGGAACCCCTTGCAAGGGACTGCTCTCTTGCGCTTGTTCAAGCGCTCCAACAGTTCGGGTGAGTAATAGATAACCGGCATGTTGACCGTAGCGTGGTCGACCGAGATGCCGCGCTCGGCCATCATCTCCTCAAGATCGCGCAGTCTGAGGCTGTAGGCCAAATACCACCGGATGCAGAGCAGGATCACGGATCGATCAAAATGCCTGCCCTTGAACACGCTACCCTCCGCTGCTGAGACATCCACACAGTAGCTGAAACTCTGAAACAAATTGGCTGCGACACATCCGAACGAGGTCGTTAATGCCCAGCAAAGGTCCTAACCTCGACCAGTCGGATGGGCGGATCGGTGCCAGCGCCTCGATGAGGCGGGGGCGTCAGGCTCTGGCGAAGACAAAGTCATTCCATAGATTTGCCTCGGCCCGGCCACCCTCCGATGAACCTGACAGTACTCCCCCAGAGCCGCTCAAGTGCCGCAATCGAGACACGAGCCTGTGATCCCCTCGATTGCATCAGCCTTGTGAGCAGCGCTGAGCCGCCACCGAGGTCCAGAATGACGGTCTTCCGGCTGATGTCTCGATGGGGGCGCTGTGTGGGCGAACTTGAGCCCAGAATCGCTTGGAGGTTAGAATGCCAGCTCCGATCACAATCAGGTACGATCTTGACTCAGGAACGCTCGCTCAACGGGGAAGCCAAAGCTCAGGGGCATCGGGCGCAGCGGAACAGGACAATTTCCTCGGCAGCTTGATTGCGCTGTCGGGTGCAACCTTTACGCCAGGAGACACTCAACTGACCGTCCGTGTCGAGTTCGTTGACAAGGAAAGTGGCGTCAAGCAATCGTTGCGACTGAAGGATCTCGGCGTCGGTTCGCCCTACAATCCTTCATCATTTGTAGGCACCACACTCGGAGACCCACCTCCGGCCGTGTTCCCAAACAATCATAAATTCGCACCGGGATTGAGCTTCGGAGGTCCGAATCTTCCCGCCGGTGCGCAGCTTACTGTGGATACGGCTCTCACAGGGGTACTTGGCGCAGCCCTTCCTCCCCCTAGTATGACGGCGAACCCCATCACCGATTTTGCTGCGCCTAATATTGTTTCATCAGACCCGAACGCGTTTGAGTATGTGATGTTACCCGACCTCCTCGACGGCAATCAGGAGGCCACGTTCAGCGGGTTCACGCTGACCCTCACAGCCGCGCTTCCGGCGGGTGTGTCCAGCTTCTCGTTGGATCGGATGCAGTTCAACCTGGGCAGCGCCCAGATTGACGTCCTGCGGGACGCCTTGCCTCTGCATGACGTCCGCTTCGGCACTGATGCCCGAAACAACTTCACGGCCACGGATGCGCCGGCCATCTTCTTTGGCGAGGGGGGCAACGACAGTCTCACAGGCGGCGCGTTCGCCGATATTCTCTTTGGTCAGGAGGGCAATGATCGACTGTCAGGCGGCTTCGCCAACGACCGCTTGTTCGGCGGCGACGGCAATGATCGGATCAACGGCGGGGGAGATGATGACGAGATCCGGTGCGGGGCCGGCAACGACCGAGCCGACGGCGGCGCAGGTGATGATCGGCTCTTTGGTGACTCGGGGCACGATCGCCTGGACGGCGGTGAGGACGATGACCAGGTGCGAGGGGGGAGCGGAAATGATCGTCTTGATGGCGGACTAGGTGCGGACTTTATGATGGGTGGGGCAGGCTTCGACCGCTTTACCTTCAGCACGGCCCTTGGTCCGGAAAACGTTGACACGATCAACGACTTCCGGAGCTCTGATACGATTGTGTTAGACAACGATGTGTTCACAGGGTTGATCGCCGGGGTGCTGCAGGGCAGCGCATTCCGTGTAGGCACGGTCGCTGCCGACAGCAGCGACCGGATTATCTACGACACAGTCTCAGGCGTCTTGTATTTCGACCCCGACGGCGTTGGAGGGGCAGATCAGATCCAGTTTGCAACCATTGCCGGAAGCCCCAACAATGTCACTGCAAGAGACTTTTTGGTAATTCTTTAAAGGCGGAAGTGGCCCGCTGCAAATGTGGCTCGTTCAAAGGCCTGAGGGACGTATCGTCGCTCAGGCCGCGAGCTCTGATCGGCTTCAGCTGACACTGGGGCATGTTCAAGAAGCAGACCGCGGTGCCGTAGGATAGGATCACTTCACGCTTGGAATGGCTGACGTCAAAGGGGCATCATTCCATAATGTTCCGTGCTGCGATTTCGCTACGCATTCCCGAGATCCGGCAACCGAGATGACAGGCCATGCCGTTCGATTCTCAGCGACGCCGTTACGGTGACTATCCGCCAGTCACGTTCGTCCCGGACGCAATCACAACGTCAGTGAATTCACCTTTTACCAGCCGACTCGTCCCAATCGCAGCGGCTGAACGGACTGACCTTTGGATGGCAGCCTTCGGGCCGCGGAACTTGTTGCCCTCGTCATCGCGGATCACCCGCGCCTGGTCATGACGGTCGAAATAGAACCGGGCCACCGCGCTCCCCTCTGCATGGAATGCCATCCAACTAGCACAAGGTTCGAGGCTAGACCAAAAGCTCTGATCCTGAGCTCCTTGACCTGGATGGGGCTGGTGCATACGTGGCGGGCAGCAGGCGCTCGTAGATGCGCCGGATCCGGCCATAACATTCGCACGCCGTCTCCTCGAGCCCGATGCGGTCGATCACGGTGACGCTGCCGCGGCTTTGCCAGATCAGCCCCGCTGTTTGGAAGGTGCGGGTGACAGCACTGACGATGTTGCGCTGCACACTGAGCATTTCGGTCAGGAACTCGTACGTGAGTGACAGAGCGTCCTGATCGGCGCGGTCATGCATGCTCAGGATCCAGCGGCATCGCGATCCGACACGACCAGTGAGGACCTCCAGCAGGTAGGTGTAGCCGCTTAACGCGGCATCGGACACTGGCCACGTAGTCGAGATTGGTTAGTTGATGATCTCCTCAGTCCCATTCTGCGGATCAGCGCGAGAACCGGAGAAGAAGTGGTCCTAGACATCGGGGATGTGGCCGAGTTAGTAGGCCGCAATGCAGCATGACACTTAGAGACCGATGAGCGCAGGATGATAGTTGATAGGCGCTGCACCCAGCTAGACGGATTGTAACTCCAGCCTGGCGGCACGCCTGGCCCAGTGAGAGTGGCGACGGCGGATGGGATAGGCTCCGGCTTCGTGCACACGCCAAAGCCGAAGATCAGGAGAATAAGCGTTGCATTCGTCGGCCCAGACTACAACTCTCCAGCCAAGTTTATGAACCTTTTTGAGCCCATGCTTTTGACACATGGGATGAAGGCGCACGGCCAAGAGCCTGCGAAATAAGTCTGGCCGCACTCACTAGCTGATCTAATCTCAAGCCCGTGTCGATACCCATTCCATGCAGCATATAGACAAGATCTTCTGTCGCAACATTTCCGGTTGCTCCAGCTGCATAGGGGCACCCACCGAGACCACCAACGGACGCATCGAGAACGCTGATGCCTAGGCTGAGACATGCGTAAATGTTCGCCAGCGCCTGGCCATATGTATCGTGAAAGTGCAAGGCAACCCGATCAACGGGAACATCGCGCAAGACGCACTCTGTCATCGCTATAGCTGCATTGGGGGTCCCGATACCAATCGTGTCGCCAAGTGAGATTTCATAACATCCCATCGCAAAGAGACGCCTCGCGACATCAGCAACTTTGTCGATGGGCACTTCCCCCTGATAAGGGCATCCTAAGACGCAAGAAACATATCCCCTGACCTTGATCCCATGCTCGCGCGAGACTGCGATCACGGGTTCAAATCGCTCAAGACTCTCATCAATGGTACAGTTGATGTTCCGTTTTGAAAATGCCTCCGACGCGGAAGCAAAAACAGCCACTTCCTCTACACCGCTATCCAGGGCGGCTTTGAGCCCTTTGAGGTTCGGCACGAGTACGGGATACTGAACGCCGGGCTTGCGTTGGATACGGCTGAAGACTTTAGCCGTGTCTGCCATCTGGGGCACCCACTTGGGTGAAACGAAGCTGCCGGACTCAATGGTTCGTAGCCCCGCATCCGTGAGCCGATTGATTAGCTCTACCTTGACCTCTGTCGCGACAATGCCGGGCTCATTCTGCAACCCATCACGAGGACCTACCTCAACGATGCGCACAGTGTTCGGATACGTCATATGGGTCATTGACCTCTCAAGAGAAAATACGGAAAGAGTGGCATTCAGAGATGGGAGACTTTATCGCAGTGAGCGTTTGAGGAAATCCAAAAAGCGGACATCTGCGCCGTAAGCCACGTTCACGCGCATTGCAGCCCGTCGCCCCGGCGTACGTCCAGGGCGAAACACCTGACCAGGTGCGAGAAATATGCTCTCTCCTGCAGCCCTATGAACCAAGTCGAGTTCGTCTATATCTGGAGGCAGCTCAGTCCAGAGATAAAAACCCGGAGTTTTACTGGCGTAGACGGTCAGGCCGACATTCGTGAGCTCTGTCACCGCTGTTCTATGCGCATCCTCAAGGCGTGTTCGCAGACGACGCAGATGGCGAAGATAATGCCCGCCGTTGATTAGGTTAAAAATGAAGCGCTCGACATAATCGGACGTCGCGACGCCGGTCACAATTTTGATGTCGCTCAACGCGCCAATAGTCGTCGGATTTCCTGCCACGAAGCCGCTGCGTAGGCTTGCCGAGAGCGTCTTTGAAAAGGTTCCAACATAGAGAACCCGATCAAGTTGGTCGAGCGCGGCAAGGCGTGGCAAGGTTGGGGAAAGCAGGTCGGCGAAGGTGTCATCCTCAACCAGGTAAAATCCGAAGCGCTCGGATGCCTGTAGCAAGCCAAAGGCCACCGCAGGCGAAAGTGAGCTTCCTGTCGGATTATGCGCCTGAGACTGGGTGAAGAAGACTCTCGGCCTGTGAGTGGCGAGTTTCGCGTGTAAATCGGCCAGATCGGGGCCGTCAGACCCGCGCCTAATACCGACGATTTGTGCTTTTGCGAGTGTCAGCTTGCCGAAGAGCGGGTAATAGCCGGGATCATCGACGAGCACTGTGTCACCGGGCTCGATTAGATGGCGAATGATGAGGTCAAGCGCATGATTGGCCCCATGGGTCAGCAGCAGACCGTCCGCCCGCACGGCTATAGAGCGATCCATCAGCTGCACACGTAGCCACTCCCGCAAGGGACCATAGCCTCGTGAGCTGCCATAGCCGAAGTCAACGCTATCCGGTCCTGCCCCTTTGAAATTCACGAAGTACCGGCGCAGCTCCGAACCTTCCATCCAAGAAGCGGGCGGGCGGCCGTCGCCGGGGCGTACCTCATAATGATGATCCAGTTGCTCCCGTAGCAGTGAAACGACATCAACCGCCTCCGCCACATGGGGGTGCGACGGGCTGGCATGGGTCAGGTCGAGGTGGGACACGTAGTAGCCGGAGCCGATGCGTGCCTCAAGCAGCCCGTGAGCCACAAGACGATCATAAGCCTCCGCCATTGTGTTCTTCGACACACCATGCTCCTGTGCCGCCTGCCGCACAGAGGGCAGTCTTTCGCCCACCTTGTAAGCCCCTGCACGCAGCATGGTCGTGAGATGCTCGACAATCGAATCGACGCGCGTCATCCGTCGATGCTGACCATCCATGAAAACTGTCCCTAACACTTTGCTGGGACAGTCATGGCGAGATTGGCGCAAACTGTCCCTTGATTGTCCCAGTCAGCATAGGACACTTTCAATCAAGAACCAAGCATCACATATGGGGAGAGATGATGGATAACGCCAGCACGCTTACGCCGCGGTCGATCAATTCGCGCCTGGAAAACTACCGGAACAAAACGCCAGGCGAGCGTCTCGATGCACTGGCGCAGGCGGTCGGACTGAGCTCGGAAGACGCAGCCATTCTTGGCCAGCCGAATGCTCTGCCGATTGAACGCGCGAATGGCATGATCGAGAACGTCGTCGGCACCTTCCAACTTCCGCTCGGCATTGCGACCAACTTCCTGGTCAATGGCCGTGATTATCTCGTGCCGATGGCGGTTGAGGAGCCGTCCGTGGTGGCAGCGGCATCCTACATGGCCCGACTAGCACGCGAGCATGGGGGATTCGAGACATCGAGCACTGGACCAATCATGCGGGCTCAGGTGCAGGTGATCGGGGTCACCGATCCCTATAGTGCGCGACTGAAGTTGCTCGCCGCTCGGGATCGCATCCTGACCGAGGCGAATGCACGCGATACGGTTCTCGTTGGCTTGGGCGGAGGTTGCAAGGACATCGAGGTTCATGTCTTCCCGCAGAGCGCCCGCGGGCCGATGGTAGTCATGCATCTGCTGGTGGACGTGCGTGACGCAATGGGTGCCAACACCGTCAATACGATGGCCGAAACCGTGGCTCCCACTGTCGAAGAACTCACGGGCGGGCAAGTACGGCTCCGCATTCTCTCCAATCTCGCTGATCTGCGCATCTCCCGCGCACGGGTCTGCATTGCCGAGACGACCCTTACCACAAAGGAATTCTCCGGGCGTCGCATGATTGAGGGCATCCTGGAGGCGTATGAGCTTGCGGCGATCGATCCCTACCGCGCTGCGACTCACAACAAGGGCATTATGAACGGCATCGACCCGGTGATTGTCGCGACGGGCAATGATTGGCGCGCGGTCGAAGCGGGCGCGCACGCCTACGCGGCGCGTAGCGGACGCTACACCTCTCTTTCCACCTGGGAAATGGATACAGAAGGCAACCTCGTTGGAACCCTTGAGATGCCCATGGCCGTCGGTCTTGTTGGCGGTGCCACTAAAACGCATCCGGCGGCACAGGCCTCGCTCAAGGTATTGCAGGTGAAGAGTGCGCAGGAATTGGCCGAGGTCACCGTTGCGGTTGGCCTCGCGCAGAATATGGCAGCGCTTCGGGCTCTTGCGACTGAGGGCATTCAGCGGGGTCACATGGCCCTTCACGCCCGCAACATCGCCATCATTGCCGGAGCTTTAGGCAAGGAGGTCGAGGTCGTGGCGGCCGAGCTTGCGAAGGCACACGATGTGCGCACCGATCGCGCGAAAGAGATTCTTGCCCGTATCCGTGGGTAACGAAAGTCGCGAGACCTGACAAACATCGTCAGGTCTTGCCGGTTGGTATGGCGAAGAATTATCGGTGCCAATCGACCATCATCAACATCAACAAAAAACGTTCAGGGAGGAACAGGACGTGGATAGTTTCACTCACTCAAATCGAGCCGAGCCGATTCCAACAGATCACACCGTAGCGAAGCGCCAACTGGCAGAAGTCTGGGGCGACGTGGTTGATCTGCGTCAGCTCGGTGTTGCGATCACTATCGGCGCAGTCATCAGCCTCAGCACCTACTTCATTGCAGGCCGCATCTTCGCGGCTACCATTGAGGTCGCGGCGGTTGGGCGAGCCTATGCGATGCTAGCGGGTCTTGTCGGGTGCGTTGTCGGCGGCATCGTGTGCGCGAAACTGTTCCCGCCGAAGCGTGAGGTGATGGAGAGCGCGGCCGATCCGTCGTGGCGGGCCGAGGCCATGGAACAACTCGCTGCCGAGACGGGCACTATCGGCCGCGTCGATGATCTACCTTCAGTTGTGGCACACGAGATGAAAGAACTGGGCCTCTACGATCTCTTCGCATCTTATGACTCAACCCGAATTGCCGATGAGAGAGAGCAGGGCGCTGTTGCTCCTCAGACGCTGAAGAGCGCCGCTGGAGCATAATCATGGACGGATTTCTCTATGACATCTTTGTCGCTCTTACCATGGGCCTTGCAGGCGCGATCCTGTTCTCAGCCATCGGCCTGATCTCTGGTACCGACGAAACCACAACTATCGCACCCGTGACGCTGTTGGTTGTGCTGCTCGGTGTGCCACCAGTTGGTGTTTTCACGTTCTGGCTCGCGGCCGCCGTGTCAAAGCATATGACCCATGCGGTGCCGACAGCACTGCTTGGCATTCCCGGTGACACGTTGGCTGTGCCCCTGCTGCCGCAGGCAACGGCATTGCGCAATCTCGGCGCTCCGCATATTGCCCTCCGGAAAATGCTTGCTGGAGGTCTTGTGGCGGCGCTGATCGCCGTTCCGCTTTCGGTCGGGTTCGCGCTGCTGCTCGCACCTTTTGGCCAGATGATCACGAGTTCAGCCCCGTGGATTTTCCTCACTGCTGCGGTGCTCATTGCCTATTTCTCGGCGGGCCGCTGGGCCTCCGTCGCAGCGCTTGTTCCCTTCGTGCTGATGATCGTCGCGCTGCAAGCCTACACAGGCAGTCAGGGCGTGAAGCTCAGCGTCAGCTACTTCCTCGGAATCGCCATCGGCCCGCTCGTGGCCGACCTCTTCTCCGTCCTCGCACCGGCGGAAAGAGCGCGGATGCGTCGAGACGGCCCACGCAAGTTCTCGCTTGCGCCGGACGTGAAGAGCTGGGGCGGCTACTTCCCGAACCCGTTCAAGATTCTGGATGCAACGCAGCTGAAGTGGACAGCAGGCGCTGCGGCGGTAACCAGCGCGACTTTCGTCTTCAGCCCGGTTGCCATGACGGTGATCATGGGCGAGGTCGCGTCCTCACGGATCAAGCATGCCTACCGGCGACTTACCACTGTGTTGAGCGTGCGCAACGGCGTGACGGAGTCCACTTACATCGCCGAAGCCCTGATCCCGCTCATTGCCTTTGGGCTGCCGTTGAGCCCTGTTGCCGCAGGGCCCGCAGCGCCCCTGTTCAATGCGCCGCCTCGCTTCACGGTGGATGCCGCTGCAGGGCAGATCAACAATCTGCACACGATGATGACGCCGTGGGAATTCCTCGGCTATGGCTTCCTGGGCGTGCTGCTGGCTGCCTTGGTGGCTTATCCCTTTGCCATGAACTACGCCCGCACGGCCGCAGCGTTCGTGTCGCGCCGGATCAGCCATGAGGCTATCATTGCCACCTTCGTGGGCCTCGTGCTGGTGATTGGGCTGTGGGAAGGCCAGCTGCTTGGTTTGCTGGTAGTTATCGCTGTTGGCCTGGTTGGCGGCCTTTTGTATCGGATTCTCGGCTTCAACACCGGTGTCCAATTTATGGGCTACTACACGGCTATCCTCAGCGTACCAGCGTTGACGAAACTCATCGCGAGCTGAAGTGCCAAATGGCAATTCAATGCCTTCACTATGATTTTCCCGGGCACAGGTAATCAAGGATCCTGTGCCCAAATTCATTTTGGGTTTACTGCTCCTGCGCGTGGCGTCGCCTGGCGCGTGCTACAAGCGCATTCCATCCGGCCACGAATGCCTCCTAGCGCCTTCGCTGAGCAGCTATCGTTGCAGAGTGGGACATGGTCAGCCCAGCGCCTTAGTCGCTTCGGGATCACTTGCAGGAAGCTGGGAGCGTGCAATGACGGCTCCGGCCATTGCGGTCGCGACCACGGTACCGATCCACGCTCCATGAAGGGCTTGCCCAAGAATGGCGCCTGCGATGACTGGCGTGATGACGTCGGCGACTGCAACCAGAGACTGCATTGCTCCCATGACGACACCCTGTCGATGCTGTGGGACATGCACGGACAGCGCCGCGATAAATATCGGCCGCGCGAGCGCCTCGCCGGTGCTGATGCACAGAATGGCAAAGGAGAGCGTGACAATGGAGGTCGCCAGACCTACCGCAACATAACCCATCGACAGGGTACTGAACACGAGGATGATCAGGCTCCGTTCGCTGAATTGGCTTCCAAGCCACTTCAGCAGAAAAAGCTGGACCACGATATTGATGATGCCGTTAGCGCTGAGGATATAGCTGAGTTCCCTCGCCCCGAAGGCATGGCCATTCCAAGTGAAAGTATCGCCGAGGTAAACCGCGAGCTGCGACGTGAACAGGCCGAATGAGAAACTGTGACACAACAGAACCACCACGATGACCCGGATCACCGGCACGGCCAGGAGCGAACGGAAGGATGTCCTGTCCCGAACCGTCTCGTCTTGAACGCTGCCGTCGGCAGATTGCCCCGAGGCATGTACGCTCTTCACCCAAAGACTCGTGACGAGAATGCTGGCTGCCGAGAGGGTCAGAGCCAGCCAGATCGGTGCGGTGAGGGAGATCTCCGACAGGTATCCCGACAGGCCCGGCCCGACAATCCCACCGAGACCGAGGCCACCGCTGAGCAAGCCGATGGCTTGGCGCCGGTTCACCGGGGCGCTGTTGTCGGCCGCATAGGCAGCGGCCGCCGCAAAGTTCGCCGCCGTCAGACCAAGCAGCACCCGCGCCAGCAACACGAATGCCACAGCATTGGCCAACGCCAGCAGCGAAAGACTGACCAGCGCTCCGGCTTGGCTGGCCAGCAGGACCTTCCTGCGTCCAATCCGATCAGAAAGTTGTCCAAGAACCGGTGCCGCCACGAACTGGCTGAGAGCCTCTGCGCCGAGCACGAAGCCGAGCACCAGCGGGGTGGCCCCCATGTCCCTGAGATAGAAGGGCAAGACCGGCAGGACCGCGCCCGCACTCGCCGCATCGAGGCTGGCAACGATGAAGACCGGCCGCATCAGACGCCAGTCGAGCCTTGTCTGTGCTTCAGCGCCTCCAGTAGCCTGCCCCACTTGGGGGATGTCGACGGCTTTCATAGCCGTTTCCCCTCGGGTGCAACCATCGGCACCAATCCAACTGTCCGCAGGTAGTTCTCCAACTCCCGAATGTCGCGCGACGAGACGATCGCGCCAACATAGCCATCAGGACGCACGAGCACCCAATCGCCGGGCGAGACGGCATAAGCCTCCTGGACATGGCCGCCGTCATCGACGACGTCGCCACTCGGGCCGATGGTGTGAATGTGAAGCCCTCGGCGGGGCGCGACCACGTCGCGCTCGACCTCAACGCCGAGCAGGGTCCAGTGAGCCCCCTTGAACAGCTCAAAGAGGCGGGTGGACTGGCCGCCGGCGCCGCGGATCGGCGCGTCGGGCGCACGCTCACCTGCGAGCAGGCCGTGAACCCGCTCCGGCGTTGCGAAAGCGAGCGACGACTTAAGGTAAGCAAGGTCGAGCTGATAGACTTCGCGGCCGCGCCGCACCTCGCCCTGCTTGAGAGCCTCGAGCAGTTTGGTGGAGAGGCCCAGCACGCTGGCCGCGACGGGGCGTCGCTCCTCCTCGTAGGTGTCAAGCAGCCTATCTGGTGCGCCGCGGAGAACCGCGGCCAGCTTCCAGCCGAGATTGTAGGCGTCCTGTACGCTCGTGTTGAGGCCCTGGCCGCCGGTCGGCGGATGAATGTGCGCGGCATCGCCTGCCAGGAGGACGCGCCCACCGCGGTAGGAATCGGCGAGACGCGCGTTCATGGCGTAGGCCGATGCCCAAGACACGGATTGAATACGAATGTCGGCACGCCCCGTGCGATCGGCCACCATCCGATTGAGCCCTGCGGCCGAGAGGTCGATGTCGCCGTCTAACGGGATCGGTGCCTGCAGCTGGAATAGCGCGGTTCCGGCGAGCGGGCACAACGAGACCTGCCGCTCCATCGAGTCGTGGTTGAAGCGGTACCATGCGTCGCGCTCCAGGCCCGTCAGTGCGACATCGGCCACCAGAGCCCGGATGCCGAGCGTTTTGCCTGGAAAGTCGATGCCAAGCGCGTGCCGCACGAAACTGCGACCGCCGTCCGCGCCCACGAGATAGCGGGCACGGAAATAGCGGGTGCACGCGGCCCCTTCGCGGGTTCTGCCTGCGAGCCGTACCGTGACACCGGACTCGTCCTGCTCGAAGCCAACCAACTCGCAGCCGAAGTCGACACGATGCCCGAATTCGGCAAGGCGCTCGCGCATAACCGTTTCAGTCTGGAACTGCGGCACCATCAGCGGGATGTGATAGGGTTCCGCAGGGTTGGGCTCCAGGGGCCCCACGGCGGACTCGGTGAAGCTGCCGTCGCCGCGATATTGCCTCTGCAAGGGATACAGGCCTCCAACGGCTACGATCCGGTCGATGATGCCTAGATCCTCGAAAATCTCCTGAGTTCGCGGCTGGATACCCTTGCCGCGCGAGCCCTGGAAGGGTTCGTTCATCTTCTCGATCAGCCGGAAGGATATGCTGCGTCGCGCCAGATCGATCGCGAGCGTGAGGCCAGCCGCGCCGGCCCCGCAAATCAGCACGTCGGCTGCACAATCCTCTGTCATTGCCATCTCCATATGTGTATTATGCATATAAATGGAGGTAGGCATGCCGTCAACAAAAAATGTGCAAAATGCACATATCTCGGAGCAAATCAGGACTTTGCACGGGGCGTTGATCGATATCGTGAGCGTCATGAACCGCCCGGATCGCGACGAGGCTCTGATCCAGGCAGCTGGAATTCGGCTCGACCGAGCGCTCTTTCCGTTGCTCATCGGAATCGAGCGGCGCGGCCCGATCGGCGTGGTGGAACTGGCCGATGGCGTCGGGCGCGACTACACAACCGTCAGCCGCCAAGTCGCGAAGCTTGAGAGCCTCGGCCTCGTCGAACGCCGGGGAAGTGCTGCGGACCGGCGCGTGCGTGAGGCTGTCGTGACCCAGAAGGGGAAAGCGATGACGGATCTTATTGACGCTGCACGCGACAAGATGGGTCGTGCCATCTTCGAGACCTGGGACCGGCACGATATCGATGAACTGGTGCGCCTGATGCGCAAGTTCGCGGATGCCATCAAGGACGCGCCCTGACCTGCGCAAACGTCGATCTCGCCTCGGTCGAAGCGGGCCCGCTTGTCAGGGTCGCTCAGCAGGTCGTAGGCGGCTGAAATCGCCTTGAAGCGGTCCTCTGCCTTCCGGTCTCCAGGGTTCAGATCGGCCCAAATGGTGAGTTACCCGCTTTTGTCATTTGCAGTCAGACGATCGAGATGCTGCTCTAGCGTGGAGTCCTCGTCTCTTATGAGATGGTCCGCCGGTGGGCATTGAAATTCGGCCCACACTATGCTCGCCGTCTCAGGCGCAAGACGCCGAGCCGTCATGATGTCTGGCATCTCGACGAGGTCGTGGTCACCATCGCCGGTCAGAAGCACTGGCTCGGGAGGGCTGTCGGCGAGGATGGCTACGTCCTCGACGAGATCGTGCAGACCCGCCGCAACACCAAGGCGGCAAAGCACTTGCTGAGGCGTCTGTTGAAGAAACAGGGCATGGCACCCAAGCGCATCATCACCGATAAGCTCGCCTCGTACGGAGCCGCCAAGCGGGAGGTCATGCCAAGGGTTGACCACTGTTCGAATAAGGGCCTGAATAACAGGGCTGAGAACGCGCATGTTCCGCTGCGAGAGCGAGAACGGTGACACAGGGCTTTCGGTCACCGGGAGGCCTGCAACGGTTCGCCAGCGTTTTCTCCGCTGTGCGCAACCACTTCGTCCCACCCCGTTCCCGCCGCTCTGCCCTTGCAACGCATGGGCATCGTCTCACCGCAATGGCAGAATGAAAAGCTGTGACCAGAGCCGCAGCCTGAGCAATTTTTCTGTCGGCTAGATCTCACTGCGTTCAATGCCGGTTACTGTGACAAGCCCGCCGCACCACCCCGGATAGCCTCTCAACG
>JAESFT010000411.1_pt1 | contig 27753 bp, 22 predicted proteins | sample 9269451 | NCBI WGS metagenome assembly JAESFT01 (sample SAMN14502557, study PRJNA617106) | algae metagenome | isolation source: Scytonema hyalinum WJT4-NPBG1 and co-occurring heterotrophs from well... | place: USA: Mojave Desert, Joshua Tree National Park, California | collected 2006-05-25
CCTACTGTAATCCTTCTCTTATACAAAAACTGTCCGTCAGGTCAAGTTCACCCTTTTTGTCTATTCATAAAACCAAATCCCTATAACAGTTCTGGGATTGTTAAGAAAGATCCGGGTAATGCATAGGTCAAAGTGAAGGGGGTTTGATAAGGATTGAGCTAAACAGCATAGATGTGGTAATCAGTTTTAACTACCTACGCCCTCAACGCCAGCAATAAATCGCGGGCTTGCGGGCTTCGATACTCAGTTAATCTACCCCAGCTGCAATTTCCACTGCTGAAAAGGACGGTTCTTGAGGCTTGAAGCCTATGATATTCTGCATCAGTTGCACAACAGACTGACTGCGCGGTTCTTGCACAAATACCAAGGGTATCAGAGCAAGCAATCGCAAAATAGCTGAAAGAGCAAATAACCCTGTTAAGCCAGCAATAATATCTAACCCAGCTATGTAGCCGCCAGCAGCTGAGCCCAAACCACCGCACGTTCCAGCAACAGCTGCGGCGATCGCATAATATTGAGAAGGACGACTTGCTGATGCCACGGACATTTGAATATTGGTGATGCACAAGTCAATCGCTGCCCCAAAAGCGCCACAGAGTAAGTGTATGAGTGGTAGCCATACCCATACAGAAACTGAATCAGACCCAACAAACAGCCAAAATAAAGGTGTAAGTGCCATCACAATGCCGACTAACAACAGCAACGGACGATTACCTACTCTGTCAGCTAATCTTCCCCAGAACACTAGCATGACTAAGTTCGCGCCAGCTACCAAACTGGCGTACAGTGTGACTGTGCCGAGATCCAAAGCCAAATCTTTGATCATGTAAAGATTGAAAAATGGTGCGCTCAGGTTGAACGCAAACATCCACAATCCCAAATAGAGCAGAAACTTTAAGAAATTGATATCTTGAAAAATATTGAGTTTTTCAGGTTGGCTACGAGCATTTTCCTGTTGTTGGGGCTTTGCTTTGCTATATTCAATTATTTGTGGATTGACATCCGCCATCCAAAACTGACACGCCAAACTCAACAGCCCAATGACAACTCCTAATAACAACAGCACACCGTAACCTTCGATTGAGCCACCAGGCCAAGCTGAGATGGCAAAACCGAGAAGTGGCACACAAACAAGATTAGTCAAACTCGCAGCACTATTGCGAATTCCAAAATACCGACCTCGTAAGCGTTGGGGAACCAAAGCAGCCATCCAGCTAAACCAGGCACAACTCCCTAAAGCTCCTAGAATATTGGTGATTAGGATGATCCCCAAAGTCCAAGTGACTAATTGGTGTGGAGCAGTATTAGACCAGCTCAACCATGCAATGCCCGCGACTAAAATTAGCCACAGTAGTCTCGAAGGTGCAAAAATTGCTAAAATATACCAATGTCGGCTTTTCATGCTGTCGGCAATATACGCTCCCAGCGGTTGCAGAAAATTTACCAGCATGGGAATTGAGGACAGCAAACCAATTTCTACTGGCGTAGCACCTAGCTGGAGTAAGAAGTTAATCAGCAATACGCCGCCGGTGATGTTGGAAAAAATAGTCGCTAAAACACCATCGATAGTAGATGCCTTCAGGCTTGTCCTTGTGGCTTGCTTAGAAATTTTTGACGGCGCGTCAGTGTTGATGATTGGTGCAGATGCAGGCAGGGGTTCTAGTACTTCTAAAACTGGGGAAGATAAGGTGTTCACTATAGTAAGATTAAGGTATTAAGTTGGACAAGCAAGTACTGAACGACCAGTGTTAGTGGTTCTAACCTGAGAATAATCTGGCTCTTAGGGTCTACATAAGAGTCAGCGGAATGATAGATTTATCAATCTATCGAAACAAAAAGAAAATATAAAATTCCATCCAATCATGAGATGCAGACCGTAACTATTTACGGCTACTTAAGCTCTAGGAAGTCTGAGCTAGGAAGACGCAACACCCTAAAGTATGTTGTTTACTCCGTAGATCCAGTTCTATTACTTCATGCAGCGTTGCTGAAGTCTTACCTGAAAAAATCAACAGGATAGCAAACTATCGTTTTCCCTCTGGTGCTTGCTTCAAATAGCTTTAGATAGAATTGTCAATAAATCTTAATTGATGCCTTTTGCGCCGTTTTTCTGCTAACTGCACTCTTGTACTCCTATCCTACTGGAAGAATACCTAATTTTTTAACGAACCGTCAAAAAAGCCTTAGGCGCGCAGCCGTGAGGCAGCCGTGCAAAAGGGCTTCGCCGTGAGCGCTCAGCGGCTCGAGTGAGCCTCGCCGAACTCCGAACGGTTCCCCGACAGAGGCGACTGCGTAAGGCGTGGCGTCAGCCATAGGGCGTGCCGCAGCCTAGAACGCCAATGAGGACAGAGAAGAATAAATAGGTAATCTTATAGCGGCAAGATAGTAGGACAGATAAGTAAGGGTTTATTTTCCATTAAATGAAAAAGTGGTTACCCTAAATTAGTGGCAAATATAAGGAATCAGTAAGTGTTACGAATGTATACAACTACTTTTCATTTTAATTGAAAGATTAAATTTTTATTTATTTCTTTACTTAGAATTATAGTGCAACTTGAGGAATGACAAACAACAATATTTTCTATCCTAAAACTAAAAATAAGTTGTCGGTAGCTATAGGTTAGGGTGCGCTGATCTAAGGAAGGCGATTGTCCCCCCTGTTTGAGGGCTGATATGAGTTCTATGAGATAGCGCTTTCAGCAATGGCAGATCATACCAGAGTAGGTTAGCGAGTCCCGACTCAAAGTTGACTGAGTGCAACTGCAACAAGAAGCAGTACTCAACTTCTACCTACCTCGTTTTTGCATTTCCTGCTGTCGCATAGGCATAGCATCGATTTGCTCAAAAATGGCTTTCGCTTGGACTGGAGTCGTTTGACGACGCTTGACGCCGCCGTCTTTACCGACCAAAATGACGCGGAAATCTTGAGCGCCAACTTGAAGGCGATCGCGCAGCCTAGCAGCTGAAGAAGGATCTATTTGCTGTGAGCTTGCAGAACTGTTTCCATCTGTCAAGACTTCAACGAGAATCAAATCTCGCTCAACAAAAGCTGATTTGTGTCCTTGGAATTTTTGCATCTGCTGTTGATAAGCAGGGTTGTTGCTGGAGGGAGCAAAGACTAGCAGCACTCGGTTTTTCCATTTTTGCGAACTCAGGTTAAATGAGGATAGTGCAGCATCATTGGGTGAAGCTTGGGCATACATAGATGTACTTGCTGGCAGTAGGATAAAAAATGCCAGTAAGGGGAGAGTAATCAGTGCTAACTTATTCACAATCGAACTCCTCCTAACGCACTAGGGGTGAAAAATTGCTTCATATCTACAAGTCCCCTTTTAAGCTATCATCAATTGTTCCGAATCTTCCTCTATCGATCATAAAACAGGGGCAAAGAAAACCTCTGAGATTAAAAAAGGTTAAAATCTAGGTGCTTATTTGGGGTGCAATGAACATATATTTGCTGAACTTTGCAAACCTATTATGCTTATGCGAATTTTATTCGTCTCTATTCACTTTCCTAGTGATTTAAGCACTTGTACCCAAGGTGTATACAAACGCATGTCACTGTTTATTGATGCCATCAAAGAGATTGGTGAAATAGACATGCTGTTTTTTGTGCCACCGGAAACACAGCTTTCTCCAGACGCGATCGCCCAAACAGAACGTAGTTTTTCTGAACACTGGCAAACTAAAATTAACCTCTATCTCTGTCCTAAACAAGCGGATCAGAACTCACTCCCCAATTGGCGACAGCAGTGGGACGGCATTTTCAACTTTTTCAAACAGTCAGACTTTTTCATATCGCCGCAGCAGATGCAAGCACTTGAGGAATGTTTGAGCCAAAAACCAGATGCCATCTTTGTGCATCGGCTTTCATCAATGAGTGCTTTCATGCAGGTACAGCAATGTTTACCACCTGTTTTTCTTGATTTAGATGATATTGAACATATCAGTTTTATGCGCCAAATTCGGCAGCCACCCACTGGGCTTGCGACGCAGCTGTATTACTTGCAAGTACCTGCGCGTTTTTGGGGTGAGATGCAAGCGATTCGTAAGGCGCGTTGCTCGTTTGTTTGTTCAAGCGGCGATCGCCGCTATCTGACAAAACGCTTAGGATTACCCAATGTTGTGACTGTACCCAATGCAATTGCGATTCCAGAACAACAACCGATTGCGCAAGAACCCACTCTGCTGTTACTGGGAGGCTACAACTATTTCCCTAACATGAACGCCGCCAACTTTCTCATTGAACAAGTGTGGACTGATATCTATAAAGCCATACCGCATGCTAGGTTAGTGATCGCAGGACCTTATCCGCAAAATATTCGCAGCTACAACAAAAAAGTTCCAGGTGTTGAGTTTCCTGGATTTGTGGATGATATAGATGCGCTTTATCAGAACTCTCGTGTGGTATGCTGTCCGATCTTTTCCGGAGGAGGAACGCGAGTCAAAATGATTGAAGCCGCTGCTTATGGCAAACCAATTGTCGCAACTAGCATCGGGGCAGAAGGATTGGAAATGAAGGATGGGCAGGAATTTTTGATGCGCGATCATCCCAAAGCTTTTGCGGAAGTATGCTTGGAACTGTTGCGCAATGATGATTTGTGCAAGCGCTTAGGTGATGCTGCTCGTGCAGCGGCGATCCGCCATTATGATCGCACCAACATTGTGCAACAAATTAAGCAGCAGATCCAGTCTCAACTATAGCGGTTCTGGGCTGCATCCACGACAAGGTAGGGGTACAGCAAGCTCATGGGTGTCAACTTAAGCTGAAAACTTTGTAGTTACGCCATATCACGCCTTTATACTTGCTCCCAATTCTCGCTTCACCCCACCCCGGTTTTGTCTTGCGCCAAAACCTCCCTGCCCCTAATCCCCAGAGGGGGCCCCGAGTTCCCCGAAGCTCGGGGAGGGGTTGGGGGTGGGGTCAAATCAACGTGGGGTAAAGGTTTGAACGTTAAATTGACACCAATGCAGCATGCTGTACCCCTACAAACGATTTGTATTGCACTCAATTGGAAACGGCTATCACTGCTTTCCCCACAATTAAATTTTGTTACTGTTTATGGACAAAACAAAGTGTCGCGGGTGTCGCGTCCTGTGCTTGGATTCGTGCCTTTGGCTACCTTGCACAATTTATCTTGCTCATCCCTACGCAGCAGCACATCAGTAAAATCTGCTCCGTCAATAATCGCACCATCAAACTTGGCGTTAGCAGCGAAAGCGCCCTCCAACACCGCATTTGTCAAATTTGTTTTGATCAGACGAGCCGAGTCTAAAGTAGCATTTGTGAGGTTAGCCCCCTCAAGATTTGCTGATTCCAGATTTGCAGCAAAGAAGCTGACACCGCTTAAATTAGCGTTACTGAAGTTGCTGCTGCGGAGATTAGCATGAGAAAAGCTAGAGTCTGTTAAATCACGTCCTGAGAAACCAGCTTCTATCAAGCTTTCTTTGTTGTAGTCAAGTGCTAAAGCTTCTGGCGCAAAACCTGCAAAACCTAGAGATACAGTGATGCAAATCACAACCCAAAGCAATAAATTGAGTATGCTTACGCACATCTGATAGCTTAACTTACTCATCGTACTTTTTGCTAATGGCACATCCTCCATATCATTATCCCGATATAGGTATCGCAGGAGAAGACCTAGTAGCTCAATGGTTACAATCCAAAGGTTGGGTGATTTTGCATCGTCGATGGCGTTACCGACAAGGAGAAATCGACATCATTGCCGAATACGATGGACAGCAGGAGACAAGCACACAAAAAGACTTGGGGAAAGCTTCCTCATCTCCCCTCTTGGCATTTGTCGAAGTCAAAACTCGTAGCCAAGGGAATTGGGATGCAGGGGGAAGAAACGCCCTCACAAAACAGAAGCAAACAAAACTCTGGCATACAGCCCTGATGTTTTTAGCTAAATATCCTGAAAAGGCAGACTACCCTTGCCGATTTGATGTCGCTATTGTATGCTATCAACCGTCACAAGAGTTACTTGGGGTGACAATTGCCCAAGAAACCATAGCCACTTCATCAGTGGGTGAACACCTGTTGATGTTACAAGAATACATTAAGGCGGCTTTTGATACTTAAACCACTAAAAGAGTCGCTGTTGAGTCCTGTAATATATAGCGCTTCTCGTTTGGATGAAATACAGATTTATCTGTGTTCCATGAGTGTCCATCTGTGGTTCTTATTTCTTGATGTATTGCACTCAACACCACCAAGCGCTATAGCTTCCACTAGCGATTGACGTGTATATGTATTTAATTTACAGCCAACGGTAAACAGTAATCGGTAAAGGAGAAAATACCTCAATTACCAATTACTGCTTACCATAATCTTTAACATAGCAGGGGTTAAAACTTGAAGGAATCACGCCAGCGTTTCTGGACAATAGCCCAATCCCCTGACGAACTGTTGCCGGAACGCCTCTATTTCCTCTTTTTCCGGGTTACCATGAGAGACAATCGCGACTTGGTAGCGACGCATGACGTCAACTGGACACTGTCCCGCTTCCAAACTCCAAAGTGCCATTTGGACTCGCATCGGCGGCTCGTAGCTAATTCCTAATTCACTTAAGAAAGCCCGAATATTGCCGTCCTCTTGAGCCGAGAGGTGACGCTTTAGTTTGACCCTAACCACCCAACCATCAATCTGATGAATTACGGTGAGGAACGAAACAGGTATTTGGGGTTTAGCGTGCAAAAATTCAACAACCCTCAGAGTTAGACTGGCATTTGCCAGGTAATACAAGTATTCCATCTTGGTGCTTGGGATCAAAGCCAATCGTACATCCTTATTATTCGTATACAGACCCCTGTACCCGCTAGGGTAAAAGCCCCCGTTTTTAGATGGGGAGGTTTACCCAATTTTTATAAAGGTGTTTGCGTGTTATTTTCCAGCATCCAGATCAAAGCCACGGAAACTCATTGAGCGTTGATCCCCGATAGTTCTCTATCAAGAGCAGCTAAAACCTGGTTATTTGATAAAGTTCATATATTAATGCAGCAACAACGAGCAAAAAGCAATTTAAACACAATATTTAGCCATAAGAAGGAAGACGTGGAATTCGAGATCTGTCTATCTGGGTATGACTATGAATTACCTCAAGAACTCATTGCCCAAAATCCAGTGGTTCCTAGGGATAGTTCCAAACTTTTGGTAGTAAATTCTCCTAGTACAGGTACTCAAACAGCTCCTTTACACCGCATTTTCCGAGATTTGCCAGAGCTTCTGTATCCAGGCGATTTACTGGTAATGAATAACACAAAAGTGATGGCAGCGCGGCTATATGGTCGTAAATCCACTGGCGCGGAGATAGAGGTGCTGCTGTTAGAGGAACGCCAGCATAATTGTTGGTTAGCCCTAGTCAAGCCAGGGAAACGTTTTAAAGCGGGAGCAAAGATTCTTTTTGAAGCAAGGGGAGTAGGGGGAGATGAGGGAGAGAAGGGAGCAACATCCTCCTCATCCCCACCTGACTTGACTGCTACAGTTCTAGAAACAGATGAGGCGACTGGTGGGCGTCTGTTGCAATTTGATTTGCCAGATGGGATGTCCTTAGTGGAATTGTTGGATGTATTTGGAGAAGTTCCTCTACCGCCTTACATCACTGCCTCTGATGCTCAAAACGAACAGTATCAGACGGTTTACGCGAGAAATCCAGGAGCAGTCGCAGCTCCCACAGCAGGGCTTCACTTTACAACAGAATTACTAGAGCGGTTACGCGATCGCGGAATTAATCAAGCTTTTGTAACATTACATGTTGGGGTGGGGACATTTCGCCCTGTGGAAGTGGAGGACATAAAAACTCACAAAATGCATGAAGAATGGATTGAAGTGCCTTCATCAACGGTAGAGCAAATCCGTGCAACTCAGGCATCTGGTGGTCGGATTATTGCTGTGGGTACAACAGTAGTAAGAGCATTAGAAGGAGCAGCAGCCAAAGGTGAGTTACAACCATTTTGTGGCAAAACAGACTTGTTTATTTACCCAGGCTACCAATGGCGTGTGGTGGAGGGTTTGATTACCAATTTTCACCTACCGCGTTCTAGTTTGCTCATGTTGGTGAGCGCTTTAATTGGTCGGCAACGTTTGTTAAATATATATCAGGAAGCGATCGCATCTCGATACCGCTTTTATTCCTTTGGCGATGCAATGTTAATTTTGCCAGAAGCACGAAACAAATAAAGAATGAGTTTGTAGTAGGCGATCGCAGCGCCTACTACAAGCGAGTTTAAATCGGTAAGCGATTAATATCTTTATTGCAGCCAATGACAACCATTGCTGAACCACGTTCAAGAAGCTTGTTGGGGTTAGGATTAATCTGGAATTTGCCATCTTGACTGACAGCTAGCAAATTCAAACCATAGCGGTTGCGAAGTTGTAGTTCGGCGATTGTTTTGCCGTGAAATTCGTCTGGCACGATTATTTCTACAATACTGTTATCTGGGTCAAGGTCAAATCGGTCTAGAATTGCTGGTTTTGTGAGTGTTCGCGCAAGAGCTCTACCTGCTTCATATTCGGGAAATACAACATGATCTGCTCCTACTTTACTCAACAACTTGCAATGAACTTCACTAGAGGCTTTTGCAACGACGTGGGGGACACCACCTTCCTTCACATTTAGGGTCGTGATTATGCTTTCCTGAATGTAATTTCCTATGGCTACAATGACCGTATCAAATTCTAAAATTCCAGCTTCTCGCAGTGCAGCTGGTTCCGTTGAATCTAGTTGCAAAGCATGAGCAGTTATCTGCTCCGTCAACGCTTGGGATACCCGCTTTTCATCTATATCCGTAGCCAGCACTTGATAGCCGAATTTATGCAGTGTTGAACAGACTGAGCGACCAAAACGACCTAACCCAATTACAGCAAACTGGTGATTGTCTTTACGCAGACTGCGAAAAAATCCCAATGACGCCAAATCCACAGTTGTTATCCTTATTAACACTGTTTTATTTAAGGCAAAAACTCGGTTTTCCCGAATAAATTAAAAATTTTATTTTTTGCCTAATTTATATTTTATCATTTCGTTATACTTGCATCTCATTTGCCAATTGGTTCTTCCCCCTGTCCCCCAATACCCCACTCCTGACTATCCTACAAGTAAGTTTTCTTCAGGATAGCGAACACTGCTAGGTCGAGGGTCTCCGAGTATAGCTGACATAAGTAGCAAAATACCAACTCTTCCAATATACATCGTCACAATTAATATTAGCTTGGCTGCGGCGGACACACTGCCCGTAATTCCAGTAGAAAGACCAACAGTGGCAAAAGCTGACACAACTTCAAATAAAAGTTGAATAAATGATATTTCGGGGTCTGTTAGTGCAATTAAAATGGTAGATGCAATTACTGTTGCCACTGAACCAATCAAAGCTCCAACAGCTTTCAAAATTACAGATATTGCTATACTACGCTCGTATAATAAAACTTCTTCTTTCCCTTGGAGAATTGCTTTAGTGCAACTGGTGAGAACTCTCAGGGTTGTTGTTTTGAGTCCGCCTCCTGTTCCGCCTGGGCTTGCACCTATAAACATGAATGCAATTGTGATAAATAGACCAGCAGTGGTCATTTTTCCTATATCTATGGTATTGAATCCAGCAGTTCTCGTTGTAGCCGATTGAAACCAAGCTCCTAATAACTTTTCAAGAAAACTCAAATTTCCAAATGTTTCCACATTTTTGAATTCTACCAAAAAAAATGCAACTGTCCCAATCAATAAAAGGACTACGGTTGTGCTAGTTGCCACTTTAAAATCTAAAGAAAATAAGAGATTAGTAGGTTTTTTAAGTAAGCGATCGCGTAACCAAAAGTAAGTTTCTAAAATGGTCTGGTAACCAATTCCCCCAAAGATAATTAATACCGTTACGGTGAAAACAACTAAAACCGATGACTGGTATCCAATCAAATTATCTTTAAACAAACTAAAACCTGCATTATTCCAAGAGTTAATGCTATGAAACATAGCTAACCAAATTCCTTTATCCCATCCATACTGGGGAACAAAAGCTGGTAACAGTAAAAAGACTCCTGTGATTTCAAATATTAAAGTTGTTGCAATAATCGAGCGGATAATTTGGGTACTCCCATGCATCCCTGGTCGGTCTAATGATTGTTGAATAGCAATTTTTTGTTTTAGGTCAAATTTACGACCAATAAGCAGAATTAAAAAGGTGGTCGTTGTCATATAGCCTAAACCACCAATTTGTACTAATAGCGCAATAAATAATTGACCCCAAAAAGAAAAATAGGTCCCAGGATCTACTACCGATAACCCTGTGACACAAACTGCTGATGTCGAAGTGAATAATGCCACAATTAAGTTATTCCACGTACCGCTACTGGTAGAAAAAGGCATCATCAGCAGGATAGTACCTATAGCGACCATTGCTATAAATCCTAAGCAAATTGTGCGAGATACAGTCATATATAAGGTTAAAAATTTAACATTGATTGGTGACAGGGTTAAGGTTTCTCTTAGCTAAAAGCAAAAACACCTTTATTTAATTAAAAACACACATGGTAGCCTACCAGTATGTATTTTTAAAATCTGCTTCTTCTTTACACCGCTTTCTTCATGAGTGCAACACTTTACCAGCAAATTCAGCAGTTTTACGATGCTTCCTCCAGTCTATGGGAGGAAATATGGGGCGAACATATGCACCACGGCTACTACGGTGCAGATGGTACACAAAGAAAAGACCGCCGTCAGGCGCAAATTGACTTAATCGAGGAACTGCTCAAGTGGTCTGGAGTACAGCAAGCTGAAAATATCCTAGACGTAGGTTGTGGAATTGGTGGTAGTTCTTTGTATCTGGCAGGAAAGTTTAATGCTAGGGCGACAGGAATTACTCTGAGTCCGGTGCAAGCTGCAAGAGCAACAGAACGCGCTTCTGAGTTTGGGTTGAGTTCTAGGGCTCATTTTCAAGTGGCTGATGCTCAAGCAATGCCTTTTCCTGACAACTCTTTTGACTTGGTTTGGTCGCTGGAAAGCGGTGAGCATATGCCTGATAAAACCAAGTTTATGCAGGAGTGCTATCGGGTACTCAAACCTGGTGGAACTTTGATTATGGTGACTTGGTGTCATCGAGGAATTGAGAATTCACCACTCACAGCTGATGAGGAGAAGCACTTGGCAGAGATTTATCGGGTGTATTGCTTGCCTTATGTGATTTCTTTGCCTCAGTATGAAGCGATCGCCCATCAACTTGGGTTGCAAAACATTCGTACGGCTGATTGGTCCAAAGCTGTTGCTCCGTTTTGGGATATAGTCATTGATTCAGCGTTTTCTCCAAAGGCGATTTGGGGTTTGCTGTGTTCAGGTTGGACCACAATTCAAGGGGCGCTGTCTCTGGGGTTGATGCGTCAGGGTTATGAGCGCGGGTTGATTCGGTTTGGATTGTTGTGTGGAAATAAATAAACGAACCGCACCAGGCACAGAGAGCGCAAAGAGAGGAGAGAATGAGTCAGGTTTCACAGCCAGGGTTTCAAGCTAGTTGGTTTTATAGTTTTTGGAAGTTTTCGCGTCCTCACACAATTATTGGCACGAGTTTGAGTGTGTTGGGGTTGTATTTGATTGCTATTTCCCTATTTTCCAATCCTGCATCGACGCAAAGCATTGCGCCCATACTCCCTCTTTTGGGAGCGTGGATTGCCTGTCTATGTGGCAATGTTTATATTGTGGGGCTGAATCAGCTAGAAGATGTGGCAATTGACAAGATTAATAAGCCGCATTTGCCTATTGCCTCTGGGGAGTTTTCCCGAGCTACAGGGAACTTGATTGTAGCAATTACGGGAGTTTTAGCGTTGCTGTTGGCTTGGCTTCAAGGACCATTTTTGTTGGGAATGGTCGGTGTTAGTTTGGCGATTGGTACTGCTTATTCTTTACCCCCAATTCGCTTGAAGCGGTTTCCTTTTTGGGCGGCGGTGTGTATTTTTTCAGTGCGCGGGTCAATTGTTAATTTAGGGTTGTTTTTGCATTTTAATTGGGTGTTGTCTGCGGGTGATGAAACGCAAAATTCAGCGGTTCTATCAATTCCGTCGGCTGTGTGGTTGCTGACGTTGTTTATTTTGGTTTTCACGTTCGCGATCGCCATCTTCAAAGACATCCCCGATATGGAAGGAGACCTGCTGTACAATATACAAACTTTCACCCTCAAAATCGGTAAGCAAGCGGTTTTCAATCTCGCTCTTTGGGTGTTAACTGTTTGCTATGTAGGGATGATTTTAGTTGGTATACTGCGCCTTCCTGAGGTGAATTCTCTTTTTTTGGTGAGCACTCATCTCGTGGCACTGGTTTGGATGTGGTGGCAAAGTAGACAAGTGGACTTGCAAGAGAAAAGTGCGATCGCTCGCTTTTACCAATTCATCTGGAAACTGTTCTTCTTGGAATATCTAATTTTTCCAATAGCTTGTCTTTTGGCTTAAAAATTGACCGTAATTTAGACTTGTTTTAAGGTGCGTTGGGCAACAGGTGAGGCAGCGCTGCGGGAGGGTTTCCCGCAGCAGGCGACTGCGTGCCTCCTAAGGGAGGAGCTACGCTAACGTCGTAGACGTGCCGGAGGCATACCCGAAGGGCAACAGGAAAACATGGGGAGTCTTTTCTTCTGTTCTCTATTCCCTATTCCCTTCTTTGTTTAAATCCCCTAATTTTAATTATGGGGATTGCCTGTTGCCTATTCCCTGTTAAGCGTTCCCTGCTTCCTTTTAACAAATCTTATAATGCTTCGCTCGTGCCAAACTCAGTAAATTGGCGCACATAAGGCTCATGAAACGCCAGGATAATATCCTGCTTGGGTACTCCCATTTCAACTAACCGATTGGCAATTCCCTCTTCCGTGCCATCATGCTGAATCCAGATTTTCCCACCTTTAATATCAAGATGCAGAATACAGCCAAAATCACGTTTATTTCCACGCCAGCCTACATAAAGTAGTTGGTAGTGATCCTGCTGCTCATCAAATATCGTCTGCACTTCATACTCTTGGGCATCTCGCTGCATCGAAGCCCGTTCTCGCCGTTCTGAAAGAAGATGTCGAATATATTGCCGATATTGCTCTACAGCCATCGATCAATAACCTCCCGTTGCACATCGTAAATCACCAATCGCAATTGATATCGTTTAACAGCCGATGCAATGAAGCGTCGTTGAAAGAAACTTTCATAAATCGGCACACGAACCGCCAGATAAAGTTGGCGATGGCTTTCAATTTTTTCTAGGGCGTCCCGATAGTTTAGAAACTGCCCCAAAGCCGTATGAAATTCTGAAACATTGGATGGACTAATAAAACTTTTAATCTCCACCGCGATTTTTCGCCCCTCTCGTTCTGCCGCCAAGAGTTGCTCTGCTGCTAAATCAATCTCAAAATCTACATCATCCAAATTAATTTCATAAGGGTCAGCCGTAATCTTCCAGCCTTCTTTTTCTAGGGCAGTTCTGACAACATCATGAAATCGGTCTTTTGCCATACGAGTTAAACAAGAACCCTTTTTGTGAATAGCTCACACATATATAAAGATAACTCACTCAATTTGGGATAGAGTTGACAAAGGTGTGAAGGCGGCAAAGTAAGTATGAAAGTATTATTTTCAGGGGTACCCGTGAGGGCGGGGTGAGGTGAGACCAGTGCTGCAGGAGGGTTTCCCGACAGAGGCAACTGGCGTTGGCGCAGCCTCTCCAAAGGAGATACCCGAAGGGTGTAAGTCATGAATGCAACGCGCGTATCACCAATCCCCTACTGCAAGCAAGGAAGGACTTTTCTCGCTGCGGAGTTCTGCATTCTTCTTCAAAATTCATTTTCTAAATGAACCGTTAACACAATGTTTGACAACTTTCAACCAAGTTATATTATTGCCATAACTGCTGTCATTTCTAGTATCGCCCTCCTGGGTTATTTTTCCTGGAAAACTTTGATTACGTCAAATGTTTTCCAAAAAGGAGTGAATCTTTATAAGCAAGAAAATTATAAAGATGCAGAAGCAGCTTTTCGTCAAATGATTTCTCTGAATTCTACGAATGATGTTGTTCACTTGTTGCTAGGAGATACTTTGATGCAGCAAGGTAAACTAGAAGAAGCAATCGCACAATTTAAAGAAGTGATTGAACGCGCTCCTAAAAAAGTTGATGCTTATTTGCGTCTCTCGAATGCTTTCATGCGGCAAGAAAAGAAAGCGGAAGCAATTTCTAATCTAGAAAAAGCTAGAGAGTTATGCCAAGCACAGCGCCAACCGGAAAAAGCAGAACAAATTAATCGTATTATTCAAAAAATCAGTAAAAATAATTCGTAACTCATGGCTGAACAATGGGGCAAAGTCTACCTCGTAGGTGCTGGACCTGGAGATATAGCATACTTAACGGTAAAGGCTCATAGACTTTTATCGAATGCTGAGGTTTTGGTTTACGATGCCCTGGTGGATGCCCAGTTCTTGCAATGCATACCGCCTGATTGTTTGAAGATCAATGTAGGAAAACGCGGTGGTCAACCGAGTACGCCCCAAGTTGAAATTAACAAGTTACTGGTAAAGTATTGTCAGCAGGGAAAACAAGTTGTTCGCCTCAAATCTGGTGATCCATTTATTTTTGGTCGCAGCACTTCTGAAATTGAAGCGTTAAAAACGGCTGGTTGCGATTTTGAAGTTGTACCAGGAATTTCCTCAGCTCTAGCAGCGCCCTTGTTCGCGGGAATTCCGCTGACAGATCCAGTTATGAGTCGGTGTTTTGCTGTGTTTACGGCTCATGAACCAGATGCTTTGGATTGGGAAGCGCTGTCACGGTTAGAGACATTAGTTATTTTAATGGGCGGACAGCATCTGGCTGAGATTTTATATCGGCTGGTGCGACAAGGGCGAACCCGATCAACACCCATCGCCATTATCCGATGGGCAGGAACTGGGCAACAAGAAATTTGGACAGGCACTTTAGACAATATACTTGAGCAAACATCTGGTGTGTCGTTGTCGCCAGTGGTGATTGTAATTGGCGAGGTTGTGGGATTACGCAGTTATCTGCAACCTGAGAAAATATCATTAGCCGATTTCTCAGTAGATAACGCTTTGCACGCCAAAACCATGCCCACTACCCAACCCTCATCTACCCCATCTACCCAACTTCCCTTATCCAATAAAACAATTCTGGTGACACGCGCAGCTGGACAGTCAAGCCAATTTACGGAACTTCTCACTGCATCAGGCGCAACTGTCATTGAAATGCCAACCTTGGAAATTTGTCCGCCTTCGAGTTGGGAAGATTTGGATAATGCGATCGCCAATATATCCCACTTTGACTGGTTAATTCTCACTTCCACCAACGGCGTAGATTACTTTTTTGAAAGACTGTTTGCACAGGGTAAAGATGCTCGCACTTTGACTGGAATCAAAATTGCTGTTGTTGGTGAGAAAACAGCCAAAAGTCTCAATCAACGCTGTCTGCAACCAGATTTTATTCCTCCCAACTTTGTCGCCGACTCGTTGGTGGAAAACTTTCCCGAAGAACTCACAGGTAAAAAGGTTTTGTTTCCCAGAGTAGAAAGCGGCGGACGGGAAGTTTTGGTGAAAGAATTAACCACCAAGAAAGCAGAAGTTATAGAAGTGGCGGCTTATCAATCTTGCTGTCCCAAAAGTGTACCTCCTTCAGCAGAATTAGCCCTTCAAAGTGGAAATGTGGATATCATTACCTTTGCTAGTTCCAAAACTGTGCAATTTTTTTATCAACTAGCAGAAAAGATATTTTTTGAAAATACTCAAGACAATCAATCATCTGGGGTGGCTGATGCGTTAAAAGGAGTTTGTATTGCCTCAATTGGTCCCCAAACTTCTAAAACTTGTCGTTCCTTACTCGGACGCGTGGATGTAGAAGCAGAAGAATATACTTTAGATGGATTGACTCAAGCACTGAGAGAATGGACCACGAATTCTTAATATTCAAAATTCTTGATAACGTTCAACCTCTATACTTTCAGACTGAAATAGTTGACTTTGTTTAAAGACTGGTAAGCGATTGTGTCAAAACGCGCTGCCCACAGATTGTAGGTTTTTGTCTTACAACTCGTGGCGCATAGCAGGTTAATTTGTAAAGCCGTCAAACGAAGGACGGGGTAAGAGACCCAGGAGTTTCGATGACAAACTGTACTGTTGGCGACTATCTACTGCTTCGTCTGAAGCAGATTGGTGTTAAGCATATCTTTGGTGTCGCTGGTGACTACAATATGGAATTTCTCGACTCTATTGTCAATCAGTCGGACATAGAGTTGGTTACAGCCTGTAACGAACTCAACGCAGCCTACGCTGCTGATGGCTATGGTCGAATTAATGGTATTGCAGCATTAGTCACCACGTTTGGTGTTGGTGAACTGAGCGCCATTAATGGGATTGCTGGCGCTTACGCTGAACACGTCCCTGTTGTAGCAATTACTGGATCTCCTGGCACCAAAAAACAATCATCTGGGGCGCTTGTCCACCATACTTTTGGCACTGGTGACTTTACCATGTTTGCCCGGATGTATGAGAAGGTAACGGAGGCGCAAGCATATTTGACACCGGAGAATGCAACAGCAGAAATCGACAGAGTTCTGGGTGTCTGCCTTCTCAAGAAGTTACCTGTTTACATCTCCCTACCTATGGACGTTGCTTCACATGAAGTCGCTGCACCGTCAGATTCATTCATACCCCCTGTCTTTAAGAGCGATCCTGCCACTTTAGCTGAGGCTGTTGATGCGAGTGTGGCGATGTTGGAGAAGGCTGTTAAACCAATCATTCTCGCTGATGTGGGTGTGGATCGCCATCACCTACATGGAGAATTGCGATCGCTTCTAGAAGCCACTGGATACCCTTATGTCACCATGAACATGGGGAAGGGGCTTCTTGAGGAAACGCATCCCCAATTCATTGGTATATATAACGGTGTTGCCAGTGAGGACTATGTGCGAAAACGTATCGAAGAAGCAGATTGTGTATTGAGTATCGGTGCTTTGATGACTGATTTCAACACAGGAAAGTTTTCCGCTAAACTCGATCCAGGTCGAACTATTGAAGTGCATGGGCAGTATCTGAAAATTAAGCGTGCCATGTATAACAACGTGGCGATAGGGGATTTTCTACCTGCTTTAAGCAAACACCTGAAGCACCGCGATGCCAAAACGCTGGACTTAAAGCCGAAGAGGGAGAATTTGGATGCTGGCTTCATGACTCCCGGACAACCCAACTCAACAGCAGCTATTACACAGCAGCGTTTTTGGTACAGACTGACTCATTTCCTCAAAGAAAATGACATTGTCGTCGCCGAGACTGGAACGTGTTTGTTTGGAGCTGCAGTAGTTCCTTTGCCAAAGGGAACCACCTTCGTTGGACAAGTGCTTTGGGGTTCTATTGGCTACTCCGTAGGTTCTCTGCTCGGGTGTGCGATCGCTGCTCCCCAGCGACGGTCTATCCTACTCGTTGGTGACGGATCGTTCCAAATGACGGCACAAGAATTGTCAACGATATTACGCTATGACCTCAAGCCAATTATTTTTCTCATCAACAATGATGGATACACAATAGAGCGTGATATCCACGGTGAGAAGATGCCATACAATGACATCCAGCCGTGGAAATATCATAAGCTCCATGAAGTTTTTGCTAACAATGGCTGGGGCGTTAAAGTAGGCACCGAGTCAGAGTTAGAGTCAGCACTGCAACAAGCTGAACAATCTAGGGACAAACTTGCCTTCATTGAGGTGGTGATGGACAAAATGGACAGCCCAGAGGTTCTCTTAAAGATGTTGCATCAATAAAGAATCAAATGCCTAATCTGTAAATCTACCCGCGCCTGAAATTGGTAGATAGTAGTTACGAATTTGTTTAAACCCCTGAACGGATACATAAAAATAACTCATAAATAATCGTTGTTGTTATCTAACATTATTTATGAGTTACGCATAACTATCGAGTCAGATGTGGGGCTGCTGCCGGAAATAGCTCACCCATTACTGCTCAGCTCCTTTACCTGATTTTGCTAGGTATATGCCAGCTAAAACCACGAAAAAAGCTAGCCAGTTGAGGATACTTAACCTTTCTCCAAAGATTTCCCAGGCAAAGATTGCAGTTATGACTGGCTCCAACAGCAAGAAAAGGGAAACAAATCCTGCAGAAAAATTTTTGAGGCTATAAGTTACAATTCCCTGACCTATCACTTGGCAGAGAACACCTAGACCGATGACTGCCAGCCATCCCAAACCAGAATTGGGGAAAACTTTATCTTCGCTCAGCAGGACAATTGGGAGGGTCAACAAACAGCCGACGGTGCAATTGCACAGGAGTATAGTTGTCACTGAAAACTTCCTTAGTAGCTGTTCGCTAATCAGAAAGCTTCCTGCATAGAAGACAGCAGAGAGTAAAGCAACAGCATCACCGATGAAGTGTTCGGGAGACACTTGCAAATCTTCAACTCCAACGGCGATCGCTCCCCCCGATGCTAGTGCTAAGCCAATGAGAAATTTGCCATCAAAGTAATGACCCAAAAATAAGCAGTCTCCTATGGTGGCGAAAACTGGGGTCAGATTATGTAGTAAATTTGAGTTGGCAACGCTGGTCTGAGTCAGAGACCAAGCCCAAGAGAGTAAGCACAGCGCAGAAATACCACAAGATACCACAAAGAGGGCTAGATCGCGAATTGTCCATGACTTTGGTTGCACTTCATAGTCGTGGGATCTTGTGTAGCGTGCCCTGTTGATCCCTTTCCACATCAAGAGTGTTAAACTCCCTATCCAAAGGCGATTAAAGATTGTGGCATTTGGACCAAGTTCGTTTTCGCTCAATTTGATAAAGATTGCAGCGAAGGATAAAATCAATACTGCTATAAATAATACGGTTAAATTAATCAAATCAAGTGTTGGCTTTGTTTGTTGCTGTGGGAATTCTGCTTGATTGAGCATAATTAGGGTTAATGAAGTTGATGTTGTTTCGCTTAAAAATTACCTTGGATCATTGATCAGAAGTTAAATCTACCACTGTGTCAATAAGTAATTTTACTTAAATTTACTCTGCCACCCCGTGGAGAACTTATTATCTGGGAGAGTACTGAGCGTGAATATTACCTTTCACGCTCCCAAATATCGTTGTGCTTGACCGCAGGACTTAATTTGCCCTTCGCATACTTTTGACTCTATTGTCTATTTTTTAACAAAAATTATATTTGTAAATCAGTTTAAAAGGAGATTATTTATACACTGTTAATCATATTTAAGATAGATGAAGGGTACTGGTAGCAGGAGTTACACAAAACCTTAAGAATTGGGTTAGCTTTGTTACTGACGCCATCAATTTATGGAAACTAACAACAGATACACTGAAGAGCTTTGGGGTTGGATGTTGCTATTGTTGGGGGTGGTGTTTCCGGAGTGTACAGCGCTTGGCAAAAACATGCAGTGTGACCTAAATATGTGCCAAGCCCTCAAAGCAGAGGCTAAAGATAGTCCAAGAGGCAAACTGAAAATCGGCGTGTCCCTTGCGAAGCGATCGCCTTTCCCCTTATGCCTGCTTATGGTATATTCACTTACTACACATTTACCAGACCACGATTAGGGGTTGTCATAGACCAAAGCATTTTTTGCCTGGTAGTTAGAAAAATTTTTCCGACATAAGACATAAATATTACATAAATATTATTAGTTATGTCTGTAAAAATGAGATGCTTGTAAAAAGCTATTAAAATTTCTGCTTTTTGTGCAAACATCAGCACATCATTTGTAGAGGAGTAAAGCCTCTATGACTACACCGGCATCTTTTGCGGATTTGGTCATACAGTTTGGTGACATTAGGGGAATTACAAGCCTTCCTAATGACCAAGGATTCGTGGAGATTACGATCGCAAATCAAGGTGAAGAGCGTGCCGAGGGTCGTTTCGGTGCTAATTATATGGCGTATAACTGGAGTGAAATAGCTCCCCATGAAAGTTAAAAAAACGAAGTGCTCCTTGTTATCGGCTAAAACCCTCGTTTCATCTGGACACTTGTGTAGCGTGTAGCCAGAAATCAAAGTAAGCTTACCTGCTTTTATGTTTCATTTCACCCACTGACTTAAATCAATTGCACACAGATAATGGTAGTTGCTAATGCTTAATTGCTAATAGCTTTAATCAACTCATGACAAAACACATCATCGGGTTAACTGGAGGCATTGCAACAGGCAAAACCACTGTTGCCAATTATTTGGCTAGTGCTTACAATTTGCCTATTTTGGATGCAGATATTTATGCCAGAGAAGCAGTATCTGTAGATTCGCCTATTCTGCTAGAAATTGCTCAACGTTACGGAAAAAAAATTTTACTTGCAGATGGAAACCTCAACCGTCAGAAGTTGGGAGAGATTCTTTTTAATAATCAAGAGGAACGCAACTGGGTAGAGGGTTTGATTCATCCATATGTGGGCGATTGCTTTCTAGAAGAAATTGCCGTATCGCCCGCACAAATACTAGTATTAGTTGTGCCTTTGCTATTTGAAGCCGGAATGACCAAGTTAGTGACAGAAATTTGGGTTGTCAGTTGTTCTGAACAACAGCAATTAGAAAGATTGATGCGGCGGAATAATTTAACTTTAGAGCAAGCACAAGCCCGGATTATGAGTCAAATGCCAATAACAGAAAAAATAGCCCGTGCGGATGTTGTGTTGGATAACTCCTCTACTCTCGAAGTGCTGCTTAAACACGTAGATGCAGCAATCTTAGGCTTTGATACCGTTTCTTTGTGAAGCTGCAATATATAGCGCTTCTCGTTTGGATGAAGTAATTATTTATCTGTGTCCATCTGTGTCCATCTGTGGTTCTTATTTCTTGACGTATTGCACTCAACACCAGAACTGCTATATTTACCCCCGGCTAACGCCGCCCCCCCAAGGGATGGGGGGGACTACAGCGGGTATTAAGGCGAGGCATTAGTCTCAATCTCACTCTATAAGCTCGCCAAGGTTAAAATCTATTCTTATCCAACCTTTGAGTCTTCGTAGATTGTCGAGAAGGAGTAAGGGAATTTGCCAGTGATGTACCATCAGGAAGGGTAAGGGGTCATCCACCTCAAAAATTGCGTCTTTTCCCCGCAAAATGTTTCTTACCCAGGTTTGTAATTGCTTTAATGATCTAATCCCAGTGAGCCTCCAGACTTCGTGGTACAGCCAATGAGTTGGCTTACTGTCAGCAAGAGGTTGCAAAGGTTCAGCCAGAGGCACTTGACCAAGGTATGCATCTGCTACCCCTGGGTGGTTGTAAAACATAGTAATCGCGGAGTGAGTGCGGGGGTTGCACTCAATCGGATAAACAGTTCCGTCAACAGCCTGAATGATGTCAAAGGAAGCCTCTCCGGTAAGTCCCAGTTCTTTGACAAAATGACTCACCCATTGCATGATTTCAGGTTTATCAACATTTTCGTAGTTGACTTGAAAGGCGGATGACTCACAGCAGCAGTGCAGTCTTAACTCCCCATTTCGTAAGCTGCTGTGAGTGCAGTATTCCTGTCCGGGGATGAATTCCTGCATAATCCAGGGGTTATCCTCGCTGATCGGCAGACTCTTGACAAATGCTGCTGTTTGTTCAGTCGTGTCGCAGGGTAGCTTGGTCATGTTCAAGCGGCGCACGGAGTCGTAGGGTATGCTTTTGAGAATGTACTTATTCTTCTCTTGGGAAAAGTCGAAGTTTAGAACTTGTTCTGGAGCAGTAATTTTGAAGGATTTGGGAACTGATAAACCGAACGATCGCGCAATTTCTGCAAAGGCGAACTTATCATCCAGCATCTTGGTGATTTCACCATCGAAGTGGAAAATCTCGCAATAGCCTGATAACACTGGCTTGTTCTGGGGATCAAAGTAGCTGACGGCGAAAATGGCTACCGGGATAAAAAAGTCTATGTTTTCTTTTTTGGCGATCGCACGTAAAGCTTGAGTGTAGCCTTCTAGGTCTTTCTGCGGTTCAGGGACGGTGTAATAGCCAGCGACAGCCTTGGAAAATCGATGACCACTTAACCAGTATTTGTGGATGTCAACTAAAATAACCCTATGCCCTGCGGCGTGAAATGACCGCGCTAGCTGAAGGGTTTTGGTCATTCTACCGCCACCGATCAAGATATTTTTGGGATTCTCGCTTAAAACCACTTGCTTTTGAAACGGTCTTGTGAAAAAATTCCACAGCAACGCTGCTAAGACGACGATGCAGTTGAACGGAAAAGCGATCGCCAATAATGCAAGGGTGCCCAAGTTTTGGAACACTGCAAAAATACGCGCCTTTTTAAATTGCAATTCAACCATTAGCTCTAAATATTTTCTCTTGAAAATAATTATAGTCTCGGTTGCCTTGATAGCGCAAAAACAGGTATAAACCTGAATTTTACAAATCTTTATTTTTTGTTTTTTAGGTTATAAATATTTATATAGTAATCCTAAATATTTTGTGAAATTTTCTCTTCTTTCTTCTCTCTTTTCTTGGCATCCTTGGCGTCTATGTCCTGCGGACACGCTACGCTAAGGCGGTTAAGAAATTTCATAATTCAAATAAGACTGCTATATGATTTTAATCATAATATTTGTGCTAGTTTTCCTTAATTAAATAAATCAATATAAGCTCAAGGTGTCTGTTGTGTCACCCATTCCTTGAATAGTTGAGAACCTACAGCATAATACTCGTCATCCAACAGCCGAATCACACCAGTCCCCGCAATAACTTCTAAAGCATCTGTTACTTTTCCTTGGCTAAAACCTGTATATTGTGCCAAACTTTTAGGAGTTCCTTTGCGGTTCTCAACTAGGGCTTGATAAACTGTTCTTTCTGTTTCACCAAAGCAACCAGAGTGCTGTTCTTCATTCCACCATGAGGAAAAGTCTTTGTCGTGATACTGGATTAATTTATTGATTAAATTCGTGCAGGAGTCTGTTTGGTGGTCGAAGATAATATTGAGAGTTTGTTGTATTAAATATGGGTGGCATCCTGACCATTCTATAATAGAGGTCATTTTTTGCTCGGGGAAAGAAATCTGTTCCTGTTCTGCGCGATCGCTAATCAATTTCTTTGTGTCTTCCTCACTTAACGGAGCTAACCATTCGATTTCTGCTATGTTTAATAATGGAGAACCAACGCGCTGCTGATATTCTTTCAAATCTCGATAACCTGATAGCAAAAGACCCAAAAAAGGTTTGATAGCAGTGTCAGTATCTTTCAATCCCCGCAGATATGACCAAGCATCCGTTGCCCAATTTTGGCGGACAATAAACTCAGCGCCATCGATGAGAAAGCAAACACCTTGAAACTTTAACTGCCGAAGTTCCTCTATAGTTTTAAGGAACGCTAAGCGGAAGCTATCATTATCTAAGCGTCGTTCGTAGTCGGGATTGTTGATATTAAATTTAATATTTAATTGCTTGAGAAAGCTAACAGTAACCTCGCTACTCTTGACTTGACTGAGAAACTCGCGGTACATTTGCCGAATTCCAGCCATAGGAACATCTCGCCAGCGTTCTATCGCTTCCCGGAGTCTGGCTATGAGGAGATAACGCAGATTGTCTAAGTCTTTGGGTTGTTCTAACTGTAAGTTTATCAGTACAGGAAATGCTCGCCGGGGATTACCAGTATTTGGATTCAGCAAATTCCACTCCACAGCACGCAAAGCACTCGTTTTACCCAAACGCCGCCCAGCGAGGAGAATTCGCACTTGGAAGGGCGATCTTAGCATGGTATTGAGCAATTCGCTGCGTCCAAAGAAGTGGGAAGGATCAGTGATTGCTACTCGGAAGTTATCAAACGGGCGTTCTAATGGGAAATTTTGCATTGTTCAATCTCCTCCTCTGTCATCTGCATTTGGATCCACCGCGATAAGAGTGGAATCCGGATTTGGTAAAAATCCTGATGTTCCACGTCCTCGTGATACAACAATCCAACATTTGTGAGCCACAAGCAAGCATCTAAACACTGACTTGTTGTGAAATTATTTTTGAGTTGGTTGAGTAAGGCTTGTTCTGTTATCCCCTCACGAAAATGTTCGTTGCAGGCTATGGCTTGGAGGAGGGCGATCGCCACTTCAAAGTCGCGTTTTTCTAAATCTTCCCAAATGCTTTTTTCTAAGTAATTTTTCAACTCGCCTTTATGACTCAAAGTCTTTTCTAAATAACGCTCTACCATTGCCCATTCAATGAGCATATTTCCGTTTTGAGAAGGCTTTGTATTTTTATCTTGATTTTTATCTTTTATTCTTTCTGTTAAAAAGCGAGCAAGTTGACGAGAGACAAATGGGTGTCCACCGCTTTGCCGATGAATTTGTTTAGGGGTTTGGTCATCAAACTCTAAGCCCATCAATTTGCCGATATTAATGAGCATATCTTTCGTCTCTTCTTCAGCAAAAGGAGGCAGAAAGACTTCTTTGAAGAAGCTAAAAACCGGATTTGTTGCCACCCCTTGTTGCTTCCACATATTGATCCTATTGCAATCTGGATGCACATCAGCGACGAGAAGTGACAGTTGACGCTGTTCTTGACACAACACTCGTAGCGCCCCAAAACAAGCATTAAATTCTTCTGCTTTCTCCCGCGAGTCTTCTGGAGTGGGAAGAATTCGTTCTACTTCATCCAAAAAGCACAGGATGGGCAATTTATATTTTTTAGTTTGCTGGATTGCACTGGCAAAGTCAATCACTCTTTGGATGAATTCTCCAGTTAACTCTGCGGCTGGTTTCTCTAGGGGAAATGGTTCAAAAGATGGGAGTTTCGCCTCAGTCTCTAGGGTGGAAAGAAGCTGAAGGATATCGTTGAACAAAGCCGCACCGTAGCGAGAGCCGCCATACCGTTGCAGGTCAATATGTACGATGGGATGTTGTCGCAACAGGAATCCTAACTGAAGCAGCACAGAGGTTTTGCCTGATTTGCGTAATCCAAATAGCCCAATTCCTTGATATCTCAGCAGTTCTTCTGCCAAACGCTGTAGTATTTCTGTGCGACCAAAGAAAGAAAATGTGTCGCTAATGGCGTTTTTGTCATCAAAGAAGTCAACACGCTGGAGGTAGCGATCGACATACACCTCTAGCAAACCTCTGCACTCGTCTTGGTTGGGTAGCGCTTGTTCCACTTGCGCTAGAGGAATTGGAATCAGCACAAAATGGTCGCGTAACCGTACCTTAGCCGTTTCCATTCTGGCGGTGGTATCCGGTGGAACTCTGTATATCAGCAAGCCAGCCCTTTGTGTCTGCTCCCTTGCCAATTGTTGGGAGATTTGAACGAGTCGGATGATATCTTGGTCAGTTGGCGTATCCACAGTTAGCAAAACTGGTAAAGGCGTGTAGGTACTGAGACTGCCTTCGATAGTTTCGATTGTCAGGTGCAGTTCTTTCTCTCGTTTTATTTTCGCACCTACGAGTTCCAGAAACTTAGTTGCTAAATCCAAACACTTAGCTTTCTGTTCGTGTTGTTGTAGCAGTTGCTTTAATGTACCGTCTTGTGTCCATTGTGGCAACCGTAACTTTAATAACTGTACATATTTATCACTCAATGTATGGTCTTTGGTGTTTGCAGCATATTCGATTAATCTTTCTCGTAGTTCTAAGGCTGTATCTAAAGGGAGTAAAGTTGCCAACAATAAGTAAACACCGCGAAAGCGTGGATCGTTTATGTGTTGATTAACACGCTCTTGAATTTCTTCACCTTCGCCAAGAAAGTTTTGTACAAGGAAGAATTCCATAATTTTGTCGTGGCGAAAGTACCAGCTTTTGTGCGGTTCTCCCTCAGCATCTTCCCACTGACGGCTGACGACCATTTTATATTTTTCGTCTTCCATACTGATTAATTCTTGCCTAAATTCATCAGCAGGTATGGCGCTTTCGTCGTTGAGCCGCATCTGGTAAACTGCTTGCGAGAACTTCTTGAGTGGAAATTCGTGATTCCATTCTCGCAGGTATTCTTCCGCCATCAGGTGATATTGTTGTTCTTGCAGGCGAAACAAATCTGGTTGTTTACCTTGTGATAGCATCAGGGCAACCAGCGTTAAATCCATTGGGTTGGAAAGAATTCGCTTCGCTGCGGCTAAATCTTCTGGGGATTGTTGCTCGTTGAATGCTTCTGCAATGTAGCGGGCGCAAGCTTGTTCGTAATCTCGGAACCCCACCCCTAACCCCTCCCCGCTAGCAGGGAGGGGGAAAGAAGGCGGGGTGGGGTTTCGCCGTACAGACATCTCGCTTTTAGCTTCGCTAAAATCTTTCCCTCTCCTTGCTAAGGAGAGGGATGCCCGATAGGGCAGGGTGAGGTTTCGCCGTACAGACACCTCGCTTTTCACCTCACCCTCGCTTTTAGCTTCGCTAAAATCTGCCCGATAGGGCTGGGTGAGGTTCATCTGCTGACGATAAATCAAAAACTGCTGTATTTGTTCACGTTCCAACGGCTGCAATTCATATTTCTTAGCCGTTGACGGGGGTATCCAATCCAACGGCTGTGTCGTCATAATAATGTTGCCCCGGAAATAGCTTTCCGCAAACTGGGAGACTTTTGCCCGTGTATCGGCGGTGACTTCGTTGAGTCCGTCGATGCAAATATCTATAGCACCATAGTAAATGAGGTTTCGCAGGAATTTCACATCTTGTACCTGTCCTTGCAGCTTGGCGTAAATTGCTTCAATTATGCCGTTGTCACACTTTTGGGCGGGTAGAAAGGCAACTATTTGCTGGGAAGTTTTCACCAAATGGCGCAGAAACATTGATTTGCCTAAACCAGAGTCGCCCTCTAAGACAATTTGCCCCGTGATACTGGGAATCGCCTGCGTAATTGGTCGAATTTCACCCCTATCCTGATGTAGAGACGCGCCATGCAACGTCTCTACAACGCCGGATTCTGGAAAATATGCTAGAGAACTGAAATTGTCTAATCCCGCATCTGCAAGCAAGATAGGTTTGAATGGTTCAAACAGTCGGCGACGCAGGTAAGGAACCCAAGTCAGAAGTAAGCCGATATAGCCAAAACCAAGGATGCGCCTTTCCCACGGGTTCCAGAAGATTGTTTGAATTTGGGGAGATTTGGGATAAGTAAGGATGAGGAGAAGCCAAATGCCAGCATGAATTAAGATGATTGTACTGATGTTGAGAAACCACTGCTGACTCTTGAGTTGATTTATTGCTTTTTCCACCGCATCAACTTGGGTGGTGTATTTACCTTCTTTCTTGAGGTTCTCGTGGTGAGTCTCAAGTCCTTTAATATCGTCGTGTTGCCAAGAAACTGTACGAGCAACCTTAGCAATTTGTTCTGCTAGTTCTTGCCGCAAATCTGGCGTTGATTTACTATCTTGCCAAGCTTTCTCAAACACTGTCATTATGTTTCTGCCCTCATAAAGGGTCAGCTTCTCTGGTCTACTTTTGGGTGTACCAACCCATTGCATGAGAGTTTCTACATCTTGCTCTCCACCACCTATAAAATGAGCTAGGAATCTCGGTTGAGCAATTTCTTCTGGACGAGATTGCAAAACTGCGTCCAGAACCTGCACAATCAATGACAAATTTTGCTGACCTAGCTTTGGAAGTGCCGATGCTGCGGCTTGACGGACACTTGTGTCAGAATCTTTGAGCAGTTTGGCAACATCTGGGGCAATGTTTGTCGCTTTCATCTGCCCCAGTGCCTCTGCTGCGGCTTGACGGACACTTGTGTCAGAATCTTTGAGCAGTTTGGCAACATCTGGGGCAATGTTTGTCGCTTTCATCTGCCCCAGTGCCGATGCTGCGGTATAACGGACATCAGAGTCAGAATCTTTGAGCAGTTTGGCAACATCTAGGGCAA
>JAESFT010000412.1_pt1 | contig 27325 bp, 24 predicted proteins | sample 9269451 | NCBI WGS metagenome assembly JAESFT01 (sample SAMN14502557, study PRJNA617106) | algae metagenome | isolation source: Scytonema hyalinum WJT4-NPBG1 and co-occurring heterotrophs from well... | place: USA: Mojave Desert, Joshua Tree National Park, California | collected 2006-05-25
AGGCCGTTCCAGCTACTGCTGGCGTTCGTTACAACAACGACATCAAATACACAGGCACGTTTGGTCCTGTAACAGCCCGTGCAGAGTATGCATTGGGTGAAGTCGCTGGCAGTGTTCGCACTGGATCAGCACGATCGATTTCGGCAAATTATTCCAGCGGTCCAATCGCTGCTGGTGCTGCATACACGCTGCGTGACGTGGCAGGCTTTGATAACGACCATTGGACAGTTGGCGGCGCATACAAGTTTGGCCCAGCTCGCGTGTCGATTGGCTATGCGAACGAACAGCAAGATGTAGCTGTTGGCGCAGATACCGAAACCAAGTTCGCATGGGTGGGTTTGAACTATGCAATTACACCGGCTATCGAACTGACTTACGCTTATTATCGTAACCGTCGTGACGCCGCTGCAGCAGCAGCTGAAGGTGAAAAAGATCTGCACATGCTGGCCGCTACATATGCGCTGTCCAAGCGAACCAACTTGTACGCTGAGTTTGATACTGCGAAGAACGAAGGCGTGTTCCGCGCTGCTCCGAATCAGTCCCGTCAGCGCGGCATCTCGATCGGTGTGAACCACTTGTTCTAACAATGAATATGCAGGATTAGCTTTACCCAGCTAATTAACCTGTAGCTTCATTCAAACGGGCTCATCATCAATGAGCCCGTTTTATTTTGTGTAGTGCTTGTACCGGAATAACCCCTTGTAGACGTAATACCTCGATCTGTTCGAGCGAATGAGGAATCGCATAAAAAGTTGCAAATATCGCATTTATGCAGGCGACTTCGTTGCAAATCCACCACAAATAAATTAATAGCATCCGAAAATCAGAAATAACCTTTGTCCTTCGATTCGATATTTGATGAAATAAGCACCAGCTTCTTAATTAAATGATTACGAAGCATAAATTCGACGACCGCTACCAGCGGCCACGTCGAAAGCACCATATAAATCTTAGCTCGATAACCTTTGGGGATTATTCAATGAAAAAAACGATTTTCGCGCTCGCAGCCCTCGGCGCGTTTGCAGGCGCAGCCTCTGCGCAAACCAATGTAACGATCTACGGTATTGCTGACGTTGGCATCCAGCGCATCGACACAAACACGACCGAAGCTCGTTGGGGCTTGGACAGCGGCATTCAATCCGGCAGCCGCCTTGGCTTCAAAGGCAGCGAATCCCTCGGTGGTGGCTTGGCTGCGATTTTCACGTTGGAAAACGGTTTCAATATTGATAATGGTGCATTGGGCCAAGGCGGTCTGCTGTTTGGACGTCAAGCTTGGGTTGGCTTGAGCGGCGGCTTTGGTGCCGTTAAGTTTGGTCGTCAACTGACACCAATCTTTACCGCACTCGATTCCATCGATCCTTTCGGCACCGGCCTGACTGGCGATGCAAGCGGTATCGCGATCGGCGGCACTACAGCGGCTGCTCCTGGCTTCCGTCCATACGGCGTTCGTATGAACAACACAATCAACTACTCCGCGCCGGCCATCGGCGGCTTCAATGCACAAATCGCCTACGGACTGGGTGAAGTTGCAGGCAGCACATCGGCTGCTAGCCAGTTGGGTGCGTCGATCGGTTACGCAAATGGTCCGATCAACGCCGTATTTGCATATCATGATGCAAACAACGCGGCTGGCACTGGCGATTCTCGTACCGCCATGCTCGGCGCAACTTACGACTTCCGCGTCGTTAAGGCCCATGCTGCATTTGCTGTCAATCGCGACGAACTCGGCGCAACACGTACCGGCAATAGCCGCAATGCCATGCTTGGCGTGAGCGCGCCTATCGGTGCAGGCACTGTTATCGCATCTTATACCCGTCACGACGACCGTCTTGGCGCTGGTACAGCAGATGCTGACTACTGGGGCGTTGGCTATACTCATAACCTGTCCAAGCGTACAAATCTGTACACTTCCTATTCCCGCCTGAAGAACGATGCTCCAGCGGTTCCGGATGTGAACTGGTTCAACGTCGGCGTTCGCCACAAGTTCTAATTACTTACAGGTGCAAGTCACCTGTGTTTAGTTGAAACTAAAGAAAAAGACACCTGCGGGTGTCTTTTCTTTTGCGTCATTTGCTTATAACAGAATGATCCTGTATCAATTCGAGAGACGAAGTTTCCTCTTTGACCTGAATACAGCAGCATCGTCATAAAAATCATTGCTTTGTTCCGGCCACCATCCGGGTAATCCCAGCACAGGCAATGGAGTGAAGTCGGCAGTAGACAAACTATCTGAAAGACTCTGCGAAATTTGGTTATCAAGGAAGTGCATTCTCTGCTTCTGGGGAAGTGCAAAGTAGGTGTGGTCGACCCGGACAATATATGCGTGGGCAGTAATTGCCTTATAGGGCACCACCAACTTTTCCATCAGTGCATGGCCCAACAGGTTGACGTCCCATGTATTGCCGAACGTGGAACGATTTTGGATAAAAATTTGACGCCATTGATGTTCCTGCAACGCCACTACCTGGCTTTCATCGGTGACGATCACCAAGGAAGCGTTCTCGTCAAAGATAGTGGCAGCATCTCGTAACTTGCCTCGCGTGTGCTTGCCAACATGGTGATTGCCTGCCGTGGCAGTAGATGTCCTGAGAATTTCCACTGCCTGCAATTCATTTAGCCGAACTTTGATTTTCGGATATGACAACCACATGAGGGCGTTAAAGAAATCGTGCAGATTCTTTCGAGTCGGCACCGAGCCCGTGTTGCTGATAAAAGTTTCATAAGCACAGTCTGGGGGTAGCTCGGCCTGTGGTACCAGTTTGATCGGCAAGCCGCGATGATTGCATATATTCAATGAAGCAAAGGCTCCGTTAATCGCACGCATCCAGTCATTTGATTTTGTTGCAATGTCAGCGACAGGCGAAAAAGGGGCTAGCCAAGGTTGTTGCCAATTGATCAAATCAATGAATCGATTACACATCAGTAGGATAAGCTTCGTTCACAACAAGACAATCAAAGCCTGGAACCTTGTAGAAGAATACGTTCAAGCCATTTTCCAGGAGATCGTTTCTCCTGCATTCAGCGGCACAATACTTGTATCGCCAAACGGCAGTTCATCAGGCAATTTCCAGTCCTCTTTCGTTAAGGTGATCGTGCCATTATTGCGGGGCAATTTATAGAAGTCCGGCCCGTTGAAACTTGCAAAAGCCTCCAGCTTATCGAGCGCATTCGCCCTTTCAAAAGCCTCGGCATAAAGCTCCATCGCATGCAACGCGGTATAGCATCCTGCGCAGCCACAGGCGTGTTCTTTCAGGCCCTTGGGATGTGGCGCCGAATCCGTTCCCAGGAAAAATTTGGTACTACCGGACGCAATTGCCTTGATCAAGGCTTGACGATGCTCTTCACGCTTCAGAACAGGCAAACAATAGTAATGTGGACGGATGCCGCCTCTGAAGATTTCATTTCGGTTATATAACAGGTGATGTGCAGTGACGGTGGCAGCAATCGGCCCGTCCGCTTCGGCAATGTACTGCGCCGCGTCCTTCGTGGTTATATGCTCAAACACAACTCTGAGCGCAGGCATATCGCGCCGCAGGGGTTCCATTACTCGATCAATGAAAATGGCTTCACGGTCGAAAATATCGATTTCCGCGTCGGTTACCTCCCCATGCACTAGAAACGGCATGCCGACTTCCTGCATCACCTCCAGTGTCCTGTAGCACTTTTCCAGAGCGGTTACGCCAGCGTCTGAATTGGTTGTGGCCCCCGCAGGATACAACTTCACCGCATGAATAAAACCACTCTCCTTGGCACGACGTATTTCGTCCGGCGGCGTATTGTCAGTAAGGTACAGCGTCATCAGCGGCTCAAATTGCACACCGGCTGGAAGCGCGGCAAGGATACGTTCCCGGTAACCGCTTGCCTGTGCGGTTGTCGTCACCGGCGGCTTCAGGTTTGGCATCACGATTGCTCTTGCGAACTGACGGGCACTATGCGGGAGAACGCTGGCCAAGGCAGAGCCGTCTCGCAAATGCAGATGCCAATCGTCTGGGCGTGTCAGGGTAATGCTGCTGGTGGCAGTGGATGAGGTTTTTTCAAACATGTCGGCTCTTTCATCAGAATCGCCGTATTTTAACTTCTCGCCGTCTTCCCTCTCTCTTGAACCGGCATAAAAAAGCCGTTTCGAGGCAACCTCGAAACGGCTTGCGTTTCAGCCGGTGATGCTTAGTGAATGATTTTGGCGAGGAAGTCGCGGGCGCGGTCGGAGCGTGGCGAGCCAAAGAACTCATCCTTGGTGCAATCCTCCACAATGGCGCCCGCATCCATGAAGATCACCCGATTGGCCACCTTGCGCGCGAATCCCATCTCGTGCGTGACTACCATCATTGTCATGCCCTCCTGCGCCAACCCTACCATCACGTCCAGCACCTCATTGATCATCTCCGGATCCAGCGCCGACGTCGGCTCATCAAACAGCATCGCAATCGGATCCATCGACAACGCCCGCGCGATGGCGACCCGCTGCTGTTGGCCTCCTGACAGTTGCCCCGGAAATTTGTCTTTCTGTGCAATCAGGCCCACCCGGTCCAAGTACTTCAACCCCTTTTCTGTGGCTTCTTCCATGCTGCGGCCCAATACCTTGACCTGCCCGATAGTCAGGTTCTCCCGGATCGACAAGTGGGGAAACAGCTCGAAGCTCTGGAATACCATGCCGATGCGCGCGCGCAACTTCGACAGGTTGGTCTTCGGATCGCCCACCGAAATGTTGTCTACCAGAATTTGTCCCTTCTGGAATGGCTCCAGGCCGTTTACTGTCTTGATTAGGGTCGACTTGCCCGATCCCGACGGCCCGCACACCACCACCACATCCCCTTTGGCAACCTTGGTGGAACAATCGTTCAACACCTGGAAGTTGCCATACCACTTACTTACGTTCTTCAGTTCAATCACGTTTTTCTCCTGCCTGTACTGGTCTGGTTATATTGAAAACTATCGGATAATCGCCACACGCTGCTGCAGCTTCCTGACCAGCAGCGACAGGCCAAAGCACAGCACGAAATACACCACAGCAACAAACAGGTACATTTCAATCAGGCGACCGTCGCGCTGGGCCACCTTGGAGGCGGCGCCAACAAAGTCAGTAATCGACAGCACATACACCAAAGACACGTCCTGAAACAGCACGATGGTTTGGGTCAGCAGTACCGGGATCATGTTGCGAAATGCCTGCGGCAGCACAATAAAGCTCATTGTCTGGCGATAGTTCATGCCCAGCGCATAGCCGGCAGCTACCTGCCCGCGCGGGATCGACTGGATACCCGCACGCATGATTTCACAGTAATACGCCGCCTCGAACATGATGAAGGTGATCAGCGACGAGGTGAATGCCCCTACCATGATGGGCTGGTTAGCACCGATGATCCAGGCGCCGATGTACGGCACCAAGAAATAAAACCAGAAAATCACCAGAACCAGGGGAATGGAGCGGATGAGGTTGACGTAAGTGGTGGCAATGCCGGAGATGAGTTTGTTGCTCGACAGGCGCATCATGGCCAGCAAGGTGCCGACGATGATGCCACCGGTCATGGCCAGCGCCGTCAGTTGCAACGTGAAAACCATGCCGGTCTGGAAAAGGTAGACCCAGGACCGCTGAATGACGTCGAAATCGAAATTGTCGAACATGGTCAGTGACCTCCGGTGTTAGTGCTGCCGGAGACGATGAAGCCGGGAACGGCGACGCGTTTTTCGAGCAAGCGCATGAGGTTGACGACGATGATATTGACGATGATGTAGATGACAGTGGCGGCAGTGAAGGCTTCGAAGACCTGGAAGGAGAATTCCTGCATTGAACGCGCCCGGGCAGTCAACTCCATCAAGCCGATTGTCAGGGCCACGGCGCTGTTTTTAATGACATTTAGAAACTCACTGGTCAATGGCGGGATAACGATACGAAAGGCCATTGGCAAGAGCACGTAGCGATAGGTTTGCGTCAGCGTCAATCCGAGTGCCGTGCCCGCCATTTTCTGTCCGCGCGGCAGAGCATTAATGCCGGCAGAGACTTGCACAGCCACGCGCGCGGAGGTGAAAAATCCCAGGCAGATGACGGCAGTGATGAAAGGTGCATTGGGCAGGGCCTTGAGCCAGTTGCCGATATGGTCCGGCATAAGTTCCGGCATGACGAAATACCACAGGAACATCTGCACCAGCAGCGGGATGTTGCGAAACAATTCGACATAGGCGTTGGCAATGACCGCGGCGACTCGGTTGGGCATGGTGCGGATCGTGCCGATCACCATGCCCAGCAGCAGCGCCATAATCCAGGCCGCCATGGCGGTGGCCAGGGTCCAGGTCAGTCCCGAGATCAGGGTATCCATGTACGTACCCACACCGTCGGGCGACGGCTCCCAAAATATGCGCCAGTTCCAGTTGTAATTCATATTCCCCTCGTCTCTGTATAGAGTCGTTGTTTCAGTACATTGCCCTGCAGGCGGTATTAAACAGTGATACTACTTGCGATTCTTATCAGACGGCTTTTTGTGCAAAGCAGCAATTTGATTTCAAAAAATAAAACGGGAGGCGCGAGCCCCCCGTTTGGTTTATTACCGTGGTGAAGTTACTTCGTTTTGTACGTTTCAGGATCGCCGGAGTCAGTCGGCTTGGCGATGACGGCCTTGAGCGGTTCGCTCATCGGGATGTTCAAGTTGATACCCTTTGGAGGAATCGGCGACTGGAACCACTTGGTATACAAGCGATTGATTTCGCCGGACTTGAACAGTGCAATGATCGCGTCGTCGACTGCCTTCTTGAACGCTGGATCATCGCGGCGCATCATGATTGCATACGGCTCCACCGACAAGGCTTCGCTGGTGATGGAATAGTCTCCCGGGGACTTGGAGCTGGCCGCCAGGGAAGCGAGCAGGATGTCGTCCATCGCAAATGCAACCGCGCGGCCGGTTTCTACCATCAGGAAAGCTTCCGCGTGATCCTTCGCGGTCATGATATTCATGCCGAGATTGCGTTCGCCGTTCAGCGCGGTCACTTGCTTGAGGTTGGATGTGCCGGATGTCGAGACGAGCGTTTTGCCTTTCATGTCATCAAGGGACTTGATATTTGATGACTTCTTGGCGAGCAGGCGATTGGCCGTGACGAAGGTGGTTGGTGCGAATGCCACCTGTTTCTGACGCTCCAGATTGTTCGTCGTGGAGCCGCACTCCAGATCGACCGTACCGTTAGCCATCAGTGGAATGCGTGTTGCCGAAGTCACCGGGTTCATCTTTACATTCAGTGACGACATGCCGAGCTGCTTCTGCAGTGCGCTGACCACCTTCATGCACAGGTCAATGGAATAGCCTTGATAAGACTGCTTGTCATCCAGATAGGAGAAAGGAATGGAGGAATCGCGAACGCCAAGCGTGATACCGCCGGTGTCCTTGATTTTTTTAAGCGTGCCGGTTTCCTGCGCCTGTGCCGTACCCGCAATCGCGCCAGCCGCGACCAAAACCGAAATAAACTTCGAGAATTTCATAACGTCTCCTAAGAAAAATTGTGCAGCCTAGTGTAACAAACCCTTGTATTAACAGCTTATCTATAACAACTAAGTGGAGATATCTGGATGGTATCAATCCCACTCGAGTAAAACGTCCTGCCGAAGTCTGTCGTTGACCCTTGCAACTACGCATTAGTACGTACTACCTACCCGTCAATCTCCGACTTTATCGGTTGGGAAACGCAGCATATCCCTTAATAGATGCCCCATCGGCATATTCATATTCAAACCCTTGGGAGGAATCGGGTTCTTGAACCATTTATCGTAAAGCTTATAGATTTCGCCATCATTGACGATTCTGCCCATTTCGCGGTCGACCACGGCTTTGAATGCCGGATCGTCTTTGCGCAGCATGATCGCGTAAGGCTCGGCCGAGAGCGCATCGCCGATCACCGTGAAGTTATTAGGGTATTGTGCATTGGCGCGCAGCCCGAATAGCAGGACGTCATCCATCGGAAACGCTTCAGCCAGGCCTTTCTCAACCATGCTGAACGACTCGGCATGGTCCCGGCCTTCAACCAGTTTCAGACTGAGAGCCCTTACTTTGTCGCGGTCATTGAGGAGTTTGACGGTGGTCGTCCCCTTCGTCGTTACAACCCGTTTATCCCGAAGATCCGACCAGTTTTTGATGCCCGAATCGGTTCTCACGACCATGCGCGCTGCGGCGACGAAGTGAGGTATGGTAAAAGCCACTTGCTTTCTTCGCTCGGCATTGTTGGTCGTCGAACCGCATTCGAGATCAGCCTTACCTTCCACAATCGCGGGGATGCGATTGGATGGCGTCACCGGAATGAATTTGATATTCAAATGCGACAGTTTTAATTCCCGCTTTATCGCATCGGCTACTTTCAAGCACAAATCGAGTGCATAACCAATCGGCTTTTTATTGTCATCCAGATAGGAAAATGGAATGGATGCTTCGCGGTAAGCAATCGTGACGGTTTGAGTATCGCGGATTTTTGCTAATGTTTCAGCGGCATGCAACGGCATGAGAAACAGGCCCAGCGTAGTGTAGAAAGCTGCTCTGATGGCTTGTTTTGTGACGTGTAATGTGGCGCGCATAAGGTCTCCGGCTCATGCAGGATTGGTCAAGAAAGCAAAGCCCATTTGCAAAAGGGCATGTTTCTATATAGCAAATAATGTGCCACTCTTGCTATACGTGATAACCACAACTGATACTTTTTCAGTCGCTTTTTTCTTGTGGGAGTTTTTAAAGCGGCAGGACTTCGACAGCCTGCCGCTCATGCTTACAGATACTTGCGCGTTCTGGTTAGGGATATAAACCGCGCATCTCGCGGGCCTGCAGCACACGGGTACAGGCGACGATAAATGCCGCTGTACGCAATGACACATTCTTCTCTTCCGCAAGCTGCCACACTGCGGCAAACGCTTCGCGCATGATGCGGGTAAGACGCAGATTGATCTCGTCCTCGGTCCAGAAGAAACTCGAAAAGTCCTGCACCCATTCGAAGTAGCTCACCGTCACACCGCCTGCATTGGCAATCACATCGGGTACGACAAGTACGCCATTTTCGCGGAGGATATCGTCCGCCGCAGGCATGGTCGGCCCGTTCGCGCCTTCCAGAATGATCTTTGCGCGGATATTTTTCGCGTTGGCTTCTGTAATTTGCTGCTCCAGAGCCGCAGGCACCAAAATATCGCAGTCGAGTTCCCAAAAGCGGGCACGGTCATGCAAGGTCTCGGCGCCGCCGAAGCCGGCAACACTACCAGTGGCATTCACGTGTGCCTGCAGTGCCGACACATTGATTCCCGCTTCACTTACAACGGTCGTGATGTGATCTTGCACGGCAATGACCTTTGCTCCGGCTTCCGCAAAGAGACGGGCAGCGATGCCACCGACGTTCCCGAAACCCTGAATGGCCACCCTTGAACCTTTGATATCGATTCCACGTTTGGCCGCGGCTTCGCAGCCCACAACGAACACACCACGACCGGTCGCTTCCTTGCGGCCAAGACTGCCGCCGAGCGAGATGGGTTTGCCGGTAACAACGCCGGAGGACGTGCTTCCCTGGTTCATGGAATAGGTGTCCATCATCCATGCCATGATCTGCTCATTGGTGTTTACGTCCGGCGCCGGTATGTCTTTGTGGGGGCCGATGATGATGTTGATTTCGCTGGTGTAGCGGCGTGTCATTCGCTGAAGTTCGCCGGACGATAGGGTTTTCGGGTCGACCCGGATACCGCCTTTTGCACCGCCATAGGGCACATTGACTGCCGCATTCTTTACTGTCATCCAAGCTGACAGCGCCATGACTTCGGACAGTGTCACATCTTGATGGAACCGGACGCCGCCTTTGCCTGGGCCACGTGAGGTATTGTGCTGCACCCTATAGCCTTCGAAGTGGGCGATCGTTCCGTCATCACGCTCGATGGGAACGTCGACAACCAGAATACGTTTTGGCCGCTTTAACGTTTCCACCCACCGGGCCAGCGATCCGAGATACGGTGTCACACGGTCGATCTGCTCGAGATACACGCCCCACGGGCCGATTTCGTGCTGAGTGAGATAGGAAGGGATTTCATGTTGGATGGACATGCGGTTGCTCCTTGTATTGGCGGCCATGTGATTGGCCGCGTTTGATGTAGGACATGCTAGAACAACACTACTTGCCCAATCCAATGCTTTGTGGGCATGCAACTATGCAAGAAAGACATACTTTCTTGGCCATAAGTGCGCACCGACGACGGAATCCCAACGGCACTTCCCTGCAGGAAAGCAGCAACTAGGAAACGATAATTTCCTTGGAATGCATCGCCTTGCGCTTGCGGGCTTTTGCCTTGGTTTGGGCTTCATTGCGTTGGATTAGATAATCCCAAAGACGTGCGACAACCGGCTTTCCGGGTCGCTGGGAAGTCGGCCGCTCACGGTAGAGACGGATTTCCATATGCACTTCCCATTCGGATTGACCGGCGTCGGCGCGGGCCAATTGGCGCTGCTTGACTTCGCGTGTCACTGCCGATTCGGGCAGAAAAACGATGCCATGTCCTTCCAGCGCCATCATTTTCAGGCCTTCGGCCATGTCGGTTTCATAGCGTTTCGAGAGATGGAGGGGGCGCTTCGCATCCGAGAGGATCAGTTCCACCATGCGCCCCAGATAGGCATTGCTGGTGTAGGAAAGAAAAGGCAGCGGCGATTTTGCGGTACCCGGCAACAACAGGTCCGGAACACCTGCCTTGTTGCAGCGGGCATAGGCGCGCAATGCTTCGCTGCCAAGAGTGATCATGTCATACCGGCTTGCATCGAGCTGGACCGGCTGGCGTGGATGGTGGTAGCACAGCAGGAGGTCGCAACCGCCCTCAACCATGGTCATGACCGCATCGTGCACATTCAGCGCAATCAGGCGCGTGTTCAACATACCGAAACCCGCCTCAAGTTCCGTCATCCACTTCGGCATATACGTCAGCGACAGGGTATGCGGAACCGCAAAGTCGACAGTGGCATGCGCAGTTGGCCGCTTGCCGCGCAACAACGCTCTTGCGTTATTGATTTGACCCAGCATTTCGAGTGCCTGTTCATAGAACACTTCGCCAGCTGGTGTCAGCCTGGTCGGATACGAAGTGCGATCGATCAGATCGGCACCGAGCCAGGCTTCGAGCGATTGGATGCGACGCGAAAAGGCTGGCTGGGTCACATGACGCAGTTCAGCGGAGCGGCTGAAACTACGCGTTTCCGCAAGCGAGATAAAGTCTTCCAACCATTTGGTTTCCATAACGCTATGTTAGTAGGTTTTATACCGGAAGCAAAACAGGCTAAAGACAATCTCGAATTTGTTTGCTCGTCTTCGCTATGCAAGCGCCGAACGTATATCAACATCGTCAGAAGCTGGCGGGCTATCCTTTCTTGCTTGCTGGCGCTGCCACATCTGTGCATACACACCGTCGGCTTCCAGCAATTGTGCATGGGTGCCACGCTCGATGATCCGGCCATGATCCAGCACGAGGATCTGAGCGGCATCCGCAATGGTCGACAAACGATGGGCAATGACCAGTGCTGTCCGACTCTTGGCAATTTCCTTCAACTGCGCCTGTATTGCCTGCTCAGATTTGGAATCAAGCGCCGAGGTCGCCTCGTCAAAAATCAGCAGGGAAGGATTTTTCAACAAGGTTCTTGCGATGGCTACACGCTGCTTTTCGCCACCGGACAACTTCAGTCCCCGCTCACCGACCATGGAGGCATAGCCATCCGGCAGGCTTTCGATGAAATCATGAATATAGGCCGCTTTTGCTGCAGCCACGATTTCGTCCTTAGTCGCGCCAGGCTTGCCATAGGCGATGTTGTACTCGATGGTGTCGTTGAACAATACTGTATCCTGGGGCACGATGCCGATGGCTTTGCGCAGTGACGCCTGGGTAACATCCCTCAAGTCCTGGCCATCAATCGTAATGCTGCCGGAATCGATGTCGTAGAACCGGAAAAGCAGGCGGGAAAGCGTGGATTTTCCCGACCCGCTATGCCCGACGACGGCAGTCGTGGTGCCCGCCGGTATGGTGAAATCGACGTCGAACAGGATTTGCCGCTTTGCTTCATAGCTGAAGTTCACGAGTGAAAATCGGACCTCAGCGCCATGGATTGCCAGCGGCTTGGCATCGGGAGTGTCAGCTATTTCGCGATGCTGATCGAGCAGCGAAAACAATCTCTCCATATCCGCCATGCTCTGCTTGATTTCACGGTAAATCACGCCAAGAAAGTTGAGTGGAATATAGAGCTGAATCATGAAGGCATTCACCAGAACCAGATCGCCCAAGGTCATGGTGCCGTCAATGACGCCCTGGGTGGCGCGCCACAAGATCAGCGTCACCGCCGTCGCGATGATCAGCGATTGTCCGGTGTTCAGGAACGATAGCGAAGTCTGCGACTTGACGGCCGCCGTCTCCCAGCTTTCGAGGCTCTTATCGTAGCGTTTCGCCTCGTATTCTTCATTGCCGAAATACTTGACGGTCTCGTAATTGATCAGCGAATCGATTGCCTTGATATTTGCTTTCGAATCCAGATCGTTCATCGTACGGCGGAAGTGTGTACGCCACTCCGTAACCGCGATGGTGTAGGCGATATAGACAATCAGTGCCGAAATGGCAATGACTGCAAACCATATGTCGTAGTGGAGCACGAGGTAGCCCACGACGAGTGTAACCTCTACCAGGGTCGGCAGGATGCTGTACAGGGTGTAGGAAACCAGCGACGAAATGCCCCGTGTGCCCCGCTCGATATCCCGCGTCATGCCGCCGGTCTGCCGGCTCAGGTGAAAACGCAGGGATAAGGCATGCAAGTGCCGGAACACCTTCAGCGCGATTGTGCGCACTGCGCTCTGCGTGACTTTCGCAAACACGAATTCACGCATTTCGGTGAAAAGCGTCGTGCATAAACGCAGCACGCCGTAAGCGATGAGAATCCCTATCGGCAATACCAGCACTGCCTGCGGATCGCCCGGCTTGATCGTCATGTGGTCGATGAGCGCCTTGAGTACGAGTGGCACGCCCACATTGGCGAATTTGGCGCCGACGAGAAAAAGCAATGCAAGGAATACACGCCACTTGTACTCCCATAAGTAAGGCAATAAAGTCTTTAGGGTCGCCCAATCATTCCGCGTGCCTTGATTGGCGGCGGGTTCGGGCGAGGAAACAGGGTGGCGACGCATGGAGGAATGGGAAACGAAATTAGAATGGTTTATGCTGTGTCCCGCAGATTGTAGCCCAGGGCCTGATATTCAACAGTCGCGCAGCATGGCAAGACACACTATCAGCAGGCAGGACAGGCACAACGGGCATCAAACCAAATCAATTGTGGGAGGAAAAATGACAAATACCAATCAAGGCTGCCTGCCGGACGGCAAAATACCTCAACTCCGCGTCATGCCAATGCCGGCGGATGCGAATGTCCATGGCGACGTGTTCGGCGGATGGATCATGGCGCAGGTTGACATTGCAGGCTCGCTGCCGGCAGTGCGCCGGTCGAACGGCCGGGTCGCCACGATCGCCGTGAATTCCTTCGTGTTCAAGAACCCGGTTTTCGTCGGCGACCTTCTCTCTTTCTATGCCGACATCGTCAAGGTCGGCAATACATCGATCACCGTGAATGTCGAGGTTTTCGCCGAACGCAACCGCCTGCAGGCGGAAACCGTGAAAGTGACCGAAGCCACATTGACGTATGTCGCCACGGACGAAAACCGGAAGCCGCGCCCTGTGCCGCCACTGTCGTCATTGACGTCGCAAAGCTGACGCGTCATTGCCGACATCGTCTCATCTCGCCATGCAAACCGCTCCCATGCTTCCTGAACGAAGGCTGTTCCTCGCGCACACCGGCCGCCTGATGTCCCTGGCGGCTCTTGCCGCCGCCTATCCCGGCGCTGCACTGGCCCGGACCAGCGTTTATCCGTTCACTCTGGGCGTGGCATCCGGTTCACCGCGCGACACCGGCTTCGTGCTTTGGACCCGCATTCTATCGGAGCCTCTCAATCCGGAACCCGTGACGCGGGCACCGTTGTCCGTGCGATGGGAGGTTGCGGAGGATGAGGCATTCAAGCGCATCGTCGCCGATGGCGTTGCTACGGCGCTGCATGAACTGGCGCATAGCGTCCATGTCGATGTGACCGGATTGCGTCCGGACCGATGGTACTGGTACCGCTTCATGCTTGGCGATGCTGTCAGCCCAATCGGGCGCACCCGCACCGCCCCCGCCGCGGATGTGCTTCCGGCCCGCATGCGATTTGCCGTTGCGTCCTGCCAGCATTGGGATTTCGGCCACTATGCCGCGCATCGCCACATCGCTGCGGAAGCGCCCGATCTGGTGGCCTTTCTTGGGGACTATATCTATGAGCGTGGGCAATACGACCTCAAGCATCCCGACTCTCCCAGCGGCCGCGGCGACGAATCCATTACGCTGAATGATTACCGCACCCGCTATGCCCAATACAAATCCGACCCTCATTTGCAGGCCGCACATCATGCAGCGCCATGGATCGTGACATGGGACGATCATGAGGTAGCGAATGATTACGCAAACGACCGGGATGAACGGCTTGGCGGCAGCTTCATGGCACGCCGCGCTGCCGCCTATCAGGCCTTCTATGAGCATATGCCCATCAGGTTGGCACCGCGCCCCGCTGGTGCACATGATTTTTCGAAGCTGCGCATTTTCGATCGTGTGGAATGGGGCCGGCTGGCGCAATTTCACCTGCTCGATAATCGTCAGTACCGCGACTATCAAGCATGCCAACGATCTGGCAGAGGAGGATCAAATATTGTCACGACGCACTGCACGGAACGGCTGTCACCGACGCGCTCCTTGCTGGGTGTCGAACAGGAATCCTGGCTGGCGGATGGATTTGTGCGCTCCAAAGCCCGCTGGAATCTGCTGGCGCAGCAAACCCTGATGGCGCAATCAGTGCATATACCGTCAGCACAATCACGAGAAGATGACCGTTTCTGGAATGATGGATGGGACGGCTATCCCGCTTCCCGCGACAGGCTGCTGAACGACATAAGGAAACATCGCTTGGCCAATCCGGTGGTGCTTTCCGGGGATGTTCACACGTTTTATGCGGCTGAACTGCGGCAGGATTTCAACCGGCCGGTTTCCAACGACAATCCGGTCGTCGCGACCGAATTTTGCGGGACGTCGGTCACCTCCCGCTCACGCGCACAGTCGATCACGGACCAAATCGTCGCCAATAACCCGCACCTGCAATATGGCCGCAGCGACCGGCGCGGTTTCCTGCTCATGGAGTTGACGCCAGCTTCTTCCACTGCACGTTTTCAGGCACTGGACGACGTGTCCCAAAAGGACTCGGGCATATCGACGCTTGCTTCTTTTGTGGTTGAAAGTGGCAAAGCCGGTGCCGTCCGCACTGGTTGAACCTATACGAGATCCGGCTGGCAGAAATAAAAACCGCCTGACATAGCAGGCGGTTTTTTATCGCAACACAATTTATGCAGCTTTCTTTTCGTCCCGCAATTCGCGCCGCAATATCTTGCCGACGTTGGTCTTTGGAAGATCATCGCGGAACTCGATGTACTTCGGCTTCTTATATGCAGTGAACTGCTCCTTGCAATATTCCATCAGCTGCTCGGCTGTCAACGAAGGATCCTTGCGAACGACGAACAGCTTCACAGCCTCGCCGGAATTATTGTCCGGAACACCGATGCAAGCGCATTCCAGAACCCCTGGATGTGCTGCCACCACGCCTTCGATCTCATTGGGATACACATTGAAGCCCGAGACCAGGATCATGTCTTTCTTGCGATCGACGATCTTCACGAAACCACGCGCATCCATCACGCCGACATCACCCGACTTGAAGAAGCCGTCCGGCGTCATGACTTTTGCGGTTTCGTCCGGGCGGTTCCAGTAGCCGACCATGACCTGCGGACCACGGATCGCGATTTCGCCAGGCTGACCGAGCGGCACCGGTTTGCCGTCATCATCGAGGATGGCGATATCCGTCGATGGAATCGGCAGTCCTATGGTGCCGGTGAATTCTTCCACGTCACCCGGGTTACAGGTTGCCACCGGCGCGGTCTCGGACAGGCCGTATCCTTCGATGATCGGGCAACCGGTGATCTTGAGCCATTTATCATTAACTGCCTTCTGCACAGCCATGCCGCCGCCATTGCAAATCTTCAGCGCCGAAAAATCAAGCTTGCTGAAATCCGGATGGTTGACCAGGCCGTTATAGAGCGTATTCACCGCCGGCAGCATGTTGACCTTGTACTTGCCCAGTTCCTTGATGAAGCCCGGAATATCACGCGGATTTGGGATAAGAATGTTCATCGCGCCAAGCCGGGTTCCCAGCAGGCAGCAGGCGGTAAGTGCAAAGATATGATAGAGAGGCAATGCACACACTACGGTCAGCGCCTCGACTTTCGGTTCCTTGTTCAAGGAAGGCTGCGCCCAGGCCTCGTTCTGCAGCACGTTCGCAATCACATTGCGATGCGTCAGCGTCGCGCCTTTGGAGACGCCGGTGGTGCCGCCCGTGTACTGCAGGAACGCAATGTCGTCATGACCGAGTTCGACCGGCTTCAAGGTCATGCCGGCACCTTCCGCCAATGCACGCTTGAAACGTATCGCGTTCGGCAATGAGAATGCCGGCACCATCTTCTTTACATTACGCACGACAAAGTTGACAATCGTGCCCTTCATTCCGCCCAGCATTTCGCCCATGCTGGCGACTACCACATGCTGGACTTTTGTCCTGGCAATGACTTGCTCCAGGGTCGTCGCAAAGTTCTCGAGAATGATGATTGCTTCAGTTCCGGAATCGTTGAGCTGATGCTCCAATTCCCGTGGCGTATAAAGCGGATTGACATTGACCACCGTATAACCTGCACGCAGAACGGCGGCGATCGCGATCGGATACTGCAATACATTCGGCATCATCAGGGCGACGCGCGCACCCTTTTTCAGCCCCCTGCTCTGCAGCCATGCGCCAAGCTTTTTGGACAGTGTATCGACCTCCCCATAGGTCATGAACTTGTCCATGCAAACATACGCATTGCGTGCGGCATATTTCTTGAATGACTCTTCCAGCAGATGCACCAGCGATCGATATTGGGTGTAATCGATTTCTGCAGGCACGCCTTGTGGATATGACTTAAGCCAAAATTTGTCCATTGTCTACCTCTCGCTTTGGATTTTTTAAGTTTGTTAAGAACGTCTAACAAAATGAGGGAAGGACGGCGCAATAATATTTTGATAAGCACACCGTCGAAGGTGGTGCCTTTTTATCACGCCAAAGCCATTTTGTTAGAAGCTTTAAGGATAAATGAACACTTGGTTCATTTTTATCAACGTAGATGCTATCGGGCAGTGCACTTGTGTGCAAGTGATTTGAACGTTATCTGAAGATTTCTTCTAGCGAGCAGGCACTTATTGCGACGCAACAATAAGTGCCGCCATACAAACTGCGATCCAGGGAATCGTGCGGGTGCAGGAATTGGATATGCTCGTCGGTTTCAGCGAGACAGGCGGGCCTCGACGCTCTCGGTCGCCATCTGCTGGGACCTTGCCAGACCAGCTAGTTGCTCGTGGCGCTGTTCCTTATCGAGAGACGACAGGTTACGGACAGCGGCATAAAACTTGTCGAGGCTCTTCTCCCTTGCGAGCAATGCACGGAAGCCGGGGACGAGGTCGTGATAAGTGGAAATGGCCGAGAGGTGCGCATTGGATAATGGTTCCGCAAACCAGCGATCATATCCGCCGTAACCGCCCCACTGCGCTTTCAAGACCTGATACTGCGCCTTGAGACCTTCGAATATTTCTGCTTTTCTCCTCCGCTTTTCCTGTGCGTCGACATCGCGTTCGTAGTTTTCTTCAAGCTCGTTCCGGCATTTGGTCAGCAATGCCAGAAAGCCTTCTTTGCGGCGTTGATAATCCTTGTAGGAATTGCGCATTTTTTCGTCGCCATACTTCTCCAGCCAGCGCTCGACGCCGACCTCTTCGACCGCGACTGCGAATGCCTCGTTGAACCGGGTGTCACCTTGTGCATAGACGACCTGATGTGCCAGTTCATGAAATACCAGACGGGCAAGCTCGCCTTCCGGATACTTGATGAACGTCGAGAGCACGGGATCGTTGAAAAATCCCAGCGTTGAATAGGCGGGCACGCCGCCCACCTGCACATCGTAGCGCTGAGCGCGCAGCTCGGCTGCATAAGCCATCGCGTCTTCCTTGCTGTAGTACCCGCGGTAATTGACACAACCTGCAACCGGGAAGCACCATTTCATTGGCTTCAAGGAAAATTCTTCCGTCGCGACCACATTCCACAACACGTAGGGTCGCTTCAAGTCGGCGTAGCTTTTGTAACTTTCATTATCCGGGAGCGCGAGTTCGCGCGCGGCGAAACGCCGGATTTCCTGTACCTTGGTGAGTTTGTCTTTGAGAGTGCCGCTGACTTCCGGATCGGACAGCCAATCTTCAATCGGCTTTGCTTCTGCGAGCAGCGAGAACTGCCCATGTGCCGCCTGTACGTAATACCCCAGATGAGAGCAGCCAACGATCAATGCCGTCAAGCCGCTGAATGCCAACACCCGCCACTTCGTTTTCATGTCAACCTTATGTCTGATTCATACCATGCCTCTCGGCGGATCAGGTGTACGAGGTGGTTCCGGGAAGCTGTTAAAGCATGATGAAAAACAAGCGCAGCATCACTGTAACGATCTCTTGATCGGCGAGTTGCCGACAACATTGATCCGCATGGCGAGGCGGTGCAACAACATTGAAAACGCGTTGCCGCACGCTCTTAGCTTCTTACCTTTTCCACTTCTACCAGCACATCGTAAAAAGTCGGCGCTTTCCCCATATCGGTTAGCCGCTGACTTGTTACTTCATTGACGTTCTTTCCGTCGGCGGAAAACTTTTTCCACCAGATGGACAAGCCGACAACCAGTCCCTGACGTGCCTTGCCAGTCACTCTAGCTTTCGCCTCGAATGAGCCGCGGTCGTTATGGATACGTACCCGGTCACCATTCTCGATGCTGCGTTGGGCAGCGTCAATAGGATGAATGTCAAGATGCGGCTCTCCTTCCGTACTGCGCAAACTCTGCACGTTGACGAAAGTGGAATTGAGGAAGTTGCGCGCAGGCGGGGAGATCATGGCAAGCGGATAGCGCTTTGCCAACTTTGGATTGCTGGCCACCGACTCATAGGGAGGAATATACGTGGGCAATGGATCGAGGCCGTCCTTCTTCATCGTCTCGGAATAGAACTCGCACTTCCCACTTGGCGTGGGAAAGCCTCCATGAGCAAACGGTGCATCGGGTACGTTCAGTTTTTGCCAGCCGCGCTGCTTGAGCGAATCCCAATCGAAGTGAATTGCCCGGACATCGCTCTTGTTGAACGCCTCTCTTGCAATCGCATCGTCGCTGTCGCTGAAGCAAGGCTCGTCGAATCCCATTCGGCTTGCGAGCAAACGGAAGATTTCTGTATTCGGTTTCGCCTCACCCATGGGGACGATCGCCGCATTGTTTGCCATCATGTAGGTATGGCCATAAGCGGCGTGGACGTCGACATGTTCCAACTGCGTTGTTGCCGGCAGCAGAATATCCGCATAATCGGCGGTATCGGTTTGAAAATGTTCCAGCACGACGGTGAACAAATCCTCGCGGGCGAAACCTTGCGCCACCTTTGATGACTCGGGCGCCACTGCGACAGGATTGGCGTTATAGACGATTACGGCGTCGATCTTCGGACCGAACTCCGGCGAGGTATCGCGCAGAAGATCGTCGCCGATGGTGCTCATGTTGATCGTGCGCGGCTTGGCGCCCGCAGGCAACAAGTCCCGTCGCTGCAGAGCAGCGACATTTCGCGGAAACGTGTCTGATGAAGATAACTGAATCCCACCGGCCGCATGGCGCCAAGCGCCAACCAATGCGGGCAGGCACGCAATATTGCGTACCGACATGCCGCCGCCGTGCACACGCTGAATGCCGTAATTGACACGAATGGCGACCGCCGCCCCGCTTCGCGCAGTTTCGCCGTAATCACGTGCCAATTGCACAACCTCGTCGATGGTAATCCCGCAGGTGTCGGCAGTACGTTGCGGCGTCCATTCCGCAGCACGTTGCGCCAATTGATCGAACCCGATTGTATGACGCGCAATATAGTCGCGATCCAGAAGACCTTCCTTGATCAGCACATGCATCATGCCAAGCGCCAAGGCCGAATCAGTACCCGGCAACAGGGCAATGTGCTGATGACACTTTTCGGCGGTGAGTGAACGATACGGATCGATTGCTATCAGTTTCGCACCATTGCGCTTCGCCTCCTGAGCGCGCATCCAGAAATGCAGATTGGATGCGATCGGATTACCTCCCCATATCAGGATCAGCTTGGCTGACTGGAATTGCTCGAGGTCGGTACCGATGCGCGCACCGATCGTGTAGCGATAGCCGACGCCGCCGGCCATGCTGCAGATCGTGCGATCCAGGAATGAGGCGCCCAGCTTATGAAAGAACCGCGCCGCCATGGATTCGCCCTGCACCATGCCCATGGTACCAGCGTAGCTGTAGGGCAAAATCGATTCGGGATGCTTTGCCGCAGCAGCCTTCAAGCGATTGGCGATCGTATCCAGTGCTTCATTCCAGCTGATGCGGGTGAATTTTCCTTCACCCTTTTTTCCGATCCGCTTCATCGGATAGAGCAGTCGCTCCTGATGATAAGTGCGTTCGGTGTAGCGCGAGACCTTGGTGCACAGTACGCCGGCTGTAGTAGGATGCTCAGGATCGCCGCGTACTTCCGTGGCAACGCCGTCCTGCACTGTGACCAGTAGCGCACAGGTGTCAGGGCAATCATGGGGGCACGTGGCGCGAACAATTGAAGTGGTCATAAAATGCTCTGGAATCGGTATGGACAGCAGCATACTACTGTACCTTATTCGAGCCCGCGAGCAACGCTTCGACAGCGCCCTGCGCTTTGTGACTGCGGCGAGCTATGTGCCGAAAGCGTTCAGATTCGCACAGAAAATTGAACACAGGAAACATTAACCATGCTGTTTTCCACCATGCAGCACGGAGATAACTATGCACCTAATCGACCCAATCGTTGAACTCGCTTCCGAACTCCAGCAAATCCGCAGGGATATCCATGCACATCCGGAATTATGTTTTGAAGAACACAGAACGGCCGACGTTGTAGCGCGCAAACTCACCGAATGGGGCATCCCCGTAATACGCGGCCTTGGCGTCACCGGAGTGGTAGGCGTAATCAAGAAGGGAAACGCCACTCGTGCCGTCGGATTGCGTGCCGATATGGACGCCTTGCCTGTACAGGAAATCAATACCTTTTCCCATGCATCGAAACACGTTGGCAAAATGCATGCTTGCGGACACGATGGGCATACTGCAATGCTGTTGGGCGCGGCCAGGCATCTTTCCGCGCATGGCGACTTCGATGGTACGGTTTATGTCATTTTCCAGCCAGCCGAGGAAGGCGGCGGCGGCGCGCGCCGGATGATGGAGGACGGTCTGTTTCAACAATGCCCGATGGACGCGGTGTTCGGCATGCATAACTGGCCCGGCGCTGCGGTCGGCACCTTCGGCGTCACGCCCGGACCGATGATGGCGTCGTCGAATGAGTTCGAAGTGACGATCAAGGGAAAAGGCGCGCATGCGGCACAACCGCACAAGGGCATCGACCCGATCATGATTGCTGTTCAGATTGCGCAAAGCTGGCAAACCATCATCACGCGCAACAAGAGTCCGCTCGATTCGGGCGTATTGTCGATTACGCAAATCCACGCCGGCAGTGCGACCAACATCATTCCGGACGAGGCGACGCTGATTGGCACGGTGCGCACGTTCACCACCGAGGTACTCGACCTGATCGAGACACGCATGCGGACAATCGCCGAACACACCGCGGCGGCCTTCGATGCGAAGGTCGATTTCCAGTTCAAGCGCAACTATCCTCCGCTCATCAACCATGCGGAAGAAGCAGCATTTGCGGCGGAGGTCATGAAAGGTGTTGTAGGCGAGAAGAACGTGAATGCCGAAGTGGAGCCAACCATGGGCGCGGAAGACTTCGCTTTCATGTTGCAGGAGAAGCGTGGCTGCTATGTTTTCATTGGCAACGGCGAAGGCGATCATCGTGTTGCCGGCCATGGCCTGGGACCATGCAACCTTCACAATCCCAGCTATGACTTCAACGACGAGTTACTGCCCATCGGAGCGACTTACTGGGTGAAATTGGCCGAAGCGTACTTGCGGCAGCAATAACGCGCCTTATAACTTGGAGGAGAGGCATGGATCTGCTGGCCAACATTGTGATCGGGCTGATTGCAGTCCTCCACATATGGATTCTGGTTCTGGAAATGTTTTTGTGGACGCATCCAGTGGGACGCAAAACCTTCGGGATAACCGCACAAGTGGCAGAGGATTCGAAGGTTCTGGCCGCCAATCAAGGCTTGTATAACGGATTCCTCGCCGCCGGCCTCATATGGGGACTATTGAGCGGTGACTGGTCGGTCAAGGTGTTTTTCGCTGCCTGCGTGCTGGTTGCAGGATTGTACGGAGGCATGACGGCGAAGCGCTCTATTCTGTATATCCAGGCCCTGCCGGGAGTGATTGCATTGGCGCTGCTGTTCGGGGCAAAAAATTTTATGTGATGCTGGCGCGTTCAATCCTTGTGCTTTTGCAGCTGGATATCGCCGTACCATGCCTCCACTGACTCACCGGTATTGTCGGTATCGGTCAGCACACCAATCCGGATCAGTTTGCCCGGTTTCTCACCGAACGCCTTTTCGAAATCCTCGACGACGTTACGGGTAAATTCACGCCACTCGCCGATACCGCTGGAGCCGCTTGCCGCCGTTACCATTTGCACCCGCTTGCTTCGGGCATTCGGAATGATCGTTCCGACCGGCGCCTTGTTTTCCCAGATATATATCAGCGTTGCATAGGGAAATTCATGCCCGGTCAGGGTCCTGGCGGTCTCGAAGGCAATCTGATCCGCGAACGGCAAACTATCCTTGTCGCCATCGAACCCGAGAATGATGCGAACCGGCGAGTCCTCGGTGGAACGTTCGAAGTTGTCTGCGCGCTGGATCAGATTGGAGATCTTCCACCGCCACGAGATCCATGGCTTTTCCGAAAGATCAATATCGACATCGCGCATCAAGCCCGATGATGCATTTTCGGCATGGGCATGAAGAACCGTTTGCTTCTGCTTGGTTATTAGCTGATAGCTGGTTGGTTTTTTAGAACGCAGGATAACCAGCGGCGTCCAGCCTTCCGGCAGTCCGCCTGCCTTATTCGACGAAAACAGAATCGATTCGGCATTCGAGGGCGCGGGCTTTGCCTTCTCGGCATTGATTGTCTTCGGCTGCAATGCGCATCCGCTTAATGCCAGCAGCAGTCCGGACGAAATAATCAATCGATGCATGGTATCTTTTCCACTGATGAAGGCCGATGGCACCCGCCCGCTCTACTCTTTGCCCGCGTACTCATTTGTACCTTTCGCGCCTTGGCGCTGGAGCGTAGATGCCAGAATTGTATAGCGCGTTGCCTGAGGTTCATCATCTGTGCGCACCGGGTCTGGCGGTTCAGGTACAAACTGCCAACGAATATGATGGTATTTCGCAACAGCTTCCCGGTGCGCGATACTGACGATTGCCGCTTCAGGCAATTCTTTCATTACAAGTTCGTATAGTGCATCTTCCGTTGCGCCATCAAGCGCACTCGTCGCTTCGTCCAGAAATAATATTTGCGGCCGGGTGAGCAAAACTCGAACAAATGCCAGCCGCTGCTGCTCTCCTGGCGAAAGGCGTTGGCTCCAGTTGTCCGGTAAATCGAGCTTGTCTTTTAAATGCGGCAATTTGCACAGATCCAGATAATGCAGAACCGCCAGATCCTTGTAGGCACTTTCAGGCGCCGGATAGGCAATAGCTTCCCGCAAGGTGCCGATCGGCAGATAACCTCTCTGTGGCAGGAATAAAATCCTGGCTTTCTTCGGGATTTCAACGCTTCCCGCGCCATATGGCCAGATGTCGGCAATCGCCCGGAACAGTGTGGATTTACCGCACCCCGACGGGCCGCTGACCAAGATATGCTGGCCGATGTGGATTTCAGCCGTAAGCGGCGTGGTCAGTGTGTGGCCATTTGGCAAACGCAAAGTCACTTTGTCGATCAGGATCGCGCCCACATTATTCCGGGTCACCGAAATTCCGAATTCCTGACCGCGCGCTTGGTCTACTGCGGCGTGAAACCCTGCTAACCGGTTGACGCTCGCCTTCCAGCTCGCCAGAGCGCTGAATGCATTGATGAACCATGACAAGGCTTCCTGCACTTGACCGAACGCGGAACTGATTTGCATGAGCCCACCCAAGGTAATCGCACCGGAAAAATATCTTGGCGCGCCGACCAGAAAAGGAAAGATCGTCGCAAATTGGGCATAGAAGGTGGACGCAATGTTTAAGCGTTTGGTGGTAATCATGATGTTCCACCAGTTGGCCCGAATGCGCTCGAATCGGCTCGTAAGCTGAATATGCTCTTGCGACTCGCCACGATATAGCGCAACCGACTCCGCATTTTCCCGGATGCGTATCAACCCGAATCGGAAATCCGCTTCGAACCGTTGCTGATGGAATTCCTGTTCTACTAGCGGCCTGCCTATCCACCATACGAGCAATGAGCCAATTCCCGCATACGCTATGGCAAACCACACCATGTAGCCTGGAACGACCCACTCCCGATCGCCCAGCATCAATGCAAGCGGCCCGCTTACCGACCACAAGATTCCGATAAACGACACCAGCGTGACAACACTTGACAGTAAGCCAAGTGAAAGTGAAAGCGAACCATTGGTCAACAAGCGCAAATCTTCGGCAATCCGTTGATCAGGGTTGTCAGCGCTGCGTGTTTGCTCGATTCGATAGTAAGCTTGATTGGCAAGCCATTCATCCATGTATTGGTGCGTGAGCCATGTGCGCCATTTGATTTCCAATGCCTGGGTCAGGTAGATACGGTAGATTGCTACGGCAATGTAGATGAAGGCGAGGTAGGAAAAGCGCCAGAGCTGACTTTTGAATGCGTCGAAGTTTTTATTTTCAAGCGCGTTGTAAAAGTCGCGGTTCCAGTCATTGAATAGAACATTCAGGTACACCATGCCCAATGCAAGTCCTATTACCGTGACGAGCAATCCGCGTGCTTTCCATTTCTCCTCCGAACTCCAGTAAGGTTTGATTAGGTGCCAGACTGCGCGCCAATTAGTGTGTTCTGAAGACAGACTTTTCATCGTGAGTTGCTCGACACGGAAGTTATTGGAATTGGAAATGCCGACATCCTACGCGATGGTGCAATTGTCGTGACTACGCGTTGCTTCAGATTTGTACTCTGGCCTCCGTTATGTCATGCCGAGCCAATGCCGTTGGCGAATTTGCCTATCGTGATGCTACTGGAGCACTTAATGCTTTTTTGGGAAAAGTCCGGTCGCCTGCATTCGTATTTTCTTTGATCGAAATGAAAGGACATGCTTACTACGCACGGCGGGAAATGTTGTTTGATGCATAATATGCTCTCCATATACTTCATTCTCGTAATGCGATCATGGCCGACTTCGATGTGCTGTACGACAAGCCCATGCTGCTTGGAGAAAGTCCCCTGTGGCATGAGAATGAATCGTCCTTGTACTGGATTGACATCACAGGCAAGACGGTTCACCGGCATACGCCAGGTACCGGCTGCCATTCGTCATGGTCGTTACCTTCCGAACCAGGCTGCATCGCACGCTGCGAATCAGGTGCTCTTCTTGTCGCGATGCGGTCGGGGGTAGCACTGCTCGACACCAGCACGGGCGAACTGGCTCATGTTGCGGACGCGCCCTACGACGCAAGCAAAATGCGTTTCAATGATGGTCGCTGCGATGGAATGGGACGACTATGGGCAGGTACACTCTATGAACCGAAGGATCAACCATTGGCTTCGCTTTACTGTGTCGAACGAGGCATCGTCCGACGCGTTGGCAACCCGGTCACCGTGTCGAACGGTGTAGCGTTTAGCATCGATCAGCGGACGCTTTATCACGCAGATACCACGGCACACCGAATTACTGCCTATGACTTTGATCTTGAAAACGGCGTGATCGGGCAGGGTAGGCTATTCAAGCAGTTTTCAACTGACAAGTCACACAATTATGGCGGCAGGCCAGACGGCGCCGCTGTTGATAGTGAAGATTGTTATTGGTGTGCGATGTACGAGGGTGGGCAGTTGATTCGATTTTCACCCAAGGGTGAAATTCTTCGACAAATTCAGTTGCCTCTTAGATGCCCAACCATGCTCGCCTTTGGTGGCGAGGACTTATGCACCGTCTATATAACCACTGCACGTAATAACAGGCCGGATCGCGAACTGGCAGAATATCCGCTTTCGGGATATGTACTTTCTTTTAAAACAGACGTACCAGGAAAACCTGATTCTGCTTATCTTGCTTAATTAGAGCGGAAGATTAGGTCCGTAAAGTCGTATCTTAACTATTCGTTTTTAGTTTGCATTTTGCAGTAGGGCCGCTCTTGACGGTTAACACACATTTACTTCTATTACAGGGGGAAGCATGGAGGTGAATCAGCTTTTGCACAGGTTCATTAGCTTAGGCGTTCTCTTCACCGTCTTATGCCAACCGGCGCATGCCATAGATTCTGTATCAATGGAGTTCGGTTCTGGGGACAGAACAAAAATGGTGCGTGCTGCCGCTCAATGGAAATGGGAAAAAGAGTGGTGGAAATCTAATGGAACGCACATTGGTGGATACTGGAATTTGGATCTCGCATCTTGGCGAGGAAACAAATTTCAGAACATCGATGGACGGAAGCAGAATTTGTTCGCCATTGGCCTTACGCCAGTCTTCAGGTTTCAACGCGACAGTCGCCGAGGGCCGTATGCTGAACTAGGCATTGGCGGCTATTTTCTATCAGACTTATATGATAACAATGATCAAAAGCTGTCTACCCGTCTTCAATTCGGCGACCAATTAGCTGCGGGATATGTTTTTCAGAGCGGCATCGATGTGAGTATTAAATTTCAGCATTTTTCAAATGGTGGATTCAAGAAACCAAATAGCGGCGTGGACTTTTTGATTCTTCAAGCTCGCTACCCACTAGATTGATTTAGCGAATTTCGGTTACAGATATTCCAACGACCATTTCACCTTCTGCCTTGTCCTACGGAGATTTCGCACTACAGTACTGTCGCAATTGCAATTCATCGCACTTTCGATGCTAAGTTGGCACCGCACTGATCATTATCACGGCGGTGCGCGAAGATGACGCGTCCGACATTGATGCGGAAGCGGCCGATTGCATCATCCAGGTTGGATTGTTCGATGAGATCGTCTAT
>JAESFT010000413.1_pt1 | contig 27316 bp, 29 predicted proteins | sample 9269451 | NCBI WGS metagenome assembly JAESFT01 (sample SAMN14502557, study PRJNA617106) | algae metagenome | isolation source: Scytonema hyalinum WJT4-NPBG1 and co-occurring heterotrophs from well... | place: USA: Mojave Desert, Joshua Tree National Park, California | collected 2006-05-25
GACGAAGGTGCCATCCGAGAAGACCGCGCAGTTGAGGGTCGCGAAATAATTGTCGTGCATCGGCACGACCTTGCCGAGCCACTTGCGCACCATGTCCGGATATTCGCGGGTCGCTTCGGAGATGGAGCGGAAGATCACGCCCGCCGCTTCCAGCTCCTTGCGGAAGGTGGTCGCGACCGAGACGCTGTCGAACACCGCGTCTACCGCCACCTTGCGCGCGCCCTCGACGCCGGCGAGTACTTTCTGCTCCTCGATCGGGATGCCGAGCTTTTCGTAGACGCGCAGGATCTCGGGATCGACTTCGTCCAGGCTGCCGAGCTTCGGCTTCGCCTTGGGCGCCGCGTAATAATAGGCGTCCTGGTAATCGATCGGCGCGAGGTCGAGCTTGGCCCAGTCCGGCGCCTCCATCGTCTGCCACAGCCGGAAGGCCTTCAGCCGCCAGTCGAGCATCCATTCCGGCTCGTTCTTCTTGGCGGAGATGAAGCGGACCGTGTCTTCGCTCAGGCCCTTGGGCGCGAAGTCCTGCTCGATGTCGGAGGTGAAGCCCCATTCATAGGTGGAGGCCCGATCGACCGCTTCCTGGGCTTCGGCATTACGCGTGGCCATCAGGCGGCTCCGTTCAAACTGGCGAGCGACACGCTGGAGAGCGCACCGCGAATCGCGTTGTTGACCGGCCCCCAGTGCGGCCGGACCTGGCATGCGCCTTCGAGTGCGCAATCGTGCCGTGCTTCATCGACGCATGACGTCATGGCGATGGGGCCTTCGACCGCTTCGATCACGTCGGCGAGGCTGATCTCGGCCGCCGGACGCGTCAGCACGAAACCGCCGCCGCCGCCGCGGGCGGAGGCGAAGAGACCAGCACTCGCCAGCCGACCTAGCAATTTCTGCGTCGTAGGAAGGGGTATGCCTGTCTTCGCCGCAAGCTCGGTCGCATTGACGCGCACGTCGCCCGCCCGCGCGGCGGCGGACATGATTACAACGGCATAGTCGGCAAGGTTGGACAGGCGCATGAGCTGCTTACAATCGGACTGATCTGGTCGGATTGCATGTGGGGGAGGGAATGGAGCGAGTCAATGTCGATCCTCCCCGGGACGGGGAGGGTGGCGGCGACTCGCGCGGCGTGGTGGAGGGGGCCCGTTGCCGCGCTCGATGCCAATCTCCCCTCACCATGCTTGGCATCGTCCCCCTCCCCGTCCCGAGGAGGATTTGTCCTACCGCGTCGGCACCGGCTCGGCGCCCGTCCAGTCGTAGAAGCCCCGCCCCGTCTTCTTGCCCAGCCAGCCGGCCTCGACATATTTGACCAGCAAAGGCGCGGGCCGGAACTTCGGATCGCCAGTGCCTTCGAATAGCACGCGGGTGATCGCCAGACACGTGTCGAGCCCGATGAAGTCGGCGAGCGTCAGCGGCCCCATCGGGTGATTGAGGCCGAGTTGGCAGGCGGCATCGATGTCGGCGATGGTGGCGACGCCTTCGCCGAGCGCGAAGCAGGCCTCGTTGAGCATCGGCATCAGCACCCGGTTGACGATGAAGCCCGGTGCGTCGTTTGCATGGACGATGCGCTTGCCGAGCCGCTGGCCGAAGCTCTCGACCTTGGCCACGGTTTCGTTCGATGTCGCCAGGCCGCGGATGACCTCGATCAAGCCCATCACCGGCACCGGATTGAAGAAGTGCACGCCGATAAAGCGTGCCGGATCGGGCGAGGCCTGCGCCAGCCGAGTGATCGGGATCGACGACGTGTTGGAGGCGAGCACCGCGTCGCCCCCGAGCAACGCGCCCGCGCTCTCGAAGATCTTGCGCTTTATCGCTTCGTTCTCGGTCGCCGCCTCGATGATCAGCCCGGCCTCGGCTAAGGGTGCATAGTCGCTTACCGGCTGGATGCGTGCGAGCGTTTCGTCGCGCTCGGCGGCAGAAATCTTTTCCTTTGTAACAGAGCGTTCGAGCAGTTTGGCGATGCCCGCCTTGCCCTTCTCGGCGACGTCGAGTGAGATGTCGGCGAGGAAGACGTTGTAGCCCGCCTGGGCCGACACTTGCGCAATGCCCGCACCCATCTGCCCCGCACCGATCACTGCGACTGACTGCACCCGACACCTCCTCGTCATCCTGAACTTGTTTCAGGATAAGCCTTCCGGAGCGGGGCGCTTGTCACGACCGTTATCCCGAAACAAGTTCGGGATGACGAAATCGATCAAGGCGCCATCCCCGACGGTTGCGCTTCTGCGAGGATCAGCGCGAACTGGTCGTCCGGGTCGGTCCACTCGGCGATAGGCGTCCAGGCGCCGGCGCGGAGCAGGAGGCGGGCGTCGCGCGGGCCATATTTGTGGCTGTTTTCGGTGTGGATCGTCTCGCCGGCGCGCATCGAAAAGCGCTCGCCGGCGACAGTGAAGGTGACGTCGCGCACCGCCTCCAGATGCATTTCGATGCGCGCATAGGCGTCATTCCAGATTGCGCGATGCCGGAAGGCGTCCACGGGAATATCCGCGTGAAGTTCGCGGTTGATGCGGTGCAGGAGGTTCAGATTGAAGGCCGCGGTGACGCCTTCCGCATCGTCATAGGCACGTTTGAGCGTTTCGACCGCCTTGATCCGGTCCATGCCGATCAGCAGCATCGCGCCGACCCCAAGCGTCTCGACCATCGCGCGAAGCAAGTTGACTGCGGTGCGCGCGACCATGTTGCCGATGGTCGAGCCGGGGAAGAAGCCGAGCTTCGGCAGCGAGGCGATCTCCGCCGGTGGCACGATCGGGTGGGTAAAGTCGGCTTCCACCGGCAGGATCGACAGCTTCGGGAAGTCGGACGCGAGCGCAGCGGCGCTTTCCCGCAGGAAATCGCCGGAAATGTCGATCGGCACGTAAGCGGCCGGCTGCACCGCATCGAGCACATAGGGCGTCTTGGTCGAGGAGCCGGAGCCGAACTCGACCACCGCGCGCCCTGATCCGACGATGTTGGCTACATCCGCCGCGTGTCGGGCGAGCAGCTCCGTTTCGACGCGTGTCGGATAATATTCCGGCAGGCCGGTGATCTGCTCGAACAGCTCGGAGCCGCGGAAATCGTAGAACCAGCGTGCGGGAATGGCGCGACGCTTCATCCGAAAGCCGGCGAGCACATCGGCGCGGAAGGCTGGATCGATCTGGGGCGGCGCCTGGATATTCACAGGTCGCGCGCCAGTCTCAGGCCGGTGAACTGCCAGCGCTGATGCGGGTAGAAGAAGTTGCGATAGCTTGCCCGGATATGACCGCGCGGCGTGGCGCAGCTGCCGCCCTTCAGCACGAACTGGCCGCTCATGAACTTGCCGTTATATTCGCCGACGGCACCCTCGGCTGCCTTGAAGCCGGGATAGGGGCGATAGGCGCTGCCGGTCCATTCCCAGACCGACCCGAACATGCCGTGGCCGCTCGGGCGCACCGCCCCGGCTTTTTCGAGAAACTGGCCTTGGTTCGCATCCAGCCCCGTCGCGGCATGTTCCCACTCCGCTTCGGTCGGCAGTCGGGCACCGGCCCAACTCGCATAGGCATCCGCCTCGTAGAGACTGATGTGCGTGACTGGTGCGTCAGGCTCGAGCTGCTTGAGTCCGTCAAGCCCGAACCCCTGCCCGTCTTCCCAGTAGGAAGGGGTGGCAATGCCCTCGCGCTGTATCCAGGCCCAACCGTCCGCCAGCCACCAGCGCGGCTCGCGATAGCCGCCATCCTCGATGAAGGCGTTCCATTCCGCATTGCTGACGGGGCGGTCCGCCAGCGCGTAGGGCTGCAGCAGCACCTGATGCCGAGGTCCTTCGCAGTCGAAGGCGAAGCCGAAGCCTGCATCGCCGACCTCCACGATGCCGCCCTCAAACTCCCGCCACCCACCTCCGTTCGCTTCAAGCGCAGTCGAGAAGCGTGTCTCGACTGCGCTCGACACGAACGGAAATCTTGAGGGCCAGAGCGCCGGCTTCAGCGGATTTTGCGCAAACAGGTGGAGGATGTCGGTCAGCAGCAGTTCCTGATGCTGCTGCTCGTGATGGCAGCCGAGTTCGACCAGCGCGCGCCTGTCCGTATCCAGGCCAGGCCAGTGGGCAATCAGCGCGGCATCGACATGGGCGCGGTAGGCGCGGATCTCTTCCAGGCTCGGCCGGGTCAGCAGGCCGCGCCGGGGCCGGGCGTGGCGCGGCCCTTCCGCCTCGTAATAGCTGTTGAACAGAAAGGCGTAGCGTTCGTCGAAGGCGCGGTAGCCGGGCACGTCCCGCAGCACGAACGTCTCGAAGAACCAGCTGGTGTGCGCCAGATGCCATTTGGCCGGCGACGCATCGTCCATCGACTGGACGGTGGCGTCGGCGTCGGAAAGCGGATCGGCAAGGGCGAGCGTTAGCGCACGGACCTTCTCGAATAGCTGCGGCGTCTCGGCCTCCAATCGCGCGTGCGGCGTCATCGCGAGACCAACATAGGCTAGTCCGCCTCCGCTGTCCCGTTATGGATTCGATGCGCTCAGCGCGAGGCGCCCGGCACCCACAGCACGTCACCACCCGAGCGGCTGGCGACCAGCCGCGCGGCGACGAACAAGTGATCGGACAGGCGGTTCAGGTACGCGAGCGCCTGCGGGTTGAGCGGCATGCCGCCCGCCGCAGCAACGGCTGAGCGCTCGGCGCGGCGCACCACCGCACGGGCGAGGTGCAGCGCCGAAACCGCGGCTGTGCCAGCAGGAAGAATGAAGGAACGGAGCGGCTCCAGGCCCTCGTTCATCGCATCGATCTCGCGCTCGAGCCGCTCCACCTGGGCCGGCACGATGCGCAAGGTCATCTCGTCGGGCTCGAACTCCTCGCCCGGCGTGGCGAAGTCGGCACCGAGATCGAACAGGTCGTTCTGGATACGCGTCAGGTCCGGCACGATGGGATCGGCACCCAGCGCGGCGATGGCGACGCCGATCGCCGAGTTCGCCTCGTCCACATCGCCGATCAGCGCCATCCGCGCGCTGGATTTCGCAATCCGCGAACCGTCGACCAGTCCTGTCGTGCCGTCGTCGCCGGTGCGGGTATAAATCTTGTTGAGCTTGACCATCCGCCTCTCACGTCATGCCGAACTTGTTTCGGCATAAGGCCCGAAACGCGGATCGGTCGAGGGCAAAGCGACCAGCCCGTTCGGCCGACAACTTATCCCGAAACGAGTTCGGGATGACGCATGTGATTAGCGCGCGACCAGCATCAGCAGGGCGGCGATCACCACCGCGATCGCCTGAAAGAAGATGCGGCCCATCATCGCCTTATTCTGTTTGAGCCCCGATGCGCTAGGACCCGTGCCGCCGGCTTTCAGGTCCGCCTCCGTCGTTTTCAGGAATGTGACAATGCCGCGCACGAGCATGGTCACGGTCGCGATCATCGCCGCGATGAGGAGGATGGTGAGGAAGATGCTCATGCTCATAATCTAGTTGTCCGAGAGCCGGAATCCAAGCGGCGCGCAGCCGGCTCGAATGGGTTCGACGATGTCTTTCGGATCAACACCTTGGGCGCGGAGCTCCGCGAGGCTGAGCGCGCCGTGGCGCTTGGCGAGCCGCTCGCCATCGGGTCCGATCATCAAGCGGTGATGATGATAGGCAGGCGTCGGCAGGCCGAGCAGCGCCTGCAGCAGACGGTGAACATGGGTGGAGAGGAAGAGGTCGCGCCCGCGCACTACGTCCGTCACGCCTTGATCTGCGTCATCTACGGTTACCGCCAGATGATAGCTGGTCGGCGCGTCCTTGCGGGCGAGCACCACGTCGCCGAGCAGGTCGGGCCGGGCCTCGATCTCGCCCGCGTCGGCATCGTCCCAGGTTAGCGGACCGGTCTCGGCCAAAGCACGTGCCGTATCCAGCCGCCAGGCGTGTGAGCGGCTGAGGTCAGGATCGGGCAGGCCCCGGCAAGTGCCCGGGTAGATCGGTCCCTCAGGGCCGTGGGGGGCCGAGGCACTGCGGGCGATGTCGGCTCTTGTGCAGAAGCAGGGATAAACGAGCCCACGGGCATTCAGCCGCTCGAGTGCCTCGGCGTAGAGCGAAAGCCGGCGCGATTGGCGCACGACCGGACCGTCCCACTTCAGCCCCAGCCAACGCAGATCCTCTTCGATGCCGGCGACATGCTCCTCACGTGTGCGGCCGGGATCGATGTCCTCAATTCGCAGCAGGAAGGTGCCGCCGCGGCTCCGCGCGAAGTCGTGCGCGAGCACTGCGCTCATCGCATGTCCCAGATGCAGCCTGCCCGTGGGACTAGGAGCAAAACGGGTTGTGGATAAGGCTGTGATCAAGATCGTGGATCGGGTTGACGCCGACTCGTCCGCAATGTCATTTCGGCGTCACTATCAGCGGGCAGAGCCGCAGGACAGATTGAGGGGACAAGGCGCTTGTACCATCCCGACCTGATCCGACATCCGGACAGCTGCCCGGCGCTCGTCCTCAATGCCGATTACACGCCGCTCAGCTATTATCCCTTGAGCCTCTGGCCCTGGCAGACGGCAATCAAGGCGGTGTTTCTCGACCGCGTGGACATCGTCGAGAGCTACGAGAAGGAAGTGCGAAGTCCCACCAGCGCGATGAAGCTGCCGAGCGTCATCGCACTCAAGCAATATGTTAAACCTTCCGCCTACCCCGCCTTCACCCGCTTCAACCTGTTCCTGCGCGACCGCTTCACCTGCCAATATTGCGGCACCGGACGCGATCTCACCTTCGACCATGTCATTCCCCGCGCTTACGGCGGACGCACGACGTGGGAGAATGTCTCTACCGCCTGCGCGCCCTGTAACCTGAAAAAGGGCGGCCGCACCCCGGCCGAGGCGCATATGGCGCTGTTCGAGCAGCCCTATCGCCCGACCAGCTGGCAGCTGCAGGACCATGGCCGCGCCTTCCCGCCCAACCATCTGCATGAGACCTGGCGCGACTGGCTCTATTGGGACGTCGAGCTACAGGCTTAGCCCAGCACCGTCATTGCGAGGAGCGGAGCGACGAAGCAATCCAGCTGCGCCGGACACCGGCTCTGGATTGCTTCGCTACGCTCGCAATGACGGAATCGGATTAGTTCTTAGGCGTGGGGCTTGGTGCCGGCGTCGGCGCCGTGCCAGCCGCCGCCCGCGCGTCCTGCCCATCACCTTCGGGCGCGGCGATGATGTCGCGGGTAACGGCGCCCTTGTCGACGGCGCTGGTTTCCGGCGAGCCCACTTCGGAACGGATGCCGGCCGGCGTGCGGTCCGCGCCGGCGCGGTTGAGCGCGGCGGCCTCCGGGATGCTGCGTGGGGCCGGCCCGCCGAACATCGCCTGCAGCGCCTGGGTCGAGCTGTCCGCTTCCTGCGGACGCGGCGCGCCCGGGCTCGGCGGCTGCAGCGCGAAGTCGGGCGGCACGACCAGCGGCGCGCGGCGGGCGACGGCGAATTCGTCCGGCCGCTCGCGGTTCAAACCGCCGCCGCCGCATCCCGCAAGCGTCAGGGCAGTGAGGCCCAGGGCTACAACATTACGCATTCACATTCTCCGCGGGTTCGCTCTTCGGCCGCGCGAACAAGGCGCGGGCGAGCAGGATCAGGACGCCAATGGTAATGGCAGCGTCGGCGACATTGAAGACCAAAAAAGGCCGGAAGTCGCCGAAGTGAAGGTCGAGGAAGTCGACGACATAGCCGAACCGCACCCGATCGAGGATGTTGCCAGCGGCGCCGCCGAGCACCAGGCCAAGCGCTATGACGTCATGACGGTTCTTCTCGCGCCATAGCCAGACGAGGACGCCGGTACCGATTGCCGCCGTCAGCCCGACCAGCGCCCAGCGCGCCGCGTCGCTGCCGGCGGTCAGAAAGCCCATCGAAACGCCGAAATTCTGCACCCAGGTCAGGTTGAAGATGGGCAGCAGGACGATCTGCCCCACTTCCTGCAGCTGCAGCGGACCGGTTACGATATATTTGACCAGCTGATCGGCCAGGAAAACGCCGAGTGCGATGAGAAGGCCGAAGCGGCGGGTGTTTGTCATCAAACGTCATCCCGAACTTGTTTCGGGACAAGGCGTCCAGCGCTCCTCAGGTGGAGGCCATATGCTGAAACAAGTTCAGCATGACGATGGTGTTTACCCACCCACTACCTCCGTGCACCGGCCGCACAGAGCGCCGTCCTCGGCCACCTCGGGCAGATGCCGCCAGCAGCGGCCGCATTTTAGCTTTTCGGTGCGCGTCACTGCGATCTCATCGCCGGGCGAGACCTTCGCCACGATGAACAGCTCTTCCAGCCCGTCATTGTCATTGGCGGGCACCGTCACTTCGGCCTCGAGGCTCGAACGGATGACCTTGTCGCGGCGATACGGCTCGATCGCTTCGGTGACCTGACTGCGCAACGCACGGAGCTCGGTCCATTTCGCTGCCAGTGCATCGTCCCGCCAACCGGCATCCACCTCAGGCCAGGTCAGCAGATGCACCGAGGCAGCGTCCGGCGTCCGCGTCTGCCACACTTCCTCGGCCGTGAAGGTCAGCACCGGAGCCAGCCAGCGCACGAGCCCGTTGAACAGGATGTCGAGTACCGTGCGATAGGCTCGCCGCTTCGGATCGCTCGGCGCGTCGCAATAGAGCGAATCCTTGCGGATATCGAAGAAGAAGGCCGACAGATCGTTGTTGGCGAAATCGCTCAGCAGCCGGACATAGGCATTGAAATCATAGTCGGCGACGGCCTGCCGCAGCTGCGCGTCGAGGTCCGCGAGCAGGTGCAGAATGTACTGCTCCAACTCCGGCATCTCCGCCGCCGGCACGCGCTCGGCCTCGTCGAACCCATCGAGAGCGCCGAGCAGGTAACGGAACGTGTTGCGCAGCTTGCGGTAGCCGTCAGCAGTGCCGGCGAGGATCTCCTTGCCGATCCGATGGTCCTCGGTGAAATCGACCGACAGCGCCCAGAGCCGCAATATGTCGGCGCCATACTCCGTCATCAGCTTCATCGGATCGACAGTATTGCCGAGCGACTTGGACATTTTCCGCCCGTCCGACGCCATGGTGAAGCCGTGCGTCAGCACCGCATCATAAGGTGCGCGCCCGCGCGTGCCGCACGCCTCCAGCAGCGACGACTGGAACCAGCCGCGATGCTGGTCGGAGCCTTCGAGATACAGGTCCGCGGGCCAGCTGAGCTCCGGCCAGCGCCCGCTTTCCAGTACGAAGGCGTGGGTTGAGCCGCTGTCGAACCAGACGTCGAGAATGTCAGTGACGCGGTCATAATCGTCCGGGTTGCGCCCCGGCCCAAGCAGCTCGACGGCAGGCGTGTCGAACCAGCCGTCGACGCCCTTCTCCCGCACGGCGGCGACGATGCGGGCGTTGACCTCAGGGTCGTTCAGATATTGGCCGGTCTTGCAGTCCACAAACAGAGTGATCGGCACGCCCCAGGCGCGCTGGCGCGAGATCACCCAGTCAGGCCGGCCCTCGACCATCGAGCGGATGCGGTTGCGGCCCTTTTCGGGGACGAAGCGCGTGGCTTCGATGGCGGCGAGGGCTTTCTGCCGGAGCGTCTCTCCCTCTCCCATCGGGAGAGGGCGACTCGCCGCAGGCGAGCGGGGTGAGGATGACAAAGCCTCATCGCCCTCACCCTCCCACCGCTTCGCGGCGGGCCCCTCCCTCTCCCGCTGGGAGAGGGGCATATCCATCGGGATGAACCATTGCGGGGTGGCGCGGAAAATGACCTTGGCCTTGGACCGCCACGAATGCGGATAGCTGTGGCGATAGTCCGCGCTCGCCGCCAGCAGCGCGCCTGCCTCGCGCAGCGCCTCGCAGATCGGCCCGTCCGGCGCGTTGAACTTGGGGTTGATCACCGATCCCTGGCCGCCCAGCCAGCCCCAATCCTCGCGGTATTTGCCGTCGCCCGTCACCGCGAAGACGGGTTCGAGGCCGTTCGCCTTGCACAGCTCGAAATCGTCCTCGCCATGATCGGGCGCCATATGCACGAGGCCGGTGCCCTGATCGGTGGTGACGAAGTTACCCGGCAGGAACGGCCGCGGCTGGGCGAAGAACCCGCCGAGATGGTGCATCGGGTGACGGGCGACGGTGCCGGCAAGGTCGGAGCCGTTTCCACGCCACAAGATCCCTGGAAACTGAAGCGTACCCGTGCCGTCCTCGTTCTGAGAGAGGAGCTGCAAGCCTGGCGCGAGACGCTTGATCGTCGGGGCTATCAGCTCAGCTGCCACAAGCAGCCTGCGCCCCTCAAACTCAATCAGCGCGTACGGAACTTCCGGCCCATATGCGATCGCCTGGTTGACGGGGATCGTCCACGGCGTCGTCGTCCAGATCACCGCATGGGCGCCGACCAGTTCCGGGATCGGGCTCTCGACAATCTCGAACGCCACGTCGATCTGCGTCGAGGTGATGTCCTCATATTCGACTTCGGCTTCGGCGAGCGCCGTCTTCTCGACCGGCGACCACATCACGGGCTTGGCGCCGCGGTAGAGCTGGCCGCTCTCCGCGAACTTCAGCAGCTCGCGGACAATGGTCGCCTCGGCCTCATAGTCCATCGTCAGGTAGGGCCGGTCCCAGTCGCCCAGGATGCCGAGCCGCTTCAGCTGCTCGCGCTGGGTGTCCACCCAATGCTGCGCATAGGCGCGGCATTCGGCGCGGAACTCGGCCGCGGGCACCTCGTCCTTGTTGCGCTTCTTGGCGCGATATTGCTCCTCGACCTTCCATTCGATCGGCAGGCCATGGCAGTCCCAGCCGGGCACATAAGGCGCGTCCTTCCCCAGCAGCGACTGGGTACGGCAGACCATGTCCTTCAGGATGTGGTTAAGCGCATGGCCGATATGCATGTCGCCATTGGCATAAGGCGGGCCGTCGTGAAGGATGAACTTCTCGGCACCGCTGCGCGCCTCGCGCAGCCGCTGATAAAGCCCCATTTCCTGCCACCGCGCGAGGATGGCCGGCTCCTTCTGCGGCAGGCCGGCCTTCATGGGAAAGTCGGTCTTGGGCAGGAAGACGGTGTCGCGGTAATCGGGCGGGGTCGGAGCGTCGGCCATAAGGGAGGGGCGATTAGCGCCTTAACCTCCATTCGTCATCCCGAACTTGTTTCGGGATAAGAGTGGAGCCACTCTCAAGCGTCGCGAGCCGGATGCCTGATCCCGAAACAAGTTCGGGATGACGCTTAGGGCACCGGCCCCAGGCGCGGCACCGTGCCCCCCGCGGCCCGTTGTCGGATCACGCGAAGATAGGTGTCGACCAGCGTCTGATTGACCTGGTCCCAGCCGAAGCGCTGCGCGGTCCGCTCGCCCGCCTCACCAGCGGCGCGGCGCGCGTCGTCATCGGTGCAGTAGGCGCCAAGTGCCTCGGCAAAGCCTTCGATCCAGCCGGGCCGGATGAGGCGGCCGGTGACGCCGTCGCGGACAAGGCTTTGGCTCCCCGTGGCGATCGCCGCGACGACCGGCAGCGCGCAGGCCATCGCCTCCAGCGTCACGTTGCCGAACGTTTCAGTTACGGACGGGTTGAACAGCATGTCGGTGCTGGCGAGCGCTCGGCCCAAGTCGCCGCCGCTCTGCTGGCCGACGAAGACGGCGTCGGGCAGCCGGCGCTCGAACCACTCCCGCGCAGGGCCGTCACCGATCACGAGCACGCGATGCGGGACGCCCTTCGCAGCGAGGCAGTCGATCGTGTCGGAGAAGACGTCGAGCCCCTTCTCCATCACCAGCCGGCCGAGAAAGCCGATCGTCACCTCCTGATCGTCGATCCCAAGTGAGCGGCGCCAGGCGAGATCGCGCTTGTTCGGTGAGAAAATCTCCCGGTCCACGCCGCGCGTCCAGATGCCGACATCATAGCTCATCCGTTGCTCGCGCAGCAGCTGGGCCATGGAGTCGGACGGCGCGACGATGGCATCGCAACGGCGGTAGAAGCGGCGCAGGATCGCTTCGATCACCGGTTCCATGAACGCCAGGCCGTAATAGCGCGGATAGGTCTCGAACCGCGTGTGCACCGACGCGACAGCGGGAAGCCCGTGCCGCCGTGCGAAGCGGACGGCGGAGTGGCCGGCGAAATCGGGCGAGGCGACATGGATCAGGTTGGGCGCGAAGCGGGCGATGTCCGCGCGCACGCGCCTCGGGATACCGCGCGGGATCCGATATTCGGGGCGCCGCGGGACCGCGAAGGCTGGGACGGGCACCAAGTCTCCGGTCGGCGGAAAGGCCGGCGTATCGGTAACCGGCGCATAGACGCGCACGGCGGCCCCTTGGCGAAGGAGATAGCCGACCAGCCGATTGAGCGCCTGATTGGCCCCGTCGCGGACATAATTATAGTTGCCGCTGAACAGCGCGATGCGAAGGTCGCTGGCTTGCATCGCGCGGGTGTTAGCCTCGCCTGCCGTCGAATTCCACACCGTCACCCCGGGCTTGACCCGGGGACCCGCTTCTTCTCCTGAAGGCAGCGGGACCCCGGCTCGGGGGCCGGGGTGACGTAGGGGAGGTTGCATGCTGACATTTGCCGCTATGCTGCTGGCCATGAGCACGCCTTTCGTCATCGGCCATCGCGGCGCTTCTGGCCAGCGGCCGGAGCATACGCTGGCGGCCTACGCCCTCGCTCTGGAACAGGGCGCGGACTTCATCGAGCCCGACGTGGTGCCAACGAAAGACGGCCATCTGGTCGCGCGGCACGAGAATGAGATTTCGGGCACCACCAATGTCGCCGACCACCCCGAGTTCGCCGGCCGCCGTACGACCAAGATGATCGAAGGCAAGGAGGTGAGCGGCTGGTTCACCGAGGATTTCACCCTCGCCGAGCTGAAGACGTTGCGCGCCCGCGAGCGGCTGCCACAACTCAGGCCCGCCAACATGGCCTATGCCGATGAGCCTATCGCGACACTCGACGAGCTGATCGTGCTTGCCAAAGCCCGCGGCAAGGGCGTGGTCGCCGAGATCAAGCATTCGAGCTATTTCGCCTCCATCGGTCTGCCGGTGGAGCAAAAGCTGCTCGAGACCTTCGCACGCCACGGCTGGACCAAGGCCGACGACCCGGTCTGGATCGAGAGCTTCGAGGTCGGCAACCTGAAGGCGCTTCGCCGCATGACCGGGCTGAAGCTGGTTCAGCTGGTGGACGACAAGGGCGCACCGATTGATCGGGCCGTGGACAGCTACGCCGCAATGATCACAGCCGAAGGACTGAAGGACGTGGCCAGCTATGCGGATGGGCTGGGCGCGGCAAAGGCGCTGGTGATCCCGCGGGATGGAGAGGGGCGCTCGCTTGCCGCTACGCCCTTAGTCGAGCATGCGCATGCGGCGGGCCTGAAGGTGATCGTCTGGACGCTGCGATCGGAGAATTTCTTCCTGCCCGCCGAACTGCGCGACGGCTCCGATCCGCGTGCTCGTGGCCGTGCGCAGGAAGAAGTGCGGATGTTTGCCAAGGCCGGCGTGGACGGCGTCTTCACCGACCATCCGGCGGACGCAGTCGCGGCGCTGAAATAAAAGGGCGGGCCCCCTGGAGCCCGCCCTTCTGGTACGCTTGAGCGACAACTCCCCAACAGGGGAGGCGATTACGGCATCAGCACCGTGTCGACGACGTGGATCACGCCGTTGGACTGGAGCACGTCGCCTTGCGTGACATGGCTCATGCCGCCCTTGGCGTCGGTCAGCATGATCTTGTTGCCCATCATCGAGGCGGTGAGCGTGCCGCCCTGCACGGTGGTAAGCGTCGCCTTGCCGCCACCCGCCTTGATCGCCTTGGCGACATCCTTGGCCGTCATCCGCCCCGGCACGACGTGATAGGTGAGGACGGTGGTCAGTGTTTCCTTGTTCTCAGGCTTGACCAGATTGTCGACCGTGCCGGCCGGTAGCTTGGCGAAAGCGGCATTGGTCGGCGCGAAGACGGTGAACGGGCCGGCGCCCTTAAGCGTGTCGACCAGGCCAGCGGCCTGGACGGCAGCGACGAGCGTGGTGTGATCCTTCGAGTTCACCGCATTGTCGACGATCGTCTTCGACGGATACATGGCGGCGCCGCCGACCATCACCGTCCTTTCGGCCGCAACGGCACCCGACGCAACCAACGACAGCGACAGCGCCGCAGCGGCCTTGAGCGAAGTCTTCATGATCTTTGATCCCTCTGATGAGCGCCGGCGCCGAAACGCCGGCCGCACGGCAGATACGGCGCGATTGTTGCAGCGGATGCATCGTCCGCGCGAAAAATCGCCGATCTTTCCGATCAGACGATCGTCATCGTTCCCGTCATCACCACCGGCCCGGTCGGCTGGCCGGTCGGCGAGCCGCCTTCGGGTTCCAGCGACACGGCCAATGTCACGCCGCTCGCCAGCAGCGGCCGGTGTCCGCCGGCGACGATCATCGTGCGCGCGTCCTTGGCCGCGATGACGCCCAATGAGCGCGGCTTGCCGTCGGCGGGGATGACCCAGAGCTCGGGCGTGCGGCCATCCGCATCCATGCCCACCGGAGTGACGGTCATCCGGCCTTCGCGTTCGTCATAGGCAATCGTGAGCGTGCCGCTGCCCTCCTTGGGGGTGAGCGCCGCGACCATCATCTTCGCCGCCGGCGTCGTGGCGACTTGCGGCGCGGGTGTCGGTGCGGTGCCGTCCGGCCGCAGAACGAGAATGCCGAGCAGCACCGCCGCGGCCGCGCTCGCGGCGAAGGTGGCGAACCGCCAGGGTCGCGCCGGGTCGCCTGGCTCATTGGCCGGCAGCCGGCGCTGAATGCGGTTCCAAAGCTCGGGCGGCGGCGCGCGCCCGGGCCCTAGCAAGGGGTCGAGCCTAGCGCGCCATGCCTCGACGGCAGCCGCGAATGCCGGATCGCTCGCTTCGCGCGCACTTTCGTCGGCCAGGCCCAGCGCGTGCTCGGCTGCGAGGATGTCGTCCTCTTCCGTCATCGGCACAGGCAATCGCGCAGTTTCATCAGCCCGCGGCGGATGCGGCTCTTGATCGTGCCGAGCGGCTCGCCCGCGCGCTCCGCCAGTTCCGGATAGCTGGCACCCTCCAGAAACGCGGTGCGGATCAGCGCCGCCTCTTGGCCGCCCAGTTCGCCGAGGCAGCCATATAGCCTGGCGCTCTCCCCGGCTTCCTCGATCAGCGCATCGGCGCGCGGTGTGGGATCGGCCAGGTCGAAGGCTTCTTCGATGGGCGCTGTACTACGATTGCCGCGCGCGCGCAGCCGGTCGATGGCCGTGTTGCGGGCAATCGCCGCCAGCCATGTGATGGGGCTCGCGCGCGACGCGTCGAAACGCTCCGCCCGCCGCCACACATTCACATAGGCTTCCTGCAACGCATCCTCCGCATCCTGGCCCTCACCCAAGATACGGCAGCAAATGCCGTAAAGTTTCGCGGAGGTGCGCTGATAGACATCGTGGAACGCCTTGCGGTCGCCGCGCGCGACAGACGCCAGGGCCGCTGCAAGGCGCTCCCGCGCCTCGTCCGCCGCCACCGACCGCATCACGTCCATTCGCTACGCTACCCCCGAATCGCGGGCGCACCCTAGCGGATCGTTGCGCCGTCGCAAGAAAGGCTCAGGCGCGTTTCAGCCGCGGCGCGAGCATGTCGACCTGAGCGCGGTAGCGCTCGTCATCCCCGCCGAACAGCAGGAAGAGCTACGAGTTGATCGCGATCGCGTCACGGACTGGTGACGGCCCGATTTGAGTCAGTCGTGCCTCGACCGTCAGGGCATGGCGCTTCAGGCGGTCGCCCAGGAAGTCGAGCACGGTGCGGATGCGGGGGCTGTGGCGCTGCCGCTCATGGGTGAGCAGCCAGATTTCCATGCCGCCATTGGTCGTGGCGGGCAAGCAGCGGATCAGCTCCGGGTCGAGTTCGGCAACCATGCACGGGAGCGCCGCACAGCCGACGCCAGAGCGGACCGCGGCGATGATTCCGGTGACGCTGCCGTGGGTCATCGCCACGGCGTGGTCGAGGCCGTTCTCTTTCAGCCACATGCCATAATAGCGGCCGACTCGCCCGCCACCGCCGCCGATCAGTGGATGCGAGGCGAGTTCCCGCCGGTTGCGCGGAATGCCATGCGCTTCAGCATAGGAACGGCTGCAATAGACGGTCCACAGGTCAGTGCCGATCTTGCGGCCGACGAGCCCGCTGCCGGTCATCTCCTTGGCAACGCGCACCGCCACGTCGGCGGCGCCGGCTTCCAGGTCCCGCAGTTCCTCGCTGGCGTCGAGTTCAATGATGATGTCGGGCCGCAGCTCGTGCAGTTCGCGCAGCATAGGCGTTAATACGCCGTTCGCGTACGACTCCTCAGTCGTCAGCCGGACCGTGCCGCCGGTCTCGCGCTTTTGCGCCGAGGCGGCATCGGACAGCGCCTCGGCGGCGGCATGCAGCGCCCGTGCTTCGAGCAGCAAAGTCTCGCCCGCTGTCGTCAGCGCATAGCCCGCACGGCGCTTGTCGAAGAGGGTGAGGCCGAGCGACTCCTCCAGCGCGGCGATGCGCCTTGCGACGGTAGTCTGACTGACGCGCAGCGCGCGGCCGGCGGCTAGAGTGCTGCCGGTGTCGGCCACCGCCACGAAGAAGCGCGCGTCGTTCCAGTCGAACATGGCGCCATTCTGCGCTTTTGCAGAACGGTTGCGCAACATCGTTGCTACCGCAGAACGTCCATAAGAGCCTATCTCCAGTCTCACGTTGGCGCCGACGGTAACCCCCTTAAAGGAACCGTCACCATGAAGACCCTGTTGATTACCTTCGCATTCGCCGCCGCTTTCGTGTCGGCGAACCCTGCCGCGGCTCAAGCCCCGGTGTCCCGCACTGCGGCCGTCAGCACGGCGGGTCTGGACCTGTCGACCGAACGCGGTCAGCGCGCGCTCGAACTGCGCATCGTCCATGCCTCGAGCGAGCTGTGCGGCACGCCGTCTCCGGCCGATGCCCGCGGCCGGATCAAGCTGAAGCAATGCCGCGCCGAGCTGCAGAGCAGCGCGGCCGAGCAGGCTCGCATCCTGGTTGCCCGTGCGGGCAGCCTCGAAGTCGCCGCCCGGTGACGTGGCGCCACGGCGGGAGCGCGCCCCTACGCTCCCGCCGCTTGGCCATTCAGGCCGCGGCCGGCACGCGCCGGCGCCGCGACAAGGCGCCGAGCGCGCCGAAGCCGATCAGCATCATTGCCCAGCTTGCCGGTTCCGGGATCGCCGCGATGCGCAACACTTCGCCCGTTCCCGCCTGATTGCCGAACCGGCTGACGTAAAAGGCTCCATTCGACCCGATCGCCAGACCGGTGGCGAAGACCAGGCCCTGGTTGAACAGGGTCGTCTTGCTCCCGTCGCCATTGATCCGGATCAGCGCTCCACCCACGCCAGGTGTCGCCAGACCATTCGAGTCGAGCTCGAGCGCGTAAAGTGTGCCGTCGGCTCCGAAGGCCAGATCGGACAAGGAGGTGAAGCCGCTATAGGCGACCGACACCACCCCGCCCGGCGTGACCCGAAGAATGCGCGCCGCGCCTTGGGTGAAAGGAAAGCCAGTCAGCTCCGTCACATAGAAATTGCCGTCCGGCCCGACCACGACGCCGGTCGGCACCGAGTCGCTGAACGGCGGCGGCGGGCCGATGAAGCGGGGCGGGAAGGCGGCGATCAGCGAAACGTTGCCGGCAGGGTCCACGTTCAGCAATGTGTTGCTGCCGGCGTCCGTCACCGCAAGGCCGCCGCTCCAGTCAGCAACGGAGAAGGGATTACTGTCGACCATGCCGCCGAGCGGGTTGTTGGCCAGCTCATAGGCTGCGACATCGCCGCGTGGGGTGGGGCCGGCCGTGAAGCTGTAGACCTGCCCCAGCTTCGCGCCGGCCGGCCCGAGCGCACCGGTGCGGATTGCCGGGTTTGCGCCGAGCCCAACAACGACATAGCCGGTACCGTCGGAACCGAACGCCACATCGTTCGGGCCCGATACGTCGCTGAGCGCCGGAATTGCGAGCGACGCGAGGCCGCTCACGATCCGTTGTTGCGATCCGCCGAAGATGCGGGTGATCGACCCCGTCTCCGAATAGGTCGCCGTCTGGCCGCGCACGATGGTGCTCGGTCCGCCGGGCGTGAACACGCCGCTTTCCGCAACATAGAGGCCGCCATCCGGACCGAAGGCGAGGCCCCGGGGATTGTTCAGGCCGCTCGCCACGACCGTGCTCGCATAAGGTCCGGCCAGGGCCGGGGCAGCCGCCAGCAGGGCGGCGCCCAGCAGCGCCGCCTTCAGGTAGTTGCGCATGACGATCCTCCTATGCGCGAGCGGGGGGGAGGCGCGGTGTCCGCCGCCGTGCCGACCATCCGGCTAGGCCGAAGCCCGCGATCATCATCGCCCAGCTTGCCGGCTCCGGAACGGCAGCGAAGATGCGTGGGCCAAAATCCGCAATTTCACTGTTCAGGCCATCGGCAGCCGGATTCACCCGAAGCCGGGACCAGGCCTGGAAGGTGTAGCTGCTGGCCGCAAAGCCGCGCGTCGGCAGCAGCGCGACGGGCACGGACGCGCTGATCGTGTCCCCGTTCACCACCGCTCCGCCAAAGATCGGCGTGATCGTCGGAGCCCCGGCCGGCGGGAAGGTCACCACCCGCAGCGTGCCGTCGGGCAACAGGACCGCCAGCGAGTCCCACCTGACCGACGGGTCCAGATCAGGATCGCTCAGGACGTTGAGGCGCGGCGTGCCCGCGCCGCGATTGATGCCGATGACATAAAGGCTGCCCGGCAATCCGCCGATCGCGCCGGCCGTCTTCAGGCTGAGGTTGAAGTGCGTGCCGGTGAAACGGGCGTCGGCACTCACGAAATCGAGATTAGCGCTGAGCGAGCCCGTATAGGTGCCGAGGAAATCGCCGAGCGGATCCGTGGCGGCGCTGGCGCTGCCCGCGCCGAGCAGGGCCAGAGCAAGCGCGGCGGCCGGTTTGAACGTCATCATGTCACACCCCTGTTTTCCTGTTGTCAGGCGAGGGAGAGTGCGGCGGGACGGGCGGGGCCGCCACATACAGGATCTGATGAGCATCTGATGAAAAGCTGATGATCATGGGATTTGCGGTCGCGTGCCCGTCACTTGCCAGTAGCGGTCGAGACCTAGTGTCGCTGTGAGCCGCGCGAATCGGGGATCGCTGCGGAGCGGCTTCAGAGGCGGCGAAAACAGGATGTCCGTGCGGCGCCATGTTACGGAAGGCAGCGGCAGGCGCTCGCCCGAAACCGGGTCCCGTTTGCCAAGAAAATAGACGTAGATCGCTTCCCACGCCTCCCCCATCGCGTCGAGCATGACGAGGTAAGGAACGGCGATGAATGAAGCCAGCCGGCCCCTGGCGCGGTCGGACAGGATCGCCTGCATCGCCGCGGCGCGGTCGGCCAGCCGGCCGCTGTTCATCGCCTTGACCATTGCCAGACCGACCTCGGTGCTGAGCGGACTGTAGCCGCCGAGGCCGATGGTCGACTCCCGTGTCAAAGCCAGTGCCAGCTGCGGCTGCCCCGACTGAAGCAGGAAGTTGAACTGGGCCAGCCACGCATCGGCATCGGACGGTGCGTTACGCCGGGTCTCGGCGATCAGCGCCCCCGCCCGTTCGATATCGCCAAGATACCACCAGGCGCGCGCGAGCTGGATCGGGTTGGCGGGCACCAGCGGCTCGCGGCCGTTAAGCCATCGAAACTCCGCTGCGGCGTCCCTAATCCGGCCCGTGTCGGCATAGAGGACGCCCATTCGCTGATGCAGCTGCGGCTCGTCGGGCATGCGCCCGAGGGCGGAGCGCAGCTCCCGGTCCACCTCGATCCAGTTTCGGAAATTAGGCTTGAGCAGCGCCAGAGTCAGCAGCGCCTGGCGGTTGCCGGGATCGAGCGCGAGCGCCCGGTCCGCCGTGCGCCGGATTGCCAGGATGTGCTGCTCCTGCTGCCGTTCGTGAAGTTGGTGGATCAGCAGGTACCGCGCATAGGCGAGGTCGGCCCAGCCGGGCACAAAGTCCGGATCGACGACCGTCGCGCGTTCCAGAAGGGCAATCGATTGCCGAATGCTGCTCGATCCCTCGCGCCTCTGGATGGCGAGGGCTGCGGCGTGAAGCCGCTCCGCCTCGCGGCGGGCCGGGGAAGGAAGGCCAAGCCAGCCCGCGCCTGCACCGACCAGCAGCAGCGCAGCGCCGCCGAAAAGGATGTTTCGCCGCTTGGCGGGTGCTGCCGGCTCTGCCGGGTTGGCGGCGGGAACCGGTCCCGGCTGGCGAACCTTGAGGCGGTAGCCGACCTTGGTGATCGTCTCGATCTCGAACGCGCCCGACTCGGCCGCTAGCGCGCGGAGCAGCGAGATGACGCGCTGGATTGCGTTTTCGCCGACGATCCTCCCGTCCCAGCAGCGCGCCACCAGCTCGTCGCGGCCGACGATCCCGCCATCTGCACGGGCGAGCGCTACCAGCACCTGCATGACCCGCGGCTCGAGCGTGCGGTGCTGGCCGTCCCAGCTCAACTGCCGAAGTGCGGGCCTGACCTGCGCGTAGCTCAGCCGGAAGGGCGGCTCGGTCGCGAGCATGATGCTGTCCGGTTGCCGCGCTGGTGCCGCCACCCTGATCTCCCGCAATGCCAGTCTATGCCTGGCGTGAGACAATAGCGAGAGGGCGGAACCGCGAATCGGTTCCCAAGCGTTACGGCTTTGACTAAGCACCCGCCCAAAGGAGAAGCATCGATGGACGCTCTGGTATCGACCGACTGGCTGGATAAGGAACTCGGAGCCCCGGATCTGCGCGTCGTCGATGCCACCTGGCTGATGCTGGGCGAAGGCGACGCCGCCGCTGCGTTCGAGCAGGCGCACATCCCGGGCGCCGTGTTCATGGACCTGAACGAGCTGGCCGACAGCGGCAGCTCGCTCCCGAACATGCTGCCTCCGGCCGAGAAATTCGCGAGCCGCATGCAGTCGCTGGGTCTGGGCGATGGCAGCCGCATCGTCGTCTACGACCAATCGCCGTACAAGAGCGCGGCGCGCGCCTGGTGGATGCTGCGCACCTTCGGCGCCCATGACGTCGCGATCCTTGACGGCGGCCTCGCCAAATGGCGGGCCGAAGCGCGGGCGGTGGAGAGCGGCAAGCCGCAAGTCCGCCACCGGCACTTCACCGCCTGGAACGACGCCAAGGGCGTGCGCACCATCGAGCAGATGAAGGCCAATGTCGGCGCCCGCACCGAGCAGGTGCTCGACGCCCGCGGCGCCGCCCGCTTCGCCGGCCAGGCAATGGAACGCCAGGGCGTGCAGCCGGGCCACATCCCCGGCTCCCGCAACCTGCCCTATGAGCAATTGTTCAACGCCGACGGCACCTTCAAGACCGGCGATGCGCTGCGCCAGGCCTTCACCGATGCCGGTATCGATATGGACAAGCCGATCGTCACCACCTGCGGGTCGGGCATGACAGCGGCGGTTTTGGTGTTCGGTCTGCATCTGCTCGGCAAGGACGCGGCGCTGTATGACGGCAGCTGGAGCGAATGGGGCGCCGATCCGTCGACGCCAAAGGAGCTCGGCGCCGCCGTCTGAGGCGGGGACCCTCGTCGGAGGAGCGGGATGGGCGATGGAGCCAAGGCGTTGCGCTGGAGCCTGGCGCTGGGCGGCGCGGCGCTGTCCGCCAATGCGCTCCGCGAATGGCTGCTGTGGCGAGGCGGTGCGAGCCGCCGCTTCGTCTATGTGACGCCCACGACCGGCACCGGCGAGGAAACTCTGTGGCTGAGCGAAATTGCGCGGCCCTCGCCCAAAACCAAGACGGTCGCCCGAACGATCAAGAGCCTGTTCAGCGTGCCCGGCGAGCAGCCTAGCGGCGGGGTGCCGGAGAGCTTCCACGCGTTGGTGCCTTCGCCCGGCAACCGGCGGATGGCAGTGCTGTCGGTGCAGCTCGGCTCCGACTTCGTCGACAACAATGTCCGTATCGTCGACATGGAAGCGGGCAAGCCGGGCGGGTTCTTCAACGAGCATCGTTTCTCCACCATCAGCCGGGCGACCTGCACTTCGGCGCTGTTCGACGCCCATCTGGCGGCGGAAGCGGCGGTCGGCGTGCCGGCCGATGTGCTGGCGGGCTATGACTGGCGCGTGGTGCTGGAGGGTCAGCCCGGCGCCAACATTCCCTCGCCGGAACTCCGTTGGGCCGATGACGAGACTCTGGTCGTCGGCTTCCGCCTGCCGGTCGTAACGATCCAGGGGCAGGAGCTGGGCGAGGAGCTGTTCCGCTTTCGGATCGCTGCCGATGGCGGCTCCGACAGTTTCGAGCAGTGGACAGGCCCTGCCCCCGCGCCGCCGCTGACCGGGCCGCTCTCCATCGCCTCGCCCAGCGCCGCCAAGGCGTACGCGATTCTGTACAATGGGTCGCCGCTTCGCTTCCTGCGCCGCGCTCCGGTGCTGGCGCCTCCTGCCTGGCTGATCCCGCAGCGGAAAGCGGCCCGGATGGTCGCGGGACTGATCGCCTGATCCCCGACTTGGTGACGGCCCCGCTTGCTGCTATGGTTAACGGCAACGGGGAAATGCCCCGGCGGTCGCATCGTGAGTTTCGCTTCAGGGGAGTGACGACATGACGCGTGCCTTGGCGGCCTTTGCCGCAGTTCTGACTCTGTCCGCGCCCGCCGCGGCCAACACCCTCATCACCTTCGAAAGCCTGCCCGGCATGGCGAACACGCCGGGCGCCGCGGTGCCGGTGGGGTCGCGGCTGAGCAACCAGTTCCTCGCCTCCGACGGCGTCGTGTTCAGTTCCGGCGCCGGCTATGTCGCGGTGGTCGACCATGTGCCCGGCTGCGGCACCACCTGCACGCCGACGCCGCCCAACGTGATCGGCGGCACTGCCGCGAACGGCACGCTCAGCTATGGGACCCCGATCACCGCCAGCTTCTTCAGCACGGCCAACACCAACGTGAAGGCCACCACCAATTTCGTCCAAGTGCTGGGCGAGACCTTTCCGGATGCCAGCACGCTGACGCTGGAGGCCTATGGCGTGGGCGGCAATCTGATCGGGTCGGTAAGCGTGAACGAAGGCAATGTGTTCGGCACCGGCGCCACGCTGAGCCTGTCGGTCGCCGGCATCCAGTCGGTCCGCTTCTATTCGAACGGCGGCACGGTCGCCTTTGACAATTTCGAGTTCGGCGACCTGAGCGCAGTGCCGGAACCGGCGAGCTGGGCGATGATGATCGCCGGCTTCGGCCTGGCGGGCGCGGCGGCGCGGCGGCGGCGGGAGCGTTTGGCGATCGCTTGAAGCCTGACGGAAAGTCACGAAAGTCACGCCACGTCAGGGTTTGGCGGGAGACTTTCCGAACAGCGCCTTCACCGATCGGTGGAAGGCGGCCACCGCCGCCTCCACCCTGGTGTCGCGGAAATAGGTGCGCCGTTCGCGATGCGGCGCATGGCGGACGGGGTCGCGGACACGCAGCAGATACTGGGTGAGCCGCTCGTCATAATGGCGCCGCTCGCCGATCTGCTCGCCCTTGTAGAAGACCGGCACCGAGACGCCGTTCAGCGCCCGGTCGAGCGCGGCCTCGCCAAGCCGGTGATAGGCATAATCGAGCGCGGCTTCCCAGGCGGCGCGGAAGCTGGCGGCATCCGGCCGGGCGCGCAGGCGATAGGCGCTCTCGCGCGACATGCCGACCCGCCCGGCAGCCGTGCCGACACACGCCATCTCGCCCAGCGCCTCGATAAAGGCGACCTGCTTGTCGGGCGTCCAGCCGTCGGCACGCGGCGCGACGAGGACAGGGGTGAAGGAGGGTTTCTCCTGATTCGGTGTGCTCATGCTTGACTCGCTAACCGAATAGGTTCAATGTAGGACAGAGTTTTCTTTCGGGCCGAGGCGCGGAGCGCGGAGAGACTGTTCTCACAAAGGGCACGAAGGACACCAAGATTGATCTTCGTGCTCTTTGTGCTCTTTGTGAGAACCGAGTCATCGCTGGTCCAGTTGCGAGCGGACCGAGGCGAGGCCGAGCCGGCTGATGCGGTAGGGCTGGCCGCCCTGGCTCGCGATCAGTCCGCGGCGCTTCAGCCGGCGGAAGATCAGTTCGGTGCAGTCGGCTAGCCGCAAGCCCTCGCGGGTGAAGCAGTCGACTTCCACGATCTTGCCGGTCGTTGTATCGCGGCGGTGCACGATGCGGCCGCCCAATGCGAGCGCATGCAGCACCCGCTGTTCGTATTTCGAGATGTTCAAGGAAGATTGACCCGTTGCTGAGGCGAACACGCGCGCGATCCGCCCCGCGCGGCGCCCTCAGCACCCCACGGCGATCACGCATGCCCGACGGCCGCTGGACTTGAGCGTCCAGCCCGTCGGTCAGCGGGCAACAATCTCCTGCATATCCACTCCGGCTTGCGGGCGCGCTGTTACGGGAGGGGAATGGAGTGGGTCAAGCGCGCACGGGCGCGAGTTCAACCTCAACCAGTTTTGTCTCGCCATCGCAGTCTTGGCAATCGGCGTTGTCGTAGAGATCGCCGAGCACCCATTCCTGAGCTTTGACGTCCCACCTCGCCCAAGCGTCGCGGGTGACATTGTTGCTGCCACAGACGTAGCAGACGAAGGTGACGCGTTTGCCTGTGGTCGCCATTCGGCTAGTCTGCCGGGCAAGGGCGGCAGGGGCAAGCAGTTGGCGCGCAAGACTTGGACGGATGCGGTGATCGAGGCGGTGCGGCGGCAGGTCGCGCGCACTGGATCGCCGCTGTTCACGCGTCAGGCCCTGATCGAAGCCGAGCTCGACAACATGATCGCGGCGACGGGCTCCAGCGGGGCCACGCCGTTTCAGACGCTCAGCCGCGAGCTCCAGCAGCTACGGCAAGCAGGGGCGCTGGAGTTCATTGACGATCACGGCACCTATCGCTGGCTCGGCATGCCCTGGAGCGGCAGCAGGGAACGAGCAAGGGCGTATTCGTCATCGGCTCTCATTCCATCTATGCCGACGAGCCGGAGCGCTTCTATCGCTTCCCGCCCAAGTGGATGCGCAATGCCGCGCAGGTGGTCGGCAACTGGATCATCTACCAGGAGCCTCGGCGCGCGGGGCCGCGCGGCTATTATGCCGTGGCGAAGGTGGACCGGATTGTCCCAGACCCGACGCATGAGGGCATGTTCCTGGCGCTGATCGAGTCGGGATCATATCTGGAGTTCGGCCGCGACGTTCCCTTCCAGCTTGACGGGCAAGCCGTCGAGCGCGGGCTTCTTAATCGCGATGGGCGGCTGAACAATGGGCGGGCGATCCAATCCATTCGGGCGATTTCGAACGAGGACTTCAATCGCATCGTCGACCTCGGCTTGATCGAAGACGACGAGTTGCTGCCACGGATCGATGAGAATGAGCCTACCGAGTTGCGGGTGTATGAGGAGCCGCAGCCGTGGGAAGGTCCGGTCGATCGCTCAACCGCGCTGGTCAACCGCAAGGTGCGGGACCGGCAGTTCCGCAAGCGCGTCCTCGACGTTTACGACAGCCGCTGCGCATTGACGGGCATGAAGCTGATCAACGGCGGCGGCAGGGCTGAAGCGCAAGCCGCCCACATCATGAGTGTGGAAGCGGGCGGGCCGGACGTGGTCACCAACGGCATCGCCCTGTCCGGCACGGTGCGCTGGATGTTCGACCGCGGCCTGATTTCGCTGAGCGACGAGGGCGAAATCCTGCTCTCGCGCAAGATCAACGACATCGAAGGCGTTGAGAAGATCATTTACCCGGATCGGCGGGCGCGATTACCTTCTGCAGCGGCTCACCGGCCACTGATGCGCTATCTTGGGTGGCATAGAAGCGAATGCTTCCAGCGATGAAGCTTACGCCGCAGCGATTTGCTCATTCGCGGGCTCGGGAGCCGCTACTTGCGTGCGTCGTGGAAATCGTTTGGACAACGCTTCGTGCCAGGGACTCCCGTGACTTTCGTGCTCAACGAAGCGTAGCGGCGCTTCCTCGATGCGACTTAGGGCGGAGCCGAAGAGACGAGCAGCGAATTGCGGATCAAGTCTGGCCGCTTCTCTGCGATACCCCTCATATGCTTGAGCGACCGAGGCCTTGTAAGCATAGTCTTCGGCGAGACGGAACCTCTGGCCGATTTGCTTTGTAGCAATCCAAGCAAACCAAACGGGCGCCGCGATGCTAAAAAACGCAAGCGCGATGTTGATCCAAATAAGTCCTAAGCGCGGATTCCCTGACGCAAGCAAGCTTCTCAGAAGATCGACCCTAGCCGAGCCTAAATATGCACCTAGAGCCAGCGCGACCAGCAGTCCGACGACCCACACCCACATAGATCGCGTTAACGAGTCTGCGCGCTTCGCAAACGCTTCACCAAGCCCCTTCGTGGTCGCAGCGCTATAGGCGTCCTCACAATTTTCGACGAGCTTTTCGGCTTCGAATGCAAACTGTTTGATGTTCCCGAGAATTTGGGTAGCTTGCGTTTCTGCTTCGCTCGCGCGCTGAGTTCCTGCAGCAGCCTTAGCTAATGCTTTTTCTACTACAGCCCGAGCCTCATTCAAACTGGCCAAGTCAGTTGGAAGAGCCTCAGCTGCAGCGTGAGCCTCTACAATAGTTGCTACCTTCTCATCTAGATCGCCTGAACGCGCAGTAATTGCCTGGATTTGAGTATCAACTGATCTCAATCTCCTCAACAACGCTCTAGGTAAAAGTTTCTGATCCTCAATGTCTTGCCAATCAACCTCTGGCAGTAGGTATGGGGCTAAGATCCCCCGCAACCACTCCATCAAAGATAGGTAAACAGGATACGAGCCTGCCATGTTACCGTTGTAGAAGTATTGCAGGGTGGTATTTTGGAACTGGCTCACTCTTTGCGGAACGATGGCTAGTTTGGCCTCTAAATCTGCATCAACTTCTTTCGGTGAGAGCTCGCGCAAGCGGTTGCTTAGCCGCCTGACTTCTTCGGACAGGTCATGGCGCGTCAGCGGTGGGCAGTTCCATCCCCAAGCCTCTAGAAAGGTCTGCTCACCGCTCCAGTTATCGCGGATCGCGTTTGCCAAAGCATCAAGTGCATTGCAGGCTGCAACTAGGTTCCCAGACATCCCGCTCTCCTGCTACCCTCTCACTCCGCCGCCACGCCCGCCCGCGCGAACATATCTTCTCCGTCTCCATCCTCGTTCGCCGGCACCCCCGCCTTCGCCGCCTTGCGGCGGTCAAAATTGTCCCACACCTCGTTCCAATTCCCCCGCGTCGCGGCCTTGGAATATTCGGTCGCCCTCGTCTCGAAGAAGTTGGCGTGCTCGACGCCGTTGAGGAGCGGGGCGAGCCAGGGGAGGGGGTGTTCGTCGATCATGTAGATGGGCGAGAAGCCGAGCTGGCCCAGGCGCCAGTCGGCGATGTAGCGGATGTACTTCTTGATCTCCTTGGGCGTCATGCCGGGCACCGGGCCCTGCTCGAACGCCAGGTCGATGAACGCATCCTCCAGCCGCACCGTCTTCTGGCAGACGTCCAGAATGTCCTCCTTGACCGATCGGGTCAGGCAGTCGCGTTCCTTCACGAAGGCGTGGAACAGGCGGGTGATGCCTTCGCAGTGGAGGCTCTCGTCGCGCACCGACCAGCT
>JAESFT010000414.1_pt1 | contig 27169 bp, 19 predicted proteins | sample 9269451 | NCBI WGS metagenome assembly JAESFT01 (sample SAMN14502557, study PRJNA617106) | algae metagenome | isolation source: Scytonema hyalinum WJT4-NPBG1 and co-occurring heterotrophs from well... | place: USA: Mojave Desert, Joshua Tree National Park, California | collected 2006-05-25
ATCCCGAACCCGGAAGCTAAGCCCTCCAGCGCCGATGGTACTGCACTCGTCAGGGTGTGGGAGAGTAGGTCGCCGCCGACATCAAACGTTTTGTGGGCCCCCGCCGGAAGGCGGGGGCCCACTTTTTTGCGTTGTTCACTCGACGGGTCCCCCTCGTCAAATTCGCACAGCGGGGTGTCGACATCGGCCTGCCGGACGGCATCCGTCCACATCGGCCCTCCGCTGTCCACAGAGCGCGGAGGGCTCCTTCTCCCGCCGGCCCCCGGTCGGCAGGCTCGACCTCGTCGCGATCCATCCTCGACGAGGGAGAAGCACCATGAGGGGCACGAGCATCACCGTGATCGGCAACCTGGTCACGCCCGTCAACCGGCGGAACCTGTCGGGCGGCCGGTCGGTCGCCCGCTTCCGGGTGGCCTGCAACGAGCGCCGCATCGACCGGACCACCGGCGAGTGGGGCGACGGGGACACGTTCTACATCGGGGTGACCTGCTGGCGCGAGCTCGCCGAGCACGTCGGGGCGCTGTTCGGGATCGGCGATCCCATCATCGTCCAGGGACGGATCCGCACGAGCGAGTTCGAGACGAAGGACGGCCGCCGCAGCGTGCAGGAGATCGACGCCGACGCCGTGGGCCCCGACCTCGCGCGCTGCCGCGTCTCCAACCTCACGCGCACCCGCCGCGGTGACCCCCCGGTGCGGCCGGTCGAGCGCGCCGCCGACGCGGGTCCGCTGGCCGCGGCCGTGTTCGGTGAGCCCGTGGACGACGTCCTGGATCCGTTCGACGAGCCGGTGGAGGTCCCCGACTCCGTCGAGGTCGGACCGGTCGACGAGCGCGGGGCGGTGGCGCCGGCCGTACCGGGCGGCGGTCGCTGATCCCCTGCGAACTACCATCGTGACGTGGCGGAGTTCATCTACAGCATGCAGAAGGTCCGGAAGGCCCACGGCGACAAGGTCATCCTCGACAACGTCTCGTTGAACTTCCTGCCCGGCGCGAAGATCGGCGTGGTCGGCCCCAACGGCGCGGGGAAGTCGAGCGTGCTGAAGATCATGGCGGGGCTCGACCAGCCCAACAACGGTGACGCGCTGCTCGCGCCCGGCGCCACGGTCGGCATCCTCCAGCAGGAGCCTCCGCTGAACGAGGAGAAGACCGTCCTCGGAAACGTGGAGGAGGGCCTCGGGGAGATCAAGGAGCAGCTCGACCGCTTCAACGCGATCGCCGAGCAGATGGCCACCGACTACTCCGACGAGCTCATGGAGGAGATGGGTCGGCTCCAGGAGATCCTCGACCACAACGACGCGTGGGAGCTGGACTCCCAGCTCGAGCAGGCGATGGACGCGCTGCGCTGCCCGCCCGCCGACTCCCCGGTCACGCAGCTCTCGGGTGGTGAGCGGCGGCGGGTGGCGCTCTGCAAGCTGCTGCTGAGCAAGCCCGACCTGCTGCTGCTCGACGAGCCGACCAACCACCTCGACGCGGAGAGCGTGCTGTGGCTGGAGCAGCACCTCGCCTCCTACGCCGGCGCGGTGCTGGCGGTCACCCACGACCGGTACTTCCTCGACAACGTCGCCGAGTGGATCATGGAGCTCGACCGCGGGCGGGCGATCGGCTACCAGGGCAACTACTCCACGTACCTGGAGAAGAAGGCCGAGCGCGTCGCCGTGCAGGGGCGCAAGGACGCCAAGCTCGCCAAGCGCCTCGCCGACGAGCTGGCCTGGGTCCGGTCCGGCGCCAAGGCCCGGCAGGCGAAGAGCCGCGCCCGCCTGCAGCGCTACGAGGAGATGGCGGCCGAGGCCGACCGGCACCGCAAGCTCGACTTCGAGGAGATCCAGATCCCGCCCGGCCCCCGGCTGGGCAGCGTCGTGGTCGAGGTCGACCACCTCGACAAGGGGTTCGACGGGCGGGTCCTCATCAAGGACCTCTCCTTCACGCTGCCCCGCAACGGCATCGTCGGTGTCATCGGGCCCAACGGCGTCGGCAAGACGACGCTGTTCAAGACGATCGTCGGGCTGGAGCAGCCGGACTCCGGCACGGTGAAGGTCGGTGACACCGTCAAGCTGTCCTACGTCGACCAGAACCGCGGGGGCATCGACCCCAAGAAGAACGTGTGGGAGGTCGTCTCCGACGGGCTGGACCACATCCAGGTCGGGCACGTCGAGATGCCGTCGCGGGCCTACGTGGCCGCGTTCGGGTTCAAGGGGCCCGACCAGCAGAAGCCCGCGGGCGTCCTGTCGGGCGGGGAGCGCAACCGGCTCAACCTGGCGCTCACGCTCAAGGAGGGGGGCAACCTCATCCTGCTCGACGAGCCGACGAACGACCTGGACGTCGAGACGCTGTCGTCGCTGGAGAACGCGCTGGAGCAGTTCCCGGGCTGCGCCGTCGTCATCTCCCACGACCGGTGGTTCCTCGACCGCGTCTGCACCCACCTCCTGGCCTGGGAGGGCACCGAGGAGAACCCGGCGTCGTGGTTCTGGTTCGAGGGCAACTTCGAGGCCTACGAGGCCAACAAGACGCAGCGCCTCGGGGCTGACGCCGCGCGTCCGCACCGGGTCACCCACCGTAAGCTCACCCGCGACTGATCGCGAGCTGCTCGCCACCTCCGGCGCATCCGCAGCGACCCGTCCGGGGGTGTCCGCTACTTCGGGAGGTCACGTGAACGCGCCGGATGCCCCCACCGGGGTGGAACGGTCCGACGTCCTGGCGGCGGCCGTCGCGCTGCGGTGGTCCCGCCCCGACCTCACCGCCGCGCTGGCCGAGCACCTCGTGGAGGAGGCCGACGCGCGGGCCGACCGGGACGCGTGGCTCGTCGCGGCCGGCTGGCGGCTGCACGCGGTGCACAGCGTCGGCGACGGGCGGGACGTGGCCGCCGACCTGCTCGAGGAGATCCGGCGGTGGGACGACGGCGCCCTCGCCACCGCCGCCGCGGACCGGCTGCGCGTGGAGCTGGCGGTCGTGGCCCACGACGCGGGGGACACCGCCGCGGCGTCGGCGCTGCTCGCGCTCCCCGCCGCGGAGGCCGACGCCGAGCTGGTCGCCGACCGGGCCGTCGCGGTCGCCCGGAGCGCGGGGGCCACGGGGGAGGCGCTGGCGGAGGTCGAGGCGGCCTGGAGCCGCGTCGGCGAACCGCGCGCCGGGACCGGGACGGCGGAGGTCCGGCTCGTCGCGGCCGTGACCGACCGGCGGGCGGGACGGGCGACGGAGGCCGCCGGCCACGCCGTGGCCGGTCTGACCCGGCTCGACCGCGCGCGGGCCTCGGCCGCCGACCCCACGCCGTCCGGCCACCTGGCCGCGGCGCTGGCGGCCGAGTGGATCGCCGCGCTCGTCGACGCCGACCGCTGGGCCCAGGCGCGGGAGGTCATCGGCGGGCTCGCGGCCCGGCTCGACGAGCGCACCCGTCCCACCCGCCAGCTGGCCTACCTGCGGTCCACCATCGCCCGGGTCCTCGCCACCGACCCCGCCGCCGATGCGGGCGAGGAGCTGGAGCGGGCGGCGCGGGACGCGGCCGCCGCCGACGTCCCCGACCTGGAGCACGTGTGCCGGGTGGCCCTGGGCGAGCTCCACGAGGCGCACGGCCGGCTCGAGGCCGCCCTGGAGTCGATCCGGCTCGCCGTCCACGCCGAGCGCCGCCACCGCGCCCGGGCCGCGCGGCTCCGGGCCGCGCTCACCGACCTCGACGCCCTGCTCCCGCCCGTCGGCGCCGCGGTCCCCGACGGGCCCGACCCGGCCGACGGTCGCGCCCGGGCCGTCGGTGCGGAGGTCGCCCGCCGGCGGCCGGACCGGTCCGACGGCGACGTGGTGGAGCGCTCCGCGGTCCCCCCGGCCGCGGAGACCGCTCGCACCACCGTCACCGATCCGTGGGCCACCGGGTCGTGGTACCCCTTCGCCGACGCCGGTGCCCGATCCGGTCCCGACCCGCGTCGAGCCGCGGCGGCAGGGCCCGGACGGCCGGGGGTCGGTCCGCAGGAGATATCGGTGGACCCGGTTCCCGACACCGGTGGAACGCGCTCCGCGCGGGAGTCGGGCCCGGCGGTGACCGGCGCCGGTCCCGACCGCGCCGGCGCGGAGGACGGTCCGCACCGGCCGTCCGAGGGTCGCGGGGACCGGGAGCGGGCCGGGGACGGTCACCGCGACGATCCGGTGTCCGGCGCGCAGGGCCGGGCCGGCTCGGCCGCGCCCGACCGCGACGCCGGCCCCGCGGACGACGAGCGGTACGGGGCGTGGCGGCGCAGCGCCGACCGGGGCCCGGCCGCCCGCAGCGGCACGGCCTCCGGCGGCGGGAACGACGGCGACGGAGCGTCGTCCGCCGAGCGCTCCCGGGCCGAGGGCGCCGACGGGGGGCGGGCCGACCCGACCGCCGTCGTCGACGGGGCGGCGGACGACGTCCGGGTGGAGGGCGCCGTCCCCGAGCAGCGCGGGAGCGCTCGGGGCACCGCGGACGCCGGCCGGTCGGCGGCGTCCCGCTCCCCGGACGGGGACGCGGCACCGACGACCGGCGCCACCGCCGAGGGAAGCGCCGGCGCGGCTCGGCCGGACGGCGGGCAGGACCGCGACGCGGGCCCGCTGCCCGTCCCCGAGGAGCCCGAGGTCACCGACCCCTGGCTGGCCGCCGCGCTCGCCGAGCTGGACCGCATCTGGCACGGCGGTCGCGTCCCGGCCCCGGAGGCGGAGGGCTGCACCGTGGTGCTGGACCTCACCCGCGGTGCGGACCGGCTGCCCGACGGCGAGGCCGCCGCCACGATGCGGGCGGTGGCGGCGCGACTGGACGGCCGGCTGCCCGACGGCGCGCGGATGCGCACCGACTCACCGGGCGCCCTCTCCGTCGTGATGCCCGGCCGCGACCGCGCGGCGGCCTCCGACTGGATGCTCGCCGCGGTCCCCGACCTCGCGGACGGGCTCGCACCCGAGGTCGCGACGGCCGGCACGCTGCTGCGCGCGTCCGTGCACGGCACCGACGGGGTCGTGGGGGCGCAGGTGCTGCAGCGGGTCGGTGGCGCCGCGGCCCCATCCGCGGGCGGTCGGCGCACCGACCGCTTCCTCCGCCCGACCGCTCCGGGCGACCAGCACCGCGGGTCCGGGCGCACGGGACCGGGGCCCGCCCGCGCCGCGCGGATGCGCCCCCGCACCGTCCGATCGGGCGCCTCCGCGACCGGGGACCCCGGTGTGCGTCCGGACGTCCGGGGTCCCGGTGCCGCGGGCGGTGCCGGCGGTCCCGGTGCGGCGGGGTCCGGGGCCGCGGGCGACCCGCTGCCCGGTTCCACAGGGCCCGGTTCCTCCGCACCCGGCCCGGGGGAGCCCCGCCCGGCGACGGCGCCGGTGCCGGACCCCGGTGAGGTCGGCCCGGACGCGGCCGGCCCGACTCCCGCCGGGCCGGTCCCGCCGGTCCCGGACGCGCCGGACGCCGCCGTCGGGGCTCCGACGGACCCGGAGCCCCGGTGGGGCGGTCTCACGCGTCGCCCCTACCTGCCGGACGGCGTCGTCGTCCGGCCGGGCAGCGGGGGGCGACGGTACCGGCAGCCCCCGGCCGGGACCAGCGCGTCCGCGGCGGGAGGCGCTGCGGCGCCGGCGCGGTCCGGCGGCGCCGCGGCACCGGGCGGGGCGCCGCCGTCCGACGACGGTCCCCCGGACCCGGGAGACGGGGAACCCGCGGCCCCCGGCGGCGGGGAGCCGCGTGCCGGTGCGCCCGACGCCGCGACCACGGGGGCGCCGTCCGATGCTCCCGGTGCGGGGACGACGGACCCTGCCGGGGACCGGACGCCGCCCGCCCGCTCCGCAGCGCCGGCCCCACCGGACCCGGCCGGACCCCACCCGCCGCCGGGGGACAGCGTCGGCGGCCAGCCACCGGCGGAGGGCCTGGGGCTGGCCGACCTGCTCGCCGGTGCGCTCGCCGCGTACCGCCGCATCTGACCGCACGTCCGCATCGGGCGATCGCCCGCGGCCCCGTGCGGGCGGCCTGCGCGAGCCCGCTCGTCCGCGCCGGGATCCGTCGCCGCCCCGGGCTCCCCGACGCCCGCAGCCGCGGGATCCGGCCCGTCCGCGCGCCGCGCCCGCGGTGTCCACCACCGGCCCGCCCCCGGCCCGCGGGAGCGGGGACGCGGTCGGGTGAGCGGGTGCGGCGGCCCGGCGGGCGCGAGGGCGCGCTCGGAGGGGCCGCGGAGACGGCCTAGGGTTGACCCCGTCCTCGAGCGCCGGCGCCGGGCCGATCCCTCCGGTCCCGCGCCCGGGGACGGCCGCGGGGCGGGACCCGCACGGCGGCGACACCCGGGGTAGCACCCCACGACCACGGAGCGGCATGTGACGACCCGCGAGCAGGCAACGGGGCCTGCGTCGGACGGCCAGCAGGATCTCGGCGACCTCGGGGCGCTGCGGGAGCTGTACGTCCGGCACTCGCCCGACCTGGCCCGCCTCCCCGACGACCACCTGCCGCTGCTGGAGGCCGCCGCCCGGTCGCACCGGCAGCTGGCCGGGTCGCGCCGGCCCGGCGAGCCGCTGGTGCGGGTGCGGGACCCCGAGCCGTCGGGCACCCCCGGCGGGCCGGTGGTGGAGGTCGTCACCGACGACATGCCGTTCCTCGTGCAGTCGCTGCTGGCCGCGGTCGGGCGGGTCGGGACCGACGTGCAGCGCGTCATCCACCCGATCGTCGTGGTGCGCCGCGACGCGGACGGCCGGCTCGTCGAGGTGCTCGCCGACGCCGACCCGGCCGCCGCGCCGGAGGGCGCCGTCGTGGAGTCCTGGGTGCACCTGGACCTCCTGCCGACCGCCGTGCCGCACGCCGAGCTCGTCGAGGTCCTGCTGGGCGCGCTCGCGCAGGTCCGGGAGGTCGTCGACGACCGCGACGCCATGCTGGCCGCCGCCCGCCGCATCGCCGACGGGCTCCCCACGCAGGCCGGGCCGGACGCGACCGTGCACCCCGTCGACGTCGCGCGGCTGCTGCGCTGGCTCGCCGACGGGCACTTCACCTTCCTCGGCTACCGCCGCTACACCGCCGACGCCGGCGGGCGGCTCACGGCCGCGCCGGGCTCCGCGCTCGGGGTGCTGCGCGGGGAGGAGGCCGCCGCCCGGCTCGCCCCCGTCGTCGACAGCAACCCGGGCGCACCGGACCTGCTCGTCGTCACCCGCGCCAACGACGCCAGCCCGCTGCGGCCCGAGCACCCCTACTACCTGGCCGTCGCCGACGTCGACGCGGCCGGCCGGCTCGTCGGCGAGCACCGGTTCCTGGGCCTGCTCACCGTGCCGGCCCTGTACGAGAGCGTGCTCGACATCCCGGTGATCGAGCGGCGGGTCCGCGACGCGATCCGCCGCGCCGGGTTCCCGCTGGAGAGCTACTCGGGCCAGCAGATGCTGGAGGTCATCTCCGACCTGCCGCGCGAGGAGCTGTTCAGCGCCGGGGTGGAGCGGCTGCACGACACCGCGGTCGGGGTGCTGGCGGTGTCCGGCCGGCGCGCGGTGCGGCTGTTCGCGCGCCCCGACCCGTACCGGCGGTTCGTGTCCTGCCTGGTCTACCTGCCCCGCGACCGGTACACGACGTCCTCGCGCCTGGCGATGGCCGAGGTGCTGCGCACCCGGCTCGGGGGCACGTCGGTCGACCACACCGCGCGCGTGTCGGCGGCGCGGCTCGCGCTGGTCCAGTTCACCGTCCACGCCCCGCCGGACGCGCCCGGGTTCGGCCCGCTCGACGTCGAGGGGCTGCAGGACGAGCTGACCGAGGCCGTGCGCACCTGGGACGACCGGTTCGTCTCCGCCGCGGCGGGGTCCGCGGTCACGGCGCTGCTGGGCGGGGTGCCCGAGACGTACAAGGCGGCCGTGCACCCGGCCGACGCGCCCGCCGACCTGGAGCGGATCGCCGCCCTGCCGGGTCCGGGCGACTTCGCCGTGCGGCTGCACCCCGCCCGCGCCGACGGCGTCCGCCGGTTCGCGCTGTACCTCGCGGGCGGGCCGGCCACGCTGACGGCCGTGCTGCCGCTGCTGCAGCAGCTCGGGCTGGAGGTGCTCGACGAGCGGGCGTCGGAGTTCGTGCGCCCCGACGGGGTGCGCTGCTGGCTCTACGAGTTCGGGATCCGGGTCGACGAGCCCACGGGCGCGGCGCTGGCGGGGCGCTCCGAGCCCGACGTCGAGCGCCAGTTCTGCGCCGCGTTCAGCGCGGCCTGGCGCGGGGACACCGAGACCGACCGGTTCTCCGCGCTGGTGCTGCGGGCCGGGCTGCCGTGGCGCGAGGTCGCGGTGCTGCGGGCCTACGCCCGCTACGCGCGCCAGATCGGCAGCGCCTACAGCCCGCAGTACATGGCCGAGACGCTCATCGCCCAGCCCGCCGTCGCCCGCGCGCTGGTGGAGGTGTTCCGGGCCCGGTTCGACCCGGCGCTGGCCGACCGGGAGCGGGAGGAGCGGTCCGCCCTGGCCGCCGCGCGGTCGCTGATCGACTCGGTCACCGGCCTGGACGCCGACCGCATCCTGCGCGGCTACCTGGCGATGATCAGCGCGACGCTGCGCACCAACTGGTTCCGCGACCGGCCGTTCTTCTCCTTCAAGCTCGACCCGTCCGGGGTGCCGGACGTGCCCGCGCCCCGGCCGAAGTTCGAGATCTTCGTGTACTCGCCCCGGGTGGAGGGCGTGCACCTGCGGTTCGGGGCGGTGGCCCGCGGCGGGCTGCGCTGGTCGGACCGCCCGCAGGACTTCCGCACCGAGATCCTCGGGCTGGTCAAGGCGCAGGCGGTGAAGAACGCCGTGATCGTGCCGGTCGGCGCCAAGGGCGGGTTCTTCGTCCGGGCGGCCGCCCCCGACGCCGCCGAGGTCGAGGCCTGCTACCGGATCTTCATCTCCGCGCTGCTGGACGTCACCGACAACCTGGTGGACGGCGTCACGGTGCCCCCGCCGGACGTCGTGCGCCACGACGGCGACGACTCCTACCTGGTCGTGGCGGCCGACAAGGGCACGGCGCGGTTCTCCGACACGGCCAACGAGGTCGCCGCGTCCTACGGGTTCTGGCTGGGTGACGCCTTCGCCTCCGGCGGGTCGGTGGGCTACGACCACAAGGCCATGGGCATCACGGCGCGGGGGGCGTGGGAGAGCGTCAAGCGGCACTTCCGCGAGCTGGGCGTGGACACCCAGACCCAGGACTTCACCGTCGTCGGCATCGGGGACATGTCCGGGGACGTGTTCGGCAACGGGATGCTGCTCTCGCGCCGCATCCGGCTGCTCGCGGCCTTCGACCACCGCCACGTCTTCGTCGACCCGACCCCGGACGCGGCGCGCAGCTTCGCCGAGCGCGAGCGGATGTTCGCCCTGCCCCGCTCGTCGTGGGACGACTACGACCGCTCGCTGATCAGCCCCGGGGGCGGGGTGTGGCCGCGCACGGCGAAGTCGGTGCCGATCGGGCGGGAGGTCCGGGCCGCGCTGGGCCTCGCCGACGGCGTGACCGCGCTCAGCCCGCCCGAGCTCATCGCCGCCATCCTGCGCGCGCCCGCCGACCTGCTGTGGAACGGCGGCATCGGCACCTACGTGAAGGCGACGGGCGAGTCCCACGCCGACGCCGGGGACAAGGCCAACGACCCGGTGCGCGCGAACGGCGCCGAGCTGCGCGTCCGGGTCGTCGGGGAGGGCGGCAACCTCGGGCTGACCCAGCGGGGCCGCATCGAGTTCGCGCGCGCCGGCGGGAAGATCAACACCGACGCGATCGACAACTCGGCCGGCGTCGACTGCTCCGACCACGAGGTCAACATCAAGATCGTGCTCGACCGGCTCGTCGCGGCGGGGGAGCTGGACCGGCCGGCCCGCAACGCGCTGCTCGCCGAGATGACCGACGAGGTCGCCGAGCTGGTCCTGGCCGACAACCGCGACCAGAACGCGGTGCTCGGCATCGCCCGCGCCCACGCCCGGCACATGGTGGGCGTGCACGGGCGGCTCACCACCGAGCTGGTCGCCCGGCACGGGCTGGTGCGCGCGCTGGAGGTGCTGCCCGACGAGGCCGGGTTCGCCGCGCTGGAGTCGGCGGGGCAGGGGCTGTCGAGCCCGGAGCTCGCGACGCTGCTGGCCCACACCAAGCTGGACCTGACCGCGCAGGTGCTCGCCACCGACCTGCCCGAGGTCGGCGCGTTCGCCAACCGGTTGCCGGAGTACTTCCCCGGGCCGCTGCGCGAGCGCTTCGGCCCGGCCCTGCGGGCGCACCCGCTGCGCCGCGAGATCGTCACGACGATGCTGGTCAACGAGATGGTCGACGGTGCGGGGATGACGTACGCGTTCCGCCTCGGCGAGGAGCTGTCGGCGACGGCCACCGACGCCGTGCGCGCCTACGCGGTGACGACGGCGGTGTTCGACCTGCCCGACCTGTGGAGCGAGCTGCGCGGGCCCGCGGTGCCCACCGCCGTCGCCGACGAGGTGGTGCTGGAGAGCCGGCGGCTGCTGGACCGGGCGACGCGGTGGTTCCTCACCAACCGGCCGCAGCCCCTGGCCGTCGGCGCGGAGGTCGCGCGGTTCGCCGCGGTCGTCCGCGAGCTGCGGGGCGGGCTCACCGGGTTCATGCGCGGCCGCGAGCTGGCCGCGGTGCAGGACCGGGCGCGGCAGCTGTCGAGCGCCGGGCTCGGAGCGGCCTGCGCGCTGCGCTCCGCCGCCCTGATGTACGGCTACGGCCTGCTCGACGTCGTCGAGCTCGTCGAGCTGGCCGAGCGCGACCGCGAGCCGCGCGAGCCGGCGGAGGTCGCGGCGCTGTACTACGCGCTGTCCGAGCACCTGGGCGTCGACCTCGCGCTGACGTCGGTGAGCGCCCTGGAGCGGGGCGACCGCTGGCACGCGCTGGCCCGCCTCGCGCTGCGCGACGACCTGTACGGGTCGCTGCGCGCGATCACCCTCGACGCCCTGCGCGAGGCCGCGCCGGGCACCGGGGTGGAGGAGGCCATCGAGCAGTGGGAGCGGGCCAACGCCTCGCGGCTGGTGCGGGCGCGCGCCGCGCTGCACGAGGTCGGCACCTCCCAGCGGCTGGACCTGGCGACGCTGTCGGTCGTGTCGCGCCAGCTGCGCGGGCTGGCCCGGTGAGGGCGCCGTGACCGAGTTCGTCGCGCACGTGCCGATGCGCTGGACCGACCAGGACCCCTACCGGCACCTCAACCACGCCCGCGCGGTGACGCTGCTGGAGGAGGCGCGGATCGCGCTGTTCTTCGACCGCGCCGGGGCGGACGGGCTCGCGACGTTCGCCACCGGCCTGCTCGTCGTCGGGCTCGACGTCGCCTACAAGCGCCAGGTCGCCCACCGGGCGGCCCCCCTGGAGGTCGCGATGACCGTGGACGAGGTGCGGGCGGCGTCGTTCCGCATCGCCTACGAGCTGCGCGACGCCGGGACCGCCGCCATCACCGCGCACACGCGGATGGCGACGTTCGACCTGCAGGCGCAGCGGCCCCGGCGGCTGACGCCGGACGAGCGCGAGTGGCTGGAGCGGTGGACGTGAGCGAGCGCCGGCGAGCGGACCGTCAGCACAGCGCCCGCGCGCGGCGCCGACCGAGCGCCAGCGGGGGAGAGCGATGAGCGCGCTGACGGTCCCGGACCCCGCCGAGCGCTCCGACCTGGGCGCCTTCGTCGGGCGCGTGGTGCGGCTGGACGCCGTCGCGACCGTGCGGCTGCGCGCGGCGGGCGGGATCGTGACGGCCTGGGCGTCCACCCCCTTCGACGTGCTCGCCACCCGGTCGGTGCACGGCGCGCTCGACCCGGCCGACCTCGCGGTGCCGGCGACGGCGCTGCTCACGGCGCTCACCGTGGACCGCGGCGACGTCGTCGACCCCGGCGCCGGCAGCTTCTGGACCGGCGAGCTGCCCCCCGTCGACGGCTGGAGGCGCGTGGACGTCGTGCCGGCCGCGGAGGTCGAGCGGGTCACCGAGCGGGGGCTGGCCCTGGCCCGCGAGAACGCCGGGCCGCTCGGGCCGCCCGCGTCGCTGCTCGACCAGACGGTGCTCACCGTGAGCGGGGAGGGCGGGCCGTCGGTGAAGGTGCCGATGCGCTGCCTGTTCGCCCTGTCCGGGATGGGGTTCGTGTCCGGCGAGGACGGCGACGCCGTGCGGGTCTCGGCCACCGGCTCATGGCTGCGGCTCGACGCCCGCTACGGCGCGGTCGTCCGGCGGCGGCTGACGGCCCTGCCCCTGCTCCTGTAGGTCGTGCGCGGTCGTGGCGGCCGGAGCCACCACGACCGCGCACGGGCGGCGGAGCCGCTACGCCAGCCAGGCCGCCGAGTCGGGCGGCAGCAGGTCGCCGATCATCGGGCTGCTGCTGAGCAGCACGTCGCCCGGGGGCAGCCGGACCGGGTCGGGGGAGGTGTTCAGCGCGCACACCAGCGTGGAGCCGGTGCGGCGGAACGCGAAGCAGCCCTCCGGGGCGCCGTACCACTCGACGCCGTCCCCGGTGGCCTGCGGGTGGTGGCGGCGCAGCTCCAGGGCGCGGCGGTACACCGACAGGGTGGAGGTCGTGTCCTCCAGCTGGTCGGCGACCCGGTAGCGGGTCCAGTCCGCGGGGATCGGCAGCCACGGCGCACCGGTGGTGAAGCCGAAGCCGGGCGGCCCGCCCTCCCAGGGCAGCGGGACGCGGGTGCCGTCGCACGGGTCCCACCGCACGCCGTCGGGGAGGTCGGCGTCGGGCAGCCCGAGCTCCTCGCCGTTGTAGAGGTGGACCATCCCGGGCAGGGCGAGCTGCACCAGCGCCATCGCGCGGGCGCGGGCCAGCCCGGTGGCGCCGCCGCCGAAGCGCGTGACGGGCCGGGGCGCGTCGTGGTCGGAGACGGCCCAGCCGGGCAGGGCGCCGGTGCCCCGGACGGCGGTGAACGCGGCCTCGATCGCCGCGCGCAGCGGCCGGGCCCCGAACGGCGCGTTGAGCAGGTGGTCGGTGTGGGCCGCGTGCAGCTCGTCGGGCCGCAGGTAGGCGGGGAGGCGGTCGTCGGGCACGCAGAGCGCGCCGGCCAGCAGCCGGTCCGGGTGGTCGTCGACGACCGCGCGCAGCATCCGGTGCACGTCGTGCACGCCGTCGTCGTCGAACCGCGGGTCGGGCCGCCCCGGCACGGCGTCGGGGAGGCCCTCGGGCTTGCTCATGCCGTGCGCCACGTCCAGGCGGAAGCCGTCGACGCCGCGGTCGAGCCAGAACCGCGCCGTCTTCTCCAGGTCGGCCCGCACCTCGGGGTTGGCCCAGTTCAGGTCGGGCTGGTCGGGGGAGAACAGGTGCAGGTACCACTCGCCGTCGCCCAGCTCGGTCCAGGCCGGGCCGCCCAGGACGCTGCGCCAGCCGTTCGGCGGGCCCACCGCGCCGTCGGCCCCGGGCCGGCCGGGGCGCACGTGGTAGCGCGCCCGCTCCGGGCTGCCCGGCGCCGACTCGCGGGCGGCGCGGAACCACTCGTGCTCGATCGAGGTGTGGTTGCCGACCAGGTCCATCACCACCCGCAGGCCGTGGGCGTGCGCCTCGGCGACCAGCGCGTCGAGGTCGTCGAGGTCGCCGAACACGGGGTCGACGGCGCGCGGGTCGGCCGCGTCCCCGCCGGCCGTGGGGGAGGGGTGGAACGGGGTGAGCCGCAGCGCGTCCACGCCGAGCAGCTCCAGGTAGCCCAGCCGGTACCGCACGCCCTCGAGGTCGCCGATGCCGTCGCCGTCGGCGTCGCCGAAGCTGCGGACGTGCACCTGGTACACGACGGCGTCGCGCCACCAGGGTTGCTCCGTCACGGGCCGATCCTGCCAGGTGGTGAACGTCCTGTCGGCCCCCCGCGTAGGACCCCTTGATGGACGGGGAGCGGTTGGACGACGAGGCCGGGCTGCGCGCCGCCCACCGCGCGCACGCGGGGGAGCTGTACCGGTTCGCGCTGCGCCAGCTCGGCGACGCCGGCGGTGCGGAGGACGTGGTGCAGGAGACCTTCCTGCGCGCCTGGCGCAGCGCCGCGTCGTACGACGCCCGCCGCGGACCGCTGCGGGCGTGGCTGTTCGCGATCGCCCGTAACCTGGTGATCGACCACGCCCGACGGCGCGCGGTGCGCCCGGTGCAGCCGGTCGAGGCCGGGGACCTGGTCGTACTGGCGGGCGGTGACGGTGGCTTCGACGAGGCGACGATGACGGCGTGGACGGTCGAGGAGGCGCTGCGGCGCCTGTCCGACGAGCACCGCACGGTGCTGGTGGAGACCTACCTGCGCGGGCGGCCGCACGCGGAGGTGTCGGCGGAGCTGGGCATCCCGGTCGGCACGGTGCGCAGCCGGCTGTTCTACGGGCTCAAGGCCCTGCGGGTGGTGCTGGACGAGATGGGGGAGCTGGAACGGTGAACGAGCGCCTGCATCGCGACCTGCGGGAGGAGCTGGGGGCCTACGCCCTGGGCCAGCTCACCGGCGACCGCTGGCGCGCCGTGAAGGACCACCTCGAGGTGTGCGGCGGGTGCCGCGCCGAGCTGGAGGAGATCGCGCCGGTGGCCGGGCTGCTCGGGTCGGTGCGCGACCGGGTGGCGGTCGAGGACCTCGCGGGGGCGCCCGGCGCGGCCCCCCCGCTGTCCGACGCGCTGCTCGCCGAGGTCCGGGCGGCCGCCCCGCCCCCGGCCCGGCCGGCGCGGGGAGCGGCGCGGTGGGCGCTGCCCCGCCCGGGCGCGCGGTGGCTCGCCGCCGCGGCGGCCGTCGGCGCGCTGCTGGCCGGCGGGGTCGGCTACTTCGTGGGCTCCGGGTCCGGCGAGCCGGCCGGGCCGCTGGAGGCCGTCGCCGTGCGGGCGCTGGACCCGGCCGTGTCGGCGCAGGCCGCGCTCGTTCCGCACACGTGGGGGATGGAGGTCAAGCTGACGGCCACCGGGTTCGCTCCGGGGGAGGCGTTCACCGTCACCGTCGTCGACGACCGCGGCCGCACGGTGGGCGCCGGGGAGTTCCTCGGCACGGGGGCCGAGGAGATGCGCTGCAACCTCAACTCCTCGGTGCTGCGCGCCGACGCCGACCTGGTGCGGGTCACGGCCCCGGACGGGACGGTGGTGCTGGACGCCGCCGTGTAGCGGGCTAGAAGTCGCTGTTCTGCATGCTCGCCGCCGCGTAGGTCATGTACTGCCACAGCTGGTCGCGGTGCGCGGGGGACAGGTCGGCCTCGTCGACGGCGATGCGCATGGCCCGCAGCCAGGCGTCGCGCTCGATCGGCCCGACGCGGTAGGGCGCGTGCCGCATCCGCAGGCGCGGGTGGCCGCGCTGGTCGGAGTAGGCCCGCGGCCCGCCCCAGTACTGCTCCAGGAACATGCGCAGCCGGTCCTCGGCCGGACCGAGGTCCTCCTCCGGGTACAGCGGTCGCAGCACCTCGTCGGCGGCGACCTCCTCGTAGAAGCGCGCCACGATCCTGCGGAAGACGGGGGCGCCGCCGACCTCGGCGTAGAAGTTCTGCGGATCCGTCATGGCTCCATCATCCCCCCGCGCCGCCCCGTCCCGAGCCGGCCCCTCGCGGTGGGGTTCAGGCCTTCGTCACCGGCGGCCCCGCCGGGGGGATCGGCGGCAGCAGACCCGGCCGCGGCACGTAGGCGTCGTCGAACGCGTCGGTGAGCGCGGCGTTGAGCGCGCGCTGCACGGCCCACTGCTGGCCCGGCTGCACCTTGACGGTCATCCGCAGGGTGACGCCCTCCGGCCCGACCCGGTCCACGCCGAGGACCTCGACCGGCTCCAGCACCTGCTCCTTGATCCCCTCGCGCTCCACGACCTCCTGGGACACCCGCGAGAGCAGCTCGGTGGCCTCGCCGATGTCGGCGCTGTGCGCCACCGGGAGGTCGACGACGGCGACCGCGTAGCCCTGGCTCTTGTTGCCCACGCGCAGTATCTCGCCGTTGCGGACGTACCAGACGGTCCCGTTGATGTCGCGCAGCGTCGTGATCCGCAGTCCCACGGCCTCGACGGCGCCGCTCGCCTCGCCGAGGTCGACGACGTCGCCGACGCCGTACTGGTCCTCCAGCAGCATGAACATGCCGGACAGGAAGTCGCGCACGAGGTTCTGCGCGCCGAAGCCGACGGCCACGCCGACGATCCCGGCGGAGGCGAGGATCGGGCCCAGCGCCACGCCGAACACGTCCAGCACCATGATGGCCGCGATGGTCAGCACGATCACCGAGATGGTCGAGCGCAGCACCGAGCCGATGGTGCGGGCCCGCTGGCTGCGCCGCGCCGGACCCGTGGGGGCCGTCGAGGCGGGCCGACCGGGCCGGCCGGGCAGGGTCAGCCGGGCGTTCGCCGCCCCGTCGACGATGCGGTGGACCAGGCGGTGCAGCAGGAACCGCGCCACGAACGCGATGACCACGATGAACGCGATCTGGGCGCTGCCGCCCACGATGGCGTCGGCCGAGCGGGCCAGGAAGTCGTTGTTCGTCCACTCGTAGAACCGCGAGCACCAGGTGCCCGCCTCGACGGCGCAGGCGGGCTGCTCGGGGCTCAGCTGCGCGGGGATCAGGTCGACGGGGATGATCGACATTCAGCGGATCTCCAGTCCGGTCCGGGCGGCCAGGAAGGCGAGCTGGTCGGTCGCGAGGCCGACGGTGCGCGACACCGAGCGGGCGCCGTGGCCCACGTCGGTCTCGCGGCGCAGCAGGATCGGGGCGCTGCTCGTCGTCGCGTGCTGCAGCGCCGCGCACATCTTGCGCGCGTGCAGGGGGTCGACGCGGGTGTCGGACTCGAACACCGTGAACAGCACCGCCGGGTACGCGGTGCCCTCGACGACGTGGTGGTAGGGGGAGTAGGACAGCAGCCAGCCGAGCTCCTCGGGGTCGGCGGCGGTGCCGTACTCGTCGTTCCAGGTGCGGCCCAGCGAGAACTCCTCGTAGCGCACCATGTCCAGCAGCGGCGCGGAGCAGACGACGGCGCGGTACAGGTCGGGGCGCTGCACCAGCGCCGCGCCGACCAGCAGGCCGCCGTTGGAGCCGCCCGTGATCGCGAGCTGGGCGGGCGTCGTGTCCCCGGCCGCGACCAGCGCCTCCGCCGCGGCGTGCAGGTCGTCGAACACGTTCTGCTTGCGCGCCCGGTTCCCGGCCCGGTGCCACTCCTCGCCCTCCTCGCCGCCGCCGCGCAGCGAGACCAGGGCGTACGCGCCGCCCGCGGCCACCCACGCCAGCGCCGACGCGGTGTAGGCGGGCTCGCGGCTGATGCCGAACCCGCCGTAGCCGGTGGCGATCAGGGGGCGCGGGCCGCCGCCCCCGCTCGGCGTGACCACGAACATCCGCACGGTGGTGCCGTCGGCCGAGGTGAACTCGCGCTGCTCGGTGCGGACGTCGGGGACGGTGACGGCGCCCGGCGCGGTGCGCTCCAGGACGAGGGAACCGGCCTCGAACCGGTGCACCTGCGGCGGGGTCACCAGATCGGTCCAGCCGATCCAGAGCTTCCCGTGCTGCTCGGGGGAGTCGCGGTCGGCGACCGTCAGCCCGGTCAGCGAGCCGGTGCCCGGCAGCGGCACCGGGGCGAGGAACGCGCCGTCGACGTCGTGCAGCGCCAGCTCCGCGACGGCGTGGCGGGCCCGGGCGAGCACCAGCTGCGGCCCGTCGGGGGTCTCCAGCCGGCGCACCCCCTCCAGCACCGAGCCCGGGTCCTCGGCGACCAGCTCGCGCCAGTGCTCGCGCTGCGGCCGCTCCGGGTCCGCCACCACCAGGCGCCAGCGCGGCGCGCCGTCGGTGGTGAGGACGTGCAGGCGCCCGTCGCGCTCCACCCAGGCGCCCGCCTGCACGTCGTCGGCCTGGGTGAGCACCGGGGTCAGCGGGCCGTCGACGGGCCCCACCCACAGGCTGTCCCGCCGCGCCGTCCCGACGTTGGCGGTGACCACGAGCCAGCGGCCGTCGCGGGACACGCGCACGCCGTAGTAGGTGTGGTCCTCGTACAGGCCCGGCGCCTGCACCAGCACGTCCTCGCTGGTCGGGGTGCCGACGCGGTGGCGCCAGATCCGCCGGTGGAACGCCTGCTCGCCGGGCGCGACCTCGTCGGCGGCGACCATGCGCACGAACAGGAACTCCTCGCCGCCGGGCAGCCAGGCGACGTCGGAGTAGCGGCAGCGGTCGATCGGCGGCTCGACCTCCTCGCCCGTGCCGACGTCGAGCACGTGCAGCACCGACGACTCGTCGCCGCCCGTGCTGAGCTGGTGGGCCAGGAGGCGGCCCTCCAGGTCGGGGACCCAGCCGTCGAGGGTGGTGAGCCCGGACGGGTCGATCGCCATCGGGTCGAGCAGCACGCGCTCGGTGCCGTCGGGCTCGGTGACGAGCACGACCCCGTGCTCCTGGCCGGGCTCGCGCCGGGTGGAGAACGCCCGGCCGGCCCGCCACAGCGGCACCGACACCGAGCCCGCGGCCAGCAGCTCGCGCAGCGACGCCGCCAGCCGCTCCCGGCCGGGCAGCGCGCCGAGGTGCTCGACGGCCAGCGCGTCCTGGGCGGCCGACCACTGCACCGTCCGCGGGTCGGCCGGGTCCTCCAGCCACCGGTACGGGTCGGCGACGCGGTGCCCGTGCAGGGTCTCGACCAGGTCCAGGCGCTCGGCGGGGGGGTACACGCGGGCCGAGGTTAGCCGGGCGGGACGGGGCCCCCGGAGGAGGCCCGGGGCGGGTGGGACGGGTCACCCCGGTCGGTGAGGGCGCCCGCCAGGTGCGCCCGCAGCGCGGAGTCCTCGGTGAGACCCAGCGCCACCTGCGCCGCCCGTGCGGCGTCGGCCCCGGTGCCGCGCAGGCAGTGCGCCCGGACCACCCAGTAGGGCTGGTAGCCGGCGACCAGCGCGGGGTCGAGCTCGTCCAGCATCGCCAGCGCCGCCGCGGGGGCGCCCGCGTGCAGGTGCGCCGACGCCCGGGCGACCCGCGCCCCGACCGCCGGCGTGAGCCCCACGAGCGCGTCGTAGAGCCGGGCCAGGGCGGGCCAGTCGGTGGACCCGGTGACCGAGCGCCGGTTGTGCACCGACTGCACCGCCGCGTGCAGCCGGTAGATGCCGAGCCCGTCCCCCGCCGCGCGCAGGTGCCGCTCCGCCTCCGCCATGAGCACGGGGTCCCAGCGCCGCACGTCCTGGCGGTCCAGCGGCACGAACGCCCCGTCCGCCGCGCGGCGGGCGCCCGCCCGCGCCTGGGAGTGCAGCAGGGCGGCGAGCAGCCCGCGCGCCTCCGGCTCGTCGGGCAGCAGCTCGACGACCAGCCGCGCCAGGCGCAGCGCCTCGTCGGTGAGGCCGCGGCGGCGGGCGTCGCGGCCGGCGGGGTCGTCCCAGCCCGTGCCGTAGGTGACGTGGACGGCGTCGAGCACCGCGCCGAGCCGCTCCGGCAGCTGCGCCGGGCCGGGCACGGCGAACGGGATGCCGGCCTGCCGGATCTTCGCCTTGGCCCGCACCAGGCGCTGCCCCATCGCCGCGGGCGCGACGAGGAACGCGCTCGCGATCCGGGCGGCGTCCAGCCCGAGCACCGCCTGCAGCATCAGCGGCGCGCGGACGCCGGCGTCGATGGCCGGGTGCGCGCAGGTGAACAGCAGCTCGAGGCGGACGTCGGGGATGCCGGACGGGTCGCGGGCGGGTCCCGGCCCGTCGTCGGCGAGGCGGGCGAGGTCCGGCAGCGCCCGCGCCGCCACGTCGCGGCGGCGCGCCCCGTCGATCAGCGTCCGGCGCGCCGCCGTGAGCAGCCAGGCCTCGGGGACGTCGGGCACGCCCCGCTCCGGCCAGGTCCGCAGCGCGGCGACGAACGCCTCGGCCAGGGCGTCCTCGGCCGCGGTGAGGTCGCGGACCGCGGCGGCGAGGTGGGCGAGCAGGCGCGCGCGGGACCCGCGCGCGACCCGGTCGAGCACCTCGTGGACGCCCCCGTCGCCGCTCACGCGGACCGGGGCGGCAGCAGCGGGCGCACCTCCGCCGAGCCGCTGCTCGCCGACGGGCAGCGCGCCGCCCACTCCAGGGCCGCGTCGAGGTCCGGGACCTCGATCACGAAGTAGCCCCCGAGCTGCTCCTTCGTGTCGGCGTACGGGCCGTCGTGCACCACCCGCTGCCCGTCGCGCAGCCGCACGGTCGTCCCGGCCGCCGGCGGCTGCAGGCCCTGCGCGACGGTCAGCACGCCGCTCTCGGTGAGCGCGGCGAGGTAGGCCTCCCAGCCCGCCCAGTACTCGGCCGCGCGCCCGGGGTCGGTGCGGGCGTCGAAGTCGGCGTCGGACTCGGCGGCCAGGATCAGGTACTGCACGGGGTGCCTCCAGGGGTCGGGTGCTCCGGTGACGCGCCCGGGGCCGGATCCCGACAGCGTCCCCGGTGTGACGTGCGTCTCTCCTGCCGGTCGTCGAAGTGTCCCCCGCTCCGCGTCGTCCGGTCGAACCACCCCGACCGAGCACGGGAGAGAAGATGACCACCACGCAGATCGCGATCCGGGCCGAGGCGAAGCAGGTCTTCGAGGCGCTGACCGACGGCGCCACCACCCCGGCCTACTACTACGGCTTCACCGCCGAGTACGACCTGGCCCCGGGCCGCCCCTACCGCTACACCGCCGGCGGCCAGGACGTCATCACCGGCGAGCTGATCGACGTCGACCCCGGCCGCGGCTTCTCCGCGACCTTCCGGGGGGCCTGGACGCCGGAGGTGGCGCAGCTGCCCGAGTCGACGGTGACGTTCTCGCTCGCCGACCCGCCCATGGCGACCCCGGGCGTCACCGTGCTGACCCTGCGCCACGACGGGCTGCCGGACACCGCGGCGGCGGCCGGGGTCGAGATCGGGTGGGTCCTGATCCTGTCGGGGCTCAAGACCCTGCTGGAGACCGGCGCGCCGATGGTCGACGCGCCGCGCTGACCCCGTGCGCGGATGCGGCGGCGGGGGCCGCCGCATCCGCGCACGAGGGTGTCCACCTTCGTGCACTGCCGCGGCGCCGGGGGTCCGCCCAGGCTGGGGACGACCCCCACCCGTCCGAGGAGGATCCCGTGGCCTACGTCCCGAAGCCCCAGCCCGGCGCGATCATCGTGCACGAGTCCGACATCGCCTGGACGTCGTTCCCGATGCCCGGCACCGACTTCAAGCTCCTGCACCTCGACGAGGCGAACGCCGGCGCCACCTACCTGCTCAAGGTCGGCGCCGGGGAGAGCTCCGTGCTGCACAAGCACCTCGGCGGCGTCGAGGTCTACACGGTGTCGGGCGGCTGGCGCTACCAGGAGGGCGCCATGCGACCGGGCAGCTACGCCTTCGAGCCCAACGGCGTGATCCACCAGCCCGAGCAGACCGTCGACGAGGACCTCATCCTGTTCATCGTCCAGCGGGGGCCGATCCAGGTGCTCGGCGAGGACGGCGAGACCCACCTGGGCCTCATCGACAACGAGCTGCTCTACGGCCTGGCCAAGGCGAACGGTGCGACCGACCACCTCGACCGCGCCGAGCGGGACCTCCTCGACTCCCGCGCCGCCGTCCGGGCCCTGCAGCCCACCTGAGCGCTCACGGGGCGGGCCACGCCGCGGCCACCTGACCGCGGCGGGCCACGCCCAGCTTGCCCATCAGCCGGCTGACGTACTTCTTCACCGTGTCCTCGGACAGCACCAGCGCCGCGGCGATCTCCCGGTTGCTCAGGCCGGCGGCGACGAGGCGGGCCAGCTCCTGCTCGCGGGCGGTGAGCCGGGGCGCCGCGACCGGCGCCGGCGGGCGCACGGCCGCCGGGTCCGTCGCGACGTGCAGGCGCAGCAGCTGCGCGAGGTGCACGCGCAGCACCGCGAGCCGGGCCCGGTCGGCCGCGGTCAGCCGGGCCTGGTCGCCGGCGAGCACGGCGAGGTAGCCGTGCACCGGCAGCCGGGTGTCCAGCCACACCGCGAGGTAGCCGCCCACCCGCTGCGGGGCGAGGAACTCCTCGACGAACCGCTCGCCGCCCGGCGTGGTGCCCCCGGCCAGGACGTCGGTCATCGACACGACGCCGGTGCGCCGCAGCAGCGCCTGCGCGCCCGCGGTGAGGAACACGTCGTCGGCCTGGAACCGCTCCCGGTAGGCCTCCGCGAGCCCGTCGCGCACCCCGAGCACGGCCGGGCTCCACAGCGCGACGTCCGGGCCCGGCGCCGTGCCGAGGAAGAAGGTGAGGCGGCGCAGGTCGAGCCGGGTGGCCAGGGCGTCGAGCACCCGCTCGCGGAACGCCGCGAGGGTGAGCGGGTCGCCGACGTCGGCCAGCACGCGCAGGAGCCGCGGGTAGTCGTCGACGACCGGGTCCACGGCACCCTCCGCTCGGCCCTGGCGGCCCAGTGTGCACCGGGCCGCGGTGCTCGGGAAGGGTCGTGCGCGGATGCGGCGGCCCGGGCCGCCGCATCCGCGCACGGGGTCAGGACCGGTCGAACTCCCGGGCCGCGAGCGCCCGCACGATCCCGGCCCGGCCCTCGGTGACCAGGCGGCGCAGGGCCGGCGGGTGCGACCCGTCGGCCAGCCAGTCGTCGGCGAGCGCGACCGTGGCCGGGTCCACCGCCCACGACGGGAACAGCCCGATCACCACGGACTGCGCGTGCTCGCTCGTGCGCCGCCGCCACACGTCGGCGATGTCGGCGAAGTACCGCGCCGCGTAGGGGGCGAGCAGCTCGCGCTGGGCGGGGTGGGCGAAGCCGGCGACGACCGCCTCGGTCACGGCGTTGGGCAGGGCGTCGTCGTGCACCGCCCGCTGCCACGCCCGCTCCTTCGCCTCGGCGGTGGGCAGCAGCGCGCGGGCCCGCTCGGCCTGGCGCGCCCCCGTCGACGTCGGGTCGGCCGCGGCCTCCTCGTCGATCCGCGCCTCGTCCACCGCGCCGTGCGCCACGAGCGCGTGCAGCAGCCGCCAGCGCAGGTCGGTGTCGACGGTCAGCCCCTCGGGGACGCGGACGTCGGACAGCCAGCCGCGGAAGTCCTCCAGCACCGACTCCGGCAGCGCGCTCCCGGCGAGGGCGTTGACCACGGCGAGCTGCACGTCCGACCCGGCCGGGGCCGTGTCGAGCCGGAACCGCAGGGCGTCGGTGAGCAGCGGCCGGCCGCGCTCGGCCGCCCACTGCGGGTCGGCGTAGGACGACACGGCGGTCTGCGCCTGCAGCACCAGCCGCTGCACCACGCCGATCTCGGACTCCCGCGGCAGCCCGCCCGCCACCAGCGCGGTGAAGTCGCGGGCCTTCAGCTCGGCCTCGCGCGTCATCTCCCAGGCCGCCGACCAGCACAGCGTGCGCGGCAGCGGCTCGGCGATGTCGCCGATCCGGTCGATCAGCGCGACCAGCGAGTCGGGGTCCAGGCGCAGCGCGCAGTAGGTGAGGTCGTCGTCGTTGACCAGCACCAGCTTCCCGCGCGGCACGCCGACGAGCCCGGGGACCGCCGTCCGCTCGCCCTCGACGTCGACCTCGACGCGGTGGGTGCGCACCAGCGCACCCGAGCCGTCGTCGTCGTAGACGCCCACGGCGATCCGGTGCGTCCGCAGCTCGCCCGCGCCGGGCCGGGCGCCGCCCTGCACCACCTCGAAGGAGGTGAACGCGCCGTCGTCACCGACCTCGAACGCGGGGCGCAGCTGGTTGAGCCCCGTGGTGCGCAGCCACTGCGCGCCCCAGCCGGACAGGTCCCGGCCCGACGCCTCCTCCAGCGCGCCGAGCAGGTCGTCGAAGGTCGCGTTGCCCCACGCGTGCTTGGCGAAGTAGCTGCGCAGCCCGGCCAGGAACGGCTCCAGCCCGACGTAGGCGACGAGCTGCTTGAGCACGCTCGCGCCCTTGGCGTAGGTGATCCCGTCGAAGTTGACCTCGACGGCGGCGAGGTCGGGGATGTCGGCCGCGACCGGGTGGGTGGAGGGCAGCTGGTCCTGCCGGTACGCCCAGCTCTTCTCCACCGTCGCGAACGTCGTCCACGCCTCGGTGTACTCGGTGGCCTCGGCCTGGCACAGGACGCTGGCGAACGTCGCGAACGACTCGTTGAGCCACAGGTCGTCCCACCACGTCATGGTGACGAGGTCGCCGAACCACATGTGCGCCATCTCGTGCAGCACGGTCTCGGCGCGCCGCTCGTACACCGGCCGCGTGACGCGGGAGCGGAAGACGTAGTCCTCCAGGAACGTCACCGCGCCGGCGTTCTCCATCGCGCCCGCGTTGAACTCGGGCACGAAGAGCTGGTCGTACTTGGCGAACGGGTACCGCACGCCGAAGTTGCGGTGGTAGTAGTCGAACCCCTGCTTGGTCTCGGTGAACAGCCGCTCCGCGTCCATGTGCTGGGCGAGGGAGGCGCGGCAGTACAGGCCGAGCGGGATGGTGCCGCCGTCGTCGCGGTGCTCGTCGCGCCACTCGGCGTACGGGCCGGCGATCAGCGCGACCAGGTAGGTCGAGAGGATCTCGGTGGTCGCGAACCGGTGCACGCCGCCCTCGACGCTCTCCGCCGGGGCGTTGGAGATGACCCTCCACTCCTCCGGCGCGGTCACCGTCAGCGTGTAGCGCGCCTTGAGGTCGGGCTGGTCGAAGCAGGCGAACATGCGCTTGGCGTCGGCCGTCTCGAACTGCGAGTACAGGTACACGCTGCCGTCGACGGGGTCGACGAACCGGTGCAGCCCCTCCCCGGTGTTCGTGTAGCGGCCGTCGGCCTCCACGCGCAGCTCGTTCTCCGCCGCGAGGTCGGGCAGCGCGATGCCGTCCTCCTCGCGGTAGCCCGAGACGTCCAGCTCGACGCCGTTGAGCACGGCCCGGTGGACCCGCGCGGCGACGAGGTCGATGAACGACGCGGCGCCGGGCTCGCGGCAGGTGAACCGCACCGTCGTCGTCGTGGCGAACACGTCCTCGCCCGGCCGGCCGTCCCCGTCGGTGAGGTCCAGCTCGATGCGGTAGTCCGCGACGTCCAGCAGCGCGGCGCGGGCCTGCGCATCGGTGCGGGTGAGGTTGGGCGGGGCCATGCGGAGGGTCCTCCCGGGGTGCGGTGGAAGGCCCGATCCAACCACGGGCCCCCGACACCCGCCTCGGGAATCGACGGCCGCCCCCGGCCGTTCCCCGGTCATGACCACCCCTGCGCGCGTCGACTTCTGGTTCGACCCCCTGTGCCCGTTCGCCTGGATCACCTCCCGCTGGATCCTGGAGGTGCAGAAGGTCCGCGACATCGAGCTGAGCTGGAACGTGATGAGCCTGTCCGTGCTCAACGAGGGCCGCGACCTGCCCGAGGAGTACCGGACGATGCTGGACAACGGCTGGGGTCCGGTGCGCGTGGCCATCGCCGCCGCGCGCGCCCACGGCCAGGAGGTGCTCGCCCCGCTCTACACCGCGATGGGCACGCGCATCCACAACCAGGGCAACAAGGACTTCGGCGTCGTCATCAAGGAGGCGCTCGCCGAGGTCGACCTCCCGGCGTCGCTGGCCGACGCGGCCACGTCCACCGAGTACGACGAGGAGCTGCGCGCCAGCCACCACCGCGGCATGGACCCGGTGGGCATGGACGTCGGCACGCCGACGATCCACGTCGACGGCGTCGCGTTCTTCGGCCCGGTGCTCACGCGCATCCCCAAGGGCGAGGAGGCCGGCACGGTGTTCGACGGCGCCCGGCTGCTCGCGTCGTTCCCGCACTTCTTCGAGCTCAAGCGCACCCGCAGCGGGGACCTCGTCTTCGACTGAGCCCCTCCGCGGCCCGCCCCGGTGGACGCCGGGGCGGGCTGGGGAACGGTCCCGATCGGGAACACCCCCGTCCCCGTCCCGCCCAGGTCAGGGGCGTCCGGGACGAGCAGATCGCCGGAACGCCCTCGGGCGCGGCGGGGCGTGCCTAGCGTCCGCGCCCATGTCGACCCGCGCTCTCGCGCCGCTGTGCGCGGCCCTCGCCACCGTCGGGGTGCTGGTGGGGGCGCTGCTGATGTCCGCGCCCACCCGGCCCGCCGAGCCCGACGACCCCGGATCGCCGGTGCTCGTGTCGGGGCGGTCGTTCGTCGACCGCGCCGGGCGGCCGTTCGCCTGGCTCGCCGACGACGCCGGCGACCTGCTGGGCGCGCTCAACCGCAGCGAGGTCGCCCGCTACCTCGACGCCCGCGCCGGGCAGGGCTTCACCGTCGTGCGGGCGTCGCTCGACGTGCCGCTCACCCAGTACGGCGACGCGCCCTTCGCCGACGGGCGACCCGTGACCACACCGGGCGCCGACCCCGCCGACGACGCGCAGTACGACTTCTGGGACCACCTCGACCACGTCGTCGCGCAGGCCGCCGCCCGCGGGCTCGCCGTCGCGGTGGAGCCGGGACCGGACGGCTACGGACCGGCGCGGGGGGTGGTGCGGGTCGACCCGGCCGGGTCCACCGCGGCCCCGGCCGGGGCGTGCGCCGACCCGGCGCCGGCGCCGGACCGGCCCGTGGTGGCGGGCGGGACGGACGAGGAGACCCCCCGCTGCACCGGCGGGCGCGCGAGCGCCGCCGACGTCCGCGCCGCCGCCTGGTCGGCCGTCCTGGGCGGCGCGGCGGGCTACACCTACGGCCACCCCGTCGTCCGGGAGTTCCTGGGCGGGTGGACGGCCGACGGGCGGCGGCGCGGCGACTGGGTCGACGCGCTCGACGCCCCCGCCGCCGAGCAGGTGCGGCACCTCTCCGCGCTGCTGCAGTCCCGCCCCGGGCTGGTCGCCGACCCCGGCGCGGGCCCGACCACCACGGCGGCCGCCTACTCCGGCGACGACGACGAGGTCACCCTCGACCTGGGCGAGCTGTCCGGCGAGGTGCGGATCTGGTGGTTCGACCCCCGCACGGGCGAGGCCGTCGAGCTGGGACGGGCGGAGGGCGGCGGGGCGGTCACCCTGCCCGTCCCCGACCCGGAGCGGGACTGGGCGGTCGTCGCCGACGACGCCGACGCGCCGCTGCCCGAGCCCGGGGACGTCGGGGGGTCGGACTCCGCCGGGGACGGGGTCGAGCGGTCCGGGGCGGACCCCGGTCCCGGGGAGGTGGACGGTCCGGACCCGGAGGGGGTCGGGTCGGGGGAGGGCTCCGGTCGGGACGGCGCGGGGGAGAGCGGGGCCGGGGACGGGGGCGGGACCGGTGCGGATCGGGGGGACGGGGACGGTGGTGCTGCTGGCGGTGAGGGCGGGGGCGGTGAGGGCGGCGCCGGCAGCGGGGCTGCTGGAGACGGGGCCGGTGGTGACGGAGCTCCTGATGACGAAGCCCCTGATGACGACGTCGATGGCTGGGCTGGTGATGACGAAGCCGGTGCTGACGGAGTCGATGAGGACGGAGCTGGTGGGGACGGAGCTGGTGGGGACGGAGCTGGTGGGGACGGAGCTGGTGGGGACGGAGCTGGTGGGGACGGAGCTGGTGGGGACGGAGCTGGTGGGGACGGAGCTGGTGGGGACGGA
>JAESFT010000415.1_pt1 | contig 27136 bp, 18 predicted proteins | sample 9269451 | NCBI WGS metagenome assembly JAESFT01 (sample SAMN14502557, study PRJNA617106) | algae metagenome | isolation source: Scytonema hyalinum WJT4-NPBG1 and co-occurring heterotrophs from well... | place: USA: Mojave Desert, Joshua Tree National Park, California | collected 2006-05-25
CGTGGATGTTGCTGTATGACTTGTTCTTGGGGCATCTGGAGTAACGACCAATGAAGCAGGAAATTTCTACAAGGCGACTTGTAGAAGCCCCACCCTCAGCCGACAGGCAGGGTGGGGAGAACGTCACGGTATACGCTAGGCGATCGCCGTAAGTACTGCGGACAGACTGCGCCATCGCACCTCACCAGCACCCTGTAACCATAAACAAAAAAGCAGCTAGAATAACTAGCTGCTTTGCTCACAAAAGCGCTGCTCTGTTTACTTTGTTATAACCAGGTTAACTGGCGCAACCCCCGCCATATCCAAAATTGGCACAATCAAATCTTCGCGCTTCACCGCCATCATGTGGACACCCTGACACAATTGACGCGCTATCTGCACTTGTTCAGCGGCAATTTTCATCCCTTCTTCAAGAGGGTCTTTTGCTTGCGCTAACCTATCAATTATGTGGTCGGGAATATTCACCCCCGGTACACACCGATTGATAAATTGGGCGTTTTTCGCTGATTTCAACAGAAAAATTCCCGCCAAAATCGGTTTATTACAACCTGCGGCTATGGTGTCCATGAATTTTTCTAGGCGCTCAAAATCTGTAATCAGCTGACTTTGAAAAAACTGCGCCCCCGCTGCTAATTTGCGCTCAAACCGACTTTGCAAACCAGACCAACTTGGACATTGCGGATCGACCGCTGCACCAGGAAATAAATCTAGCGCACCATCTGTCAGGGGTTTTTCGTTGCAGTCAACACCGTGATTCAGTTTTTGGATCAGTTGCAGTAGGCGCACCGCTTCCAAGTCAAACACACCCTTGGCGTCCGGATGATCGCCTGCTTTCACCGGGTCACCAGTCAAAGCTAAGATGTTATAAATACCCAAGGCATGAGCGCCCATGAGGTCGGCTTGCAAACCAATACGATTGCGATCGCGACAAGCAAGTTGACAAATCGGCTCGATGCCGTTTTGTAACAAAATTGCCGACGCCACTAATGAAGACATCCGTAGCACAGCGCGGCTACCATCGGTAATATTGACGGCATGAACCCTCCCCTTAAGGGTCGCCGCCATTCTTACCATGTGTTCTGGATTACCGCCTTTCGGTGGTGTCACCTCGGCAGTAATCAGGAATTGACGAGTTTTCGCAGCTGTACGAAAAGAACTTAAAGCAGTTGGATTTATGGTATCCAGCATAACAATGACAATTTCAGTCTGTAGGTACAGCTATAGCACAATATACCCCAGACAGAAAAGCTCATAGTGGCATAGAGTAACCCATAGCGGCTTTCACTTCATTCAGAGTTTGGTTGGCGATCGCCTCTGCTTTTTGCTTTCCATCCCGCAACACCGACTCTAGATAGCCTTTGTCGTTCGTCACCGCCTGATATTTCTCTTGTATAGGTTTCAAGGCGTTAATTGTGGTTTCCGTCAACAAAGGCTTAAATTGCCCCCATCCCATATCCTGACACTCAGCCGCTACCTCTTCCTTCGTCTTACCAGAAAGCAGCATATAGAGTGTTAATAAATTGTTACTTTCAGGACGCTCTGGATTGTCAAACTCCAAACCACGAATGGGATCAGTTTTACAGCGCTTAATCTTTTTGGCAATCTCATCAGGCGGATCTAGCAAATTGATTCGGCTCAATTCTGACGGATCGGACTTCGACATTTTCTTAGTACCGTCCGTCAAACTCATCACCCTTGCACCTTCTTTGCGGATCAAAGGGTCTGGTAACTTTAAAACAGGCTGATCCGGTTTAGCAAATTGGTGATTAAACCTGTTAACAATATCCCGCGTTAATTCCAAGTGTTGCTTTTGGTCTTCACCCACGGGCACTTTATCTGGTTTGTAGAGCAAAATATCAGATGCCATCAGCACTGGGTAGTCTAACAAGCCAACATTCACATTTTCTCCTTGCTTGACAGCCTTTTCCTTGAACTGGATCATGTCTTCCAGCCAATTAAGCGGCGTGATGCAGTTGAACAACCAAGTGAGTTCACTGTGGGCAGGGATGTGAGATTGTATAAAGATAGTCGAGTGGTTCAGATCAAGACCACACGCCAGATACAAAGCAGCGAGGGTGTAGGTATTTGACGCCAGTTCTGCCGGATTGTGTGGCACGGTAATGGCGTGTAAATCGGCTATGAAGAGATAATTTTCGTACTGGCTTTGGATTTCTACCCAGTTGCGAATTGCACCCAAGTAATTGCCCAGATGCAGATTGCCTGTTGATTGAACTCCAGAAAGAACTCGTTGCCTGCCCATAAACTTCAATATAACGTTTTCAAATCCGACAATAGCGGGAATAAAACTGATTTTCTTAGTTTGACATTTCTTTATATTTCACGCAAAGAGGAGCCAGCGCTGCAGGAGGTGAGACCAGTGCTGCAGGAGGGTTTCCCGACAGCAGGCAACTGGCGAATCCGAAGGGGTTTCCCGACAGCAGGCGACTGGCGTCGAAAAAACGCAAAGCTTTTCTTAGTGGCTAGGCTACTGTGCGTGAGGTAATTGTGAAATTCGCTGCAAATTACGTTTAATGACTCTTAGTTTACAAAAATCGACAAAATTTAAGTTCTCTTGAGAGAATACAGCAGTAACCTTGAAGTTAGTTAATTTATTTTACACTCCGGGGTGTGTGGTTTATGAAAGCTTTACTACTCTGGCCGATAATGCCCAATTCCTTCTGGTCTTACCAGGAAACGCTAGATTTGGCAGGGTTACGTGCGACAAATCCCCCGCTGGGTTTAATAACGGTGGCAGCAATGTTGCCTGCTGATTGGGAAATCCGCTTAGTTGACCGTAATGTCCGTCTAGAGACAGATGAGGACTGGGCATGGTGCGATATGGTAATAATCTCTGCAATGATTATCCAGAAAAAAGATTTCTGGGAGTTGATCCAAAAAGGAGTTGCGTTAGGGAAAAAAGTTGCAGTCGGTGGTCCCTTCTCCACATCAGTACCAGAATTTGCCTTGGAAGCAGGAGCGCACTATCTGATTTTAGATGAAGGGGAATGTACTATCCCCATGTTTTTACAAGCTTTGGAAAGGGGTGAAGAACGAGGAACTTTCCGCTCTCCAGAAAAACCCGATGTCACTCAGACACCAGTACCGCGCTTTGACTTGCTAGATTTAGATGCTTACCTGGCAATTACGGTGCAATTTTCACGGGGATGTCCGTTCCAGTGTGAGTTCTGCGACATCATCAACTTATTTGGTCGTAAACCCCGCACAAAAACGCCAGAACAGATGCTGGCTGAGTTAGAAGTCCTGTATCAAATGAACTGGCGACGCTTAATATTTGTCGTGGACGACAACTTCATTGGTAACAAGCGCAATGCCAAAGTTTTCCTGCATGCTTTGATTCCCTGGATGAAAGAGCGCAAGTACCCGTTTCCTCTGATGACAGAAGCATCCCTCAATCTGGCAGAAGACGACGAGTTGATCGACTTGATGGTGGAGGCTGGATTCACAAGAGTCTTCATGGGCATTGAAACACCAGATGTAGACAGCTTAGCCGTAGCCCATAAAGAACAAAATACACGCCAGTCTCTGGTAGAGTCTTGCGACAAGATTACGCGAGCCGGATTACAGATTATGTCTGGCTTCATTCTCGGTTTTGATGGCGAGAAAACGGGTGCAGGGCAACGCATTCAGGCATTTGTAGAAGAGACAGGAATTCCAGAAGCTCACCTTGGTTTGCTGCAAGCATTGCATAATACAGCAATGTGGACCCGTCTTAAGCAGGAAGAACGGTTAGAAGAAGGATTAATGGATTTCATGGGTTCGCAGAAAGCTTTGATGAACTTTGTGCCGACTCGTCCCTTGGAAGAAATTGTCAGCGAGTATATCGAGAGTTTCTGGAACATGTATGAGCCAATGCTGTATCTTAAGCGCACGTTCCGCCACTTTAACATGATGCAGGGTAAGCGTCCCAACAGCAAACGCCCCCTCAGTTGGCACGAACTGCACCTTTTCCGGACAGTTTGCTGGCGACAAGGTGTGGTTCGCTCAACTCGTTTGCTCTTCTGGTGGCAATTACTGGCGATCGCACTTAGGAAACCACATTTAGTTTATGATTATTTAGGGTCTTTGAGTGTCGGTGAACACTTCTTCATTTTCCGTCATGAGGTGAAGGCGGCGTTAGAAGAACAATTGCAAGCTTTGAAGCAACAAAAGCAAGCACAACAGCAGGAGGAAGCAAATCTTCAGTTATCACCTGTCAGTTAAGTTGGTCATTTTTAGTTTGCGCAAAGTTTGCAACTGATAAAATAACGGATGTAACGGATAAGTTATCTGTAGGACAACACATTAACTATCCGCTACATCTGAAGAATGCAATTGCTGACGGATAATTTGCCGAAATTCAATAACTGCATCTAGTGGTTCAAGTTGCACAACGTAATTAGCTAGTAGGTTCAAATCAACTTCTGGCAGAAACCTAGTGAACTCTGACATTAGCCTCTTTAGCTTAATTTTTATAAGGAAATATACTGAAAAAAATGTATATTATTTCAGTGTTGTGTGAGTTCTAGCTCACCCCACCCCACCCCGTCAACCATCGCCCAAAAATGCGACAATAACTTCACAATTAGGTTGACAAAGATGAAATTTCTCGGAATTGACTTAGGCTGGAAATGCCAACCCAGCGGCTTATGCTACTTACAATTAATCGACGAAAAACTGCAAATACTAGACTTAGATCGCAAAGAATTTATTGCAGATATTCTTACCTGGATTGATACCTGCGTTACACCAGAAGAACCCGCCATCATCGCCGTAGACGCACCTACCCTCATCCCCAACGCTACCGGGAGCCGCCTACCCGACAAACTCACCCACAAACATTTTGGCAAATATCACGCTGGATGCTACCCAGCAAATCTCAATTTACCTTTTGCAGAACGGACTGTAAAATTTGGCTTAGAATTAGAATCGCGTGGTTTTGCTCACGCACCAACCATCGAACCGCAAAAACCCGGTAGATATCAAATAGAAGTCTTTCCTCATCCAGCCATAGTTCAATTATTTGGCTTAGAACGCATCCTGAAATATAAAAAAGGACGCCTTAGCGATCGCCGCTTAGAACTTATCAAACTCTACAATTACATTATAGAAATCTTACCCTTTCTCCAACCTCCTCTGGATCTGGCTGGTTCATTTCTTCCTGAAATTCCCACCACAGGCGCAGCCCTCAAAGAAGTCGAAGACAAACTAGATAGCCTCATCTGTGCTTATGTAGCTGCATACTGGTGGTATTGGGGTGAGCAACGTAACCTCGTACTTGGCGATCGCACCACAGGCTACATTGTCATCCCCCAATCAATCTTGTAGAGACGCGCTGAATGAAAGCGTCTCTACAGGTTGCGCCGCACTCTTATTGTGCCCAAACAATCAGCCTTGGCTCATAAGGACTAGAAAGGTGTTTTTGTTTTGGCAATACTCGTAAAGACAAGCCTTGCAAACCAGAGGTATTATACACGACGTCAGCCGTGTAAATACTCAATCCGTCCTTATCCTCTCCTTGGTAATCCATCACCACAGGTACACCGTTGATAATATCGCCATTGGCATCAATAGCACCTTGGTAAAGTTCCACCTGCACATCATCGTTTGTTAAAGTTGCCAAGTCAATCTTGGCTTTGACGTTAACGGTTTGGTTAACCTTAATATCTGCTTCTGAGGATACGTTAACATCTTTGATTTTGATATCGTACCAGTGTGCGCTGAGATTCTCTTTCCAATGAGCTAATTCTTTAGCTGGGGCGTAGTTATCGACAGTGAGGGTGTGGTAGCGATCGCTTGCTGGGAAATAAGCCCGCTCTGCATATTCTCGCACCATCCGCGCCGTGTTAAAGAACGGACAATTTAACTGGATTGCATCCTTCATTTTGTCAATCCAGCGGCGAGGCAAACCATCCACATCCCGTTCGTAGAATAAAGGCACGACTTCCTTTTCTAGGATATCGTACAGGGCATTTGCCTCTATCTCATCTTGGTAATCGGGATCATCATACATTTCCCCATGTCCAATTGCCCAACCGGTACGGACATAATCAGCTTCATCCCACCAACCATCGAGTACGCTTAAATTCGGCAAACCATTCATAGCCGCCTTCATACCACTGGTACCAGAGGCTTCCCGTGGACGCCGGGGATTATTTAACCAGACATCGCAACCCGCCACCATCAATCTGGCTATATGAATGTCGTAATTAGGAACAAACACTATCTGCTTTTCCAAGCCTTGTTCTTCAATAAAGTGATTGATATCGCGGATAAGTTCTTTACCTGGAATATCCTTCGGGTGTGCCTTACCAGAGATGACAAATTGTAACTTACGGTCTTTATTAGCTAACAAAAGCCGCCTGATTCGCTCAACATCCCGCATCCATAGGGTGGCACGTTTGTAGGTAGCAAAGCGACGGGCAAAGCCGATAGTTAGAACCTTTGGATCGAGAACTTCTTGTGCTTGGGCAATTTCTGAGGGAGAAGCACCACGATCTCGCAAATGCTTCACCAAACGCTCGCGCACGTACAAAACCATGTCCAAACGACAGCGTTCGTGATTGCGCCACAACTCCTCATCAGGAATGGCGTCCATCCGTTCCCATAAGGGGTTATCGGTTGCTGCTGATGACCAGCTTGGTCCTAAGTAGCGATCGTACAACTCCTGAGTCGATTTAGAGACACAAGATCGGGCATGAACGCCGTTAGTAATTGCGCTAATCGGCACTTCCTCTACTGGCACATTCTGCCACAAACCCTTAAACATTTGCCGCGAAACCACACCATGCAGCTGTGCTACACCGTTAGAAAATGTAGCCGTTTTCAGCGCCAGCACCGCCATACTGAAAGGTCCAGACAAATCACCAGTATTTTCGCGCCCCAAGCTCAAAAATTGGTCTTTATTCAAGCCAAAAATCTCAGCATAGCGTCCCAGGTAGTGCAACACTTTGTCTGGGGAGAACAAGTCAATTCCCGCTGGTACTGGCGTGTGAGTAGTAAAGATATTACTAGAAGCGACCACTTGTCTGGCTTCGGTATAACTCAGCTTCTCTTCCTGAATCAGGATACGGATACGTTCTAGGGCAGAGAAAGCCGCATGACCTTCATTCATGTGATAGGCAGTCACTTTGTACCCTAGCGCTTTTAGCATCCGGACACCACCGATCCCCAGCATAATTTCTTGGTGGATACGCATATCGATATCGCCACCGTAAAGCTGGTCTGTGATGTCCTGGTCGTAAGCGTTATTTGGTTCAATGTTGGTGTCCATCATATACAACGGCACCGATCCCACCTGTACGCGCCAAACCCTTGCATATACAACGCGCCCTGGATAATCTACCGCAATCCGCAATTCTGAACCATCGGGATTGCGTTCCAGGTGCAAAGGCATATTATAAAAGTCGTTGATTGGGTAGCGTTCCTGCTGCCAACCATCGGCGTTTAAATATTGAGCAAAATAACCTTGTTGATACAGTAAGCCCACACCAACTAAGGGCAACCCCAAGTCACTAGCGGATTTAAGGTGATCCCCAGCCAGAACTCCCAAACCTCCAGAGTAGATGGGCAAACAATCTACAAGCCCAAACTCAGCCGAGAAATAGGCGTAGTATTCTTTTTGCTTTTGAGTCCGGTGTTTCTGGTACCAGGTACGCTCTTGCAAATAATCCTCTAACTGACGAGCAGAGCGATCCATTTGCGCCAGGAAGCCTTCATCTTCCACAACTTCCGAAAGACGCGCTTGGCTAATGGTACCAAGCATCAAAACTGGGTTGTGACGGCTAGATTCCCACAAGTCGGGGTCTAAGCGACGGAATAAATCTTTTGTCTCAACGTTCCAATCCCAGTGCAAGTTATATGCCAACTTCCGTAGCGGCTCAAGTCGCTGCGGTAGTGAAGGGGAGACATTAAAAGTGCGAATTGGCTGCATAAGTTACCGAAACTCTAGCTTTAGCTATGGTTATTGTTGATTGTATTTCCCTTATGCTGTCAATTCTTTATACTAAGTTTGTGAAGTTACCGTGACATTGTTAAGTTTTAAAAAGTATTCTCAGTTTCCTTACCAAAGCGGACAACAAGGATATTTCAAATTCTCCGCGTTACCCTTTGCCCTATTTGGAATACAGAAAAACTTATCAGAAATATGTATCCTCTTTGTCAATCTAGCAAATATGAGTAGTAAATTTACAAATATTTATATTCTGGAAAACACCTACTACGGCGACTGGGTGTCTCAAAGGTTGGATGACCTGACTTTTCACGGTTCGTCCTCAAACCACAAGCTCAAACTAAACCCAGGGTCATAAATAACCCCGAACCTGCTGCCGAAGAGATTGAGGTTGTCGCAAAGCAGTGGGTTTGGGCTTTTCGCTATGCAGGCTGGAATGTCACGACTACCGAGTTACTACAGTTCAGTTAATCATGTTTAATCCTCGAAGATCCCCCAACCCCCCGATGCATTGGCAGCTTTTTTAAGGGGGGTTAGGGGGGATCAACTCTTATCTGAACCGTATTTGGTTATCTTGGTTATCAGGGAAAAGGAAACAAAAGGTTGTAGATTTTTTGGAACGGTAGCGCTACAGCTACGCACTTTTCATTACTGAGTGATCAATCCTTGGGGTCTTATTACTCCTTTCAAATCAGCCCCCTGTAGGTTTGCTCCTTCTATGTTCGCATCTGTTAGATTTGCCTTTTCTAAGTCTGCATCAAATAGGTTTGCTCTTTGCAGGTTTGCTCTGCTTATGTTTGCCTTACCTAAGTCTGCTCCTTGGAGGTTTGCCGCTAGCAGATTTGTTGACTGTAAGTTAGCCTTTTCTAAGTCGGCACCTTGCAAGTTCGCACCTTCCAAGTTTGCCGCTTGCAGGTTTGCCCCTTTTAAGTCTGCCCCAATCAAGTTACACCCGACACATTCTTTGGTTTCTAGTAAACGTCTAACGTTTGCTGTTACAGACTCTGTTGGCAATGCAGCTGGAAATATGATTGGAGTCTGTGTGGATTGTGTAGGTACGGATGGTGTGAGTGATTGAGCAGTGGCATTGGGCTGATCAAGCAGAGAAAATCCCGCTACAAGTACTAGAAATACTGCTGCTACAACCCAATGAGTGAGTTTTTTTAAATTTGGTTTTTTCATTTTACTTCCGTGGCTTTGCTTTGATTGCAGCCATCAATAAACTGCTTAATGTTCACTTTAAATAGGTTGATTGATAAAATCAAATATTATTTTTATTTAAATTTATAAATAAAAGTGATGAGAAAATCTTTAGATACATAGTGCAATACCCTTGGTGATAAGCCTTTTTTGTCTCCCCCTGCACCCTCTAGACCCCCTGCTTGCCTGGCTCAGATAACTTTTCTGAACTGAACCGTATTGGACTTCAAAGTGCATAAGTCAATTTTTCTGCTCCTACTAAAGAAACAGATGACATTTTATTTAAAAAGCAAAAAGGATTTACTCATGAGTACCAACAATGGAAATAAACCTCTAACCGAAGAGCAGCCTTTACCTACTGAAATTAGACAACCAATTGGTAACGCTTTTCAAAGCGAGGAAATCGTACAACAAAACATTGGTAAAGCAGAAGTTCATAACTTCAATATTTCACAAAAACCTATAGAAACAGACTTTTGGATTTACCGTATAGTTGTTGGTGGACTGACATCAACTGTATTAGGTTGTCTGATTGGGGCAATTGCATTACAGATAAGTAATAGACCAACTCCTGAACTTTTAACTGCTCTTGGAACAGGTTCATTAGGTGCGTTGTCTGGGCTATTAGCACCATCTCCGGTAAAAAAATAATGTTTTATTCCCCGCAGCGATCGCTTTGCGCCATTACACTTGCACAATGTGGAGTGAAAGGAGTAGTCAATAACTAATACGGAGTTGCGTTCAAAGATATTAGTTGAAGAAACAAGGGAGAGAGGGTAAGATGTATGAACCCAACTTAATCTAGGTAAATAGGTATAAATAAACAGAGCTACATTAAAAAATGTAAAAATACCTGAAACTTGCGCCCTAGACTAATGACGATCCTAACGAGTTAACTTTATTTTTACGACCTACTTCGCTGCATCTAACTCAGCAATCCATTGATTAATTTTGTCACGCTGATCAGCTGAAAGTCGCCCAGCTGCGACTCTAATAGCTTGTTTGTTATAAATTTCCCATAAAGAAGAAATCATTTCAATGTCTGAGCAAGCCTCAAGATCACCTGCGACTATTGCCAAATTTTCTTCAGTCAACCATTCCTCAATTTCCTTTTCATAGTGCGCTTTCATTTGGTTAAGCCTGTCTCTTTCTGGACGAGAAAACTGAGTCCAAATAACTTTCTTGACAACATCTGGACGACGAGACATAATTTTTGTCACGTCTTCCCACTCTTTAGCTTTGCGAACACGGGAAGCTAAACATTCTATGCTGTACTCAAATGCCCATTCCGTACAACCAAGTAGTTCAACAGCATAGTTGAGCTCTAATAAAGTCAGTTCTTGACAATTTAAGAACAAATTTTTGATAGTGTCATTATAAAATAAAAACTTTTTTTCTTCATTCCTAAACTTGCGCTTTTTGGCTTGAAGAATTGGGAGCAATAAACTTGGACGTACTTCCGGCGGAACTTCTTTAAACTCAATACCTTCTGTGGAGATAATGATTGGTACTCCATCATTTTCGATTCCTGAAGATTCTTCCAATACCCATTTAAAAGATTTGCCGCAGTTGGGGCAATCCGCTTCATAATGGGTGACAAACTCTGCTTTTGCAGAATTAAAGTATTGCTTGGTACGAATCAGCGCTGGCATTGGTTTGAAGGCATGGTGACAGCTAGGACAGCATCGCACTCCTAGTGTGTCTGGGTCGCAGGATACCGGATCGAGGCTCCATTCTCTGTTGTCACAGGGACGACCAAGCCTAAACCAATTATCGGTCATGTCGAGGATGGTAGCGTAATTTTTCCCCGGTGCAGGACGCAATACTCTGCCAAGCATCTGCAACCATAGTGTCACGCTGGTTGTGGGTCGAGCAATGACAACTGCTTCTGAGTCTGGGCAATCAAATCCCTCGGTGAGGATGGCACAATTGCTGATAATTTTTGTCGTACCGCTCTTAAATCTATCTAAAATTGCTTTACGCTCAGATTGGGGTGTCTCTCCATCAAGATGTTCGCAGCTGATACCAGCAGCACGAAATTTGGCAGCGATCGCTTTGGAGTGCATTACGTTGACCGCAAAAAGTATTGTTTTCTTACCAGCACAAAAATTGTTCCACTGCTTTAAGACTTCTTCTGGTTTGTAGTCAGAAGCAACTTGCTCTAATTCTTTTTTGGTAAAGTCGCGCTTTTGAGGAACTTTGTGCTTAGAATATTTAAATCCAGCTATCAACTTATACTCTGTCAGGTATCCAAGGGTTATTAATTCAAGAGTGGAAATTGAGCAAACAAGGTGGTCGAAGACATCTCGCAGTCCGTAACCATCTTCACGCCTCGGTGTGGCTGTCACTCCCAAAATTAAGGCATTTGGATAAGCATCTAATAATTTACGGTAACTCGCAGCTGATGCATGGTGCGCTTCGTCAACAATCACTAATTCCGCTTTCGGGTAAGTTTTGCGACGTGCTAAAGTTTGGATGCTGCCTACCTGAATTAGGGAATCAGTTGGTTTGTACCCTGCTTTAATGATTCCTGGTTGCACCCCTGTCGTTACAGCCATTTTATCTGCAGCTTGGAGAATCAATTCTTCGCGGTGAGCGACTACTAACACGCCCTCACCCCTGCAAGTCAATTCAGATGCTACTACCGCAAAGATAATGGTTTTGCCACCACCCGTGCTTAGTTGCAGCAATACCTTTCTCATTCCAGAAGACCAAGCGGCGAAAGTTTTTGAAATTAAATCCTGTTGGTAATCGCGCAGAGTGAACATTTTCAGTAATGGTCGCCCCTTGTTCTAATTGGAAATGCCCAATATGTTTATGATACCCGTAAGGTAGATAAGTCGAACAGGCAACAAAAGGCATTTTTTACTCCCTTTCCACCACAAAGGCGCAGAAAACTTGTGGTAAGAACGCATTTGTTTTGAAAGCTTCGTAGTGAGCGCTGTCTTCGCTCAAACAGTCGTGGACTAAAATCCTTACTAGGAACTTATACAACCATCATACTTAATGCGATGAACTACTCGTAGTCTATCAAGTCAACTTTGCACCGATGAAATAAAAAACCGTCATCAGTGCGATGAGCGAAGCCCCGCCTGAGCGCAAAGCGTCCCCTAAGGGATACGGCGATCGCGATTTGTAGGTATTGACAAAATTGCCATTATTTGATCGTATTTGTAGAATGTCCATTAGCCATTCAGCTAAAACATGGCTGAACTAAGAAATCCTTTGGTGGTTACTGACTTCTATCAAATGAGAGCGAGAGGGTGAGAACCCCCGAAGATGTAGTTTGACGTACGAAGGAAAACTACATCTGTGCTTTTAGCCGGGGGATGAAACCCGATTCGTAGGACTTCAGTCCTAAGTTTCTCTACTTTCCGCGTTGATTCTCAATATACTTTTTAACTACCTCAGTGCTGACTTGACCTGTTGACGCTACAAAATAGGTCGGTGTCCATAAAGCAGGTAGTTTTTTTAATTCGGGGAATTCCTTCCTCAAGTGGTGAGATGCCCTTCCTTTGACCCACATAGCAATTTTGGCTGGGGCTTCATCTGTTGGAGCGTTGATGAACATATGCACGTGGTCTGGCTGGATTTCCAGGGCAATCAACCGCCAGTTATGCTCTTGTACCAATTCAAATATGATTTCCTGCAATCTTTGAGCCACTTTGCTGACTAACACGGGTCTTCGTCGTTTCGGTACAAACACAAAGTGGTAATTGACGCTGGAAACAGAGTTTTCGGTACGTCTGTACTCGTGATCTTCTTTAGAAAGGCTTGCCATTGTCCGGAATTTTGTTGATATAGTATGTAGTAACTAATTTAATCAACAACAAAAACTGATGACAAGATGTACCGAGCAATACCAGTTAAAGCAAAGTTTACGGATGTTGAGCTAGCGTTTTGGGTTAACCAGTGTGAACACGCCAACAGTCTGACAAATTCAGCAATCTACCATACTCGTCAAAGCCATTACAGCAAGTTAGAGCAACAAGGTGACGCATTCACGCTCTACTGGCGTGGTGATGAATTACGCTATGGCTGGAAGACATATAAGTGTGATACTACTTACCCAGGACTAGACAAAGCCCTTAAAGACAGTCCTCACTACAAGGCAATGGCAGCCCAGTCTGCACAACAGACTTTAAAGACGGTAGGTGAGTCAATTGTTGGTTACAACGGTTTGGTGCAAAAGTACTACAAAGGTGAGGTTGATAAACCTTCATTGCCAAAGTACAGAAAGCGTGGTGGGCTTGCGGGTGTGACGTTTCCAAGACAAGCGCTTAACTACAAAGATGGCTGGTTTTACCCGTCAATTAGCCGTGACACAAAACCTCACCTACTGACCGAGATTAAGCTGCAACTACCTGATTTCATTGACTCGGACTGGGTGCGAGAAGTCACGGTACGTCCTCGGCTCGGAGAAATGTGGATTGACTGGGTGATTGACGACGGCAAACAGCCAGTTGACAACAACCCAAACCTTGACTATACCCAGGCATGGTCATTTGACCACGGTGGAACCAACTGGCTTACAGGTGTCTCGACTCATGGCAAAAGCTTGATTATCGACGGTCGCAAGCTAAAAAACATGAACCAGGGTTACTGCCGCCTAGTCGCCAAGTACAAACAAGGGAAATCTGAATTTTACTGGGACTCCAACCTCGACCGGGTACAGTGCAAACGAAACAACCAGATGCGTGACGCCGTAAACAAAGCAGCACGATTCATCGTAAATCAATGCTTAAATGACCGAGTTGGAAATATTATTGTCGGTTGGAATGAAGGTCAAAAAAGCGGTTCCAACATGGGAAAACGCAACAACCAAAACTTTGTTGTCATCCCCACAGGACGGCTAATTGAGCGGCTTAAACAACTCTGTAAAGAGTATGGAATTGTCTTGACAGTTACGGAAGAAGCGTACACGTCAAAAGCGTCATTTCTTGACGGTGATTCTTTACCTAAACACGGTGAAAAACCCGTGGGGTGGAAACCATCGGGTGATAGGGTGAACCGCGGACTGTACCGGAGTCGTGATGGTCATCTCATCAATGCAGATTGCAATGCGAGCGCCAACATCATGAGAAAAGTAGCCACACAGCTAGGTTTAAACCTAGTCGAGGTGGGTAGGGCATCTTTGACAGTGCCACAACGATTTGATTTGTTTACGCGATTAAACAGATCATATCGTAAACGTTGCGCAGGGGCGCTTCTAGCCCCCGTAGCAACATCAGTTTAGAATCCCCTTACTTCTAGTGAGGGGAGATGTCAAGAACTCTGCAACTTACGCTCTCATCGCAATGAGTTTGGGAGCAGTTCCAGGTGCGCTGAGTCGTTATTACCTGACTATCTTTTTTGCGCGTTGGTTAGGGGGGGCATTTCCTTATGGAACTTTTTTCATCAATATCACTGGCGCTTTTTTGATGAGCTTTTTTATTACCGTCACATCAAAACTAGCAATTTTCCCTCAGCTAAATCTCCTAGTAGCAGTCGGCTTTTTAGGTTCATACACTAGATTTTCCACTTATGCCTTAGATACCTCAAATTTGTTACGAACTAAAAACTACCAAGCTGTAATACTTTATTAAAAAGCTTTTTAAAGAGTATAGCGCTCATCGTTTTTGGTTAGATGTCTTTGAAGACAACCAACGCGCTAGGCACGTTTACCAATCAGTTGGTTTCAAGGAAGAAGGAGTCCTGCGAGATGCAGTGAAGAAAGAAGACAAATATTCCTCGTTAGTCATCATGTCAATACTAGGGAATGAATATTTAAAATCATATAAATATTATGCGTTTTATTGCTCAATCCGATAATTGTATTTTGTTGCTGCAAAAGGAGCGGTGAAGCTCCTAATTTCAGAGGAAAAACTTCACCGCTCTCGTAGATTTGGTTTCGCATCAGAATCCTGCTTTACTCAATGAGTCTCTGAAGGATTAGAAGCGGAACCCGACTCCCGTTTGCAAGCTGACGGCGTCAGCATCACTTGCCTTGTAGGCGTCAATGCCCCACTTGGCATCACCATACACGATGATGTTCTTAGCAACTTCTGATTCAGCACCAAGGGTCACAACAGGTGCATTCTGATTTCCCAACTGGCTTGCTTGACCTTCCTCTGTCTGGAAGGAGTAACCACCGCCAATGTAAACGTTAGTGTTTTTAGCGATCGGTGCATCGTAAGTCAACAACGGCATAGCTGCGGTTGAATCACCACCAAACAGAACAGAACCGCGAACTGAAACAGGCGCATTAGGAACGGCGAATCGTCCTTGAATATTTCCACCCAATAGAGCTGCATCGTTTTGTCGTCCGCCATTGGTCACGCCAGCAGAAACACCAGCACCGAGGTAGCTACCGTTCATACCACGTGTTGCGGCTTCTTGAGTTGTAGCTGTTGTTGGAGCAGTTTGAGCTGAGGCAATACCAGCGGAAAGGACAACAGAAGCAACAGCAAGTGTAGAAGTTAACAATTTTGCAAGTTTCATAGGTTTCTCGTTACTAGAGTTAAGTGGAATCAATACTCTCTAGTACTAGAATCCCTTTTTTGACAAAATTCACCTTCATGCACTTAGGTTATCCAAGTGGATGAAACTGTTTCACCCAGTTAGGTGAGCCTACACCAAAATAGTTAAGGTATAATATGTAGCATCTTGTGCTATCATTTATTTTTTTAAAAAACGCTGACGCAGACGAGATACAAAAATATTGACCTCTGGTAATTTCATCGATGCGGCAATGACAGCAAAAACGCCGATGCCCACTAAACCAGCAATAGATAATTGCAACAGTTGAATCAGCAAACCATTTGTACCTAAAAACCGTTGCAAAACCTCAAGAGTTCCATAGCTTGCGGCTCCAGCTACCAAACTACCAGCAGTCAAACCTAGAATTGGCAAACTCCACTCTCGCCAGGGTAATCCATTCAGCCGGCGATTTAGTAACCATAACAGCATCAATGTAGAGCTAATATTTACGCCCACAGTGGTTAACACCAAACCGGGAGCACCTAAGTCCAAAACGTTGATAAAAAAGAAAGCTAAAACGACGTTGAGAAAGATGTTAACACTGCTGATGCGAAACGGTGTATCGCCATCGCCTAAAGCATAAAATACCCGAACCAAAATATCACGCGCCAAATAGACAAACATCCCGGTACCGTAAGCGACAAGCAGAGAAGATACCAGCTGTGATTCTGCTTTTTGGAAAGCACCCCGTTCATAGACCACGCGTACAATTGGCACCGCCAACGTTATCATCAAAGCACCCAAAGGCAGCATGGTAAAAGCGGAGAGAATGAGTCCTTGGCGAATGCGTAATTTCAAATCATCCCAATCATTAGGGTCGGTCAGTCTGGAAAATATCGGTAATAAGGGAACCAAAATCATATTAGAAATGATTCCTAATGGTGTTTGCACCAAAAGACCAGCATTCGCGATCGCTGAAGCAGCAGATGGAATACCGGAAGCGAAAAACAAAATCACCCAGAGATTAATTTGCAGCATTCCAGAGGAAATGGTGGCTGGTCCCATAATTTTCATGACTTCGCTCACTCCAGGACCCCTGAAATCAAACCGCAGGCGAAAGCTACCCATACCAGCCCGTGCTTGCGCCACAAGCTGCACTATCCATTGCAGCAAGGCTCCAGCTAAGGTTCCTACCGCTAAAACCACTCCGCCTAACAAAGCATTTTCAGGAGCGGTAATTTTGTTACCCAGCTGTAGCCACAAAACACCCAGACCAATAATAACGGTAATGCTGGAAAACAGAGGACTGATTGAGGGAAGCCAGAATAGATTGGCAGCGTTGAGAGTACCAAAGCCAATACCAATAAGTCCGGCAAGAATTGCCATTGGTGCCATAATCTGGAGCTGTTGGATTGCGATCGCCTTTACCATTCCACCTTGTGCCAGCTTATTTAAGCCAGGTGCCACCAAATCAATCAGGTTTCCAGAAAAAAGAACCAAAATAACGGTGAGAACCAGCAGTATAGCACCCACAAGCGTCGTAATTGTCTCCACTAAGGGAGCGGCTTCTTCTTTCCTCCGCTTGGCTAAAACACTAACAATTGCGCTGTGGAATGGTCCATTAATCCCGCCAAGTAAAATCAAAAGAAAACCGGGAATCACATAGGCATATTGATAGGCATCAGCCACGACACCAAGACCAAAAGCAGCAGCAATTGCTTGCTGCCGCACTAGACCGACAACTTTGCTAATTAAAGTACCGGCGGCAACAATTCCCGCAATTCCGGCAACAGAACGAGAGGCTTTTTGTTCTTGTGTCACAAATCGTACCTGACAACTTTCTCAAGGCGCTTATCTGGAAACATTTAACCTGAAATTTAGGAGTTTGTCAGGGTATTTTTGACAAAATCAGGAATGTATGGGTGTAAGTCAGTATCGATTGTTCAAGTTGATGCGTGGAAAGACACGTACTCGTGCTGGATTGCAAAGGCTTTTCTCACAACTTTTGCCAACAGCATAAGTTAATTTAAAGTACATCTATATAGAAATAAGGGCTATTCAAGTTTAAGACAAACTTTTTTCCAGCATAAGGAGAATTACAATGACAGGCAACTCTAAAAGCACTATAGTTCAGCCAGGTCAAGGTTCCACATACTTGGCGTTGGGTGATTTCCACACCTTTTTAGCTGTGGGAGAAGATACAGGTGGAGCATATTCGCTAACCGAGGTAGTACTGCAACCGCAAAGCATGACACCACCCCACTTTCAGGAACAAAACGACGAAGCACACTACATTCTTGAAGGTGAGGTTGAGTACCAGCTTGACAAGCAGACAATCGTTGCAGTTCCAGGAACCTTCGTTCATTTGCCTAAAGGTCAAAGCCACGGTTTTAAGACAGGGTAAGAGCCTGCTAAAATACTAATGCTTTTAACACCAGCAGGCGGTGAGTAGTTTTTTGTAGAAGTGGGACAGCCAGTGAAGCGACCAATAAACGAGGAAGAAATACGCAGTCTTTACCATCCCCCCACTCCCGAGGAAATGGAAAAAGCTATTGAAGTCGCTACGACAAAGTATGTTCGATTGCCATAATTGTTGTCATTGATTGTTTTTGCTTAAGCATAAGCTGGACTGGCGTAAAGCAGCACCCATAACCAAGCAAGAAGCCAAACCACAATTAATCCCAGTATCCGAAGTATAAATTTTTTCATAAGCTTGCCTTTTGTCCTCTGTGATTAGTTATTAGTCAAAAGACAAATGACTGATGACTAATGACTAATGACTAATGATTACTTCCAATCATTACCAATACGAATGGTAATGTCAGATTCTAGATCCCCAATTGCAGCAACTTGGGTATAACCAAAGCCTAAGATTTTTTGTAGTTCTTCTCCTGCTTGTCTGTTGCCTTTCTGGACAATAATCTGAGTTCGGCGTCTGCTGTCAGCCCAATCAGGTATAGCGTAAACTTTAGTAAAACCTTTCTGTTTAAGAGAGTTGATAAGTTTTTGAGTTAGTTCAGGTTTATTGGAAGCATTTTGAATAGCAATTTTGAGGCTGGCTAGCGGTTTCGCACTTGGCCTCATACCAGAGATTGTCACCCCAGCATAGTCCTCAAGCAAGTCAACTCGCCCAGTCAGATCTAGCCAGTAGCTATTGGGATCTTGGCTTAAACGGCTGAAAATACCAGGCAGTATGGTCATTTGAAAATTATCTCGCCTAACGTTTAAGCCAAAGTTGACCAGCGCCATCATTTCTTCCAGCTTCAGGTTGGTGTCGAAGTGCTTTCGCATAATGCGAACGAGTTGAGGTAACCTGGGTAAAACTGTTGGACTATCTAAGCGAGAACGTAATGCCATCAGTAGTGCTTGCTGTCGCTGTACTCTTTCGAGATCCCCCATTCCTGGTTCATGGAAGCGCACAAATTGTTCTGCCTGTTCGCCATTGAGAGTTTGCCAGCCGTTAACTAAGTTAATCGAAAATTTCTCGCCAGAGTCTTTATTGACCATTGGTTTCGGAACAAAGACCTCTACTCCACCCAACTGATCCACCATCTGTCGCAACCCACTAGTAGATATACGAATGTAGCGGTCAATAGGTGCATTATTTAAAGTACGACTGATGACGCGTGCTGCCAAAACATGACCACCTTGGGCATTCGCATCAGATACCTTAGTTAATCCTTTTTCCGGAATAGCTGTCATCGTATCTCTGGGGATCGAAAGCACTCGGATTGTTTTGTTACTTGGGTTGACTCGTATCAGCAGTACCGTATCGCTATGACCTGCAAAACTTTCCGGAGAACCATCTACACTTCTGGGTACTGGTTCAACGCCCATCACCAAAATATTCATTGGTCGCGTGAGTTGATATTGTGAAATGTTACTCCACAACTCCCCAGGCAATGGTGTTTTTTGCTCTTTCCCATCCAATCCCAATTCTTCATCTGTTCGATCCATGTCACTCCAAAGTGGAGTCCAAAGTGCCAAACTCGATACCAGCAAGCCTGACAAAGTGATCCCTACAACAATTGTCAGTATCCAAAATAGCCATCGAGGCATGGCTAACCCTAGCCTGTGGTAGAGCTGGCTGGGAATCGAACCCGTAGACTCTACGAAGTCACGGGAAATTTTTTCTTGCTTTATTGCTGTCACTTCATTTGGCAATTGTTGAATTTCCTCAGATGTGCCCTGATTATCTTGACCTGCGACTTGTTTGACCACAATTGTCCCCCACTCATCCACTCCCTAAACGTAATGTTAATGCAAGCCATAAATCTTGCCAGTTAACAAGATCACTTGAAGTATGAAGTATAAGGTGTAAAATTTTGTTCCTACCCTACCCTATAAGAAGCCGCCCGGATGGCGTTTATATCCTTTACCCTTCACCCATGTATATTTAGAAGAACACAGAACACAGAATACATCTCAATAATCACGCATTGTATGCTTGTATTGTTTTTGTATTTTGACTACTGAGTTCTGAGTACTGAGTTCTTTCTTCGATCATTTCTTCTGAGTTCATCCTGAATACCTTTATACTTCATTACTTTTATTTGTCACAGTACACTTATAGTGTTCTTTAGTAAGTTTTTATGACACAATGAGTAGAACGTTGTTCCCTGTCATCCTTGCAGGTGGAAAAGGTGAGCGTTTTTGGCCCCTAAGTCGCCAAAATCGACCCAAGCAATTTTTGAATCTTGATGGCAGCAATAGAAGTCTCCTCCAAGCAACTGCTGACCGACTGCTGACACTTGCAGGTGGTTGGGAAAACTTGTGGGTCATAACTTCTGGTCAGATAGCTCAAGGAGTGCGAGAACAATTGCCTGAACTGCCATCTGATAACCTACTCGTCGAGTCACAGGGAAGGGACACTGCCGCTGCAGTTGCTTGGACAAGTTTGGAAATTCAAAAGCGTTACGGAGATGAGGCTATTATCGGCTTTTTCCCTGCTGACCACTGGATTGCAGACCAAGAAGCATTTGCACGCACAATAAATGCAGCTACAGAACTTGCGGCAACCCAAGCAGCAATTGTGACACTGGGGATCAAGCCAACTTTTGCATCAACTGGTTACGGCTACATCGAACAAGGGGAAAATACTGGTACCTTTAATGACTTGCTAGCTTATCACGTCAACAGGTTTACTGAAAAGCCTGACCGTGAAACGGCAGAAAAATTTCTCTCTACGGGACGCTTTAGCTGGAATAGCGGGATGTTTATTTTTCGGGCGGGCATTGTTCTTAAGGAACTGCACATACACGCTCCGGAAATTCTCGAACCGATAGAAAAACACGGTGCGCAAATTTACGCAGAACTACCTAAGAAGAGTATAGACTATGCCTTAATGGAAAAGACAGATATCGCCTATGTCTTGCCAGCAGAATTTGGCTGGGATGATTTAGGTGATTGGAATGCGATTGAGCGTTTGCTGAAAAAAGAAGGCACTCCCAATGTCGAATTGGCTACTCACGTAGGACTCGATACGCAGGGGTCTATCGTTTACTCCACAAATGAAGAAGATGTAATTGTTACCATCGGGTTAGACGATGTCGTGATTGTGCGCGATCGCAACGTCACCCTCATAGTCAAAAAAGACCGTACCCAAGAAATTAAGCAAGTCCTCAAAACCTTGCAGAGTGATCCCCGATTTACGAACTTGCTTTAAAACTTAAAACCCTTGGCAGAGGCATAAAAGGTGAATTTACCAGTATAACTTTTCTGTCTCGTATTTCATTTGAACAATTATGCAAATCATTAGTTATCAGCTTCTAGCCAAGGGCATGGCAATAAACTGCATTATTGCCTATCAAAAGCATATTTTTGCGCACAAAAAATTTTCGTGTCCCCATCGTCTATGACACGGTGGGGATTTCTACTCAAATTATGTCAAATGAATGCTGAGCAAACAAAATTTGACAAAAGTTGTAAAATCGTCTTTACAAAGATTAAACATTGCGCGGAAGCAAGCAAAATCTTAAAAGCTAACAGCAGTACCAATGACTTGCGCTGCATAATCATTCCTTGCTGCTGACCTCTCTAATCCCTCTGTTCCTTTTTCTGTTGCACTCTCGGTTGCCTCTGCGGTTCATTAAAATTATGTTTATAACCCAAACTGTTCCTCGTCAAAGAGAAATTATTGAAGTTCTACTTCGCAATGGCTGGGACTATATGCGACGACTCCTGACTGGAGGTAAAGCCGATGAACCCCAGCTACCCACACCTGCTGTTTTAAAAAACATCTTGGTAGATTTAGGACCAGTCTACGTCAAACTCGGTCAGTTAATGTCTACCCGTCCAGACTTGCTCAGCGCAGCATACATAGAAGAACTGTCAACGCTGCAAGACGAAGTGCCTCCAGTTCCCTGGGCAGAAGTAGAAGTTCTCATTCGCAAACAACTCAAACGCCCCTTAGAAGAAACCTTCGCCACAGTAAATGCGATCGCAGTAGCAGCTGGTTCAATTGCCCAGACACACAAAGCCACACTCGCAGATGGTCGGGAAGTTGCTCTTAAGGTGCAACGTCCAGGAATTGATATCACTGTTGCTCAAGATATCGCCTTAATTCAAGGTATTGCCGATTTAGTTGCCCGTACTGAATTTGGCCAGACTTATGAAATCAAATCCATCGCCGAAGAATTTACCAAGGCGCTGGAAGCAGAGTTAGATTTTACACGAGAAGCAGGTTTCACCGACCAGTTGCGACGCAATTTATCCGAAAGTCGCTGGTTTGATCCCACGCAGTTAGTCGTTGCCGAAATTTACTGGGATTTGACCACACCAAAATTAATGGTGATGGAGTGGCTGGACGGGGTTCCTCTGCTGATGGGGGATCTTAGCAGTGACAACAACGGTCAAGACCCTGCGGAGAAGCGCAAAGCAATTACCACCCTACTATTCCGTGCTTTCTTTCAGCAACTGTACATTGATGGCTTCTTTCACGCCGATCCGCATCCAGGGAATTTATTTTATCTCAAAGACGGTCGCGTTGCTTTGTTAGACTGCGGCATGGTGGGACGGCTTGATCCGCGCACGCAACAGATATTGACCGAAATGTTATTGGCAATTGTGGATCTAGATGCTCAACGGTGCGCTCAGTTAACTTTGCAGCTAGCGGAGTCTACACAGCCAGTGATAATGGTTCAGCTGGAAAATGATTATGACCGGATGCTGCGAAAGTATTACAACCTGAGCGTGTCGCAGATGAATTTCAGTCAAATCATCTATGAACTTCTGCAAGTTGCCCGCAACAATAAAATTCGCTTGCCCAGTAACATGGGCTTATATGCCAAAACCCTAGCTAATTTAGAGGGGGTAGCGCGGGGATTTAACCCAGAAGTGAACTTTATCGATGAAATTCAGCCATTGCTGACAGACTTGTTTCGCCGACAACTGTTTGGAGATAGTCCTGTGCGATCGCTTCTCAGAACAGCGCTGGATCTTAAAAGTCTCACTTTACAATCTCCTCGCCAGATAGAGTTGCTGCTCGACCGAATTACCTCGGAAACTCTACAGTGGAACATCTCAGTGCGTGGTTTAGATGGCTTGCGGCGCACAACAGATGATGCTGCCAATCGTCTTTCTTTCAGCATCTTGGTTGGTTCGCTGATTATGGGTGCGGCAATTATCTCTAGCAACGCGAGGACATCTCAACTGTCTTTCTTGAGCAGTGTGTTGTTTGCCGTCGCCAGTTTGCTAGGGCTGTGGTTAATCATTAGTATCTTGCGATCGGGGCGTCTACGTTAAAACCTAGTACCGAAACGCGTAAGGCACCACCCAATACATTGAACCTCACCCTGCGCTGTCGGGCATCCCTCTCTTTAATAAGGAGAGGGAAAGATTTTAGCGTAGCTAAAAGCGAGGGTGAGGTTTTGAGCAAGATGTGTGTACACGATTGCCTTTTTAAGGGGGGTTAGGGGGCAATACTACTCGGCTTTTGGGCTATCGGTGGAAATTTCACCCCGTGTAGAGACGAGAGGTGGCGCGTCTCTACAAAGTTTGCCGGTTAATAGATCTGCTTATCCGAGCAGTATTGGGCTAGGGGGGATCAAGTATTATCCGAAAAGTATGTGGTTTTACTGTTTCGAGCACTTAGCAGGAGTTGTCCCCAAAGCATTGCCATTGGATGCATGGGAGATCAGGGTAACATTCCCCTTCCCATCGAACACCCAACCTGTAGCGGGGACAATTTCCACAGCATCACCTTTAGATGGTGGTTTAGCTGCGCTTCCTTGTGAACGTTGCTGTTGTGATGTAGTACCTGCTAATCGAGTGTCTAACCAGAGGACATCAGTGCTGAGGGGTTCGTAGGGGCTGGGAGGCAAACCACCGCGTCCGGTGATAGTAAATTTGCTTTTATCGGTGTCAGCATCTGTGCTAGCAATGGCATCACAGCTAGTGTCTGCTATTAGGTTTGTTGTCTCTGCTAACACTATCGGTAGTTCGAGTAATCCTTTGCTTGGGTCAACATCCGGTGTATTGATAGTGACCTCACCGCTTAAATTTTGGTTGCTTAGGGAAAATGCTGTGATGTCGTTGGTTTGTAAATCCCGCGAGTTGAGTTGATTTGGGTTATCAGTTCCCAACTCGCGCACCAAGTCTTCCCGACTACGCTGAGTAAAGTTAAAAATGCCTAAGGAGTTGATATTGATTTTCCCACCAGTGCCATTGAAAGCATTGGCGGTAATGTCGCTGTTTTCATTAGGGACACCAACAATAAAGCCCGACGGAGCATTGATAGTGATGTTGCCGCCATCGCCACCCTGCTGTGCAGTACCCGCACTGGCAGTGATTTGACTTCTACCGCGTAGCAGCAGCAAGTTTCCTACTCGTAGTGTGATATTACCGCCATTACCTAATGCTGATTGAGCGCTAAGCACGCCCTGGTTGTCCAAACGAATAGAGCGAGCATTGACCTCAAGATTGCCTGCAGCGCCTGTTCCGGCACGTCCCACAAATACTGCAGCCCTATCCCGCACAATCAACTGTTGGGTGTCAATTTTTAAGGAACCCGCCGTCCCGCTTGCGTTAGTGCCAGTCGCCAAGTTGCTAGGAGATGCCTCACCATTGGCAGATGTATCAAAACCACTGATTTCCACTTTGTCTGTGGCATTGACAGTCAAATTCCCACCCTTGCCTGCACCCGATGTGAACGTAGTAACCAGAGAGCCGTCCCGCACTATGAATTCTTTGGTATCAATTTTCAACTCTCCCGCATCCCCAGTTGCGGCAGTACCAGTCCCCAAGCTGCTAGGAGATGCCTCACCATTGGCAGATGTACGAAAACCACTGATTTCCACTTTCTCAGTGGCATTGACAGTCAAATTCCCCCCCTTGCCTTCACCCGATGTGAACGTAGTAACCACAGCCCCGTCCCGCACTATGAATTCTTTGGTATCAATTTTCAACTCTCCCGCATCCCCGGTTGCGGTTGCGCCAGTCACCAACGTGCTAGGAGATGCCTCACCATTGGCAGATGTACGAAAACCACTGATTTCCACTTTCTCAGTGGCATTGACAGTCAAATTCCCGCCCTTGCCTGCACCGATTGTGGTTGTACTAACTAGTGCCCCGTCCCGCACTATGAATTCTTTGGTATCAATTTTCAAGTCTCCCGCATCTCCGGTTGCGGTAGCGCCAGTCAGCAACGTGCTAGGAGGTGCCTGACCATTGCCAGATGTACGAAAACCGCCGATTTCCACTTTCTCAGTGGCATTGACAGTCAAATTCCCGCCCTTGCCTGCACCGATTGTGGTTGTACTAACTCCTGCCCCGTCGCGCACGAGCAATTCACGAGTGTCAATCTTCAAGTTTCCTGCATCCCCTTGTCCATAGGTACTGGTATCGACTAGAGCACCATCAGTTAAGGAAACTGAGCCTGATGTGACATTAATGTTTCCCGCTTTACCAATCGCGCTACTACCTGCAATACTGACAATGCGTGCATTAGAGACAAAAAGCCCATCAGATGCTTGTATAAAAATATCGCCACCATTTCCTTGACCAGCAGAATTTGCATACACTGTTGCAAGATTTTTGACATTTAAATTCCTAGTTTCTACTTTTAACTCTCCAGCATTGCCAGAACTGCCAAAACTAGTTCCTGTATATAAGCCACTCTCAAATCTGCCGCTAGCTAATAATTCCACTGAATCAGAAGCTTTAACTGTCAGATTTCCACCATCACCTAAAGATGTAATAAAAGTTGATACGTATGCTCCATCAGTAGCAGTTAACTTTCTTGTATTAATTGTCAAATTACCGGAAGAACCTGCACCCTGAGATTCTGTTAGTAAGCTACTAGCATAGTTTCCATCTGAGGATTCTCCAACCAGTTCTACTGACTCAGTTGCATTAACAGTAAAATCTCCTCCAGGTTTTGATCCAGAGGTAATAGACAAAATTGATGAACCATCCTTTACGGAAAGTTGCCTGCTTTGCACTTGGATGGAACCTCCGCCCTCTCCACTTGCATCAACTGAAGCTTTTTGAGAAAGCAGGATATTACCAAAATTCTCAATACCTGAGTATCCTAAAGTAAAACCAGAATCATTTTGAGTGAGGCTAACTAAGCCGGGTGAAGCAACACTTCCTAATTCAATCCTTCCTGATTCTGCTCTGAGATTACCACCCTCTAGAACGATATCTCCACCAACAAGCGCTAAGGTTCTCCCTGGTTGCACTTGTAGTCCCGGAACATCACCCCGAATCGTTCCAGATGTAAATTCGTCGTAAGTTAAATTATGACCTGAACCTTGTACGGTTATTTTTCCTGGATTCTGTCCAAATTGCAAACCCAATGGAACACTGATAGTCAGCAATGGTGTTGTTTGGGTACCGTCTGTTCTAAACTCTGTGCCATCAGCAAATTTCAGACTACTAGCCGTACTTGCAAAGAAAGAGCCGCCAATGTTTAATTGGGCATTGGGACCAAATACAATTCCATTGGGATTAATCAAAAACAGGTTAGCCGTACCTAGGGTGCGAATCAACCCATCAATATTAGATATCGACCCACCCGTGACGCGACTAATGATGTTCCCAATGTCAACAGTATTGTTAAAAAAAGCTCCCCCACCAGTGGGAACAGAAAACTGTTGGAAGCTGTGGAATAAATTACCGCCTGCTTGCGTTCCCCCTGTGATATTGAAGGTGTTGCCATTTATGTTGACGATGGAATTATTGGGTAAAGTGGCATCAGGGGTAATTTGAGCTTGAGTGCAATGTCCAGAGAAAGTATAGACACCACCAATAGCAATTCCTAAGAAAGCGCGCCAACGAGTACTTATGGTAGACATTGCACTTACCAGCTTTTTTAGTGTTTACATTATTACTTAGTAAACCACAACACTCAAGTTTTATGATGCAAACAGGACAACTCACCGAAATGCACCCCACCCCCTAACCCCCTCCCCGCAAGCGAGCTATGCATTACCCGGATCTTTCTTAACAATCCCAGAACTGTTATAGGGATTTGGTTTTATGAATAGACAAAAAGGGTGAACTTGACCTGACGGACAGTTTTTGTATAAG
>JAESFT010000416.1_pt1 | contig 27116 bp, 25 predicted proteins | sample 9269451 | NCBI WGS metagenome assembly JAESFT01 (sample SAMN14502557, study PRJNA617106) | algae metagenome | isolation source: Scytonema hyalinum WJT4-NPBG1 and co-occurring heterotrophs from well... | place: USA: Mojave Desert, Joshua Tree National Park, California | collected 2006-05-25
CAACTGTTTAGAGCTAATGACAATAAGTACCGAAAAAATACGACTTTGGGATAGCGACATAGTAAGCGATCGCATCCGCCAAAGAGATAACGGGAAAAGTCAGGCTGTTTTTCTTGCGCTTACCCTGTTTGAGATAGCGGATAATCTCTCAGACTGGAAGTCAGGAAGTATACAAGAGAAGCCTTCCTATGCGGGCTACATAGTATAAATAGTAGGTTGGATTGAGCAACAGCGAAACCCAGTAAATATCTTAGTATTTTTGAGTTTTATTTGCTTAAACAAAGCTACGCGCTTTCTGTGATTAAGTGCCAATCACCGACAACGATTGTGCAATAGGGAATGCGATCGCACCTTATCTAATATACATATATAAGGGCATTTCTTGTTGATGCCCTTCATTGATGTTAATTAGAAAGGTACTTCAGGGAACTTGTAAACGTGACAAGCAATTTCCCTGACATTTTTTAGAGGAACGGGCAAGCCAATTGTGCAAAAACCTTGATTTTGTACGGTTTTCTTTTCCAGTGTTGTTAGATGTTCTAAAACTAAGCACCGAAACTTCCCTGGTTCAACAACCAAAATTTCCTGTTTTGGAATGAAAAAAATCCAAAAATCCGCTTGGGAAGTGTGTCCCCAACCAGGAATATTGCGATGGGCAACTGATACTGTCTCGAAAAATAGGTTGCCAGTTTGCTTTGCTTTTAAATCAGTTTTGTACTCAGCCTTGATTGTAGTACCATCTAGTCGTGTTAATAGACGGTCAATCCCTGCCTTTTGATACTCAGGCAATTCTGAGACATCCTCAATGTTATAGCCAAGAAACTTTAGCCAATGATCTATAGCTGTCTCTCCTGCCTTTCCCACTTTCTTTTGGTGGGAAAAGTCGTATCTCAGTTTTTGGGCAAACGGAAGTGAAGGCTGAAAAAGTTTAGCCTCATTGTGCTGATTCTGATGCATCATTAGCTCCTTATTATTCTGAAAAGCGGGTTTTAACTTGAAGTCGGATAAATTTCAAGGGATTTGAACTGCTTCTTACAGGAGATTAATCTGGAGCTAATAGCCTGTACAAACTTTGGAAAAGCTATTTACATAACTTTACATTTTTAAATTTGTTTTTCAAAACCCTTTTTCTTTCGTTTCCCCAAACGTGAACCAGGTAGATTGGCAGTTGATTGAGTATTGATGAGGTCTCCCGAAGGTGTTAGACGAACTGAATGTAGATTTGGGTTACCAGCGGCACGAGCATGGCACTTTACAGCGCTACCATACTTTCTGTAGACTCCTTCTCGGAACTTGCAATCCACTTTTGCCAAGTAAGTCGCTGTGAGGATTAACATATACAAAGGAGAAGCAAACTTAGTAGGTGTTCCAGATTTTTGTCCTGGATATATTTCCCGTTTTATAGGATTTCCTAGTATTCCAGTTGTTTCTGCTCGGTCGCCTCTGCCCTGTTTACCCCAATACTTAGTCATATTGGCTTTGTACTTGTCTTTAGTGACTTCTAGTGGTACACCTATCAAGCCAGAGTTCTCCAATCCCAACAAGCATTTTTCATATTCACAGCTAAACCAAAGTCCAGCAGGAGAGCCAAAGAAGTCTGTAGCCCATCCTGGATAGCGGTATGCCTCTTCGCACAGTCGATACAGTGCCACAGACAGTTTTGCATGGCTCTTGAAGTACTTTCCATTTGTAGATTCTAGCTGGGACTTAATTTGATCTTGATTTAGCAGGTCGCAAGATAGCCAGAGTTTTGTCCAGTAATAAATTTCTCTAATTCCTTCAATTAATTCCTTTTCATTCTCTGACCCAGGAAGAATTTGGTTCTCTGCAAGTACGCGATTAGGCAAATCCGAAAAAGCTTTCACGCACTCACCTAAATCACTCATGGCTTTTATACTATCTGGCACAAAGTTAGGGTCTAGCGTACAGTACATATAGGTATTGTTACTCACCAGATTTGACTCCAAACTTAAATAACAATAGCCAAATCATAAAACAGTGAAAACAAGAACATTATGTCGGTCAGTAGAACTGAAGTAAAACGTTGGATGAGGAACAAAAGCGCGATCGCGCGGAGCGCACTGCCCGTTCGCGTAGCGTGTCCCTTCGGGACTCAGCGCACTGAGTGGTAAGTTTGGTAATAGCAATGAGTCTTTGGTCTAGAGACTGAATGATAGGTAATCAGGTGGCTGATCCTATTCCTGCACTAGCCGACGCAAGCGCATAGGTCAGGGGTCGCAACCTGATTACCCCCCTTATATATCATCACTGGCTCGGAGTACCGAGTACAGTGGGAGGCTTACGGCAAAACAGCTAAATAAAAGAAACTGGGTTTCTATCAAATTGCAAGATTTTTATGAAGCATTTTGCATTTGAGCAGTGCGTACTGATAGCTGTTGTGTCCGGTTACCCCTCTGCACTTTTAACTGCAATTCCTGACCAACACGGCTAGCTTCCACAATATCAAGCAACTGTGCGCCCTTAGTGATGCGTTGTCCATCAACCTGAACAATCACATCTCCCGGACGTATACCTGCTGCTGCTGCTGGTGAGTTGGGTACCACTTGCCTGACCAAAACACCATTAATTTCTGGTAACTCAATAGGAGAATTAGGGTTAGAGTTGAATTGTTTTGCCAGTTCGGGCGTTAGCTCTTCCATTTGCACACCGATGAATGGATGAGCGATTCTTTCTCCTCGTTCTAGTTGGGCTGCGACTGTTTTAGCTTTATCTATGGGAATGGCAAACCCAATACCCATCGCGTCGCCACGAATGGCTGTGTTAATTCCAATGACTTCACCTTGACCGTTCAAGAGTGGTCCACCAGAGTTACCGGGGTTGATAGCGGCGTCGGTTTGAATGAACTCTAAGCGCTTGTCGGGAATACGAACTTCAGCGCTAGAACGTCTGAGGGTGCTGACAATTCCTAGGGTGACGGTGTTATCTAATCCTAAAGGGTTACCGACTGCGATCGCCCAGTCACCCACCTGTACATTATTTGAAGAACCCAAGGGCGCAACTGGTAAATCACCACCAGCATTAATTTTGACCACTGCCAAATCCGTCACTTCATCCGCGCCTTGTACCTTTCCTTCAAAGCTGCGTCCATCCTTGAGGCGGACTGTCACCTTATCAGCCTTGTCCACCACATGGGCATTGGTCAGAATTAACCCACTCTTATCAATAATAAACCCAGAACCAAGACCGCGTAATTGTTCAGGAGGCAACTGCCCCTGGAAACCGTTACCAAAAAACCGCCGGAAAACGGGGTCGTCAAAGAACGGATCAGAGCCACGTCGGGTAATTGTGCGTTCAGTATCTATCCTGACGACTGCTGAACCAACGCGATTGACTGCTGCTGTAACAAAGCTACTACTACCAATAGCACCAGTCGCTGGTGATTGCCTCTGGGCAACGAGTTGTGGAGATTCAGCCGTCACGGAACTTGGCGCAGGTTCTGCTTGGGAGGGTGAGACTCGCAAAGTGCCAACAGTTAGCAAAACTCCCAAAATTATGGCTAACACATGAGTACTTAGTTGGCGGATTGATCGGGGTAGTTTGGATCGCATAACCACAACCTAATGTTTCAGCCTAATTGTTGTTTAATGGTGAAAAATCTTTCTATAGCTATTTTTGCAGGTTCGATGACAACTACTGTGCATTGACGTTCAGCTATTGCTCTAGGTTTCGCTTTCTCTCCCTAATCCTCCAAATCTAGTATTACGTAGGTTATTTATCATTAGATTTCTTAAATTATCAGACGATATTAGTTATTTTCCCCCACTCCACTGACTTCCCCTACTCCCCATCCCCCCCATCCCCTCCTCTCTTCTCTAGGCTAGGATCTTATTTACTGGCAGCACCTCTGTAAAAACCTATGACTGGATCGAACCGATTAACAAAACAGTCCTTACCTACTTCTAAACAGGATAAGGATTTACTCTTTAACGATACAGATAAACACAATACACAGCATATTCATAACCATGAATTGGTTCATTCTCACGTTCATAGCGAAGAGTCTTTGCGGCGAATAGTCAATCGGCTGTCACGTATAGAAGGGCACGTTCGCGGCATCAAAACAATGGTGCAGCAAAGTAGTCCTTGTCCTGATGTATTACTCCAAATTGCCGCAGTGCGGGGAGCGCTGGATCGGGTGGCGCGAATTGTCCTAGATGAACATTTAACAGAGTGTATTGCCAGAGCTGCAAAAGAGGGCGATATTGAAGTTGAATTGGAACAACTTAAAGCAGCCTTGGATAGATTTTTACCTTAGAGCGGTTTTTATAAAGATGTCTTGGCGATTTCCAATCGCCAGGGCTAGTGGTATGAGCAAGTCAACGGGTTTTGTTTGTGTGCAAGATGAACCGCGTTTGCGTAGCCTCTGCAAAGCGCAAATTATATTCGCCTAGACAATGTGTGTGATCAAGTAGGCTAAAATATGACGCTTGCAAACTATCAATTTCACTATTATTTCAGTGGTAATCCAGATAAGCGACTGATTCTTTTTTTACACGGCTTCATGGGTAACAGCCATGAATTTGATCAAGCTATCTCATTACTGTCTCATGAATTTTACTGTCTGACAGTTGACCTTCCTGGACATGGAGAAACCAAAGTTTTAGGTGGTGATGAGTGTTATACAATGCCAAACACTGCCCATGCCATAATCAATTTACTAGATGATTTAAAAATTACCAAATGCTTTTTGGTTGGTTATTCGATGGGAGGGAGATTAGCTTTATACCTCACCCTACATTTTCCAGAACGTTTTTCTAAAGTTATTTTAGAATCAGCTTCTCCTGGTTTGTCAACTGAAGCAGAACGAGTAGAACGAGTTAAACGTGATGAGCAAATAGCCAGGAAATTAGAAAGAAGTGTTAATAAGAATGATTTTGCTGTTTTTCTATCCAACTGGTACACTCAGCCTATTTTTGGGTCTATCAAAAACCATTCCCAATTTCAGCACCTTATAGAAGTTCGTTTGCAAAATAATCCAATTGAGTTGGCAAAATCTTTACGGTTGATGGGTACTGGATATCAACCTTCTTTGTGGGAAAAACTGAAAGAGAATACAAATCCTTTGCTTTTACTCGTTGGTGAAGATGATGAAAAGTTTATAGATATTAATCAGAAAATAGCTAAAACATGGAAATGTCAGCTAAAAATAGTTAGTTATTCAGGACATAATATACATTTTGTAAATACCATGGTATTTGTAAAAAGTGTTAGAGAATTTTTGATTGAGGCAGAGCCTTAAGATTTGCATTACGAAGAACGCTCTATTCTAATAGAGCCTACGTTTACCAAACAACTATGCATCCAGCAACAACAAATTCAGCTTTAGGGACGCTTGTGTTTGATAGAGCACACAAAGACGAGTTGAACGTTGTTATGGAAATACTAGATGAGGCTGCAGTTTGGTTGAGCGCAAAAGGCATCCGTCAGTGGCTCTCTCCGCCACCTAAAAGTTTGTGGGATTTTGTTGAAAGAGAAATTGAGAAGGATCAGGTGTTCTTAGTCCGCACACAGCCAGACAATTATGCAGTGGCAACATTCCGCCTAGCGTGGACAGACTCAAAGTTGTGGAATGATGCCAAAGAAGCTGGATATGTCTATAGCTTGGCAACACGCACTCGTGTAAAAGGTTATGGCGTTGGCGGAATCATATTAAATTGGGTAAAGGCTTACATCAAGAGCAATAACAGAAAGTACCTGCGCCTGGACTGCATGGCAACAAACCCAGCTATCCGTCAGTATTACGAAAATTTGGGATTTGTATATCGTGGGCAGGTAAAACACGATAGCTACTCTTTAGCCTTGTATGAACTGCCATTGTGAAGTACCCACCACCAAAACGGAGTACCGTTTATGGTGGGGGCTTCCAGTTTCATTGGTCAGTGCCACGTTAGGTATACCCGAAGGTATTCGTCACTCAAGACGATGATGGTCTTACCTGTCCTCCGGAGGTTTGGGACTCGCCCCTTACTCCCGTACACCCGTGTGTACCCTGGTAGCCGCCCGCCTCCCGCAGGCAGTTAATTTCTTTTCCGTACATCCTTGTGTGGCTTATCTTTTACCGCAGAGCGTAATCATACGAACCAGTGACCAGGATCTTTCCCCTTTTCTCTCGCTAGTTACTTTCGCCGCGCATCCTTTCTGCTACTTCGTGTTGTGGTCAGCCGAGTGGGTGGGTCGCAACCAATAATAGTATACCACTCAAAATAGACGGATTCCGGACAAAATTTAGAAATACTTGGTGATTCTTCGGACATCCCACTCCCGCGCTCACTTACAGTCAGCATAGGTCGGGGATGCCCTCATCATCAGCCGCCTTATATCCCACCACTGAACGGAGTACCGTTACAGTGGGGGCTTTACGGCGAATTTTGGTAAAAATTTATTAAACTGATTTTCCAGCCGCCTTTAATTCCTCTTGCAAAATTTTCTGATAAATCTGTGGTAAAGATCGAGTCACAGAATTAGTTTCAATACCATATCCCAAACTTGTCCAAGTAGGAGACAGCCGCCGCAAAACTTCTTGTAACTTTCCTTGGCGCAGCTGTTGAGAAATATCAGTTCCCCAGAATTGGCGATCGCTCAGCCAGCGGTAAACCACTGCGTCTTGATACTCTGCTTCAAAACTATAAGAAACCCAAAACATAAATTGTCCTGGCTTTGGGTGATAGCGAGGAGCTAGATTATACCAGGTAGTATTAATCATTTGATACCTGCCAGCAGCTGTAGAACAATTTCCCTTGTTGGGACCTGTGACAATGGTGACGCATACCTGAGGATGGCGGCTGAGGTTGTCAACGTGCCGTCCACCATATAACACTGAATAAGGACGAAAGCTACTTGCTTCACTCGCTGAGATAGTTCGCATTAAAGCGCGGATATAAGGGTCGCCCCCTTTCATAACTAAGGGGGGCTGTTTGTTGCCAAAGGTGGGATCAGAATGCGATCGCAAATCTCCAAAGACATACCACTGCAACAAACATACGAAGCCAAGAAGCGCGGCTATTGGTCCTATGAGTTGTTCAACGCCGCCTTTGCGTTCTAAGCCTTTTTTCAGAGTCCGACTCCTTACAGTTACCTGCTATTGTCATCAAAATATAACAACAGTGTTCGACGCACTCATTCAGGAAATTTTCACAAAATTAGTCAAAAGTCAATAGTTATTATACTATTAACTTTTGACTCAGTACCCGGCACTTAACTTAGACGACATTCGCAAAAAGTTCTCCAAAGCTTTTCGCGGGAGTGTTTTCCTTAGCAACAATCTCTACAATTTTATTTTTGGCTGCTGGCTCAAACAATGCCTCAACACAAACCTGGGCGACTTTTTGCCGGGGAATGCTGCCGTCAAACAATGTATCAGCATTTTGCATCACAATTGAGTTGGAGTTATCTTCATTTTTTAAACCACCAGGTCGCACAATCGTATAGTTCAGACCGCTTTTCTGGAGGTATTCCTCACCTTGCTTTTTCCAAACCAAAATCAGCCAGAACAAGTTCAGTGGATGGAACAATTGAGAAGCAGCCAAAGAAGAAACAAAGACAAAATGCTCAATTCCCTTTGCTTTTGCTGCATCTACCAAATTTTTAGTTCCTTCATAATCCACTTTATAAGGTCCGGTTGGATCAAAGCTTGGTTTTGCGCCGGTAGCACACAGTAGTACTGTGCTATCTCCCAAAGCAGCAGTTAAGCTTTCTGGTTTTAACACATCACCCTGCACCAACTCGGCGTCCGGTGGCAAAATACTCCTTGCTTGCTGTACATCCCGCACTAAGGCACGAACGGGAATATTCCGCGCTATCAGCTCTTGTACTATCCGGCGACCTGTCTCACCTGTTGCCCCTGCTACTAATGCTTTCATGATAATAAACGCTATCCTAGAAAACTAGTATCTGTTGAGACCAGTCCTGTTGGCGGAGCCTGCCCAAAGGGCTTAGGCGGGTTTCCCGCCGTAGGGAACTGGCGTGCAACGCCGTCAGGCGTGCCGAAGGCATACCCGAAGGGTTTTCAGTTCTCTATTGTAGAGATTATGTAGAGATTAGATGAACTATATGACAGATGATTGAGATTTCCGCCAAAATGGAGATTTAGTGCGAAACTTTGTCCCTCCGAGGGGAATTCTTAATTTAGACAAACGCTCTCACTATAGAAGAACCCTTTTATGATTTCAAAAAACCAGGATTATCAATCGTTTGAAACAACTGAAGCAGTCTTGTCCGTGACATCGAATCTAGAAGAAGCACCTGACGGAACCCAAGAGAAAGCTGTAGGGACACCAACAAGGTTTTACGGTCGTTATAGCGACTGTATGGAAATGTACGCTGCACCTGGAAGCGTTGCAGAATATCTCGATAGTCACGCTTCATGGTTTTCGCGCTGTGCTGAACCCATGAAAGTGGAACCTCTCGGGGAAAATGGCTATGCTTTAGTCATTGGTCGCTTTGGCGCTTTTGGTTATGAAGTAGAGCCAAAAATTGGTTTGGAACTATTACCGCCAGAGGAAGGGGTCTACCGTACCCGTACGATCGCCGTTCCTGACTATCAGCCTCCTGGTTATGATGTAGACTACCGCTCATCGCTACGATTAGTAGAAAACGTGACAAACGATGCTTCAATCGGCTTTGGTGAAATGACACGAGTAGAATGGGAATTGGATTTGACAGTTGATATTCACTTTCCCAAGTTTATTGAGCGATTACCCAAATCTTTAATTGAATCTACAGGCGATCGCCTACTTAACCAAATTGTCCGCCAAGTTTCTCGCCGCTTGACTCGCAAAGTACAGGAAGATTTTCACCAATCATGTGGTATTTCTTTTCCCATCAATTCCAATAAAAAGCGCTAAGTCAAAAGTCAATAGTCAGGAAAACCCTCTTGACTATTGACTTTTGACTAATGACTAATAACTAATTACTATGCTTGAGTGAGAATTCTTTGAACAATTTCTACCCCGCTGAGAGCCTGCCAAGCAAAAAGACCTAAAAGTGCAAAATTCAATAAAATATGAGTCAGACGCGCCCAATTCGCTCCTTTTTGCATAAAAGGCGATAGGGAAGCAGAGAAGGCAATCAGACTTGTCATACCAAGCCCTGCTAGTAGGTGAGGTCCAACAAACAACTTACCGTTGTTGATATAGGTGACAGCCATACCACCGATAGCGCCTGTAACCATCAAAGCCAGGAGTACAGAGCCGATTTGGTAGTGTTTGACGTTGTATTTACCTTTGACTAATTCTTTCTTTTGTTCACCCTCAGCATTTCTGGTACGTTGGACTTGCAGTCCTAGGTACGCCGCATATAACGAAAGTAGTAAGAGCGCCCACATTAAGACTGGGTGAAAGAAATTTGACCAGTATTTTACTGATGGTGAAAGTTCCAGATTCATAGCTGTTCCCCTTATCCTTAAATCTTCATAAAAATTAGCATAACCTAATTGGGAATAGGTAGATGGGAAGATGAAATGGACAGATGACAGAGATCGCAAAAACTCCACCAGTTGTGATCTGTGCCTTCCAACTCCCAATTAATGACTAATGATTAAAAATAACGATTTGCTGCTGTCGGCTGCTAAAAATGGTGATATCAAGCAGGTGCATTCACTGCTGAGTGCTAATACTGTTGTAGACACGGGCGATCGCGATGGCACTACGCCCTTAATGTTTGCGGCTCATTTAGGCTACACCGAAATTGTGCGATCGCTTCTGGATGCAGGTGCCAACATCAACTTGAAAAGAAAGCGCTATGGGTTGACGGCTTTGATGTTAGCAGCGAGTGCCAACAGTCTTGACATTGTAAAGCTTTTACTCTCTAGAGGTGCGGATGTCAATGCCACGAATGAAGATGGCAGCACTGCCTTGATGATAGCCGCCCTCAAAGGACACGCGGATGTAGTGCAAGTCTTGCTTGCTGCTGGTGCCAAGGTAGATGTCAAAGATAAAGATGAGGACACGGCTTTTGAGGTGGCAGTACGCGCTGGACATACCGCAGTTGTACAAGCATTACTACAAAATAATGCAGATGTCAATGCCCAAGATGAAGAGGGAGAAACTGCATTGATGGTGGCGGCAGACTTGGGATATTTGGAAGTTGTGGAAGCACTGTTAGCAGCAGGGGCTAATGTAAAGGTGCGAAACCTTGATGGGAGTACGGCTTTATCAGCAGCAGCAGCAGCGGGACATAGTGCAGCCGCCGCAGCAATACTTGCTCACGGTGCTGATGTCAATCTTCAAGATAAAGATGGTGAAACAGCCCTGCACCTTGCTGTGGTAGAAGGTTATACCGATGTGGTAGCAGTCTTACTCAGCCAAAATGCTAATGTGCAAATCAGGAACCATTTAGGAGATACACCGCTACTTTTAGCCGCTTTGCAGGGACACAGTCAAATTGTTGAAGCACTGCTGCGTCAAGGAGCGAATGTAAACGAAAAAAACTTGGGTGAGTTTCCGTTGACATTAGCAGCAACGCAGGGACACACTGAAATCGTGAAGTCTTTACTAGATTATGGTGCTGATGTCAATACTCGAGCCGATGATGGAAAAAGCGCTTTGATTAAGGCAGCAGAACGCAACCATATACGCGTGATCCACCAGCTTGTGGCAAAGCAAGCAGATGTGAATTTGCAAGACTCAGCAGGGGCGACAGCGTTGATGTGGGTAGCTTCACGAGGTTATGGCGAGGCGGTGCAATTGTTGCTACAGGCTGGGGCAGACGTGAATGTCAAAAATCAGGGTGGTTATACAGCTTTGATGCTCGCAGAGTTTAATGACTATCCCGGTGTCGTGCGGAGTCTGCGCGTAGCGGGCGCACAGGAGTAAGAATATTTGTCCGGGTTGCCTCCAGGTGGTTGAGTCGTCATGCAGTTGAAACGGAACTTCCCCCGGTACAAATGTACTTAAATGTCTGGAATGGTCGAAGCAGTGGTGAATAAAATTATTCTTGTAGGGGCTTGTTCTGCGATCGATGTAGGCGACCATAGCGGCGACGCAGATAGACTAAACCAGCTCCTGCAAGTATGGTACCGCCTGTTGTTAACGGTTCTGGCACTGGTGTGGATGATTTAGGAGTTAGTAAATAAGTACGATGCTCATATGAACTTACCCTGCTATTAGCGACAATCTGACCTTTGTTATTAATAGCTGTTGCTGTATCCAGCCTTATCCCAGGGTCAATTAGGGTGTTAAGCTCAACCATACCTGTGTCGCTGCTCCATAAAAAGGCGCGACGACCGTTGAAGGTGCTATCTGAACTCCCCACCACCTGTCCTAAATCATTGATATCATTGGCAGAACTAGAGTCAGAATCGGAAGCAGGATATCGACCTGGCGGCAGACCGAGGTCAACCATGCCAGTACTGCTGCTCCACAAAAAGGCGCGACGACCGTTGAAGGTGCTACCTGAATTCCCCACCACCTGACCTGCATTATTGATAGCGGAGGCAGAACTGGAATTCTTGTTTGGGAGGGTGCCGAGGTCGGTCATACCAGTGCTGCTGTTCCATAAAAAGGCGTGAGATGTGCCATCGCTGGTACTGGATGTCCCCACCACCTGGCTATTATCATTTATGTCAGAGGCGCGACTGGAAGACCCACCTGGGAGGGTACCAAGATCAGTACTACCGGTGCTGCTGCTCCATAAAAAAGCGCGGTTCTCCCCACCCACCACCTGTCCTGCATTATTGATGGCATTGGCACCACTGGTACCAAGGGCAGTCATACCAGTGCTACGGGTCCACAAAAAGCCCTGGCCATCTGAAGACCCCACCACCTGTCCTGCATTATTGATGCCATAGGCGTAACTGTCCCTCCCTCCTGGAAGGGTGCCGAGGTCAGTCATGCCAGTGCTGCTGTTCCACAAAAAGGCGCGGTTAGGAACAAAACCTGAACTACCTACCACCTGACCTGCATCATTAATGCCATAGCTGAAGTCGAAACTGAGACGTTGAGCTAGATCACCTAAGTCGGTGACATCGTACATTGTTGCTGCGATTGCTGAGGCGTTCATGCCCAATGCCATCACAGCAGCACTGCCAAATAATACTGTTAGCTTTTTGACTTTGGTTTTAACTTTTGTCTTTAAGCTTGTGATTGATGTCATGCAACTATGCTCCTGCAGGTGAACTGTGTATTTGGAAATGAGATATAAAAAGACTTACGCCACTTACTCTGAGGGCGTTTTTCTGCTCTATTTCCGTAGTCATTTGCCACACTGGTGTTTTTTGTTGAATTTACAACGAGTGATAGATACACCTGTGTTGACTATTTCACCCTGGCTAAACGTGAAATGTATTTACTTGCGGTAGATTCTTGGAATCAAAGTCTGTATCAAGCTGCTTCAATTTTTCCTAATTATATGGGCTTACGTATGAGTGGCAAAAGTATTGATGGTATTAATACTGTATTTCTTTGCAAAAAAATTACTCAAACTTTATAATTTTAAGATTTTAAGTAAGTATAAATTAAAGAGGCAAATGATGGAAGTAGCAAGCAGCCATCGGGTTTTGTGGGTGGGAATTGGATGTGTCAGGGGAACTTCACGACAATTGATCGAAAGGGCAATTCAGCAAGTTTTTAGAGAAAATCAACTGGCAGAAAGCGCGATCGCAGGTATTGCCACCATTGATATTAAATCTCATGAAACTGGTTTAGTAGAACTTTGCCAGCAGCGCAATTTGCCTTTGAAAACCTTTCCCTCTGATGTTCTGAGCAAAGTCTCAGTCCCCAACCCATCTAAACTTGTCGCCAAAGAAGTGGGAAGCCCTAGCGTGGCGGAAGCTGCTGCTTTGTGTGCAGCCTCTGAGTTCACCCCCCTAGAGTCTCCCCAGAGTGAGGGAACAACAGAAAAGTTAGGGGAGTTACTCGTTGCTAAACAAATTTTCCGTTTAGACGGGCAACCAGGAGCGGTAACGGTAGCTGTTGCTCAAATGTTACCAAACTAATTGAGAATAGACCTTTTGCGCTCATTCAATTTTTTGGATATGAAACCACAGATCAACTAACTATCTGCGTCCATCTGCGGTTCCCAATAGCCCTAAACCAAATTCTTACAACAAATCTCATAAACACTTCCTATAATGATATCTTTCAATCAATCCTTCTTAAAAAATAATTAATAATACTAGAAACTATTGCTAGCACAATTGAACCTAACAAAGCAGCCCCAAAACCACTAATTTCAAAAAGCTCACGGGGGGTAAGGGCGCTTGCTATCAATAAAGTCAGAGCATTAATGACAAATGTAAATAACCCAAAAGTGAGCAAGGTAATAGGAAATGTCAAAATGCTTAAAAAAGGTCTAATTATTGCATTTACTAACCCGATAATTATCGCAGCAACAAGAGCAGCAACAAAATTCTTTATAGAGAATCCAGGAACAATATGAGCTGTAATGAGCAACGCTACTGCAGTGCCTAGCCAAGTTAATAAAAAGTGTCTCATAAGTTTTTTTTTAAAATCTTCTTAGTTTTTATTTTTTCTTAAAAAAATAGAGTTTTTAGGCACTGATATTTAATGATACCTTGTTGTTGGGGGTATCTTTATCGTATTACAACGGTTGGTTTCAATTCAACTTTGCAACGGTTTCTATCAAAAGATAGTGGGAGCGCGAGAACCCCTGTGTTTTTAACCAGGGGATGAAGCGCGAACGGCAGGTGCTACAACGGGGGGAACCCCCGCAACGCACTGCCTCCTCAACAGGTTTTAACAATCATGTTTCTCTAGTACAATTCTGAAAGGTACTGGGTGGCGACCCATACAGGATATCCATAACAGGACTCCGAGGGTAGAAACGTAGTCTTTGGACTGTACCATAGTCTGCGGTGGGGCGCGTCGTGGACTCTAAATAAAATTGCCTGCGGAGACGGTAGTAGCGGGGATTGGCAACAATCTAGTTAAGAGTCTAAGAAACAGGAATTAAGCTGGAAATGTATGGCTTTAGCCTACATTGGAACATCTTTTAACAGTTACCAGTTATCAGTTATCAGTTTCATCCGCAGGGTTTAAGTCCCCCACCAATTGGACCGAAAGCGTTGGTGGCGGGTTTAAATCCCCCACCATACGCCTGGTTACTGTTTACTGTTCACTGTTCACTGTTTTAAGAATCCCCTCGCATGACCGCAGGGGAGTACGTCAAAAAAATATAGAGCCAATTTTCCAAAAGCTAAAATTTAGCTACTTGGCTAAGATTCCCGACTTCTTCAAGAAGTCGGGAATCTTGTTGTTCACCAATAATTTAGGATTGCTATATTTTAAATTTTGAATTGTTTATCCTCCGCGCCGTCGCATGAGAATCTCCCAAGTTCCTCCACCAACGACACCGTCAGCATCCAAACCATAGCGCTTTTGTAAAGCTATCACCGCAGCCTCAGTTGCTGCGCCAAAATTGCCATCAATATCGCCTTGATTCAAGAAACCGAGCCTTTGCAGTCGTCTTTGCAACTTAGTAACCTCAGAACCGCGCGCTCCTAGACGTAAAATCGCTAATCCTTCTGAGGTGTATTGAATTGAAGAGATTTGCTGAGTACGAGTCGTTGAACTAGGACGAGTGGTTTGTTGAGTACGAGTAGATGTTGATTGTCGTGTGTACGTCCTTTGTGAACTAGCAGTTCTATTCCGTGTTGCAGGTTTTGGTTCAGGGTTGGAATTCTCAGCTCTAGTTCTGGTCGCTGTATTCCGTGTTACAGGTTTTGGTTCCGGTTTGGAATTCTCAGCTCTAGTGCTGGTCGCTGTATTCCGTGTTGCAGGTTTTGGTTCCGGTTTGGAATTCTCTGTTCTGGTGGTGGTCGCTGTATTCCGTGTTGCAGGTTTTGGTTCCGGTTTGGAATTCTCTGCTCTAGTCCTGGTCGCTGTATTCCGTGTTACAGGTTTTGGTTCCGGGTTGGAATTCTCTGTTCTGATGCTAGTGGTTGTCGTTGAAGTTGTAGATCTTGGCTCAGGGTTGGAAGTAGCAACTGTGGTGTCGGTAGTTGCAGTTGATGTTGTAGGTCTTGAATCTGAAGTCGGAACAACAACCCTATTGGTGTTAGCAGTCCCAGACGGAACAGGAAACCTGCTTGTATTGGGTGACGACCCAGAAGACGCCACCGTTGGATCGTTTGGAAAGAGCCTTTGCCAAGTCGTTGCGTCAACAACACCATCTGCTTTCAAACCTGCAGCTTCCTGAAAGCGGGAAACAGCGAGGACGGTACTTTCGTTATAAACTCCATCTACTGTCCCTGTGTAGTAGCCCAAAAGTTTTAAAGCTGCTTGAAGTTCCGTGACACGCTCTCCTTTGCTACCAACTTGGAGAGTCGGACGGTTGATGGCTTCAGGCGAAGTTGTCTGTGCGATTTGTTGTGGTTGAGCTGCAACCGATACTGTAGCAGAGAAGCCAAGGAGCCCAGACACAGCACAATACAGCAGTATTTCAACCCCCAACAAAGATTTATACCTCTGCTCCCTTTTTATTGCACAGCAATTTACAGACGGGTTGAGAAACCCTAAGCCACTCAAGATACTTATTTTCATGCTGCCTTTCATGGAAATTGCCCCTGGGTAATCTCACGCTAATACACTTATCGGTAATTGGTGTATAATGCAACTATTATAGTTGCCGTATTCTAAATCTTTATTAAGAATTAAAATATACAATTGCACTATTCACCGCTTCCTCTTGACCGACTAATGACACATAAGGTTCCCGTAAATATCGGGAAGCAGCCGTCATTGCATCAAGAGCAGTGACTGAGGCAATTGTTTCCTGAAAGTTGCGATCAAAATCAATTCCTAGCCCCAAAATTTCATACCAGCCATACATTTGGGCAATTTGGGCGTTGGTTTGTTTGCCCAAGGCGTATTGCCCTAGTATTTTGTTTTTAGCTGCTTGGAGTGCATCTTCCTCTAGCTGGGCTGTGGAGAGTAAGTCAACTTCTGTCTGCAAACCAAAAAGGGCTAGCTGAGTATTTTCGGGTGCTGTACCCATGTAAACAACAAATGATGCTGGAAAGAGCCGTGTTGGGTAAAATGCAGATACCTCGTAAGCCAAGCCGCGTTTTTCGCGCAATTCCACAAACAAGCGACTGGAAAGACCATTTCCTAAGTAAGTAGAGAGCAACTTCAATGCAGCGTAGTCAGCAGATAGCACAGATGGTCCCAAGTAACCTAACATCACGATGGACTGCTGTGTGTGTTGGGGCTTAATTTTGATTTGGGGTTTAACGTTGAGTTCTGGTAAATCTAGTTTTTCCAACGGCTGAGTTGCGTGTTGCCAATCTCCAAAAATTCCTTCCACAAGAGCGATCGCATTTTCTGGTGTGATTCGTCCAGCAATACTAATCACGACATGATCTGGACGGAAATAAGTCTGATGATACTGCACTAAGTCTTTCCGAGTTAAGCGGCTCATTGTGGCTTCACTTCCCAATACCGACCTTGCATAAGGATGATTTTGATACATTACATCCCGCAATTGGTCAAAGGCAATGGTAAAAGGTTGCTCTTGTTGCGAGCGAATATCTTGTAGAGCAATACGCCGTTCTAGTTCTACCTGTGTTTCTGGAAATGTCGGCGATCGCAAAATGCGTCCCGCCAAACTCAAAATTTCTGCAAAATCAGATGTAACTGTCTTCAACGACAGCAAAAAATAATCAGTAGCGGTATCTGCGCCCAAACTCGCCCCGACAGACTCCACTTGTTCTGCAATCTCCAAACTCGAAAGTCCCTCGCAGCCTTTCGTAAGTACCGCTGATAGCAAATGTGCTAACCCAGCTTGCTCCTGGTTTTCATAACAACTCCCAGCCCGGATAAAAATCCGTGCTGCAATAATATCCGCAGCCGGATTTTCTGTCACCAGCACCACAATGCCATTGTTCAATACAGTGCGATGAATATGCGATTTTTGCACAGATGTTGTCATTTGTCATTTGTCCTTTGTCATTTGTTATTTGTCCTACCCTTTCCTTGTCCCGTCGGAGACGCTACGCGCAATTCATAGCCTGTCCGCAGGGTTTACGGTTCCCCTACGGGCGTCTATGTCTTTTGTCATTTGTTTTTGATACTAATAACTCATGACGAATGACTCATGACTAACAGGGTTTGAGTACTGTAACCGCGTAATGATTGGGTGAAAGATACTCTTGTGCTAATTCTTGCAGTTTTTTTGCACTATAAGATTGAATTTGCCAGGGATAAGTCACTGCTAATTCAGCTTGGGCGATGGTGTTATAGTATCCATAAAGCCCTGCAAGTTGATTTGGTGTTTCGGTTGAGAACGCATAATCGTTGGACAGCAACCGTTGAGAGCGTGTTAGTTCCTGCTGACTTATTGGGTTGGATATCAAATCATTCAAGTGAAGGCGAATTAACGATTCCACCCGTTCTAGATTTTCTGGTTCTAACCAGGCTGTAATGGTAAATAAACTTGCGTCTCGTTGCAGTGAAAAATTACTGCAAATACCCTGCACCAATTGCTGCTCTTCCCGCAAATCGCGCACTAAACGAGAAGTCCGCCCTTCCGCCAGTAATACAGACAGTAGATCTAAACCATAGGAAGTTCTCAGTTCTTCCACTCCTGGTGCAGTCCACGCCATTAACAACCGCGCCTGTTCTAAACGAGGTAAATGAAGTTCTTGACGGCGAATTCCAGCTATGACTGGCTTTGTCACCTCTTTTTTTTCCGGACAATCACAGCAGGGTTCGGCAAAATCAACAAATGTCCGGCTCACTAATTTCATAGCAGATTCTTCGGGTATTCCGCCGACAATCACCACCGTCATGTTTTCTGGTTGGTAGTGATTGCGGTGAAAACAGCGCATGAGTTCTGGAGATTGCTGCATTAATTCTTGCTCACTACCCAGCACAGAACGTCCATAAGGATGATGTTGGTAGACACTAGAGATCAGAGCGTGAAATCCTATCCAATCTGGATCATCATGTGCTTGACGAATTTCTTCTAGCACAACATCCCGTTCGCGGCTAAATTCATCCTCTGGTATTGCCGCATTGAGTAGCAACTCTCCCAAATGGGGCAAAGTATCTTCTAGATGCACCGCAGCTGTGGTGAGAGAGTAATGGGCGTAATCGTGGCTTGTCGCCGCATTAGTTACTCCACCTCGATTTTCAATCTTCTGATCAAATACCCCTGGCGCTAGCGTCGGAGTTCCTTTAAAAATCATGTGTTCCAAAAAGTGAGCCATACCGAAGCACGGTTCTTTTTCTAAGTGCGCACCTGCACGTACCCAAACATCTGCCACAACTACAGGGGTAGTAGGAATTTCTTGATGAATCAAAGTTAAACCGTTGTCTAGTTTGAAAACCGAGGCTGGAAACGCGGCATTCATCAGGTTTTTTAACAATTTTTTAGAGCTTTAACCAAAATTTCGCTTATTTGTTGCGATTTTAACTCTTATTGGTATCTTGATTAGGATGACTTTACACAGATTTTCCTTGACAAGATCGGAACATTATTTATAAATTATGAACTCTAAAAGAAGCTTATGAGTGTGTAGAGTTGCACAAATGCGTATAAAGTTTGTTTACGTATCACATTTTTAATTTTTTAATTTAATAATTAAAGCTCCCATGTTCTAATTGACCAAGGGAGCTCTATGTTTTAGTCCACCGCGACGCCGTTTTACCTAAGTTTATGACCTGGATAAACCAGGTGGGTACCGATGTCTCTCGTTTAAAGTTTCCGGGTACTTAGCCCGGTCTACTGCCACGAGAATAGTTTGGTTCCCTTTTCTTTTCGGACATAGATCAAAAAACTTTATGGCAGTCACCAACGTTGCAGTGCAACAAAACTATTATAGCTTTCAAAAATCTGTTGTGTGTGCCCAGATGAAAATTTTTGGCATATTTAATTCCGATACCAGATAGATTCTATATTTCTGGCGATGCTCGCCATAGCCTGCTCCCGATTGTGACTATCGAGTAAAACGGTGACGTGTCCTAGCTTGCGCCCAGGACGCGATTGAGTTTTCCCGTACCAGTGAACGTGTGCTTGAGGAATTTGCTCTATTTGCTGGCGCTTGCTCATATAATCACTCTGGGAAATTTCATACCCCAAGAGGTTAACCATAACAGCACTAGGGCAAATCATGGCAGTGTTACCTAACTCCATACCACAAACTGCTCGTAGATGCTGCTCAAATTGAGAAGTCACGCAGGCATCCATAGAGAAATGCCCTGAGTTGTGAGTGCGCGGTGCAACTTCGTTGACCAGCACCTTGTCATCTGCCGTAAGAAATAACTCTATGCCAAAAACTCCCACAGTTTGGAGACTATTGAGTAAAGTGCGGGCAATCTTTTCTATTTCAACAGCTACCTTTGGTGAAATGTCAGCGGGTGCAATCACTCGGCGACACACCTGTTCTTCCTGCTGGGTTTCTACAACTGGGTAAATGACAACTTCGCCACGAAAAGAACGCGCCGCAATGACTGCTAATTCCCGTTCAAAAGGAATATATTCTTCTAGAAGAAAATTATCTTGACTTTCGACAGTTTTTATGTGATCGAATTCTAATTTTTGCTTTAAACTTTCTATTTCCTTGATTATAAAAGTCCCCTGACCGTCATAACCGTGGCGTCGGGTTTTGAGAACTACAGGAAAGCCCAGTTGGCTGAAAGTGACATCATCTTCAGCAAAAGCCAAGTCTAAGGCGACAAATCGAGGAACGGGTAAACCCAAATCGCGTAAATAGCAGCGTTGGTGATATTTATCTAAAAGGGGAGTCAAAGCTTCGAGTTGAGGGCGGAAGCAAACGTCTTGTGCCAACTTTGATAAAGCTTCTATGTCAACAAACTCGTTTTCAAAGGTGATGACATCGCATTTCTTAGCGAGTTCAGCCGTAGCGTTAGCATCATCCACTGGGGCAAAAATGTTGTCTACTGATATGGATACAGCTGGATCGTTGATGCTAGGAGTTTGTACCACCAATTCTACTCCCAACTTCTTTGCGGCATCTCCCATCATCCATGCCAATTGTCCGCCACCAATGACACCAACACGCTTCATCGACACCCCAAGGAATTACGAGTTTCCACATTCGTTTTAGAGTTCACGCCACTTGCTTTTTGGCACAGTTGTTGAATTTGCGCTTCATCTAAAATTGCATCAGTAAAATTTGCACCACGAATATTCACATTATTAAATATAGCGCGGAGCCGGAAAAATAAAGTTAAGTTGTGTGCCTCCTAACGGAGGAGCTACGCTAACAAAGCTGCGTCTGGTGACAGGAGAGGGCTGTCATTAGTAAGAGTGCGCGAGTTTGAGGCGTTATGACTTTCGCTGTTGTTCTTGTGTGTTTGTTCCTACCTAGAGCCAAGGCTTTAGAGTGATAGAATCACAACGCGATCGCCCCACACAGGCGGGTGCAAAGCGGCATCGTCCTTTGGGCGGTTCGCTTCAGAAGCATCGCCCCCTAGGATCGGAACAAAAGCGCGATCGCCATGCAGGGTGGCTTGTAGAGGAAGCATCGCCATGCAGGGCGGCTTCTAGAGGAAGCATCGCCATGCAGGGTGGCTTCTAGAGGGAGCATCGCCCCCCAGGATCGGGACAAAAGCGCGATGGGCTACGCCCCGCAATCATGCGATCGCATTCTTCCTGCTTTGCCTGATCAACAGATGAGTCGGCTATTGTCAGGAGATCGGATGCAGATAATTTGGCAGAAGGAATGACACTTACAACTCCTATACTAAGCGTGACGAATTTACTGACTGTTGAAGCAGCATGGACTATGCCTAGGGCTTTTACAGAAGCTTGAATTGTTTCTGCTACCAGCCAAGCTTCTTCTGCATCAGTTTTTGGCAAAATGATCGCGAATTTCTCACGCTCATAGCGGGCTATCATATCCGTTGCTCGCCGCTTGCAGTTGCTAATCGTGTAAGCAATTTGGCAAAGACATTCATCTCCAGCTTGAGATCCATACTGGTCGTTGTAAGCTGGGAAAAAATCAATTTCACACAAAATCAAAGAAAGAGGTAATTGGACTTTTTCCAATCGTTTCCATTCGCGCTGTAAATATTCATCAAAGTAGCGACGATTCGCAAGCCCAGTGAGCTTATCAAAACAAGCAAGGCTTTGCAAGTCCCGGTTTACCACCTCCAGTTGCACTGTGAGTTGGCACTCTCGTTGAATTTTGTGTCGCACTTCCGTCATTGCGCCTTTATATGCTATCAAGCGATGCACTCGTTGACGCAGTACTTCCCAATCAATTGGTTTTGTAATGTAATCCGTTGCGCCTACCTCAAAAGCTCGATGAATCGACTTGTGATCGTGAAGAGAAGTAATCATCAAAACTGGAGGACAATCATCACCCAAAATAGCTCGCATCTTGGCGCAACAAGCAAAGCCATCCATTCCTGGCATCATGGCATCTAATAAAACCATGTCTAGTGGTTGTTGCTGACAAATATCTAAACAGTGTTGTCCGTTGCACGCCTCGACAAATCGATATCCTTCCTTCTCTATAGCCCGCTGCAGCACCAAGCGAAAAGCTTTTTCATTATCTACAACAAGAATCAATGGTGGATTATTCTGAAAGTCGGCATTAGGCATGCTGTCTCCTTGGATGTTGTCATTGCAAAGCAGCTTCTACCTGTTGATACTCTTTCTTAAGCTACTAGCCCAGCGTAGAAACACTGACTTCGGAATGACCGTGATTCTTGTGTTCTAGTTCTTTGCATTGTTGAGCAAAAGATATTGCTCCAAGCGCTGTATAGACGCTCCATTTCTGGTGGGGTTGCTTATGTCACAAATTTTAGCTGTACTTTTCTTTACCTTTCAAGGTATCAGCAGTATATCCCGCTTTTGTAAGCTTATAGGGAGTTGCGTTCAAACATATCAATTGTTGAAGGGACAAGCCAAGACTTCGGGGACAAGGTAACAAGGTAAGATGTATGAACGCAACGCGCGGTTATTAGCCATACTCAAATAACGGACATAGCAACAAGAGTCAATTCCCACAGCGGAAAGCGGCTATTAAGGTTTGATTTATAAAAGTTAATTTTTCAAATTAATTTTTAAGATATGGGTTTGTTCAAGCAGCGTAACGTAACTTTACATATTGAGAGAGCTAAAGGTTTAGAGACTATAGCGGTTCTCAAATGGATGAAGGACACCCAACAAGACCGAGAACTCAGAACTCAGGAATCACGAATCAGAATGCATTCTGTGTTCTGCGTTCTTTCAGAACGTATTGTATGGAATTAAAACCCGCCATATCTTTTTTTAGAGCAATCAATCGCTGGTTTGTTTAGAATTATTGCATTTCAAATTTGCCAGCCAAGTTTATTTTCTTTTAATGCAAGAATAGGGTAGATACTGTTAGCCTGTGAATTGAGGAAAGCAGCAATTGAACTCTATTACAGGTGTTTTAGGTTCTTAACAAAGCTTCACAATTAGTGAATAATCTTTAGTTCTATACCAATTGGTTGACTGGTCAAAAATTACCAAGAAATTTATATTCAGGTTCTAAACATTATGGCAATTCAAGTTCCCAGCCCCAATATGAAGCATTATCGTAATGAATGGATTGAGGAATGGTGCGTAGAAAATGGCTGGACAGATCTCTTTGAGGAGCGGTCTAACAACTACTGGGCATTTCCTCCAGGGGCAGTCATGCCTGAGCCAATTCCGACTCACACTCTCAAATTGATTAAAGCTCAAAAGGGACTCACATCTCAGGAAAAATTCTGGTCGGTCTCAGCAGTTATTGGCACACTTGTAGCTGTGATGTCTACCTATTTGCTCAAATGTCCAATGCCTCTAGTTTTGGCTTTTGCTTTTGATGCAGTGACGGCAGCTCAACTTGAGGTAGAGTAAGCGAAAAGTTGAGTTATTGTAACTAGGGCTTATTCAAGGTTGGTTGACTTTTGGAAGTGCCTGACTGCGGATACGTGCCATTAAATATTTGGGCAAACTGTTCGGCTGTAAAAGACTGTACCAGACTTAAGTTTAATGGTGCTTGGCTAATAAATTTGGCGTAGGATGCGCTCAGATAGGGGCGATATTGCTGTTGATCGATCAAATGAGTTTGGAAGAATACCAAGCTAAGAGCGTTGACATAGGAGTGAGCGATCGCCGGATCTGGACCAATTAAACTCGGGGGAACAGGTAAAACTGCCCTATTAGGATTTATTTTGTCCACAGTAGAGAAATGCGTTCCGTTCTCGATTAAGACAAGGTACTTATTTTGAGTTTGCAGCCAGGTAAACGGACGAATTTGTTCGGGTACAGCTGGCGTAAAAATATCTTGACTAGCTCCAACCAGCATCGCAGGAACTTGAATTTGGCGAAATCCCTCTTGTCCTAAAATCGTACTACCCAAGGGATTGAGTGCCATCACTGCTTTAATCCTTTGGTCTTGTAGGGGATAGTTATCAGCTTGCAGATCACCAGCTCGGCATTGTAAGAAAACTGATAAATTCAAAGAACGATTGGGATAACAATCTTTACGGATTTGCTCAAAATTAATTGTTGCTCCTGCCGAGGTGAGAACAGTATATCCTCCTAAAGAATGACCAATTGCGCCTACCTGTTGCAAATTCAGTTGTCCTTTGAAGGTGGAGTTAGTCTCAGAAAGACGCTGGAGTTCATCCAAGAGAAACGTGACATCCAGTGGACGATTAATTAACTCTGTAGCTTGTGGTGGACCAGCCAAACCAGCAAAGTATTGCTCAAATTTCTTAGCATCACTCCCAGGATGTTCGAGGACAGCAACTGCAAAGCCATAAGAAGCCAAATGCTGAGCCACGTAAGCAAATGTCTCCCGGTCTTCCGCTACGCCGTGAGAAATCACGATCACGGGGAAAGGAGGCTTTTGGGTATTTTGAGTTTTCGTTGCTGTTTGAGGTAGATATAAATCAGCCTCAAAACGCCGACTTCGAGAGTTATCATTGAGAGTCAGGGTTTGTTTTGAGAAGCGAAAAGAACCTGCACGTCGTAAGTCTGGCTGTTTTGAAAAATCCGTGCTTGCCTGATTTGCTGCTTCTGTTTCTGCTATTTGTTTGAGTACAACAACAACTGCATCTCTTTTCTGAAGGAGTTCTGATAAGCTACCGATAATTCCTTGGGTTTCGCTCAAATTCAGCCTGACAGTTGGGCTAGGATACCGACGGAGTACATTCACAACAGTTAAGCCTTCTGAGTCAGCAGCAGCCAAGATGAGCGCAGAACGTAGAGCGAAGAAACCACTTTGTCTAGCTTCTGTAAGTAGCAATTCGCCCAGACGTTTCAGCAAGTTTTCACCAATGGCTGAGTAGGTGAACTGAGAGACTAGGGTGGGGGTAACATTAAACCTTGTCTGGAGGAAGTTTCGCAGTTGTGCCAACTGCTGTGGTGGGACACGATTAGCATAAAAGGAAAATTCTTTAGTAATCTTACCTTCCTTGGCAAACACTTCTAAGGAAGCTGTGGAGATAGAAAACTCACCAAACGGAGCATAGAAGAATTCAATTCCCTCTGCCCCTAGTACCGGAGTTGTCGTGGTAATACTGGAGAGGATTCCGAAGGTGAAAGCACTTAATAATGTTTGTAGCCAACTTTTGCGAGCAGACCAATCTTTTACCACACCTGGTAGGACTTTGGTGTTAAGTTTTGTTTGGCTGTGAGGTATTATCATTTGAAAAATTTTACTTGCCCACGTATAGCGGTTCTCAATTGCATGGAGTACATGCTAGGGGCACAAGGCATTGCTTTGTGCCCCTACTTTAACTGTGTTTAAGCCACTGAAAAATTGCACTTGCGATTTTTGATTAAATTTCTACAATTGTAGAAAAAATATTTTCAATATTATTACTTAATTTTATGGAATCTTTAGTATAAAAACATTACTATTAATTTCCTCAGGTTGATGAAAATTTTAACATACTAAACAGCATGATTTTTGCTGAAACAGCTTGTTTTGATAGCTTCACTTCATATATGCAGGACTAACGGTCATAAAGGTAATACTTTAACTTATCTTTCAATCAGAAGAACTATTTTCGATTTTTTATATATACAAAAATCGCTCAAGTTGATATACTTCTTCTAAAGCAAATACGTCATAGAGCGTACGTATACAGGTTTGCATCCTAACCCCTAGATTTCGCAAGTATCTCATTTTTTTGTGGAGATACTTGTTTCTACTTGCTTAGTTGTGAATAAAGCAAAGTAGCAAACCGCTGACACTGTAGCGGTTCCGATAACTACAAAATACCCTTGCTCGTTTTGCCCACCTGAAAGAAAACTGCAGCAACCAGCACCCATGCAACTGCTACTTTCACCCCTTTTACATGGGGACACCAGACAAAGAAGTCTCCAAAGAGGACAGGCTGTAGCTCACGTACTGCAGATGCGCCCAAGACACGACTTTCTCGTCGCAAGCACGGTTGTTGCAGCTTCGTCACTACCCCTAATTATGTTTGGTATTCTGCCATAGACACTTTCTGTGGTGAGATACGCTTTCACTGTTTACTGACTCCCATCAGGCGTGTAAAATTTCCTATTTTCTCTCCCCGTGCTTCTCCTGCTCCCGAAAGCTGCGATCATGGGTAATCTTTGCGTGCAAAGGGAGTAACGCTCCTCAGGTTTGCTTCTACCAAAAGTTGCAGCAGAATTGTTATCCCTGCTGAATTCATCTGAACAAATCTTTAGGAGGACGGATTCATGGAATCAAACAACGCGACATTTGAACAGCAGGTCTTTGAACTCACTAACCAAGAACGAGCCAAGAATGGTCTTTCACCTTTGAAAGCAAATGCTGAGTTGAACTATGCTGCGGACAAATATGCTGAAGAGATGTCAGAACGTGGTGTCTTGAGTCATACAGGACCAGATGGCTCTAAACCGTGGGATCGAGCAGAGGCAGTTGGCTATGAAGCTCGAATGATGGGAGAGAATTTAGCTGCAGGTCAAAGAACAGCTGAACAGGTTGTTGAAGGTTGGATGGGTAGCCCTGGACATCGAGCTAATATCCTCAAGCCTCAATATACCGATATCGGCGTTGGTTTTTATAACAACTATTGGGTTCAGAACTTTGGTAGTGGTGATAGGAACCCTATTAGCAACATACCAGGCTCTACATCTAACTCAGAGATTGTAGCCCAATCAGCACCTGCTCCGGAATCTACCTCTACGCTTACAACCACATTGGGCAGTATTTTTTCTTTAGATTCTCAACGTACACCTGAATCTGGTTCTAACACCAAAGGAAGTGGTAGTGACATCATAGACAACCAAGCTGATGATTGGCTGCTCAAGGGTGGTGTGGACAACAACACGCTCTCAGCCGCTTCTGGAGGTGATACTTTCATAGTTGGTGAAGGTGCAAACGTTGACTGGATTAAGAACCTTCAACTCAGGGACGACAAAGTTGTTATCGGTCGTCTCGACACAATTTTTAAGACATTACTAGCGCCTCAAATAGCTAACGACACCCCAAGTAAAGATAGCAATACCGGGACATTGTTTGCGCAACAACAAGACGTTAATGCTAATGCTTTGATTGCAGCAGGCTCAATACCGTTCAGTTACAAAGGTTTTGTGTAGGGTAGGCAATGCCTATAATACAATACGGCTCAGTTAAGGATTGTTGGTGATAGCGTATCCCTCACGGGACGCGAACGCGAACGCGAACGGGACACGCGTTCGCGTTCGCGCAGCGTGTCCGTAAGGACTCAGGGACGAGCGCGTGGCACGAATGTGCCATAGATTGTACATATGTAGAGACGTTGCCCTTCGGGTATGCCTATGGCTAACGCCACGGCTATCGCCGTTCGCGCAGCGTCTCCGGAGGAGATACGGCACGCTACGCGTAAGCCTGCGGCACGCTTTGCGCTTACGCCAGTCGCCTGCGGAGGGAAACCGTTCGGAGTTCGGCGAGGCTCACTCGAGCCGCTGAGCGCTCACGGCGAAGCCCTCCCGCAGCGCTGGACTCACATCCAACGTCTCTACATTGACGTCTTCATAACCGTAGCTCATCAACTCAGGGACACTGAGTCATTTTGTCATGCGCTTATCCTAGTAACCCAAGTTGCGGGTTATCTGAGTTCGAGCGCTTCGCAGTCTGAGATTAATGCGATCGCCAATGCCAATTTAGCGGTTGCGCAGAGCGCAACCGTCACTCAGAGTTAGTTCCAATGAAG